>Ga0197143_1000251_pt1 | contig 63671 bp, 59 predicted proteins | sample GBS70_MetaG_FD_148603 | JGI IMG/M metagenome (GOLD analysis project Ga0197143, IMG submission 148603) | Sediment microbial communities from Great Boiling Springs, Gerlach, Nevada, United States - GBS 70_MetaG | ecosystem: Environmental > Aquatic > Thermal springs > Hot (42-90C) > Sediment...
GCCCCGGCCAATCCAAGGACCGATAGCGAAAGAAGGGCTCGTTTCATGGCCTCCTCCGAGAGGGGGTTCATGGGTAGGTGGGGTCGGTCTCGGATGAAGCGGGATGCCACAGCCGGCGGGTGCGTAGAGACACGGCCGGCAGTCCCCGCAATCTCCACCGTCATTGGCAGGGACGGCGCATCGGTTCAAGCCCACTGGGTGAACAGAGGCAACCGCAACAGCATAAAGCGATACAGTCCGCGACGGTACAGGTCCCCGGCAGTTGGCTTGAACACCGAGATGCTCCCCCGCTTCCCGAGAAGACGCAGCCACAGTTACTACCGGTGTGCTGAGCGCATTCGTCTTCGAATTAGCAACTTACGGGCACACAGGGGTGACTCTGGGGGCTTAGAGAAGTGCCCTGAGAAGTCGGGTTCGGCGGACAGGGCTGGGGGACAAACTACAGGCCCGATGACTTGGAAGCCTCAGGCGTCCTGACGGGGTCATGGGTACGGGCGAGAGACACGGATGAAGGTCGGAGACCCAGGAAACTCGACGATGGCCCCAGGAGCCATGTCAGGACCCCGATGAGGAGCCACAGCCGTAGATATCTCATGGCCCTCCTCCACGCGATGGGTTCAACCTATACTGACCTTCAGACATGAGTTCGGATCAAGTGGCGAAGAACCCTGGGGTGAGGAAAGTACGGAGTTCTCGGAGTGGATGCAGGATACAGGATGCATGATGCAGGACAGGGCTGGTGGGGAAGCCAGAGTCCTATCCCGTAGCCTGCATCTGTACCTCAAATCTGGACAGAACAATAGTATCTTACTATACTATGATATCGCCGATAACCCCCTTTAGGAGGAAAGGGATGCCCGCTGTGAGTCTGTACATGAATCCGAAAGAACTGGAGGCCATACGGGCTCGAGCCCAGGCGGAGGGCGTCTCCGTTTCCAGGATCGTCCGGCGAGCCGTGCGCACTTACCTCGGTCTAAAGGAAAGAAGGGCCGCCCGCCGACGCGTGGTCCAACTCTTGACCTCTGCACCCCTGGGGGAGTGGCGAGATGTCGAAGCGGAGCGGGACCGGGCCGACGCTGGTCGGGCTTGATACGGGCTTCTTTTTCTCCCTCCGAGAACGCCACCCACAGGCCCTCCGCGTATGGGAGGACGAGACCGAACTCGTCACGTCCGTGATCGTACTGTTTGAAATCCAGCGCCAAGTCCTGCGGACGGCGTGGCCCCGGGGAGCCGAGTTCCTGAGGAGTATTCAGCGAGCCTGCACTGTCGTACCGGTGACCACCCAAACGGCTCTGCGGGCGGCCCGTATATCCTATGGAACCAGGATACCAGCAGTGGACGCCCTGATTTTGGCATCCCTACTCTTGGCTGGATGTACCGTCATATATACCCGAGATCCGGACCTGGAGCGGTTCCAGTCCCGAGGGGTGCGTATCGTCAACCTGGAGCGACACAGAGCATGAAGCAGGATTTGCGTCGGGCGGCCCCCACTGGTATCCTCTGGTGTCCTGAAGGTGGACGGAGGCTGAGCATGGGCTTTCGGGGTGTGGACTTCTTAGGGCTTGACGAGGAGCTTTCCTCGGAAGAACGAATGGTCCGGGACGAGGTCCGCCGGTGGGTCGACGACCAGGTCCTGCCCATCATCGCCCGTCACTTTGAGGCGGGCACCTTTCCGGTTCATCTCATCCCCCAGATGGCCGAACTGAACCTGCTGGGGGCGAACCTCGACCCCCGGTACGGCTGTGCAGGCCTCAACAACGTCGCTTACGGCCTCATCATGCAGGAGCTGGAGCGGGGCGATAGCGGCCTGCGGAGTTTTGTGTCCGTGCAGTCATCCCTCGTCATGTGGCCGATTCAGGAGTACGGCTCCGAAAAGCAGAAACAGTACTGGCTCCCCCGGATGGCCCGGGGCGAAGCCATCGGCTGTTTCGGCCTGACGGAGCCCGACTACGGGTCAAACCCGGCCGGCCTGATCACGCGGGCCCGCAGAGACGGGTCTTCTTGGGTCCTCCACGGGACCAAGATGTGGATCACCAACGGGACGATCGCCGACGTGGCCCTCATCTGGGCCAGGGACGACGAGGGTATCATCCGGGGCTTCCTCGTCGAGAAGGGGACGCCCGGATTTCGGCAGAACAAGATCACCGACAAATTCTCGCTTCGGGCTTCAGACACGGGGGAGCTCGTCCTGGAAGAGGTGCGGGTCTCTGAAGAGAACCGTCTTCCCGAGGCGAACGGCCTGAAGGCGGCCCTGCGGTGCCTGACCCAGGCCCGGTACGGCATCGCCTGGGGCGCCATCGGGGCGGCCATGGCTTGCTATGAAGTGGCCCTTGAGTATGCCAAACGCCGTGTCCAGTTCGACCGGCCCATCGCCGGTTACCAGCTCGTTCAGCAGAAGCTCGTCTATATGTTGACGGAAATCACGAAGATGCAACTCCTCTGCCTGCGGTTGGGCCGTCTCAAGGACCGGGGGAAACTGAACCACGTGCAGGTCTCGATGGCCAAGATGAACAACGTCTATCACGCCCTGCAGATCGCCCGCCTCGCCCGGGACATCCTGGGGGCCAACGGCATCATGTACGAGTATCAGGTCGCCCGTCATCTGTGTAATCTGGAGTCCGTATACACCTATGAGGGCACGCACGACATTCATACGCTGATCATTGGGGAACACATCACGGGCCTTTCGGCGTTTACATAATCGGTGTCCGGTCCTCGGCCCTCGGCTTGCAGACGCCGACGGCTGGATACCGAGCACCGAGCCGGGGGACCGGGTACCCGAAAAACCCGGCTGGGGGTCCGCATTCACACATTTACCCGACAGGGCCTTATCAGTAACCCGCTCTGGCGAGCGGGGCTTGGGTGTGGAACCCCGCACGGGCGTGTAGGGTTGGGACGGGAATCCCGTCCTGCCTTCCGGCCCGAATGCCCTACTGCCGGATTGCCGTAGCCTTGTGGAGGCGAGTCATGGACTGGGGAATCCGGAATCGCCTAAGCCGTATCTTTCAGCCTCAGGACGGCCGCACACTGATGCTGGCCGTCGATCACGGCTACTTCTTAGGCCCGACGACACGTCTGGAAGACCCCCGGAAGACCATCACGCCCCTGCTCCCTTACGCCGACGCCATCATGCTGACCCGGGGGATCCTTCAAACCTGCGTCGACCCGACGGCGACTGTCCCCGTCGTCCTCCGAGTCTCCGGCGGGGCGACGATCGTAGGTCGGGACCTGGCGAATGAGACAATCACGACGTCCGTCCGGGACGCCGTGCGTCTAAATGCCAGCGCCGTCGCCCTCTCCATATTCGTCGGTTCTGACTACGAACATCAAACCCTGGCGAATCTGGCTCGTCTCATCGATGAGGCCACGCCTTACGGGATTCCCGTCCTGGCCGTCACGGCCGTCGGCAAGGAGCTGGAGAAACGGGATGCCCGGTACCTGGCCCTGGCATGCCGGGTCGCCGCCGAGTTGGGAGCTCACTTTGTGAAGACTTACTACTGTGAAGACTTTGAAAAGGTCGTCGGCGGATGTCCGGTCCCCATCGTCATCGCCGGTGGACCTAAGCTCGAGTCGGATATGGACGTCCTGCGGCTCGCCTACGATGCCCTCCAGGGCGGGGCCGCCGGCCTGGACATGGGGCGGAACATCTGGCAACACGACCATCCCGTCGCCATGATCCGGGCGATCCGGGCCATCGTCCACGAGGGGGCTACGCCCCGGCAGGCCTATGAGCTTCTGCAGGACCTGACGCAGGCCTCGGCCTCCGTCGGTCGGGTCTAATCCGGCGGCAGTTCGGCAATACGGCAATAGGGCAGTACGGCAATGGGATAATGATTGATTACTCGTTAGCCGTTGCTCGTCACTCGTTACTCTGTCACTTCATCTGTCCTGCATCCCGCCCATGTACGTCGCCGTTTACTACAGCAATCGGGACATCCGTTTGGAAGAGTGGCCCGTCCCGCAGGTCGGGCCCGGTGAAGTCCTCGTTCGCGTGCGAGCCTGCGGCGTCTGTGGTACGGACGTCCTCGAATGGTATCGCCGACCCCGGGCTCCCGTCGTCCTGGGCCATGAGATCGCGGGCGAGGTCGTCGAGGTCGGCGCCGGTGTCACCCACCTCCGGCCCGGGGACCGGGTCGTCGTGGCTCACCATGTGCCCTGTGGAGCCTGCGATGACTGCTATGCCGGCCACGAGACGGTCTGCCCGGTCCTGCAGGAAGGTCGCGTGGACCCCGGTGGATTTGCCGAGTATATCCGCGTACCGGCCCTCCAGACCCGCTGGGGCATTTTCCGACTGCCCGATGAACTGACGTGGGCGGACGGGGCGATGGTCGAACCCCTGGGTTGTGTCCTGCGGGGTCAGCGGCTGGCTCGGCTGGAGCCCGGCCAGAGCGTTGTGGTCATCGGCTGTGGCGTGGCCGGTCTCCTGCACGTCCGTGCGGCTCAGGCGCTGGGGACCGGTCCGATTTTCGGGGTCGAGCCGGACCCCTTTCGTCGGGAGATGGCCCTCCGTATGGGGGCCTGGGCCGTCTGGTCTCCCGAGGACGATGTGGTGGGGGCTCTTGCGGCGCACCTGGAGGGCCGGCGAGTCCAACGGGTTATCGTTTGCACGTCCGCTCCCGCCGCCGTCGAACTTGCCTTCCGCTGTGTAGGGCGGGGCGGGACTGTCCTGTTCTTTGCCCCCGTGCCGCCGGGAACGACCGTGCCACTACCTTTCAATGACCTGTTTTGGCGTAACGAGGTGACCCTGACGAGCTCTTACGGGGCGGCTCCGGCGGACATGCGGCGAGCCCTGGACCTTCTTCGGTGGGGCCGCATCGTCGTACGGGACTTGGTCACCCACCGTTTCGCCTTACGGGATGTCGGTCAGGCCTTCGACCTCGTCCTTCATCCTCGGGACTCCTTGAAGGTCCTCGTCGAGCCGTGAAGGAGACAGTACTCGGGGGCGGGCCCAAGCTTTGGCCGCTTACGGGGGTTCGAGCGACCTCATGCGGAGAGCGTCGTGCTGTCCCGAAGCCGGAAAAGGGTATTCGCCGATCCCCCTCCAAAAACCCCAAAAAGGAGGATGTGGCCGATGTCTGCATGGTCAGCCTTGCGAGACCTGATTCACTATCTTCAGGAAGTCGAACGGCGGGGCCAGTGGTTCGTGCAAGGCGGGACGTACCGGTTGGGCGAAGACGTCACCGTGACGGTCATGCCCATCGGGACGAGTCGTCGGGCCGGTGTGGCCATTTACGTGCACAGCGGGGCCGACGCCTATCGGAGTCCCCTCGTCGCCCTCGTCACGGGGTCGGCCAGCGACCTGCCGAAGTTGGCCCGGTGTCAGGAGACGCTGGACCAGCTCGGGATCCCGTATGAGACGGTCGTCCTATCGGCCCATCGGACGCCCGACGAGGTCGTCGCCTACTTGCGGAACGCTGAGGCCCGGGGCGTGCAGGTATTCATCGCCGCCGCTGGAATGGCGGCCCATTTGCCGGGCGTTCTGGCGGCCCATACCCTGAAGCCCGTCATCGGGGTCCCTATCGGGTCGGGCATCTTGTCGGGCCTGGACGCCTTGCTGTCGATCGTGCAGATGCCCCCGGGTGTCCCCGTCGCCGGCGTCGGTGTCGACGCTGGGGCCAATGCGGCTCTCCTGGCGGCCCGCATCTTGCAGGTCGGCTATCCGATGCTCCAGGCCGAACTGACAGCCTTTCGGGCCCAGCAGAAGGCGCAGGTCCTCCAAAGCACCCCCTGGGTCTCGACCCTCATGGAAGCGGAGACAGGGCTCTTCGAGACCCACCTGGAGGGCGTCCCGCTCCTCAAGCGGGGGAAGGTCCGGGACATCTACGACCTGGGCGACCACCTCCTGATCGTCGCTACAGACCGGATTTCCGTCTTTGACGTCGTCCTACCGACGCCAATCCCCGGCAAGGGCCGTATCCTAACGGCCCTGTCGGCCTTCTGGTTCTGGAAGTTCCAGGACCGATTCCCCCATCATCTGGTCAGCACCCGCCTAATGGACCTGCCGGACGGCCTTGGCCAGCGGTATCCTTACCTGGACGGGCGGGTCATGCTGGTCCGTAAGCTCCGGGTGTTCCCCGTCGAGTGTGTCGTCCGGGGCTATATCACGGGGAGCGGCTGGCAGATGTACCGAGAGACGGGCCGCCTCCTGGACGTGGTCCTGCCGCCAGGCCTGCGGGAAGCGGACCGCCTGCCGGAGCCCGTCTTCACGCCGACGACGAAGGCCGAGACGGGTCACGACCAACCCCTGACCTTCGACGAGGTCGTCCGTCTCGTCGGTCGGAAGACGGCCGAGACGCTTCGGGACTGGAGTCTCCAGATCTATCGGGAGGCCGCCGATTACGCCGAACAGCGGGGGATCCTCATCGCCGACACAAAGTTTGAATTCGGGGTCGACGAGGAGGGTCGGGTCTACATCGTGGATGAACTCCTGACGCCGGATTCATCCCGCTTCTGGCCGAAGGACCTCTATGAGCCGGGCCGGACGCCGCCGAGCTTTGACAAGCAGTACGTACGGGACTACACGAGCCGCCTCGGCTGGAACAAACAGCCTCCGGGTCCACCCCTTCCCCCGGACGTCGTTCGTCAGACCCTCGAAAAATACCGGGAGGCCTACCGGCGCCTTGTTCCCCTGGGGGCGGGGTGATGGAGTAATGAGTAACGAGTAACGGGTGACGAGTAACGAGTAATCAATCATTGCCGTACTGCCGTATTGCCCTATTGCCGTACTGCCGTATTGTTAGGGGCGACGGCGCAGAATACGCCGGAGGCCGACCTCCAGGACGGTCGAGGCACCGTCCGTGACCGGCGTGACGCTACAGACGGCCACGATGGCCGGCCGGGGTTCGACGGACCGGATGTCCACACAGCCGGCGTGACGCCACCGGATCACTCGGACATTTCCCCATGGATGGGGGACGGGGACGGTCGGCACGCTGATATAGGCGGCTACGGAGCGGAAGGGCCCGTGCCACATCCAGACGCTGTGGGGATCAGCCTCTAAGATGGCCCTCGAGATGGCCAGGGGGAAGGGAGGCGTATAGAGGCGGCATCGGGGATGGGAACGGATGAGGTCCCCCCAATCGGGCCCGACCCGGAGGGGGGTCGGAATTTCGTACCAGTCCTCGGTGATGGGGACGCCCGGCGGGTTCATGTGCTCCGGCCACGGCCGGGGCGGGCCGGAGACCGGGATCAGCCAGCCGGCACCGGGCCGTCCGGCACAAGCCATGTAGAGGGAGGGAGCCGATACCGGCAGTTCGGGGACGGAAGGCGTCGGCTTCAGGAATACCTGCCGGACCAGGAAGCGTTCCGAGATGGTTCGGCGAATTTGGGCGACCGGCTCGCTCTGGGGCACGTAGAGGCAGAAGATGCGGTCCCCCTCCAGACGGCATGGCACGGCTTGGAGGGCCTGCCAGAACGCCGGGTCCTGCTCGTACAGGCTCATATCGACGGTATCAAACACGTCCGCCTGAAGGGGCTCCTCCCGACGCTCACAGTAACACCGCTGGCACCGCTCGCAGAGGAGGCCCCCATGCCGGGGGCACGTCCCGTCCATCCGAGTCAGACACGTGGGGCAAATCATTCCGGCCATACGAGTACCCGTTCAGGTTCGATAAACTCAATCACGACGGTCTCTCGGGTGACGATGACCTGATTAGGGGCGACCGGGTACTCCCGGTCCAGGAGGCGGATGAAGACGGGACGGGTCCCGTCCTGCTGGAGCAGGGCATAGGGCGATGGGGCTTGGAGGACGTGATAGTACAGGTAACTACAGAGGCCCTCCCGAGGGTACCCGTGGGTCGCTTCCGGAAGTCGGGAGAAGGGCCGGATGGGCTGGCACTGAAAATCGGCCTGGAGGGCGCAGAGTTGGTCGACGATGGGCAGGACCAAGGCGGCCTGCGGGACGATGACGGCCCGGTGGGTCGTCGTCGTAAGCATACAGTGGTCCACGAAGGCGATCCCGGGTGGCCGAACGTTCCCGTAACTGAGGGGGTACCGAATGATGTAATGCATGGCACACCTCACGGCCCATGGCAGGGGCGTATCCAGCCGTCCAGGGATTCATTCCGTCAGCTCGACCTGGTAGAATCCGTCGGGCCACGAGCGGGCGGCTTCCTGGATACGGGCGCAAGCCTCTTCATCCCGGAAGGGCCGTATCTGGAGGACGTTTACGGTGCCGCCCTGGACCTGGACCTTGGCCGAAAATCGAAGGCCCAGTCCACCGGAGATCGTCCGCCGGAGGGGGCTTCCGCCCTGGACTTCCTGGATGTAGGTCCGGCCTATATGAAAGGCCGATGCGGGTTCGATCCAACCCTGAGCCTCCAGCCAACTCAGGACGACCGACTCGGGCAGGTTGTCGAGACCTTCCCGGTCATGCTCGTGGGCTTGGAGGGCTCCGTCCAAGTCTCCCCGCTCGAGGGAAATCCGGACACTCCCCGTCGGCCGGAAGACGGACGGCACAGGGATAATCCGGCCCTGCACGCCCGACCGCAGATGGACCATGATCAGGGCCGTCAGCATGTCGGCCAGCACGGCCGACCCGCCGACGGCCTGGCTCAGGCGGTAAAGGAGTTCCCGGAGGGAGACGGCGTGCATCGTCGTCAGGACGAGCCGGCCCATGCGGATCGGATGTAAGAGGGCCGGGACCTCCCTTTCGGTCACCTCCTGAACGGCGACGGCCCGGAGCATGACGCGGCGGTCGCTCTCCAGGGCACTGGCCAGGTCTTGGTAATGGACGCCTCTCAGACGGTGGAAGACGACGGCGCGGTCCGGCGGCAGGTCCAGTTCCAGGCTCTCCTCGTAAATACCGATCCCGATGGGCTGACGGGTCAGCTCCCGGAGGAAGACCGACAGCAGGGCACTCTTGCCGCCGCCGATGGGACCGCCCATGAGGATCAGGCCCCGACCTTCCCCGATCAATGTCGGCACGAACCGCTGGAAGGGCTCCGGATAATCGGCCGTCGTGAAGGGGAAGCCGACCCGGCGGAGCACGACGATGGGATGGATGGACCGGAAGTAGGTCGCCCGCCACATACGCCCCCGGGCGTCGATCCAGACGGCCGTCTCGACGGGCACGTCCGTCGGAATCAGGAGGCTGGACTGACGTCGGATTTCCTCCCACAGGGTCTCGACGGGCCGGTCCGGGCGGAGGTCGGCCAGCTCCGGGAGGGTCTCCAGATGGCCCGTCGGGGCCGACACGACGTAATACCCCCGGTCCGTGACCCAGAGCTCGACACAGCGGTCCCAGATGGCATCAAGCAGGACATCCAGCACGGCTGAATTCCTCCAGACCTTCGGCCAGTTCCCCGGCCAAAGGTCGCTGACTCCCCAGGCACCGTCGGGCGAGGTCCCCGACCTTCGGGGGAAGTCGACCCTTCTCGACGAGTTCCCGCAAGACGACGCCCATCGAGTAGACGTCGAACTCGGGGACGGCTTCCAGGATACGGCCCTCCGGCCGTAACAGCCGGGGGTCGGCATACCGAGGCGTAAGGGCCCGCAGAGAAATGGGCAGACAAACGCCCCGCCGCCACATCGCCGAAAAGTCGCCCAGGCGGCCCCGTCCCTGATGGACAAAGATGTTCTGGGGCTTCACGTCCATATGGACCCATCCGGCTTCGTGGAGGAATGCCAGCCCTCGGCAAGCGTCGGCCAAGACAAGGCTCAGGGCCGCCGCGTCCAGCGTCTCCAGGGCCCGGTCCAGGGTGGCATCCATCCGCTCCATGGCGATCCAGATGGCCGAGGGCGTCGTCCCCGTTCCTAAGACGGGCACCGTCCAAGGCGACCGCAGGTCGACCCACAGCTTGGCCTCCTGAGAGGCCAGGAGGTACTTCACGGGATGGTCCATCCCGGCGTCTAAGGGGATCTGTTTCAAGATGATGATGGCGTCTTCCGTCGACGCCTCGTAGACCGTCGCCGTCGTACCCCGACAGATGGGACGGAGGGATACCACAAACACGAAGGGCGATCCCAGGGGGAGTTCGACGTCCCCGACGACGTGCCGCTCGAGCCGCCGACACTCCCAGCCCCGTTGCCGGCAGAGAGCCTCTACCAGGTCCGCGTAGGGGTCATGAGCCGGAATGACCACTCGAAGGGGTCCCTTCTCGGAAAGGACCCGCCGGGGATGGTCCGGCTCCGAGACCGAAGAAATAAAGACGGTTTTCACCCTCTGGACTCCGGAATGCGCTCGAGCCGACGGAGACACGCCAATGCCTGAGCCTGCACTTCGGCCCAGGCGGGAGTAGCCATTAAAAGGCCCAGGACGACAGCCCGGCTTTCATAGCGGAGGGAGACCGTTGACAGAAGGCCTGAACGGTAAAGCCGCCGGACGGCCGTGCGACCCCCCACGGCATACAAAACTCCGGCAACGAGGCCATCTAAAGGGCACCGGAGCAGTCGCAGGGCCTGGCGGCCGTCGGTCTCCATCCGTTCGACTGCCAGACGGCGACGGGTACGGTCGACCACGGCCCGCAGAGTCGCCAGGGCATGAGCCAGGGTCTCGTCCCCTACAGTCATCGGGACTCCCTCCGCTATTTCCGACCCGGGTACCGGAGGACTACCCGTCCCCCTCCCCCGATCTCCACGCGTTTCCCTGAAAAGCCCGCCGTCGGCTTCCAGGCAAGGGCGTGACCGCCCTCTGGAACCCGATGATTTTACCACGGCTTTCCCCTCCAGTGAGAGCTCCACGGGCTTGTCCCGTCCTCCGCCAAAGCCGACCGGCAGTTTGTCAGGTCGGCCGCTTTCGCTTAAAATTGATCCATCCTGGGTACGGCGAGAAAGAGGCCGGGCATGCGGAGTATGAATCGCGTCTTCCTGATTGGCCATGTGGGCCAGCCCCCGCGGGTCCGGACGACCCCGACGGGTCGGAAGGTCGCCAACTTTACGTTGGCCACCAATGAAGTCTGGCGGGACGCCGAAGGCCAACGGCAACAGCGGACCGAATGGCATCGCATCGTCGCCTTTGGGGACTTGGCCGAGTTCGCTGAGAAATACATCCAGAAGGGCCGTTTCATCCTGGTCGAGGGGCGACTCCAGACCCGCCAGTATACGGACGGCCAGGGGATTGCTCGGTACGTGACCGAGATCGTAGCCCGGGACATTGGGTTCCTGGAGCCCCGGGGCGCGGTCCCGGGAGTCGAGGAGGCGATCGAGCCGCCGCCGGCTTTTGACGAGCCTTACGATGCGCCCTCATCGGCCCCTGGGGAAGACGAGGACTTGGACTTTCTTATCTGACCCCCGGCCGTTGAGGTGGGAGGTCCTGTGCACCCTGGCGTCCGAGACGAGGGGAAAAAGCCTACAATGCGTCGTTTAGAGATCCCGCCTGAAGTCACTCGGCCCGTGATGGGTCCCCTAAATGAGCATCTCCGCCTCTTGGAGAAAAGCCTGCGGGTACGCATCTATACCCGGGGCAACCATCTCTATATCGAGGGCCCCCCGGGGAACGTGGCCCGTACCGAGCGGGTCATCCGCCAACTGTCGGCGATGAGCCTGGAGGGTCAACTGGTCCAGGCCGACGACGTCATCACCCTGATTCGGGTGACGGAAGAGGAACCAGACGTCGACCTGGCACAGTTCTACGAGACCTATCCGATTCGGGCGTCGCCCAAGCGGAGCGTGTACCCCAAGTCCCGGAACCAGCGCCTGTATGTCGAGGCCATGCGGAACTATGACTTCGTGTTTGCCATCGGTCCGGCCGGCACGGGGAAGACCTATATGGCCGTCGCTATGGCGTTGGAGTGTTTGTCCAACCGGCAGGTCAGCCGTTTGATCCTGACCCGGCCGGCCGTGGAAGCGGGGGAACGCCTCGGCTTTCTGCCCGGCACGATGATCGAGAAGGTTCATCCCTACCTGCGTCCCCTGTTCGATGCCCTGTACGACCTGATGGACATCGACCGGGTGGACGCCCTCCATCAGAAGGGCATCATCGAGATTGCGCCCCTGGCCTTCATGCGGGGCCGGACCCTCAACGACGCCTTCATCATCCTGGATGAGGCCCAGAATACGACTTCGGAACAGATGAAGATGTTTCTGACCCGTATCGGCTTTAACTCGAAGGTCGTCGTCACGGGGGACATCACCCAGGTCGACCTGCCGCCGGGACAAGTCTCGGGCCTTCGGGAAGCCATCACAGTCCTCCGGGGGATCGAGGGCTTGAAGTTTGTGTTTTTTGACACCGGGGACGTCGTGCGTCATCCCTTGGTCCGTAAAATCGTAGAGGCCTACGAGCGTTATGAGGGCCGCCGCTCGGTCGGCCCGGCGACCGGCGGGGACGGCCCGACTGACGCGCCATGAGGAGCTCGGCAGTCCCTCCGCAACGTCCTTGGGTCCGGTGGGTCCAAAGAGGGGTCCGGTGGGTCCGGGATGTCCGGCTATGGGGGGGGCTTGCGGCCGGAGTCGGGACCTTTTGGCTCCTGTTTTGGCAACAGGTCCATTCCATTCCCCGATGGGCGGCTGGGGCCGTCGCCTCCCAGACGGTCCGGAGTCCCTTCCACTTGGTCGTCGTCGACGAGGAGGAGACCCGCGCTCAACGGGAGCAGGCCCGTCAGGGAGTCCCCCCCGTCTATGCGTGGGACCCCCAGGTCGGTCGGATCTTACAAGAACGCCTGGCGGCCATCTTTCAGGCGGGTCGTTCGTGGGACGGTCGGTCGTCCCCGCCACCGGAACTGGGAGCCCTGCCCGAGGGGGTCCGCCGTTGGTTCCATCAGCGGGGCTTTGACCCGACCCTGGAGGCCCACCTCCGGGCTGGGGTCAATGAGGTCTACCGTCATTACGTCATTACCGATGCTTCCCTCCTTCAGACGGACCGGGAGGGACGCCTCGTCATCCGGGACGTTTACAGCGGCCGGGAAGTCCTGGGCCGTCCGGCTGACTTCCACATCTGGACCGTCGCCGACGTGCGCCAGTTCTGGCAGAAGTACCTCGGAAGCGGAAGCCCTGGGTCCGTCGTTGTGGCCACCTGGCTGGCGGATCAGAGCCTGGCGAACCTGTGGCCCCAGATGGAAGAAACGCTCGCCCGTCAGCGGCGGGCTATGGAATCCGTCCCCGAGGTCCGAGTTGAGATTCGACGGGGCCAGACGATCATCCGCGCCGGCCAGACTGTGACGCCCCAGGTTGAGCAGATCTTGACCCGACTGGCCGCCCACCGCACGCCTCGGACCTTAGTCCCCCGGGCCGTCGGGTTGGCCCTCTGGACGGGCCTAATGGTAGGTCTGTTGTACTACGGCATGACCCGTCTCCCCCTGCGCAACATCACCCTCACCCATAAGCCTCTGTTTGCGACGGGGGTGACCATCTGGCTTCTCCAGTGGGCCCTGATCTTCATCGAGACGCGGTACGTCATTGCCGGTCTGACGGCGATCGGCTTGCCGGAGTCGTGGGAATCGGCCTTCTTCTTTAGCCTGCCCCTCTCCCTGGGGACATGTCTATGGGTCCTCTTGGGGGACTGGGCCCGGGCCGGATGGTCGGGTCTCTGCATGGCCCCGCTCGTGGGATTCTACCTGGGCGTGGACTTTTGGCAGTTTCTGTACATCCTCGGGGCGGTCCTCCTTCCGATCCTCACCTTCCGGAAGTATCACCGCCGGATCGACCTGTTCATCAACGGGTTTCGGTTGGGTCTCCTCCTGATGGCTTGGGAAGGCTTACTCCTATGGGTTCCGTTCCAGGCGGAACCCCCGATGCGATCCCTCCAGAACCTCGGGATGGCCTTCCTGGGAGGCCTCGAGTCCGCGGTCCTGGCCTTCATCGTCTTGCCCGTCTTGGAGAGTAGCTTCAACATCGTTACGGAAATGAAGCTTTTAGAGCTGAGTAGCCTCCAGCATCCCCTCCTCCAGCAGTTGGCCCTGCGGGCACCGGGGACCTACTTTCACAGTATTGCCGTCGGCCAGTTGGCCGAGGCGGCCGCCAAGGCTATCGGAGCCAATGGCCTGCTCTTACGGGTAGCGGCCCTGTATCACGACATCGGCAAGATGGTCCGACCCGGATACTTTGCGGAAAACCAGCATGCGGCGAACCCCCACGACCGGACGCATCCCAATATCAGTCGTCTCATCATCCTGTCTCACATCAAGGAGGGCGTCGATCTGGCTCGGAAGTACCGCCTTCCCCAGGTCATCGTCGATATGATCCCTCAGCACCACGGGACGAAACTACTTTTGTACTTCTATAAAAAGGCCCAGGCCCTCCATCCACCGGGGACGCCCCCGCCGGAGGAAAGCGCTTACCGCTATGCGGGCCCGAAACCCCAAACGAAGGAGGCGGCGATCCTCATGCTGGCCGACAGCGTCGAGGCAGCCGCCCGAAGCCTGCGGGAACCGACGCCCCGGAAACTGGGAAATGTCGTCGACCGCATCATCGAGTACTGTCTGCGGGACGGCCAACTGGACGAGACCGAACTGACGCTCGGGGAACTGTCCCGCATCCGGGATGCCCTGTGGAAGACACTGGTCACGATGTACCATCAGCGGGTGAAGTACCCGGGCTTTGACTTTGGAGAGGGTCCTGTCTCCTTTGAGATGCCCAGCTTCCGGGGCGAGGAGGTCGAGGGACCGCCGGCTTCTTGGCGGCGGGTGAAGTAGCCGTAGGACAGAAGTGACGGGGTGACGAAGTGATGGAGTGATGGGGCGACGATGAGGAATTGTTATCCATGAAATTGTTTTTACCATTTGAGCGATTCTTATCCAAGCCCTGCTGGCAAGAGCGGTGTGCAAACCACTCCAGTCGCTTAAAGGGAGTCTCGCCGAGCGCTTGAATCGACGATGCGCTGGACATGGATCCGTCGTTACCGAGGCCTGCCGGTCCCCCGTCGGACGCTGGAGTCGATCCTGAATGCCGTCGCCGATTTTCTGAACGTCCCGGACCAGGGGGTGACCATCGTACTGGCCGGCGATAGGCTGGTCGCCCGTTTGAAGGGCCAGTATTTGGGAGAACGTCGGCCGACGGACGTCCTGGCATTCCCGTTTCGGGAAACCCTCCCGGACGGAGGCCCCTATTTGGGGGACATCGTCCTTTCCCTCCCGACGGCCCGACGTCAGGCGCAGGCAAAAGGCCATGCCTTCGACTATGAGGTAGCCGTTTTACTCGTCCACGGCTTTTTGCACTTATTGGGCTACGACCACGAGGTCGATCAGGGGGAGATGGCGGCCTTGGAGGAAGAGGTTCGGCGTCAGTTTATCGACCCCATCCTTTGCAGGACAGAGGGCGGGTAGGGTCGGCAACGGTAGCCGGCATGAGGGACTGTGAGGCAATCCGGTACCGGCTTCCAGGTGTCGGGGGCCGGGTTCGGTGTCCGCTTCGGCCTGGCTGAAGGAAGGTCGCATTTCCCTCACCCCTCCATGGCCGAAGGCCGGATACCGGCGATTCCACGGGGCCGGCACCCGGATCATCGCCCGATTGCCGTATAGCCGGATGGCCTTACCAACGGCGCGCCCACGGCGTCCGTTATTAGTTCGGACGCTACCGACTCGCGTTGGGAATATGGATAGTTCCTATCTATCGGTATGGGCGGAGCAGGGGGTGACTTGGGGTGGGTGGCTTCCCTATGGGGGAGCCCTGTACTTGTGGATATGGGACCATACGATTGAGACTTGGCTTTTCCGTCGCCCCCTGTCGTCTTCGTTCCGGTTCGTCCGGACCTACGCCTTGCATCCACGGATGTGGCCTTACTACCGGATGGCCCAAGGTCTCCTGCTGGTAGGCACGGCCATTCTGTGGCTCGGCTTTCTGTGGTCTCGTCTCTCCGGGTCGGCCCGCTGGGTGATGGCGGCCCTGCTGTTTTACGTCTTGCCTGTCCTGGGCACGGCGGTGGGTCGGTGGTGGGGTCACCGTCGGCCACCCTGGACCGGCTGGGCCTGGCGGCCAGCGCTGGGCCTCTTATCGGTCGAGGCCCTCTTGCTGGAACCCTTCGGCCTTGTGGATCGGGCCCTGGGATTCAGTCCGGCCTCGGTCCCCACGGCGGAATCGACGGCTTCCGTCGAAGAAGAAGTTACGTTCCACCCGGAAACCGTCGAGGACATTTTGATCCCCCGGACAGACCTGACGACGTATTCGGTCGACATGCCGGTCGAGGAAATCGCTCGGGCCTTGCTTCAGACCCGCTACTCATGGGCCGTCGTCTACGATACCACGCCGGACCGCTGGGTCGGCGTCGTGACGTGGGAGCACCTGATCCAGGGCCTCCTGACGGATCCCCAGTGTCCGGTCCGGCGGGTCGGCTGGGCGGAGCCCTTGGCAGTCCCGGAGGGCCAACGCCTCCGCACACTCTGGCGGAAATGGACGACGGGCTATCCCCCGGTCGCCTTTGTCTATGACGAGTACGGAGAGGTCCTGGGGCTTATCCGTTGGATGGACCTGGCCACCAGCCTGGCCCGGGCGGCCGACAAGGAGGCTGCGGCCGAAGACTACGCCCGACGGTACTATGAGACGTGGTCGGAAAACGAGTGGATCGTGCGCGGCCGCTGTCCCATCGAGTTGTTCTGGCAGATGGCCGGCCTGGACCCGAGTCAGCTCCCCCAGCATTTGGAGACCGTTGCGGGCTGGGTCGCCTCGATGGTGCCCCACCTGCCGGCTGTCGGCGAGGTCATTCGATGGGACGATCTGGAGTTCACTGTCCTGGAAGTCAAGGGTCGGCGGTTGGAGAAGATCCGCGTCGTGCGCCGGCCGCAGGTCGTTTCGGACCCTTCCCCACGGCTATAATTCGAAGGGATGCCGGTCCCCCGGCTCAACCGAGGACCGGACACCGAACCGGGAACCTGGCCACGTCTGAGTTGAAGGCGGGTCTCCAAGGGGGTCGATCATGACACGTGCCGCATTCGTCGTCGCTGGCGTGCGGTCCCCCATCGGCAAGGCGCCGAAGGGATCGCTTCGCTACGTCCGGCCAGACGACTTACTGGCCCACGTGATTCGGAGCCTACTGAAGCAGGTCCCTGAGGTAGACCTTCAGCTGATCGATGACGTCATCATCGGCTGTGCGACGCCGGAGGCCGAGCAGGGCCTGAACGTGGCTCGGATCGCCGCTCTGCGGGCGGGCCTGCCTGCCTCCGTCCCGGCGTTCACCCTGAACCGATTTTGTGCCTCGGGCTTGGAGGCCATTGCCATCGGAGCCCAGCGCATCATGCTGGGTGTAGCCAACTTCGTCATCGCCGGCGGGGTCGAGTCGATGAGCCGGATCCCGATGGGCGGCTGGCACCCCAGCCCGAATCCGACCCTCATGAGGACCTACCCGGACGTCTACCTGAGCATGGGCCTGACGGCCGAAAACCTGGCCGAGCGTTACGGGATTTCCCGGGAGGAGCAGGACGCCTTTGCCCTGGAGAGCCATCGCAAGGCCATCCAAGCCATCGATGCCGGAAGGTTCCGGGAGGAGGTCGCTCCTGTGCCGGTCCAGCTCGTCGAGGTTCGTGACGGGAGGTCCCAGGACCGGGACTTCGTCCTGGAGGTCGATGAGGGACCCCGTCGGGACACGTCCATGGAGGCACTGGCCAAACTCCCGCCGGTCTTTAAGCAGAACGGTACGGTTACGGCCGGCAACAGTTCCCAGATGAGCGACGGTGCGGCCGCCGTCCTCCTGGCCTCGGAACCGGTCATCAAGCAATTCCGTCTGAACCCGTGGCTTCGGTTCATCGACTACACGTATGCCGGCGTGGCTCCGGAGCTCATGGGCCTGGGCCCCGTCGAGGCCCTGCGACGCTTGGTCCAATGGACCGGCGTGGTCCTCGGCATGGTCGACGTCGTCGAGCTCAATGAAGCCTTTGCCGCCCAAGTCCTGGCCGTCTTTCGGGAACTGCCGGAATTGGACCCGGCCCGGGTCAACCCCAACGGCGGGGCCATCGCCCTGGGTCACCCCCTCGGTTGCACGGGAGCCCGCCAGACGGTTACGCTCATGCACGAACTTCGGCGCCGCCGGGGCAAGTACGGGATCGTTACGATGTGCGTCGGCGGTGGTATGGGAGCGGCGGCCCTCTTCGAAAACGTGGCGATGGGATAGGGGAATCGGCCAGGAAGGCAATCCGGCGATGGGAGAACGGACCCGTGAATCCCCAGGCCCATCCCCATGAACCCTGGGTCCTGGCCGTGGACGCCGTCTCGGCCTGTTGTGCCCTGGCCCTGGCTCAAGGCCACTGGCTCCGGGGTGTCTTCTATTCCCATAGTCCGCTGACCCTGAGTCAGCGGCTCCTGCCAGCCCTCCAGACCCTCCTCCAGAGCGTCGAGTGCCCCCTCGACCGGATTCGTCTGGTGGCCCTCAACCGGGGACCCGGGTCCTTTACGGCCCTGCGGATCACGCTGGCGACCCTGATGGGTCTCCGGGCTCGGGTCCCCTTCCGGGTTCTCCCTTCGGACACCCTAACCCTTCAAGTCCTCCGCTGGTCCGGCCAGGGAGAAGTCTGGAGCCTAATCCCGGCCGGTCGGACCGAATTTGCCCTGGCCCTTTTCACCAAGGAAGGAGGGCGGGCCGTTCGGCAGACGGAGGTCCACTACGGTACGTGGTTCCAGGTCTACCCCCTCCTGCAGGGGGACGACCGACCCATTCTGTACCCCGAACCGGGCGTCATCCCGATGGCCGGCGCTCCCCGGGTCGTCCGCATCCACGAGCGCCATCGAGTCGAGGCCCTCTTGGCCCTTGCCCAACGTCCCGAGGCCGTCCACGAGGCCGTCGAAATTTTCGACGTCCGGCCTTACTACCTGCGTCCGCCCGAGATCCGCACCGTTGAGGCCCTCATCCCAGGCGGGCCCGGGCGTCCTCCAGGACCGGCCGCAGGATAGCCGCTACGTCGGGCTCGACCGCCAGTTCGTCCCGCAGAAGCAGATAGTCCAGGGCGTTCCGCATCGCCGGCAAGTACACCGTCTTGCCCCGACCGGCGACCTGATAGCCGAAGGTCCCCAGGGCCTTGACGTGCCGTTGCAAGGCCGTTCGGATCCAGGCCTCTTCGTCACCGACCCAGTCCTCGACTCCGGCCCGAAGGTCCCGGACCAGGCTCTCCGGCAAGACGACGTAGCAGTCCAAGAGTAAGGACACGGGGTCATACGTCAGGGGACCGACCTGCATGTCCTGATAGTCGACGACGGCCGACCGACCGTCTCGAAGGAGGATGTTCCGACTGTGGTAGTCCCGATGGCAGATCCCCGTCGGCAAGCCATTCAGAAACGCGACGACCCGTCCGAAGCCCGCCCATAGGCGTTCCCGGTCCCGGACCGAGAGTCGCACGCCGGCCCAGTCTCCCAGAAAGTGGTCCTCGAAAAACTGAAATTCTGGGACCCACCGGTCGTGAAGCCGCCGGCGGAATACGATCCAAGTGTCGTCCCGGGGCTCCGTCTGGAGGTCTCGCAGGAGTTCCAACCAGTGCCGATAAAGGACTCGGACCGAGTCGAAGTCCCCGCGCTCGAGGGCGTCGGCGACCCAAGCCTGCGCCGGTTCGCCGGCGTCCTCCATCAAGACCCACCGGCTGTCCGGCTCGATGGCCCAGATGATGGGGACAGGCCAGCGATGCCGAAGACGTGCATAGACGCTGAGTTGAGTCGAAAACTGCTCGACCAGCTCAGGGGGGACGACCATCCCAACGGCCGAAAGACCCGCCGGCCACGAAAACCGGTAAAACTGACGGGCCGAGGCGTCCCCCGCCAGAGGCCGGACCTCCGGTGCCGGTAGACGCCCGACCCGCCAGACGGCGGCCGCCGCCTGACCCGCCCAGGCGACGAAAGCCGATTCCATCGCCACCCCCCTCCCTCCCATCCTGCACCGTGTTCTAATCTATGCAGATGGGTAGTACAATGACAGGATAGCCTATGGACGGAAAGGGAGCCATGCGGCTACCGCCGAAGCTGATCGAAATCATCGCCTTCCGGGTCGTCCAGCGGCTCGTCGAGACGGGGGCCATCGTGTGTCGGGACCCCAACGCCTTGGAGGAGGCCGTCGAGCGGGCCCTGACCGAGGAATTCAAACTCGAGGACCAACTGGACGAGGAGGTTCGCCGCATCCTGGCCCAGTATGCGGACCAGATCGAGCGTTCCTCCGTCGAGTACCATGAGCTCTTCCGGAAGGTCAAGCAACGTCTGGCCAAGGAAAAGGGGATCGTCCTATGAGGCGGCTGAGTCGGGAAAAGGTCCACCGTCTGGCGGAAATCGTCGTGGACGTCCTCCAGAAGCAGACCGGCGTAACGGTTCGTCGGGACCTCCGCCAGCTCCGATGGGAGATCTTTACCTGGATCGACCAGATCCTCCAGATGGACGAGGAGATCGACGCCCGGGTCCGGGAGAAGCTAAGACGGACCTATCGGCACGTTCCCGAGGGGAGTAGCGAATGGCATATCCTGTATCGCCGCCTGTATGACGAAGAACTCCAGGGCCTGAGCAAATACCGCCGGTAAGACTTTCTGCTCGCTAAAGTACGGCAGTGGGGTCATTCGGCCCTATGGCCATAGGGTCATAGGGTGGACCTTACCATACCCCTAAATTCTAAGCATCCGTGAAAGCCCGGGGGGCCACGATCAGGACGACCAGGAGGTCCAAGAGGTTGCCAAGCCATAGGAATCCCAACGGCAAGAGTAGGGCCTGGCCTGGATATTCCTGAAAAACCAGGACCGTCGCCCGACCGGCGACCATGAAGGTCCCCAGCAAGACGGGGAACAGGGCCAGGGGGAAAAGGAGACCCCGCTGTCTCGTCTCCATCAAGAGGGCTCCCAGGACATGGCCCACCAGGACGTACCCGAGGATGGCCGAGAACCACACGAGGAGGAAACGGCCCAGACGTCCCTGCCAGTCCCAATCGAAGAATAGGGTAAACATGACGAGGACGAAGGCGTGGACCCCGGCGATGGCCAGGAAGTTGGCCAGGACCTTGCTCCAGAAGAAGACCGTCGGCGACGGGAGGCCCGCCAAGACGACGGTGTAGCCGCTCCGGATGCGCTCATGCTCAAACGATTGGGCCATCAGGACCTGACCCGTGAACCAGAAGACGATCCAGAGGAGCGGACCAGCCCACTCGCGGGCGGCCCGTGAACCCGGCTCGACCGAAATGCTTAGGATAGCCAGCATCAGTAGACCGTAGAGGACGACCATCGCCAGGGCCGGCGTGCCGACCGTCAGGAGCCGCCAGTCTTTCCACAGCAGACCGACCCAGTGGAATACCGTGATCCCTCCGGCGTTCAAGCCGTCTCCGGAAGATTCGGCCGTCTGCATCGTTCCTTTCACGGACTCCCTCCCCCGTGAAGAAGGTCCCGGAGGAGCCACTGGACCACGTTGAAGTAAATCAGGAGGCCCGTCACGTCCATCAGGGTCGCGATGAAGGGCGAGCTGGTGACGGCCGGGTCCACGCCCAGCCGCCGAAACAGGAAGGGCAGGAAGACCCCAACGAGGTTGGCCGCCAGGGCGATCAGGACCATAGCGATGCCGACCGAGAGGGCAATGAGGGGCTCGTGACGGAACACGGCAATTCGGAGCCACATATACAGGCCCATGCTGATCCCGATGAGAAGACCCACCCGGACTTCTTTCCACAGCACCCGTAAGAAGTCCCCCAGCCGAATCTGTCCCGTCGCAAAGGCCCGGACGATGAGGGTCGAGACCTGGCTCCCCACATTCCCGCCCGTCCCGATGAGCAGGGGAATCCAGGCCGCCAGGATGGCCAAGCGGGCGATCAGGTGCTCATAGCGGGCGATCACCGTCGAGGTCAGGCTCTCGGAGACAAACAGCAGGGTCAGCCACGCGATGCGCTTCTTGTAAAGCTCCACGGGCCGGGCCCGGGCATAGTCGATCTCGGACCCCTCCAAGGCGCTCAGTTTGTAGATGTCCTCCGTGGCCTCCTCTTCCAGGACGTCCATCGCATCGTCGATGGTGACGATGCCGACCAGCCGGTCCTCGGCGTCCACGACGGGGAGCGCCAGCAGGTCGTACCGCTTCATGAGGCGGACGACCGTCTCCTGGTCGTCGGTCGTCCGTACGGCGATGACGTCCCGATTCATGAGGGCCTCGATGAACTCGGAGGGTTCCGCCAGCAAAAGCTCCCGGAGAGACAGGACGCCGACCAGGCGGCGTTCTTCGTCGATGACGTAGATGTAATAGATCGTCTCCTTGTCGAACTCGACGCGTCGGATGCGGTCCAGGACCTCTTGGACCCGCATGCGCGGCCGGACGGCCACGTAGTCGGGGGTCATGATCCGACCGGCCGAATTGGCTGGGTAGTTCAAGAGGGTCAGGGCCTGCCGCCGCTCCTCGGGGGACAGGAGTCGAATGAGGCGGGCCACGACCGAGGCCGGCATTTCCTCCAGGAGCTCCGTCCGGTCGTCGGGCGCCATGCTTCTCAGGAGTTCGGCGACCTTCTCGTCCGTCAGGCGATTCAGGAGGTCTTCCTGTTCCTCAGGGTACATCTCGGCGAATACGTCGGCGGCCTTGTCTTTTGGGAGGAGACGGAACAGGAGGGCCCGATTTTCCGGCTCCAGGTCCTGCATGATGTCCAGGAGGTCACTGGGATAAAGGCCCTGGAGGGCCTCCTTCAGCTCCCGGAAGAGGCGCCGTTCCAGCATTTCCCGAATTTCCAAAGACACGATGTGCATCGCCCGGACCATAAGAGACCTCGCCATCCATGGAATCTTGCATATTCCATGGGCAGGTTTTTCGAAGGCAAGTACCCGATAACAGGTTCCGGGTACCTGGCGCCTGGAACCTGTTACCGGATCAGCGCCGAGGGCCGGAGACCGAGCCCATCGCGCGCACCGGGTTTCTACCTTGTCTTGGAGGCCTTCAACGGGTTGACGGTTCGAACCGGCGAGGCGGCGCCGAGGCCTTACGGACGTAACAGTAGTACACGTCTCGGTCGTCTTTCACGATGCCCAGGAGCTCGTGGTGGGTGCTTTTGCACCAGGCGACCACGTCGAGGACGACGGCCGGGTCATCGTTCATAAGAAGGACGACGCCCTGGGGGGGAAGGTCCTTGACCCGCTCCCCCAGCCGGGCGATGGGCACAGGACAGAGAAGCCCCCGGGCGTCGACGACCGCGTCCAGCGGAAGGGCCTCCAGCTCGGCCGGTCCCAAGGGCCCCAGGACCTTCTGCTTCATCCCACGCCCACGATGTCGACTTCCAGGCCCACGTCCTGGGTCCGGGCCTTGGCCCATACGACGTGAGCCGAGGCGATATCCTGAATGGCCAGACCCGTGGAGTCAAAGACCGTGATCTGGTCGGGTCGGGTCCGGCCTGGCTTCAGACCGGCGACGATCTCGCCGAGCTCGGCGTAAATGTCCTCCCGCGTGATCAGGCCCCGGTCGATGGGGACGTTGATCTCCCCGCTGTGGACGGCCTGTTCCCAGGAATCCACGACGATGAGGGCCCGCTGGAGAATCGCCGGGTCCAGTTCTTCCTTACCCGGGGCATCGGCCCCGATGGCATTGATGTGAGTCCCGGGCCGAATGCCCTCGTCCTTCAGGATCGGCTCCGTCGAGGGCGTGGTCGTCGTAATGATGTCACAGGTGTAAATGTCTTCGAGACGGTTCGAGCCGACGACCCGGAGTCCGTACCGCTCGGCGGCCATTGCGCAGAAGGCATCCCGCCGCCGCTCGTCGATGTCAAAGGCGGCCAGCTCCTGAAGATGGAATAGACGCTGGGTCATCAGGAGCTGGGTCTCGGCCTGGACGCCGCAACCGACGAAGCCGATCCGACGGCTGTCGGATCGAGCCAGATATTTGGCGGCGATGGCCCCGGCCGCACCAGTCCGGAGAGCCGTCAGCCAGGTTCCGTCCATAATAGCCAGAGGATAGCCCGTCGTCGGGTCGTTGAGGACGATGACGGCCATGACGGTCGGAAGGCCACGCGCTTTGTTCTGGAGATGGACGTTCACGATCTTCACGCCGGTCGCCTCCATCGGCTCGATGTAGGCCGGCATCGTCCGCAGGTCCCCATGATGACGGGGATAAAAGATATAGCTCTTAGGCGGCATCTGCGTCTGCTGGAGGCCATGAGCCCGAAAGGCCTCCTCGACGGCTCGAAGGATCTCGTCGGGTTCGGTAATGCGTTCGATGTCTCGTCGTGTCAAGATCCGAGTCTTCACGGCCCACCTCGCAACGTCGAAGACATCGAGAAGGACCTGGCCCCGCGAGTCGTCCTGAGGCGAAGGGACGAGCCAGTTCTGGGGATCCGGGGAGGTGCATCGAATCCCCGCGTGGGCCCGGCCCAGACGCCGGGCCGAAAGACCGAAGCCGGGACCCGCTCCCCCCATTCTCGGCGAGGCCGAGGGCCATGACCGACAGGCTGTCTTTCCCGCCCGTCCGCTCGAGATTGGTTCGGCCTCCGAAAAAGGCTAATATAATATAGCATAACCGGTGTGCGCGTTCTCCAGTGGCCGGGCTCGGTCTTCGGCCGTCGGCGTCGATCCGGTACCGGGTATCAGGACCCGGCACCTGGAACCCGGTACCTGGTACCCAACACTGAATGGAAGGCCGGAATACCGGTAGGATTCCCGGTGCTTGTCCCGAAAAATGCACCCAGCGGGTTAGCACAGCCAGGTACAGCCGAGCGAAGTCCCCAAGACGACACGGGGATGGCGGGGCTTGGGTTCTTTGACAATTCGGTCGCTGAGGTCAATCCCGAAACGAAGGAGCGTAGCGTATGATGATGGGATGGGTTCGCTTGCTTTTTTGGACGGCCTTATGGGTCACAGGTTTTTGGGCCCTGCGGCTCTGGAAAGGTTCGACCTGGCCCCCATGGACGGCTGGACTGGGCGGCCTGGCGATGGTCGCCCTGGCCGAAGGTTTCGTGTGGGCCGTCCGGAAGACAGGAGAGCAAAAACGGGTCGGTATGGCCTTCGGGTTCCTCTCGTCTCTGTTGATCGCCGGCCTGGCGGCCGTCCCCCTGGGGGTCCTGCCGATGGAGCCGTCTGTGAAGACCTTTATCGGGGCCAGCCTCTTTCTATTGATCACCTTCGTCGGTCTCCTACTGGGCTATCAGTACCCCACGTGGTTTCATCCCATGCGCATCCTCGAACTCCTGAAGTCTTACCACAGTGGGAAAAATTATAAGATTTTGGACACCAGCGTCATCATCGACGGTCGCATCGCCGACTTGGTCGAGACGGGCTTTATTGAGGGCACCCTCGTCGTTCCCCGCTTCGTCCTGCGGGAGCTTCAGTACATCGCCGACTCGGCCGACCCCATCCGCCGCAACCGGGGCCGGCGGGGCCTGGAGATGCTTCAGCGTATGCAGAAGAAGGGGGACATCGACATCGCCATCATGGAGGTCGACTTCCCGGCCGTCAAGGAGGTCGACCTCAAGCTCATCGAACTGGCGAAGCAGATCGGTGCCAAGATCATCACCAATGACTACAATCTGAACAAGGTCGCCCAACTCCATAACGTGAAGGTCCTCAACATTAACGAACTGGCCACGGCCCTGAAGCCCGTCGTCCTGCCCGGCGAGACGATGAACGTCTATATCCTGAAGGAGGGTAAGGAGTACAACCAGGGCGTCGCTTACCTGGAAGACGGCACGATGGTCGTCGTCGATAACGCCCGCAAGATGATCGGTCGGAATATCGAAATTACGGTAACCAGTGTTCTCCAGACCTCGATGGGCAAGATGATCTTTGGGAAGTACGAGGGACCTCAGCCGGGCTCGTCGTAAAGGCCTGATGAGATAGACTTATGGAGAAGACGACAGTCCCGACGCCCGTCACGGTCACTCTCATCGGTCGACCCAACGTGGGGAAATCCACGCTGTTCAACCGCCTGACGGGCCGCCGTCAGGCCATCGTCACGTCCGTCCCCGGGACGACCCGAGACCGGCGGGAAGGGACCTTCGTGTGGAACGGAATGCGGTACCGCCTGTACGATACGGGCGGCCTCTTCGCCAACGAGACGGAGCTATTTCAGGCGGCGATCCTCGACCAGTGCCGTCGGGCCATCGAGGAAAGCGCCGTCGTGTGGTTCATCGTAGACGGTCGTCAGGGCCTCACGGCCGCCGACATCGAACTGATGGCCTGGCTTCGCAAGCAGGGCAAACCCGTCTGGCTCTTGGTCAATAAACTGGATACACCGAGCCTCCAGCGACAGGCGGCGGAATTCTATCGTCTCGGCCCGGCCCGTCTGTGGGCCATCAGCGCCGAAACCGGCCTCGGCCTGGGCGACCTCTTGGATGAGCTGGCACGCCAGTGGCCCAGCGTGCCTGAGACGTCGGAAGACCTATCGGCGGAGGACGCTCCCCGTATCGCCATCGTCGGACGACCCAACGTCGGAAAATCGTCTTTGGTCAACCGGCTCCTGGGTTATCCCCGGGTCATCGTCAGCGAGATTCCGGGGACGACGCGGGACGTCGTGGACGTCGAGTGGCGGTGGAACGGCCATCGGTGGGTCCTACTGGATACGGCAGGCCATAAGAAACGGTCCAAGGCTCGGGACTGGCCCGAACGAGTCAGTCTCCTCATGATGCGGCGGGCCTTAAGCCGGGCCGACCTCGTATGGCTGGTCCTCGACGCCACTCAGCCCATCTGCCGCCGGGACCGTCAACTGGCCGGATGGTCCCTCCAGGAAGGAAAGGGTTTGCTGGTCCTCTGGAATAAGGTCGACCTCGTCCCGCCTCCTGCCCGTCCGGGCCTACTTCAGCGGGCTCGGGACGCCTTGAAGTTTGTGGCCTATGCCCCTGTCTTGTGCGTGTCGGCCCTCACGGGCGAGGGCCTGGAAGTCCTCATCGAGACGACGGGCACGGTGTGGCGCAACCTGACGCGGCGGGTCACGACGGGCGTCTTGAATCGCTACTTCGAACACGAGGCCGATACCGTCGTCGGGATGGCCCGGGGCCGTCCCATCCGGCTAAAGTACATTACGCAGGTCTCGGTCCGCCCGCCGACCTTTGCCCTTTTCTTGAGTCGTCCCGGCCACGTGCGTCCCGAACACCTTCAGAAGATTGAGAAGTGGCTCCGTACTCAACTGGACTTCACCGGGACCCCCATCCGTCTCGTCGTCGCCGACCGGGGCGTCTCCCGGGCCCGTCGGAAAAAGTCCCATCTTCCCTCGGCGCCGGTCTCCCCCAGCGGCCCGAGCGCCGCAGGGCGTCGATAAGGAGGTCTCATGCCCGTCTTCAACTACGCGGCACGAGAGTTAATTCTAAAAATCGTTTATTATGGGCCAGCCCTCTGTGGAAAAACGACGAATTTGGAATACATTTACGCTCAACTGCCTCCCGACAAGAAGGGCAAGATGCTCTCCCTGGCCACTGAGTCAGACCGGACTCTCTTCTTCGACTTCCTCCCTATCGAACTGGGGACCGTCCAAGGCTGGAAGGTCCGGGTCCAGCTCTACACCGTCCCGGGCCAGGTCTTTTACGATGCGACCCGTCGGCTCGTCCTGAAGGGCGCCGACGGCATCGTGTTCGTCGTCGATTCCCAGAAGGAGATGCTGGAGTCCAACTTGGAAAGCTGGGAGAACATGAAGACCAACCTAGCCCACAACAGCCTGGACTTTTGGAGCATCCCCCTGGTCGTACAATACAACAAAAGAGACTTAAAAAATGTATTTCCTATACCGACGCTGGAGGCCCGGATCAACGAGCGGAAAGCCCCTTACTTCGAGGCCGTGGCCATCCACGGGACCGGCGTCATGGAAACCCTCCGAGAAGCCGTAAAGCTCACCCTCCAGGCCGTCCAGCAACGCATCGCCGCCCGGCCGGAGACGGCCGTCGGCGGGACCCCGCCGGAAGTCTCCCCACCCCGGGTCGAGCTGATTCCGCCACCCCCATCCGAAGTTTCCCCGGCCCGGGTCGAGCCGCCTCCGCTGACCCCGTCGGAAGTTTCTCCACCTCGGGTTGAACCGCCCTCGCCGACCGAAAGAATCCCGGAAGCGGCTCCGGCCCTGGAATCTATCGCCCCGGCTTCCGCGTCCGAGGCCCTCGTGGCCGACTTTGAGAGCATCGACGAGATGATCGAACTCCAACCCATTGAAGAGGTCATGGCACCCATGCCGGCCGTCCCAGAGGTACCGACCCCGCCACCTGAAGAGGAGCCCATCGAGACTTTTGAGACGATGATCCTGCAGGAGGCGACCCCGCCGCCCTCCGAAGCGCCCGTGGCTCTACCCCCAGAGGCCGACCTATCTACCGCCCCGCCGCCCCGTCCATCGCCCCCCGAGGGCCCGCCGCCACCCGCAGAACAGCCCCTGTCGCCCCCGTGGACCGTAGATGCCCGATCCGAGCCGGTCACCGTAGAAGTCGCGTCGACGACCGAAGGCCTTCATATCCGGCTGACCCTCCACATCACCCTCCACCTGATCACCCGGACCGACGGGCCGCCCGAATCGTGATGTCGAACTCCGCCGAATCCCTCGCTTCGGATGAATACGAAAGCGCCATGACTCGCCCCTGGACGGTCTCTTCCCCCATTGGGATGTCGACCCTTTCGACGGAGCGTTGTATCGTCCTGCAAGGCGTCCGTCATCACAACCTAAAGAACCTGGACCTCTGCCTGCCCAAGTACCGACTTATCGTCGTCACGGGTCCCAGCGGTTCCGGCAAGTCCTCCCTGGCTTTCGAAACCATCTACGCCGAGGGCCAACGCCGATACCTGGAGACGCTCTCGACATACGCCCGCCAGTTCATCCGCCAGATGGACAAACCCGACGTCGAACGCATCGTCGGCCTTCAACCGGCCGTCGCCATCGAGCAGAAGAAACTCCCTCCCCATCCCCGTTCGACCGTCGGCACCGTCACGGAGGTCTACGACTACCTGCGCCTGCTATTTGCTCGCGTGGGGACGCCCTTCTGCCCGACCTGCGACCGGCCGCTCCAGCCCCAGACGATGGACCAGATGGTCCAGACGGTCCTGGCCCGGTGGTCGGGTGAACCCATCGCCATCACGGCCCCCATCGTTCGGGGTCGGAAGGGCTTCCACAAGAAGGAACTCGAGCAGGCTCAAAGGCGGGGTTACACGTGGGCCCGTATCGACGGCCGATGGTACCGTCTCGAGGACGTTCCTCCCCTGGCCCGTACCCGCCATCACACCATCGACATCGTGATGGACCGCCTGATCGCTCGGCCCGAGCACCGGACCCGCATGGAGACGGCTCTCCAGGCCGCCATCGAGATGACCCGGGGGTTTGCCCGGGTCGTCCACTGGGAAAACGCTCAAGAGGTCCTATTCTCGACCCATCATCGATGTCCCCAGTGCGACTTCCAGTTCCCGGACGTCGAACCCTGGCTCTTCGCCTTCAGTAGCCCCAAAGGGGCTTGTATGGTCTGCCGCGGGATCGGCTGGGTGACCCCGACCACCGCCCGTCGGTGGGAGCACCTGCCCCGGCGGATGGAGGAGATGGACGTCGGCGACCGGTGGGAGGCCTGGGCCGTCTGGAATACGGAGGAGGAATCCCTCGGCGAGGAAGCCCGTACCGTCCTGTGTCCGGCCTGTGAGGGGACCCGCCTTCGTCCCGAGGCCCGACAGGTCCGGATTCAGGGTCAGAGTATCGCCGACCTCAGCCGCATGGAACTGGGGGACCTGCATGCTTTTCTGGCGGGCCTCTCCTGGGAGGGCCCGGGCCGGCCGATCGCCGAGCGCATCCTTCCCGGGATCTTTCAGCGGCTCGACTACCTCATCGATGTCGGCGTCGAGTACCTCACCTTGGATCGCCCGACCCACACGCTGTCGACGGGAGAGATGCAACGAGTCCGCCTGGCCGCCCAACTGGGGAGCGGCCTCCGGGGCGTCCTCTATGTGCTGGACGAGCCGACGGTCGGCCTCCATCCGAGGGACACGGCCCGCCTGATCCGCATCCTTCACCGCCTGCGGGATATGGGCAATACGGTCATCGTCGTGGAACACGACGAGGCGACGATCCGGTCCGCCGACTTCATCGTCGACTTGGGGCCGGGCGCCGGTCCGCGGGGCGGCTACCTCGTCGCCGCCGAACCGATCGACCGATTCATTCGTCATCCGACGTCCGTCACGGCGGCCTATCTCCGGGGAGATCGCCGGGTCCCCCAACGCTCCTTCCTGCCCCTGGATCGCGTCCCTTGGCTCCGGCTCCGCAACGTTCGTCGCCATAACCTGGCCGGCATTGACGTCCAAATCCCCCTGGGCCGCCTGACGGCCGTCACCGGCGTGTCCGGTTCCGGGAAGTCGACCCTGGTCTTCGACGTAATCTATGAGGAAATCCTCCATCAACGCCGGCATTCGGGGCGGGTCGCCCCCCTGTACTGCGACGCCATCGAGGGCCTCGAGTTCATCCGACAAGCCGTCGTCGTCGATCAGAGACCTATTGGGCGGACCCCTCGGTCGACGCCGGCGACGTACATCGGGGTTTTCGACGACATTCGCAAGTTCTTCGCCGCCCAGCCGACGGCCCGCGCGTGGGGATACGGACCGAGCCGCTTCAGCTTTAACCGGCCGGAAGGCCGATGCCGATACTGCGAGGGCATGGGATACCGTCGGGTCCGCCTCCACTTCATGCCGGACGCCTTCGTCCGGTGTGAAGACTGCGACGGCAGCCGTTATAATGCTGATACTCTGAAGGTGACCTGGCAGGGCCGTTCGATCGCGGATATCCTTAAGATGGCGGTAGACGAGGCTCTTGAGTTCTTTCAGACCTTTCCCAGCATTACGCGAAAGCTCCAGGTTTTGTCCGACCTGGCTCTGGGATACCTGAGCCTGGGTCAACCGAGTCATACCCTGTCGGGTGGGGAATCCCAACGCTTGAAGCTGGGCCGGGAGTTAATCCGGAGCACCCGGGGCGGGGTCCTTTACTTGCTGGATGAGCCGACGACGGGTCTCCATGCGGACGACATTCAGTACCTGCTTCGGGTCCTGAGTCGTTTGGTCGAGCAGGGTCATACGGTCGTCGTCATCGAGCACCATCCGGATGTTATCCGGAATGCGGACTATGTCCTCGACTTAGGACCGGGTGGGGGTCGGTGGGGAGGACGGGTCGTGGCCTGCGGTCCGCCTCCGGTGGTGGCGGCCTGTGGGGCGAGTGCGACGGGTCAAATCCTGAAGCCCTTCTTTGGAACCGGTGGAGAAGAAATCAAATAAAGTATTCTTTTCGATAGACCGACGCAGGAAAACCGGGAAAACGTTTTCATGTGTTTAAAAATCTTTATATTAGAATATAGTTTGAAACGAAAAGCGAGAGTAAGGACTTTCAAAACTTCGGTAGAACGGCGGGAAGGGGTTTGAAGACAACTGTCGATTAGGTGGCAAAATTAAGAAGAGTAAAGGCTTTGACGCAGCTTCCAGTTAAGGAAGAAGGGTCAGAGAAGCTGAGAGACGCGCTTGTCCCTCTGACTTGAGCTAATATTATGGTCATAACATGACATTGCCAAAAGCAGAGCGACATCTGCCGATTAGACACGCTAATTAAATGTTTGTTTTAGAAATACAAATGAACTTTTAACCTGGAAGTTCCCAGAGATCACCGGAGAGCCATGTACGACGGAGATTACTGGAAGACCCGGGCTGAACTCGTCGAGACCTGGCTGGACCAGTTGGTCCGACCCGCCGGGGTCGAACCGGCCGCCGGCCTGTGGGAGGCCATGCGTTACTCCCTCCTGGCCCCGGCTAAACGGATCCGACCGGTCCTCCTCCTGTCCGTCGGGGAAAGCCTCGGCGTCGAACCGGAACGCTTCCGGTACGCGGCCTGCGCCATCGAGTGCGTTCACACCTACTCCCTCATCCATGACGACCTGCCGGCAATGGACGATGACACTCTGCGGCGGGGCCGTCCTACCTGTCACGTCCGATTCGGAGAGGGCACGGCCATCCTGGCCGGGGACGGACTTCTCACGCTGGCTTTCGAGCTCTTGGGGACTTGTCCCTTCCTTCGAGCGCATCCAGCCATCGGCATCGAGGTCGTTCGCCGTCTGGCCCACTATGCGGGTCCGCACGGGATGGTCGCCGGCCAGTGGATGGACATGGCCGCCGGACCGGCGACCCCCTCCGTCGAGCACGTCTTGAGCATCCACCGCCGCAAGACGGCCGCCTTGATCACGGCCGCTGTCGAAATCGGGGGCCTGATGGCGGAAGCCCCACCGGCGATGATGGAAGCCCTGCGGACGTATGGGGAGGCTGTCGGAATCGCCTTTCAGATCGTCGATGACATCCTGGACCTCACGGTCCCCCCGGAACGGTTGGGGAAGACGCCCGGTAAGGACCTGCAAGCCTCGAAGGCGACCTATCCCCGGGCCGTCGGCCTTGAACAGGCCTGGGCCGATGCCCGAGCATGGCGCGACCGGGCCGTCGAAGTCATCCAGCCCTGGGACCCCCATGGCCACCTGACGTCCCTGGCTTATCTTATCACGGAGCGGCAGGCCTGAATTCCGGACGCCGGACACCGAGGGCCGGGGACCGAATCTGGACGCCGAGACCCGGGACCCGAAAATCGGTCCATCGGATCGCACGGTATGGAATGAGTACCCCCCTCGGGCGGAGCCTGAAGGAGTGAGACCCTGTCTAAGCGACTGGAATTGAATCCCCCGGTGCTCAAGCCTGGAGGCGTTCTTCCGATGACCCCGTCCCGAGTCCTCCTCAGGAAAGCCGGTCATGACTTGGTCGACGGCTGTGTGTACGGCCCTGTCCGGTCCCGCCGTCTGGGCTGGTCGCTGGGCATTAATTGGTTCGCCCCGAAGACGAAGGTCTGCAACTTCGACTGCGTATACTGCCAATTGGGCCCAACGGACCGACTCCCCCTGCGGGAGGACTTCGTCCCCCCGGAAGTCTTTGCCCAAGAAGTCGAAACGGCTTTTGCCCGCATCGCGGCAGACGGGACACCCATCGACGTGATCACGATCTCTGGCAACGGGGAGCCCACCCTCCATCCCCGGATGCCGGACCTGATCGACCGGCTCTTAGCGGCCCGGGACCGGTACTTTCCGACGGCTCGGACGTGGGTCCTGACGAATGGGACCCGAAATCACGTCGACGCCGTCGCCGAGGCCTTAAACCGCCTGGACGAGCGGGCCGTCAAACTCGACGCTGTCGGACCCTGGCTGGCGGACATCGACAAACCCCTGTTCGGCTTCCAGTGGGACGCCTTCGTCGAGGGCCTTCGAAAACTGCGGGATTACCACCTGCAGGTCATGGTCGTCAAGGGACAGGGCAAAAATCATGACCCCAGGGCCTGGGCGGCCTGGGTCGAATGGGTCCGGGACCAAGCCCTCCGTCCGAAGAGTATCCAACTCTACACCGTCGACCGCTTTCCGGCTTATGAAGGCGTCGAGCCCCTGGACCCTCAGGAGATGGCCGAGGTGGCGTCCTACCTAAGCCACCAGCTCCCCCACATTCCTCTAGAGGTCGTATGGCCAGAGGGGGCATGGGCCGTTTCGGCCCCCGCCGCCGGTTCTGAAGACTCGTAGTTGCAGTTCGGCAATCAGGCAGTAGGGCAATCTGAGCCGAATTATCATCGTATTACCGAATTGCCGTATCGCCGGGTTGCCATAGCCTCCCCCTTGGATTTCGGCCAATCCTCAGGGACGGCGGGCTCCCCCCGCTTTGTCCCTATGACTCAATACCCGGTAGAGGAGTCTTTCCACGATTTTTCCAATAGATTGCACGTGTTTCACCTCTTTTTTGAAGATCTCGAAAGGCCTGCATTTTCAACGCCAACCGGCGGCGGCCCCGGGACTCCGGGGATCCGATAGACCGAGATAGCCGTCCTGCCACTGCCAGATCATCTGGACCCGGCCCAGGGTCGGGACAGGTTGCAGACGGTAACCCAGACCCTGCAGGATTCGAAGAGTATCGCCGGAAAAAGCCGTCGGTTCATGGCGAATCTCGTCGGGCATCCACTGATGGTGGAAGCGGGGCGCCGTCAGAGCCAGAAGGGGTTCCATCCGAAAGACGAGGAGATTTTCCAGGACCTGGTAAACGGTCATCGGGATCGTCGAACCGCCGGGGGAGCCTAAGAGGCCGAGGACCCGGTTTTCCCGGACGACGACGGTCGGGGTCATCGAGCTGAGCATGCGTTTGCGGGGTTCGACGATGTTGGCCGGTCCTCCCGTCAATCCGTAGAGATTCGGGACGCCGGGCTTCAGGCTGAAGTCATCCATCTCGTTATTAAGGAGGACGCCCGTTCCCGGGACGATGACGCCTGCTCCAAAGAGGTCGTTGAGGGTGTATGTGACGGCGACGGCCATGCCCTCCCCGTCCAGGACCGAGTAGTGGGTCGTTTCGGTAGGCTCTTCGGGAGGCGGTTCCCGAGTCGGATGAACGGCTTCGGCGGGTCGGACCCGATAGGGGCGGATTCTCCGAGCCACGGCCTGAAAGTAGGTCGGGCTCTCCAAGAAAGCCGGGAAGGGGACAAAGTCGGGGTCGCCCATGTGTTCCGCCCGTTCGGCGTAAGCCTGCTTGGCCGCCTCAACGACGAGGTTGACGTGGAGGGCGCTGTGCCAGCCGATGTCGGGGGACCGCAGGGTCTCCAGGACGGAAAAGAGGAATTTCACGATCCAGCCCCCTGCCGAGGGCAAGGGCATCGTGAAGACGGTAGCGTCGCCGACGGAGAAGCGGAGGGGCTCCCGCCAGACGGGGCGGTACTCGGCCAGGTCCTGGCGGGTGAGGCGGCCGCCGTTTTGCCGCATGGCCCGTTCGATGGCCTCGGCGACCCAGCCCGTATAGAACCCCCGATCGCCCCGAGCGGCGATAGTGCGAAGGGTCCGAGCCAGCTCCGGCTGAACGATGAAGCGTTTCGGCTCAGTCCCGTCGAAGAAGATACGGGCGAATTCGGGATTTTTCAGGAGTCGCTCTCGCTCTCGTCGGAGGGCCAAATAGAGGTTCGTATCGGTCTCAAAACCCCGCTCGGCCAACTCGATGGCGGGTCGGAGGAGGCGGGGCCAGGGGAGTCGTCCCAAGCGTCGGTGGGCTTCAAAGAGACCGGCCGGTGTGCCGGGGACGCCGACAGCCAGGTAGCCCTGAGTGCTCAGACCGGGGATCACATTCCCTGCCGGGTCGAGGTACATGTCGGGTGTCGCCTGAGTCGGGGCCCGTTCCCGAAAATCAAGGGCATAGGCTTCGGGACCCGGCCGGACGATGACCATGAAGCCGCCTCCGCCGACGTTACCGGCCTGGGGAAACAGGACGGCCAGGGCGAATCCCACGGCGACGGCGGCGTCGACGGCGTTCCCGCCCTGTCGCAGGACGTCGGCCCCGATGTCGGCGGCCCGGGGGTGTTCACAGACGACGACGCCCCGCCGCGCAAAGGTGACTTTCTCTGCGCCCCAGCCAGAGAGAGGAAGGCCCCCCGTCAGAAGGCCGATCCAGCCCCCCAGGAAGACCCAGCGAAGGATGACCCCCCGGAAAGATGCTTCCGCCCTTATCCGGCCCCGGCGGAGGACTCGCGCCACCACTGCTCCAATGCCTCCCATGTTCGAACGATCGGGATCGGCCGAAGTTCCCGTAAGATGACCCGACCATAAGGCCGGCGCCATACCCGACTGTCCATCAGGGCCATGAGGCCCATGTCCGTCTGAGTTCGGATGAGCCGCCCCAGGCCCTGCCGGAGGAGCGTGATGGCCTTGGGAAGCTGGTATACGTAGAAAGGATCCCGGCCCGTCCGGCGGATGGACTCGATGCGGGCCTGGACGACCGGGTCGGAGGGTACCTCAAAGGGGAGTTTGTCGATAATGACGCATCGGAGGGCCTCACCCGGGACGTCGAAGCCCTGCCAGAAACTGGCCGTGGCGACCAGGACGCTGGAGACGTCCGTCTGAAAACGCTCCATGAGAAGCCGGCGGGGCAAGTGACCTTGGCGGTAGACCTTCCAGGGGAGCCGTTCCTCGAGATAAGCGGCGACGGCCTGCATGGTTTGCAGACTCGTGCAGAGCACGAGGGTACCGCCGCCGACCAGCCGGATAAGGGCCTCAGTCCGTCGCTGGAGCTCAGGCATGAAAGCCGGGTCTTGGGGGTCCGGCATGTCCGGGGGAATCCACAAGCGGGTCTGACGGTCCCATCGGAAGGGGGATGGAATCGAAAGTGTCGTCAAAGTCCCTTCGGTCTCCCGGTCTTCGGCGCCCGACGGGACAAGACCCAGGCGGTCCGCTACGAAGTCCAAGCGACCCCGATATGTCAAAGTCGCCGAGGTGAGGACTACGGAACGGAAGCGAGGCCAGAGCCACTCGGCCAAGAGGGGACCAACCTGGAGAGGTGTGGCGCATAGGCTCCATCGGGATTCATGGGTCGGGAAGGGTTCGGCATACCGGATGAGGTCGTCGCCGGTGTCTTCTTCTGCCTGAAAGATATCGCATAGGGTCGCCAACTCCGAGGCCCACAGGCTGAATTGGTCTCGTTCCTCGGCGGGTAAGGGGAGACCCTGGACCCACGCCATCAGGGCCTGGAGGATCTCCTTCAGACGCGTTAAACACCGACTTAACTGGGGATGTCGGCGGCGGACCTCAGACCAGGGGACCCGCTCCGTGAGTCCGGCCCCAGGGCGCAAGTTCGGACCCGTTAGGTCCTGCTCGAACAAGGCCCGGGCTTCGGCATAAATCCGCTTCTGGTACGTCTGCCACTGCTTCAGGGTGGCATCGGACATTCGCTCGGCGACCTGAATGGACGTTTCCAGCTCCTGAAGAAGCCGATAGAAGTCGGCCCAACTCAGGGTGAGGGTCAAGGCCGAGACGGCCGTCTCCTCCAACATGTGAGCCTCGTCGACGACGAGGTGGGGGATGTCCGGGAGCAAGCGGGCGTCCCGGGCCCGGAGGCGGGCGTCAGCCAAGAGGAGGTGATGGTTGACGATGACGACCTGAGCCCGTTCCGCCCGCCGCCGGGCTTCGTAGAGGTAACAGTCCCGAAAGAAGGCGCATCGGGGACCCATGCAGGTCCGGACGTCGGCCGTCAGGTCGGGCCATAGGGGATGGTCTTCCGGGAGGGCGTCACACTCGGCCCGGTCGCCAGTCGTCGTCCGACGGACCCATTCTTGCAGACGGCCATACAAGGCAGGGTCCGAGAGGGCGAGGGGTGGGGCCTGCCGCCACCGGTTCCACTTCCAGAGGCACAGGTAATGGGACCGGCCCTTTAAGACGGTCGCCGAAACCGACAGGTCGGCCCGTCCGAGGAGGGGGGCATCCTTCCGGAAGAGTTGCTCCTGGAGGGCAATCGTACCGGTCGCCACCAGGACCGGACGTCCGGAGAGGACAGCCGGCACGAGATACGCCAAGGTCTTGCCGATGCCCGTCCCGGCCTCGACGATGACCCGCCGACCTTCAGCCAGGCCCCGAGCGACGATCTGGGCCATCTGGAGTTGACCCGGTCGGAACTCAAACCCCGGCAGAACCTTCCGGAAGCGACCCTCGGGCCCAAACCATGCTTCCATCCCGAGGTCCGTAGCGGTCGCAGTCCATTGCTCCATTCGGTCTCCCACTTAGAGCGCCTCATCCACGCCTGTTCATCCGAGGGGTGTCTCACCCCGTGGGTCCGACGTGGCCATACGGCAGTAGGGCAATGAGTTATTACTCGTTACCCCTCCCCCGTCCCTTGTAACTCCGTCACTTCGTCACTCCGTCACTTTGATTGTGTGGCCGGTGAGATATCCCCCGCCACCTTAGAGCAGACCCCTACGCCCTTGGACCATGCGAAGTCCAATAGATTCCATGCGCGGCTTTGGGACCGACGGCCCGCCGTCTACGAGGTAGCCGTACACTTGACCTGGCGGATGAAGGGCCGGATGGGGTCGTCCGTCTGGACCCGAAAGACGATGCAGAGTTTGCGCTCCCCTGTGTTCTCGTCCGTCACGGGTCCGATCTCGATGACCTCGCCGTTGTATAACTTCTGGCCGACCGTGATCGTCTCCGACCGTTTGAGGCCCGAACCCCGTACGAGGGCATAGTACTTGCCTTCCCGCTGGAAGATGCCCATCACGATGACCTCCTCGACGAGGAGGTCGGCCACGCTCCGAGGCTCTCGCGGCCGGCCCTTGTCTTTGACGGCCAGGGTCAGGTTCTCAAAGGGGTCCCGGCCCTCGACGTAGTGGAAGTTCGGGTCGTGAATCCCGACGGTCTCCGGCGCCGGAGCGGGGGGCGGACTCGGTTGCGGCTTTTGGGGGCCCTGGGCCCATCCGGCCAGACCGACGAGGAGTCCAGCCATCCAAACGCCCCAGATCCATCGGTAGCGCATAACCACCTCCTTATGAGGATAAGGGAGTCCGCAGTGAGAGGCCCATCCACAGAATCCGTAAGGCCCAGTACTCGGCTTATATCGGATTGCCTGATTGAGCCTTTACGGACGTAAAAACAACCCACACTGCGTAAGTTTCTACTAGTTTAAAGGGTACAGGCTAAGGGATGCAAGACCCGACGGCCTTTCCAGATGACGACCCGTCAGAAGCCGCTGGTTTCCGGTCGCTGATACCGAATGATTCGGTGAAGGAGGCGGAGTTCCAGGGGATGCCGGTACAGTCGTAGGTGATACCGCCAGGCGGCGGCCGCCCGCAGAAGCCATCGCCCCAGGCGGTGGAACCGGGGGTCCGTGACCGTCGGGTAGTAGGCGTTGAGGACGTACTGGAAGTCCCGGATCTGACGCCGCAGGGGGTCCTTCAACCAGGGCATGTGGACACTCCGGCGCTGGATGAATTCCTGCCATCGGGGGCTGATCCACTCTTCCAGGGTTTCCGGAAATCGAAAGCCGCGGGCCTTCGCATACTCGTATAATTCCCCGGCGACGGGGACCGGCGTGTAGATGTACAGGACGATCTCGGCGGCGGGGTTGACCCGCTTGACCTGGCGGATGAACTCCATCGTCTGGTGAGCGTCGGCCTCCGGGTCCGGCGGATTGCCGAGGACGAAAGAGAATTCGGGAATAATCCCGGAGTACTTCATCTTTTCGGCGATCTCCAGGGTCTTCTCGACGGTCGCCGTCCCGCCCTTGTTCATGCGTCGGAGGGTCTCGTCGGAGCCCGACTCGGCACCCAGGAAGACCATCCGCAGACCGCTGTCCCGCATGAGCCGCCACGTCCGTTCCGAGTAGTGCAAGAGCGTGTCGATGCGGGCCTCCCCCCACCAGGCGATGCCGAGGTCCCGAATCCGCTCGGCGAATTCAGCCGTCCGGGCCTCGTGGACGAAGAAGTTGTTGTCGTAGAACTCGACGGCGTCGGCCCCCCACTCCCGGACCAGGAACCGGACGACCCGGGCCGTACGCTCGGCCGACTGAGCATACCACCGGCCGTAAACCATGTTGACGACGGCGCAGAAGTTGCATAGGAAGGGACACCCGTAGCTGGAATGATGGGCAAGGGTTCGACTCCCCAAGAACGTCCGCCGAGCATATCGGAGCATGGCAACTCGGTGGTAGGGAAAGTCGGGCAGACGGTCGGGATGAGGGATCGGGGCCAGGGGATTCGACACGGGCTCGCCGGTTTGGGGGTCTCGGTACGCAAGACCCGGCAGACGTGTCGGGTCCTCGCCCCGACGAAGGGTTTCGACGAGGTCGAGAAAAACGAGTTCCCCGTGGCCCCGCACGACATAGTCCACGTAGTCGGCCCGGAGGCACACGTCGTAGTGTTGGGTCGGAAAGTAGCCGCCCCACACGACAAGCAGACGGGGGTACCGGGCCTTGAGCCATCGGCAGACGGGGACGACGTCGGCCAGTTGGGGCCCGGGCATGACGGTCACGCCCAGCACATCGGCACCTGTCTCCCGAACGGCCCGGTCCAGGGCGGCCCGGGGGTCGGCCTCCAGGTTACCGTCCACGATGACGTAATCGTGGCGACCCTCCAGAACGGCACCCAGGGCCAGAAGGGACAGGGGTAGGACCGGCTTCCGTTGGGGCGTGCTCGGCGGATTGTACAGGACGATTCTCATGGAGAGTCCACCGGCCAAGGGATTGGGCGGTCGGATGTCTCGGTCCCCCGGCTCGTCCTCGGCACCGATCCGGTACCGGGTACCAGGTACCCGGCACCTAAGCCAGTCCTACGCCGAGGACCGAACACCGAGCACCGATTCTATTCTGCGTCCAAAACTCTTATAGCCGCACTGCCGTATTGCCGTTGCCCTACCGTCCTACTGCCTGCCGGACGATCCGGTACACGGTCCAGACCTCACCAAAGCGTCGCAGCCGGGCGATCGGTTCGGCGAAAAGCCCACAATCCCGGAAGTGTTGAAGAAAGCCCGTCTCGTCGGAGACCGACGAAAGGAGCAGGAGGGCCCAGCCACGGTCGGTCAAGTGGTTGCCCAAACCGGCGGCAAACCGCTCGATGACGTCCGTCGACCACAGGGCCCGCTCCAGGTCGTTCCGGGACCGACCCCGCAGGTACGGTGGATTGAATAGGATTACGTCGAATCGTTCTCCCCGGACGGGCTCGAATAAGTTCCCCGCCCGCACCTCGACCCGGTCCTCCAGGCCGTGGAGCAAAACGTTGATCCGAGCGCACCGCACGGCTGTCGGACTGATGTCCACGGCCACGACGCGGCGAGCCCATCGGGCCGCCAAGACGGCCCCGACGCCGGAGCCCGTGCCCATGTCCAGGACCGTCGAACCCGGCGGGACCCAACGCTCACTCAAGGTCTCGGCCAGGAATTCGCCCGTCTGGAAGAGTTTCGGATTGAAGACCCCTGGCAGGACCACGAGGGACGTCCCGGCGACGGTCTCGATGACGAGCCGTCCGTGGCGGTGGCGCTGAAAGAGCCGAAAGACCACTTGGGCCCAGGTCCGTCCGAGGAACCGCCGGGGCTTCTCCCACCACCGATGCCGGCGGGACCGAGGCCCTTCGGCCCGTTGTCCGACGATCACGAAGAACCGGGCCGGCTCCCGATGTCCCGTCAGGAGGGCCTTCCAGGGTCGAAGAGCCCAACGCCAACCGTAAAAGGGGCGAATCCGGCTCCATCGGAGGCCCAGGGCTTCGGCCAGGCCCTGCAGGCGGTCTTCCGTCAGGTAGTGCTCGCTGGGCAGAGCGTCCGAGGGGAACCCGTACTTTCGAGTGAACTCCGCCTGCCGTTCCCGGACCATCCGAGCCCCGCTGGCCGCCCGCCGGTAAACGGGCGTGTCCATGATGACGATGAAGCCGTCCGGTCGGAGGACCCGCAGAGCCTCCGCCAGCGTGACGACATAGTCCGTTGAATAGTGCAACGAGGCGTTAAAGACGACCAGGTCAAACTGGCCGTGGGCAAAGGGCAGGCGGTCGAACTCAGCCTGCACGGGGAGGAAGGTCGCATCGTAGTAGACGTGAGCCCCCAGGCCGTCCCAAGCGTTCGTCCGGAGGTCCACGGCCACGGACTCATGTCCCCGAAGGGCCAGACGGTACGACAGCCACCCGTTGCCGGCTCCGAGGTCCAGGACCCGGAGAGGCCGGCCCCGACGGCGCTCCAAGGGCTCTAGGACCCGCCGGAGGAAGGCCCGGAAACTCTTCGCCCGAATTCGCCAGTCAGCCCGAAAGCGGCCGGTCCGGTCCTCAAAGGGCAGGCTCCGATAGTAGGTCGGGTCGTCGGAGCCTCGGCCCTCGGCCCGACGGATGGCCTCGTAGTCCCGCAGGAAGGACCGGAAGAAGGCCTCCCGCTCGGGCAGGAGGAAACCCCAGATGCCGTCCGACCGCCGGTAGGACTGCCGACAGACGGGGCAACCCATCGCATCCGGTCCGACGGACTTCAAGGGCTCCCGACATGCCGGGCACGCGAAGCAGAGGTCGGTTTGCCAAGGTACCGGCACTTCCGCGCGAGGGGCGGAAACCGAGTTCATGGCCTTTCCCATCGTCGAAAGACCATCAGGTAGTGGTCGCCCAGCCATGCCCAGGGCGGGAATCGGCGGAGGCGACGCTCCCACCGTTCGAGGTAAGCAAAGAAGCGGGGCCACCGTTCGACCCACGAGTCCAGATAGGTCGGCGGGAGGAAGACCCCGAGTCCCATCGTCCGGACAGGCCGGAAGTAAGGAGCGAATTCGGTCCCCAGGCGCCTCGGGGAGGGATACTCGACCCACGCGACCGCGCCCTCCCCGATACGGGCCGGCGTGCCGTTCCGGAACCGACGGAAAGCCGTCCGCCACCGGCCCCGAAGGAGATGCCAGGCGATTTCCCACAGACAGAAAGGTCCCATGACGACGGCGATGAAAGTCCCCCCCGGGCGAATCTCCCGAGCCAAGACTTCCGCCAGACGCCGACGGTCCCGCACGCAGTTCAGGACGCCGAAATCAGCCAAGGCCCCGTCAAACATGGCCGTCGGGTGCCCGAATCCGGGCTTCGGTGTTCGATACTGAAGTCGGGCTCCCCCGTCCGAGATCCGAGCGTCGGTCCCCGGTACCCGATTTAGGTCCATTAGAACGAACTCGATGCGGTCGGCGACGCCGACGGCCTCAGCCTTCCGGCGGGCGGCATCCAGCATGGCCGATGAAGCGTCCACGGCTGTCACAATGCTTCCCCGCCGGGCCAGCCAGACAGCGTCCTCGCCCGTCCCACAGCCCAGGTCAAGGACCCGGTCGCCCGGTCGGAACCAGTCGGTAAGGCACTCCCAGACGGCCGCCCGGAGCCACCGCCCCAGGCGCCGTTCGGTGAATTGGGCATCGTAGACATCGGCCACGGTGTCAAAGGGAGCGTTCATGGCCTCTTGAGACCGGAGACGGAAGCGGGTCCGTCGGACCCTATCTCTTTTTCCCGTTTTGTCAGCCACATGCCGACCTGCCCAATGCGGGCATTGGCCCAGGCCTTGGCCATCCGCCAGTAGTTTGGCCGGGGACTGTGCCACTGCCTATGCCACTGGACCTCGCCGACCATCCATCGGATGGCGAACTCGTAGAAGCGGCGGGAGTGCCAGCCGGCGACCGTGAGGTCCCGGTCGGACCCCTCGTCCCACGGTTTCCGGGCGATGACCCGGTCGGCCACAAGGTCGTAGTACGGCGTGCCCTTGATGGGGTAGGCGACGGTCGTCAAGAAGACGTCGGGGTCGGCCTCTTTGAGAAACTCGACGGTCGCCCGGATGTCAGCCAGGTTTTCGCCCTCGTAGCCCAGCATGATGAAGACGCCGGTCTCGATGCCGTACTGCCGAAGCAGACGGATGACCCACCGGGCCCGCTCGGCATTGACCCGGCGGTCCATGGCGTCCAGGACCCGCTGAGAGCCGCTTTCGACACCGACCCACAGGCGGAAGCAACCCATTTCAGCCAGGGTCCGGATGATGTCTTCGTCGAGGCGGTCCTCCCGGGAGATGGTCTCGAAGGGGACCCGAAGGCCCCGACGCCGGAGTTTTTCGGCATACCGGAAGACCCAGCCGGTGTGGATCGTAAACACGTCGTCGGCGTACCACACCATGTCCGGTTGGTACGTCTGGACGATCATCTCCAGTTCGTCGGCGACGTTCTGGGGGGAGCGCCGTCGGTGGCTGTAGCCGAAGACGGCAGGACTGCACCAAGTGCAGGTATACGGGCATCCCCGGGCCGTGATGAGGGACACGGAGCCCATCCCGTGGTGTTCCCGCCAGACCCGAATGTACGCGGGGATGTCGATGGCCGCCCGGTCGGGAAACGGCAGAGCATCTAGGTCGGGGAGGAGGGGTCAGGGCTCGGTCCGTATGACGGAGCCTTCATCCTCCCGGTAGACGATCCCCCGGACCGAACGCAGGTCCGTCGGGCCCTGCCGGAGCAGGCGGGGGAGGAGTTCCTCCATCGTTGCCTCGCCCTCACCGACGACGACCACGTCGGCACCCCGTCGGAGGTACGCCTCGGCGTAATTGGCCGGCTCGGGCCCACCCAAGACGACGATGAGACCCGCTTCCTTGCAGAGCCGAATCATCCGAAGGACGGTCGGCCTCGTGAGCAGATTGCAGTAAATTCCGACGACCGGCGGCCGCGTCTGCCGAACGTAGGCGGCGAAGTCCTCCCACCGCCGGAACGTCGTGTCGAAGACGGCCACGTCGAAGCCCCGGGCCTTGAGGTAGGCCGAGATATAAAGGATCCCCAGGGGCGGGTAGGGCTTCATGACGGCCCGTTCGTGGGGGTCTTCGGCCAGGAAGTATCCGTGTGTCAGCAAGACGTCCATGACGTTATCCGGTCTGGCTGGGCTTTCCCTGTCAAATGCCCGGGGTCCCGGTGAACTTTGACAGCTCCGCGAAAAGCCGTTAGATTGGAGGCGAGCCGTCCGGATGTAAGGAAGTTCCCTATGGCCTTTGTCAACTTTTCGACCCGTGAGATCCTGGTCAAGATCGTCTACTATGGGCCTGGATTGGGCGGAAAGACGACGTCGCTTCAGTACATCTATAACTCCCTCCCGGCCACCCACCGGGGTAAGATGATCTCCCTGGCGACGGACGAGGACCGGACGATTTACTTCGACTTTTTACCCGTCTACCTCGGGAAGCTCCAGGGCTTTACGGTCCGACTCCAGCTGTATACCGTGCCGGGCCAAGTCCGGTATAACCAGACCCGCCGCCTTGTCCTGAAGGGCGTCGACGGGGTCGTCTTCGTGGCTGACCTCCAGCGCCATCGGAAGTTCTCCAACATCGAGAGCTATCAAAACCTGGAGGAAAACCTGGCTTACTATGGTCTTCAACTGGCTCAGCTTCCTCACGTCATCCAATACAACAAGATCGACCTCCCCAACATCATGCCCGTCGAGGAGCTGAACGAGGTCCTGAACAAGTACCAGGCCCCCTATTTTCGGACCTGTGCTACGACGGGGGAAGGTGTCCTGGACGCCTTGACGACGATCTCCAAGATGGTCTTCGACGACCTGCGCAAGCGGGGCCTGCGGGACGTGTCGAAGCCGCCGGCCCCCGAAGTGGCCGAGCGACTGGAGGAGAAGCCCCCAGCCGCCCCGGTCGAGGTCGTAGACGTCACGGCGGCCGGCGCCGAGGCCTTGTCGCCGACCCCCTCGCTGGCGGAGATCGCACCCGAGGAGATCGAAGTCACCGATGACGAACTGGCCGTCATCGAACCGGCGGTGACAGAGCCCTTCCCGTCGTCGATGGGCTCGCGACCCCCGGCTCCGTCCGAAGCGATCCTCGAGGCTGAGGACTTCAGTGCCTTAGAGGAATCGGAGGCCGAAACCTTCGAGTCCGTCCAGTCCGAGCCGCCACCCCCTTACCGGGGCGAGGAAACGGTCTTGATGCGTGTCCCGCCTCGGGAGGAACCGGAGTCCCGGGCCGAAATCCCGCCCTCGCGGCGTCCCTCGGAAATCCCGACGACTCGAATTCCTTCGGCTCGTGTAGACTGGTGGTGGGCGGCCGTTCCCGAGGAGGTCCTTCCCCTCTGGCAGGACGTCCAATACGCCTGGCAGGACCAGGATCCGGCGGCCTTCCGGATCAGCTTCCAGTCTCTTTACGAGTCTCTCTCGCACCTGATCGGGACGCCCCCGGAGGCCCTTCTGCCGGAAGCCGTCCGCATGTTCTGGCCTATAGCCCGCCAGTACGTCGAGACCCAGTCGATCTGGACGGAGGACTATACCCGCTGGGGCTGGCTCCTCCTCTGGGGTCTTGGCTGGGTCTACTGGTTCCGCCATATCGCCGGGGGTCCGACCCGTTGAGGGAGATGCCGCAGGTCCGCCGCAGGCCTATTTTTGGATATCGGGTGGGCGACGGTGGAAGGGGGGTCCGGTCCTCGGCTTTCCAGGATGAAGGCCAGGCACCGATTCTAAGCCGTTTCCGACGTGAGGGGCCAATGCGCCGAACGCGGATTCAGAGTCCTAATCTTCAGCGTCCCGCCCCGCCGGGTCAGGTGTACGTGGATGCCTTTCCGATTTACGATATCACGCCCCGACGACCGGTCTTTGACCCGGCGACCTGGCGGTTTCGCGTCTGGGGGGCTGTCGAACGGCCCGTCGAGTGGACCTGGGACGAGCTCCTGCGCCTCCCGGCCGTCGAGGTCGTGGCCGATTTTCACTGTGTGACCCGTTGGTCCAAGCGGGCGCTGGTCTGGGAGGGCATCCCGGTCGAAGTCCTCCTGGAGCAGGTCCAGCCGAAAGCGGATGCTGTCCAGGTCATGGCCCATAGCATGGAGGGCTATACGACCAACGTGCCCCTGGAGTATCTCCGTCGAGAAGACAGCTTGCTGGCTCTACGATTGAACGGTGAACCCCTGACGCCGGAACACGGGGCCCCGCTCCGATTGGTCGTCCCCCAGTTATACGCCTGGAAAAGTGCAAAGTATCTATGCGGTCTTGAATTTCAGACGGACTGGGTACCGGGCTTTTGGGAACAGCGGGGCTATCACTGGGTCGGTGATCCCTGGGAGGAACAGCGCTACTGGGAGCCCATCGAGCAGGTCCGGGCCTGGTGGCGTCGCGTTCGCGTATCTCGCGTCGAGCGCTGACCAGGGATGGCGGACCTATCCTGCATACCCCATGGGCGGGTTTTCGAAACGTGAGCCAGGCATTCCGCCTTATTGCCCGATTGCCCTGCCGCGTCCTGGGTACCCGGCACCTGGACCCGGGACCGGATCGACGCCGAGGGCCGAACACCGAGCCCGGCCACCGGAAAACGCGCACACCGGGTTTGCATCCCATACCTGCATCCATATCTCGAATTTCACGGATCCGAGGTAGGACCGATGCTGGTCGAAGAAATGGAGCGGACCTTCGAAGCCCTTCGGGAGAAATGGTCTGAACTGCGAGGTTATCTTTGATTGGGCCTCGGTCCATGCCCAACGGGAGGCCTTGGAAGCCCAGCTTCACGACCCGGCAGTATGGCAAGAGCCCGTCCGTATGTCCCAGGTCGCCCGGGAAAAGACCCGTCTGGAAAACCTCCTGACCGAGTTTGAGCGTATCGAACGTCAGTTGGAAGACTTACAGGTCTACCTGGACCTGGCCCGAGAGGGTGAAGACGTCGAGGCCGAATTCCGGACGACGGCAGAGCGGCTGGAAAAGGCTCTCCAGGAAATGGAGACCCACCTCCTGCTGAATGAGGAGGACGACGAACGGAATGCCATCCTCAGCATCCACGCCGGTGCCGGAGGCACCGAGGCTCAGGACTGGGCCGAACTCCTCCTGCGGATGTACCTGCGATGGGCCGAGGAGCACGGTCTGAAGACACAAATCGTCGACATCCTGCCGGGTGAGGAGGCGGGCATCAAGAGTGTCACGGTTCGGGTCGAGGGTCCCTATGCCTTTGGCCGTCTCCGGGGCGAGACGGGAGTCCATCGTCTCGTGCGTATATCGCCCTTTGATGCGAACCGGCGGCGGCACACGTCCTTTGCCTCCGTATTCGTCATCCCCGAAGTCGAGGACGACATCGAGGTCGAGATCCGGCCCGAGGACCTGCGGGTCGAGACCTTCCGGGCCGGGGGTCACGGTGGCCAGCACGTCAACAGGACGGACTCGGCCGTCCGGATCACGCACATCCCGACGGGTATCGTCGTCCAGTGTCAAAACGAGCGGTCCCAGCATCAGAACAAACGGATCGCCCTCCGTATCCTGCGGGCCCGTCTCTATGACTACTACAAGCGCAAGCGGGAAGAAGAATTCCAGCAGAAGTTCGAGTCGGCTAAGACAGATATCAGCTTTGGCCATCAAATCCGGTCCTACATCCTGCATCCCTACAAACTGGTCAAGGACCACCGTACGGGCTATGAAGACCCTCAGGCCGAGCTCGTCCTGGATGGGGAGCATCTGGACGACTTCATTCGGGCCTATCTCATCTATCGCCGCCGCCAGAAGGGGACGGCCGACATCGTCCGGGCCTAAGGGACGGGTTCATGAGTCCGGACTCGGTCGGGTCCTTGGGATGCAGGAATGCCCGCACCGGACAAGGAGAATGGAAAATGGGGAAAAAGGGACAGACGTGTCGCCTCATGGGGACCCTAAGCCTGTTGGCTTGGGGTCTGGGTCTTTGGTCAGGCCACTCTCAGGAGCGGTCTCTTCCCCTTCAGCTGATCCGTCTTCCAGCCGGTTTTTCCATTTCCGTCTATGCCGACCGTGTCCCCGGGGCCCGGTCCATGACGCGAAGCCCCCGGGGGATCCTCTACGTCGGTACCCGGATGGACCGGGTCTACGCCGTCGTCGACCGGGACGGAGACTTCCGGGCCGACCGGGTCTATACGATCGCTTCGGGGCTGAACCTGCCCAACGGCGTCGCCTGGAAGGACGGGTCGCTCTACGTCGCGGAGATCCACCGTATCTTGCGCTTCGACGGGATTGACGACCGACTCGACGACCCGCCTCCGCCGGTCGTCGTCCGGGATGACTATCCCAGAGACCGTCACCACGGCTGGAAGTTCATCCGCTTTGGCCCCGATGGCTGGCTATACGTCCCCGTCGGTGCTCCCTGTAACGTGTGCGAGCGACCCGACCCCTACGCCACCATCACTCGGATGAAGCCCGACGGGAGCCGGGTCGAGGTCATCGCCCGGGGCGTGCGCAATACCGTCGGCTTCGATTGGCATCCCGTCACGGGAGAGCTCTGGTTTACGGACAACGGCCGCGACTGGCTCGGCGACGACCGCCCGCCGGACGAGCTGAACCGTCTCGGCCACTTCGGTTTGCACTTTGGCTTCCCCTATTGCCACGGTCGGAACCTTTCGGACCCCAAATGGGGCGAGAAGCGAAAGTGTGAGGAGTTCACGCCGCCTGTCGTAGAATTGGGCCCCCATGTTGCTGCCCTGGGTATGCGTTTCTACACGGGTACGATGTTCCCGCCCGAATACCGGCATCAGATTTTCATCGCCGAACACGGCTCGTGGAACCGGTCCGTGCCCATCGGCTACCGGATTACGGTCGTCCGTCTTTCGACGCCGACCCGGCTCGGGGGCCAGGCCTCGCGGGAGCCCGGCTCGCTACCCCCGCCGGAGGCCTACCGAGCCTCGTATGAGGTCTTCGCCGAGGGCTGGCTTCAGGGTACACAACCCTGGGGCCGACCCGTGGACCTTGAGGTCTTGCCCGACGGTTCCCTGTTGGTCTCCGACGACTTCGCCGGGGTCATCTACCGCATCACGTACCGGGGGCGGTAACGCGGCTCTGAATCACCGCCGGAATGCCGTATTGCCGAACGACCGAAGGGCCCTCCCAGACCCACCGACTCCGTAAAGCAATTCACGGAGGGGAGATCCGATGAATCCGCCCCTTCCGACACGATGGACGGTCGGTCTCGTGCAATACGCTCCGACATTCGGGCGCAAGGTCGAGAACCTGATGGCCGTCGAGGCCCTCTTACGGGACGTCCGGGCCGACCTGGTCGTTTTGCCCGAGCTGTTTGCGACCGGCTATTTGTTCCGAGACGCCGCCGAGGCCTATGAATTGGCCGAACCAGTCCCGAGCGGACCGACGTGCCGGGCCTTGCGGGATTGGTCCCGGCGGTGGGACATGGCCATCGTAGCGGGCATCGCCGAGCGGGCTCCCGACGGGGTCTATAACAGCGCCGTATTGGTCGACGCTCGAACCGACACCCTCGAGGTCTACCGAAAGGTCCACCTGTTTGACGAGGAGAAGGTCTGGTTCCGGCCCGGCAACTTGGGCTTCCGAGTTTTCCCAGTCCGAGGCGTCCAGGTCGGCGTGATGGTCTGCTTTGACTGGATTTTCCCGGAAGCCTGCCGGACTTTAGCATTGAAGGGCGCTCAGGTCATCGCCCACCCGTCCAACCTGGTCTTGCCGTACTGCCAGCGGGCGATGCCTGTCCGGAGCCTGGAAAACCGGGTCTTTTGCGTCACGGCCAACCGTACGGGAGAGGACGTCCGGGAGGACGGCCGCCGGCTGGTCTTTACGGGACAAAGCCTCGTCACGGCCCCAGACGCTTCGGTCCTTCTGGCCCTGGGACCTGCCGAGGTCCGGGCCGCCGTCGTCGAAATCGACCCCCGGGCGGCCCTGGACAAGCACGTGACACCCCGGAACCACGTCTTGCGGGACCGGCGACCCGAATATTATCGGTAGGACTTACGCAGGGGGACGGGCTGTCTTAACGGCCATAGGACCGTAAGGCAAGCGGGGTGACGCATTCAAGCCCTCCACGGCCGTAGGGGGTTGTCCTATCGAAGACCCGCCCACGAGATGGGGTGATGGGCGACTCCGGCCGCTCCCAGGGGGAACTCTTCCACCCGTCGAGGGATGTCTGTGAAAGTCGCCATCCTCAGCGGTAGTGATGGCTGGCATGTCCAGGAACTCCTCCGGGCCCTGACGACCCGGGGCCACATGGCCGTCCGTCTCCCCATCCAGCGTCTGGTCGGGCGCATCGAGGTGCGGTCCTCTCTGTCGGTCGGCCCTGTCGAACTGGATGACTGGGACGTCGTCCTGGTCCGGACAATCCCGCGGGGATCCCTGGAGCAAATCATCTTTCGGATGGACGCCCTGCACCTGCTGGCGGCCCGGGGCGTCCGGGTGTTCAACCCCCCCAAGGCCATCGAGCGGACCGTCGACAAGTACTATACGTCGGGTTTGCTGGCCCAGGCGGGTCTGCCGACGCCCCGGACCGTCGTCTGCGAACAGAGCGACGACGCCCTCGCCGCCTTCGAGGCCCTCGGCGGAGACGTCATCGTCAAGCCCCTCTTTGGCTCGATGGGCCTTGGGATGGTCCGCATCCAAAACCCGGACGTCGCCTATCGGGTATTCAAGGCCCTGGAACTTGAGCGGGCCGTCTACTACCTTCAGGAGACGATCCCCCACGGGGGTCGGGACATCCGGGCCTTCGTCCTGGGCGGCCGGGTCCTGGCCGCTATGGAACGGCTTGCCGACGACTGGCGGACGAACGTGGCCCGGGGGGCCCGCGTCCGTCCGGTCCGATTGACGCCCCACGAGGAAGAACTCTGCCTTCGGGCCGTCGAGGTCGTCGGGGCCGAGTATGCCGGCGTGGACCTGCTTCCGGGTCCCGACGGGGTTTGCTACGTCCTGGAGGTTAACGGCATCCCCGGCTGGCAGGGTCTGCAGACGACGACCGACCGGGACATCGCCGCCGAAATCGTCGCCTACCTGGAAGCAAGTCTCGGCATTGCCCGCCGTAGGGTCACCGTTTAGACTTACACGGAGGTCCGACAATGCCCTGACGAATGACGGTCACACTTCGAGACGAAGCCCTGTATACCGCCGTAAGGGCCGAGGCGGCCCGACGCCATCGATCCATGAGCGAATGGATGCAGGATAGAAATGGCCAGGATTCCGGTCACCTGGCACCCCTGTACCATTCTCACATCAAGTCTTAACAAGGCCTTAGGACGCGAGGCGTCCGTCGTAGCAGACGACCTATCGCTGAAACCCGACGGGACGATGCCGTACGACCCCGACACCGTCGCCGTCGCCGCCCAGCTTGCCTGCCTTCTGGAGGCCAGCGCCGAAAAGCCGGGCAACGTCACGCCGACTCGCGGATTTGAGGACTTGGACTACGAAGACTTCCTGCGGGCGGCGGCGGCCATCGGACCCGAGATGGCTCGGGCCGGCTCCCGGGGCGTCGGGGAGACGGTCCGGGCGGCCGTCGAAGCGACCCGGCGGTGGACCCGGACGAACGTCAACCTGGGGATCGTTCTCCTCCTGACCCCCCTGGCCCGGGCGGCCCTCTTGGACCTGCCGGACCCTTCCGGGGTCTTAGAGACGGATCCGGCCGACGCCCTGCGGGCCCGCCTACGGGTCGTCCTGCGGAACCTGACCGTCGAGGACGCCCGTCATGCCTATGCGGCCATCCGGCTGGCCGCCCCCGGCGGGTTGGGGACGGTCGAACGCCACGACGTCCGCACGGAGCCGACCGTGACCCTGCGGGAGGCCATGGCGGCGGCCGCCGACCGGGACAGCATCGCTTCTGAATACGTGACCGACTATGCCATCACGTTTGAAATCGGGCGGCCGGCCCTCCACCGGGCCCTGGCCCGGGGTCTCCGCCCTCGACAAGCCATCGTCCAGACCTTTTTGGAGATCTTGGCCGTCGTCCCGGACACCCTGATTGCCCGAAAGGTCGGCCGTCCGGCGGCCGAGGCCGTCTCGAGGCAGGCCGCCCGGGTCGTGGCCGCTGGAGGGGTCTTCACCGAAGCTGGCCGTCGGGCCCTCGCCCGCCTGGATCGCCACCTCCGTCGGGACGGTCACCGTCTGAATCCGGGGACGACGGCCGACCTCACGGCCGCCGCCCTCTTTGTGGCCCTCTTGGAGGGGACGCTCTAAAATGATGAGGGCGCAGGGTCCTCATCATCATCCCAACCCCGCACGCGAGGGCGGGGTCGCTTACGCCGGTCCCCCATGTAGGTGCAGTGTGGGGATAGGTAACCCGTTCTTGCGGGGTGGGGCCTTTGGAACGGCGAGGCCGGGACCGGGTCGGCCCCGGGTCCCTGTCCGACGGAGGGCCGCATGGAGCGGTTCCGCATCAGCATCGCCAAGGAGTACCTCGGGTTCTGTGCCGCCCACTTCATCACTTATGAAGGCCACCTCTGTGAGGCCCTTCACGGCCACAATTACCAAGTCCGTATCACGCTGGAGGGCCCTATCGACGAAAACTACTACGTCATGGATTTCATTCGGGTCAAACGAATGATGAAGGACATCTGCGACGAGTTGGACCACCGGATGCTCCTTCCCCTGCATAACCCCCACTTGGCCTTAGAGACGACGGAAGACCGGGTCACGGTCCGGTACAAGCACCGTCTCTTCGTCTTCCCACGGGAAGACGTCGTCCTGCTTCCGATCCCCAACACGACGGCCGAGATGCTGGCCCGCTACTTGTGCGAACGGGCCCTGAGGGCGTTGGCCCAGATGAGCGCCCCAACGCTTCAGATGGTCGAGGTCGAGGTCGAGGAGGCCCCCGGGCAGTCCGCCGTCTACCGGCGGGACCTGGGGACGGAATGATGGAATACGGAAGTCTCAGATGGCGGCGTCTCGGGTCCCGGCTTTGGAGGTTCGGTATTACCCGAGCCCCAAACGAGCACCCAGTAGCCGGTCTGGAGACGGAGATTGGTCGAGGGAGCTATGGCTGAAGTGACCGTCTACATCGCCCTGGGGAGCAATCTCGGTGACCGGCGGAGCAACCTCCTCGAGGCGATCCGTCAGCTTCGTCAGAAGGTTTCCGTCGAGTGCCTGTCCTCGGTTTACGAGACCGAACCGGCCTACGTCACCGACCAGCCTCGGTTTCTCAACATGGTCCTCCGAGGTCGGACGGAACTCTCGCCCCGGGAGCTTCTGGAATTCTTGAAGGGGATCGAGCGACGGATGGGGCGACTCGGGGGTGAACGTTACGGACCCCGACCCATCGACTTGGACATCCTGCTGTACGGCGACTTACGGGTCGATGAGCCGGACCTGACGATTCCCCATCCGCGGCTGACAGAGCGGGCTTTCGTCCTGGTCCCCTTGGCCGAGATCGCCCCGGACCTGGTCCCGCCGGGTCAGACGGATCCTGTCGCCGTCCTAGCCCGTCGGGCCGAGGGCGTCGGTCGGGTCGTTCGGGTCGAGCGGGGCCTGAGCATTCGGCTCGTCCGGGACGTCCAAGAGGAGCCGCCGCCCGTCCGCCTCAGTCTGACCAAGGCCGGTGTCACGGGCATCCGGCGGGTCATCCGCCTTCAGGGTCCAAAAGGGGATGAGCTCTTTGAGGCCGAGATGGACCTTTACGTCGAGCTTCGGCCCGATCAGAAGGGTGTCCATATGTCCCGCTTCACCGATACCATCGAGGAGATCTTCGGGGAGATCGAGATTGAATCCGTCTCGACCCTCGAGCGGCTGGCCGAACGGATCGCCCTCCAGCTCCTCCGGGACCAGCGGACGGTCCGGTCCGACGTTCACATTCGGGCCCACTTCCCGCAGGAACGCTTCACGCCTGTGTCCGGCAAGCGGACGCAGGAACTCTATACCCTCATCGGCATGGCGGCGGCGACCCAGCGGCGGGTCGCCCACCTCGTTGGCGTCGAGGCGGAGGGCATGATGGCCTGCCCCTGCGCCCAGGACATGATGGCCGTCTATGCCCGGGACCACCTCGCCGAGGCTGGCTTCTCGCCTGAGCAGATCGACCGTATCCTGGCCGTCATCCCGACGGCGACCCACAACCAGCGGGGCCGTGGGATGCTCTTGGTCGGAAGCGACACGACCGTCGACGCCCGGGACCTCGTCAGTATCGTAGAAAACGCCATGAGTAGCGAGAACTACGACCTCCTCAAGCGGCCCGACGAGCTGTTCGTCGTCGCCAAAGCCCACCGGCGACCCCGCTTCGTTGAGGACGCGGTCCGGGAGATGATCCTCGGCCTGATCGAGCTCTACCCCGACCTCCCCGACGACACCTTCGTCCTGGCCCGTCAGACGAACATGGAGTCGATTCACAAGCACGACGTTTATGCCGAACGTTCCGGGACACTCGGCGAACTCCGGCGGGAGCTTGCCGGCCCGGACTACGTCACGCCCCATACGACCCTCGACGCCTGGCTCCGCACCCGACTGGAGGGGTAAGCCGTCCCGGGTGTCGGGCCACGGCCTGTCCAAGCCCTGCGCTCGCCAGGGCAAGTTTACTCGACCCACCGCCGGCCCAGGGCGGCCGTCCGTTCGACAAGGGCCGAAAATGCCACCCGTTCGTAGCCGATGACGTAACTCTCCAGGCAGTCCCCCAGGGGCACCCGCCAGCGGTCGGGAATCGCCGATGCCCCTCGGGCCGTCCCGACGATGGCTCCGACGATGCCGGCTGCCGTGTCCGTGTCCCCCCCACACTGGACCGCCAGGGTGACGCTCCGGCTGAAGTCCCCGTCGCCGAACCACAGGGCCACGAGGACGGCTGCCAGGTTCGGGAAGGTATGAAGCCAGTGGTACGTGCTGAGAATCTCGGCTTCCACACGTTCCCATACCTCGGTCCAGTCGGACGCCCCCGCACACCACCGCAAGACCCGCCGGGCGACGGCCGACAGTTGGCTCCGAGGCGGGACAAAGGAAAGGGCGACCTCGATCAGGCGACGGGGATCCGGCTCGACGAAGGCGACGGCGTTCAGGGCCGCGACGAACAGGGCGCCGTAGACGCCCTCCGTCTCATGAGCGATGACGGCGTCCCGATAGGCCAGTTCGATGGCCCGCTCGGGCCGGCCGGGAGCAAGCCAGCCGCAGACGTCGGCCTTCATCATGGCGCCGACCCAGTGGCTGAGGGGATTGTCCGTCGAGCCCGACTCGGGCGGGAAGATACCCCGCCGGAGGTTTTCCAGGGCAATGGCCTCGGCCGTGTAGGCCCAAGGAAGGCGCTCCAGCCACTGCAGGGCCAGTTGCTCGCTCGTGAAGTCGAGGCCGTACTGCTCAGCCGTATGGAGCAGGACGAGGGGATAGGCCGTGTCGTCGTTGAGGGTCGACGGCGGGACCAGGTAGTCCGTGATGGTCCCGTATGTCCGGGCAATGCGGTCCCGGCTCCAGCCCTCGACGGGCCCCCCGAGGGCGCCGCCGATGACCTTTCCAAGCCAACCCCCGAGGACCCGCTCCTCGTAGTCCCGAAAGTCATAGGGCGAAAGCTGGGGGGCCGGCGGAAGGGAAGACCGGATGGCCTCCAGCGTCCTGGGCCGCTCGACGCCCGGAAGGGGCACCGGCGGAGCATGCCGGAGGGCGTGATGGATGCGAGCCATCAAGACGAGCAAACGGTCCCACTCGCCAGCCTCGTATAGGCGCTGACCCTCCGGGAGGAGAGCCTCGGCCGCCCGGATATCATACCCCTTCTGGCCCATCGCCCGGACGAGGGCTTCCGTCGGGCGGACGACGACGCCCGTGTCGGTGACGAGTTCCCACCGCCGGCGGATCTCCTCAACCCGAGCCCGATAAACCTCGGCTCGCAACGTCACGGAGCCTCCCATGCCCTCTAACTCGCCCGGGACTCCCGTCCCCTTCCCGATTCGCCGATACCGGTGCGGAGGAGTATAATACAGTGTCCAGGCCCGAGCGGGGAGGAGCCCGACGCCGTATTGGACCCGTGGGCAAGATCCATCCTTAGGAGTGAGGGCCATGGACGAGACCGTCCTCCAAGAGCGGGACGAGGCCGCCTTAAAGGAGGAACTTCGGAAACGCATCACGAAGGCCCGTGTGGCCGAACCCGACAAGGACGAGAAAAGCCGGATCATCCTGGAAAAGGTCTTTGCCCTGCCGGCCTTTCAGGCGTCCCGGGTCGTCCAGTTTTACATCGACGCCGCCAGCGAGGTCCGGACCCGGAGCTTCATCCCCCGGGCGATGGAGTTGGGCAAGAAGGTCATCGTTCCTTACTGCACGAAGGACGAACAGGGGGACGATATCCTAAAGCTCTTTCCCCTGGAAAGTTTTGACGAACTCGAGGTCGGGGCCTTCAACATTCTGGAACCCCGGGTCAGCCTTCGGGACCGGCCGGACAAGCAGTGGGACGTCCGGGATGTGGACTTCATCATCGTGCCCGGCGTCGTCTTCGACCGTCGGGGCGGTCGGATCGGCCACGGCTGGGCATACTACGACAAACTCCTCCGCCTGGCTCGGCCCGACTGCTGGCTCGTCGGGATCGCCTACGAGTGCCAGGTCGTCGACTACGTCCCTATGGGGCCGCACGACGTGTACATGGACCTGGTCGTGACGGAGCAAAACGTTTACGAGGGCCTGCGGCTGAAGGAGCGGCGCCGATGAGCCGGTCGCTCTTGGACCTCGTTGAGGACACTTACGTCGAGGCCTTCCGAAGTGTCTACGCGGCCGTCCTGATCACGGCCCGAGACAAGACGTGGCTGGACCACGCCGTCGCCGCCGTCACGGGTCACGCCTCCAGCACGATCATGTGTGACTGCGAGGCCGGCCTCGACCGCTACGTCTATGAGGGAACACCCGACGGCCGTATCGGGGCCATCGTCCAATTTCATGTCCCCAAGTTTCGAAAGGACCACGTGCGAGCCCTTGAACTCACCTTGATCCGCCGCCTCGGCCAGGACGTCCTGACGTGTCCGACGGCCGCCGTGTGGAACGTCCTCCCGACGACGAACGCCTTCCCCATCGGTCGGAAACTCGCTTACTTCGGAGACGGCTACGAGGAACGGGTCCGCCTGTACGGCCGGGACGTGTGGCGGGTTCCCGTCATGGGAGGCGACTTTCTGGTTGAAGCGCGCATCGGCTACGCCGACGGTCTCATGGGGGGGATGCTGTGGCTGTTTGCCGAAGACCTCGACACCGGCCTGGCCGCCGCCGAAAAGGCCGTCGAGGCCATCCGCCACGGCGCGCCGGGGGTTATCATGCCCTTCCCCGGCGGTATCACGTGGTCTGGGTCCAAGGCTGGAAGTCGCTATAAGTTCCTGTTTGCCTCGACGAACCACCCCTTCTGTCCGACTCTCCGGGACCGTGTCTCGGACTCCCGTGTGCCCGAAGGCGTCCGGGCGGTCCTGGAGATCATCATCAACGGAGAGAGCGTCGAGGCTGTCGCCCGGGCCATGCGAGTCGGAATGCAGGCCGTCCGGGACTGCCCGGGCCTCGTCCGGATTTCGGCGGGCAACTACGGGGGTCGGCTGGGCAAGACGAAGATCTACCTCCGGGAACTGGCCCAGGCGGCCGAAGGGGGGCAGGGATAGGGAAGGAGGGATGAAGGAACGGAGTTCACAGGTCACGGGCTTGCGCTACCTTATCCCTCCGTCCCTTGATTTTATTGACCTTCGTTTTGAAAACCTTCTGGGATTCTCCCTGGAGAGCGAGTAGGGTCTCGTCCCGGATACCCAAGGGGACAGTATGGCAGTACGAGCAACGGTGAAGGGCTCGTCGCTCGTCACTTCTATTATGGGTGGCCGGTGAGATACGACTCGACATCACAAACTTGGACAACACGAAACCCCGTCCCGTAGGCCCACGATGCGTCTCCTCGTCAGCGTCGTCGATCCTGAAGAGGCCCAGATGGCTTTTGCCGCCGGGGTCGACATCTTGGACGTCAAGAACCCGGCAGAAGGCTCTTTGGGAGCCCCCTCGCCGGAGACCGTCCGGCGCATCCGGGCGGTGACGCCCCCGCATGTACCCCTTAGCGTGGCCCTCGGGGACTTGCCGAACCTGCCGGGTACGGCCGCCCTGGCCGCCTACGGGGCCGCCCGGCTCGGGGCGACCTACGTGAAGGTCGGTCTGTGGGGCGTTTCGACGGAGTCCGAGGCCCTGACCCTTCTGGAGGCCGTCCGGTCGGCCTGTGCCGAATTCCCTGACGTCCGGGTCATCGCTTGCGGATACGCCGACGCCGACCGTCTTCCCCACCGCCCCTTGGCTCCCTTGCGCTTACCGGCCGTCGCCCGGGCCGCCGGTGTACACGGTTGCATGCTGGATACGGCCCTCAAGGACGGCCGCCGCCTGTGGGACTTCCTGTCCGAGACCGACCTCCGGGCCTTCGTCGAGGCGGCTCACCGAGCCGGCCTTCTCGTGGCCCTGGCCGGTTCGCTCCGGGCCGAGGACCTTCCCCGTGTCCGGGACCTGGGGGCCGACGTCGTCGGTGTGCGGTCCGCCGCCTGCCGAGGCGGCCACCGTTCGGGTCCCCTGGATGTCGAGCGCCTCCAGCGGCTTCGGGCTCTCTTACCGTCTCGCCGGGACGAGTAATTCGGTACGGGTGCCAGGTCTCAGGTGCCGGGTACCTGGCACCTGGGACCCGATACCCGGCATCGAATCGACGCCGAGGGCCGAGCCTGAAACGCGCCCATTGGGTATGCATCCTGCATCCATATCTAACTGAGGACTATGCCCAAGCGTCGCTGACGCCGAGCAGGTGCATCAGGAGCCGCAAGACCGGCGTCAGGAGGGTCCCGAAAAAGCCGGGGATCAGAAAAAGGGCCATCAGCATAAAGGGCATGAAGGGCTTGGCTTGATACCAGTAGACGAGCCAGCGGCGGGGCAGGACACCCTCAGCGACCCAGCTCCCGTCGAGGGGGAACAGGGGCAGAAGGTTGAAGAGGGCCAGGGTGATGTTTAACTGGACGCCGACCAAGCAGATCGTCAAGACGAGCTCGGCGACGAGGCCCGGACGGTAGCCCCCCGTGAACATCAGCCGGAGGGCGTGGTATACGAGGGCGAAGCACGTCGCCAACAGGAGGTTGCTGACGGGACCCGCCAGGGCCGTCAGCATCTGGCCTCGGCGGGGATGGCGGAAGTAGCGGGGATCGACGGGTGTCGGCTTGGCCCATCCGATGACGATCCCACCGGCCAAAAGGGAAATCAGGGGTAGGAGGACCGTCCCGATGGGGTCGATGTGGGGCAAGGGATTTAGGGTGATGCGGCCCTGATAGCGGGCCGTCGGGTCTCCCAGACGCCAGGCCGTCCAAGCATGGGCACTCTCGTGAAACGACAGGCTCAGGAGCAGATGGACGAAGTACAGGAGGACGGTCCACAGGTGAAGGAATGGGTCACTCATGCGGCGACTCCCGTCGGGACTTCTCGATAGAAGGGGCGGAGGGCTTCGATCCACATGGCCAACTGATAAATCCGCTCCTCCTGAAAGGGAGGCCCGATGACCTGAAGACCGATGGGCAGGCCCTGGCGGTCCTTCCCGATGGGGACGGATATGGCCGGAAGGCCGGCCAGGGACGCCGGGACCGTGTAAATGTCCGACAGGTACATCTTAAGGGGGTCATCCAACTTCTCGCCGAGCCGCCAGGCCGTCGAGGGACTCGTCGGCGTCAAGATCAGGTCGACCGACTCAAAGGCTCGGGCGAAGTCTCGGGCAATCAAGGTCCGGGCCCGGGCGGCCGTGAGATAGTAGGCGTCGTAGTACCCGGCGCTCAGGGCAAAGGTCCCCAACATGATGCGGCGCTTGACCTCGGGGCCGAAGCCCTCGGCCCGGGTCCGGGCATACATCTCCCGAAAAGTCCGGGCGGCGGCCCGGTGGCCATAGCGGACGCCGTCGTAGCGGGCCAGGTTGCTACTGGCCTCGGACGTACAGATGACATAGTACGTCGCGATGGCATACGGCAGGTGGGGCAGGGAAATGTCCACGACCTCACAGCCGTTCCGGGCCAGCTCCTCGACCAGCGTCTGGATGGCCGTACGAGTGTCTTCGTCGAGGCCTTCGGCAAAGGCCTCCCGGGGGAGACCCAAGCGCCAGCGCCGGTGGGACTCCCATCGGCGGACAGCGTCCAGGGAAAAGACGGGCACGTCGGCCGTCGTCTGGTCCATCTCATCCAACCCGGCGATGACATGGAGGATGACGGCGTTATCCCACACCCGCCGGGTCATGACCCCGATGACGTCCAACGATGAAGCAAAGGCGACCAGACCATACCGGGAGACTCGCCCGTAGGTCGGCTTCATCCCGACGACACCGCACAGGGCCGCCGGCTGACGGACCGAGCCGCCCGTGTCCGACCCCAGGGCCGCCGGGACCATCCCGGCCGCCACGGCCGCCGCCGAACCGCCGGACGAACCGCCCGGGACCCGGGTCAGGTCCCACGGGTTGCGGGTCGGGAAATACCCTGAATTCTCCGTCGAGGACCCCATCGCAAACTCGTCCATGTTGGTCTTCCCAAAGTAGACGTAGCCTGCCGCCTTCAGCCGGGCGATGGCCGTGGCATCATAAGGAGCGATGAAGCCCGCTAGGATGCGGGAGGCACAGGTCGTCGGATAGCCCGCCGTGCAGATGTTGTCCTTGATGGCTACGGGGATCCCGTACAGGAGCGGCCATCCGTCCGACGGCCGGGATAGGCGCCGGACGGCGTCCTGCACCGCTTCGGGGTCCCAGTGAAGGAAGGCCCGGACCTTCAGGTCCAGCGCCTCGGTCTGATCGACAAAGGCCCGAACGACCTCCCGAGGATGGAGCGTCCCCCGGCGGTAGGCGTCCAGAAAGTCGTCGACCGTCCACGTCCACCACTCGGCAGGGACTCTCACGGCTCGCCCCCGATGACCTTGGGAACCTTGAAGTACTGCTCGTCGTGGAGAGGTGCGTTGCGCAGGGCCTGTTCCCGGTCCAGGCCCGGAGCCGGCACGTCGTCCCGATAAGCCTGGGACCGTGGGACCCAGTTCCGGAAGGGCGGGACGTCCTGCAGGTCCAGCGTCTGGAGTTGATCGATGTATTCCAGGATGCGATTCAACTGCTCCGTGTACAGGACGTATTCCTCTTCCGTCAGCTCCAAGGCCGCCAGTTGAGCGACGTGGGCGACCATCTCTCGCGTGACCTTCATGTCGGCCTCCACTGGCCAACCGGTGCGTTGAAGGTATACTATGCAGGCCGGCCCCGAATCGCAAGCCATCGGCGAGGATGCGGGGTCTGGGCGGAGGGCCCTCAGGTGACTCGTCTGTCTCGAACCGACACCCTTGGGCCGACGCTTTCGAAAGGCTTGGTCTGTAGGCCCGACTGTTGGGAGAAAGCGGTCCCATGTCCGGCCTTTCTTTGAATCAAACCATTCGACGACTTCAGACCGGTCAGCCGGCCGTCGGCGTCTGGGCGATGGACCGGAGCCCAGACGGGGCAGCCTTCTACGCTTCGGCCGACCTCGACTTTGTCCTTTACGATATGGAGCATGGTCCCTTTGACATCGAATCGCTCCGGGTCTGGCTCCAGTTCTTTGTCGATCGTCGTCGGGACCGGACGGGCGAACTGCCCGTCACGCCCATCGCTCGGATACCGGCTTACGGATACGAGCGAAATTACTGGATCATCAAGCAGGTCCTCGACCTGGGTTTTCTGGGAATCGTCGTCCCCCACGTCCATTCGGCCGAGGACGCGGCCGCCGCCGTTCGGGCCATTCGGTATCCCCAGGCGTCCGATAGCTCCTATCCCGAGCCCCGGGGCTACCGAGGTGCTCGCCCGGCCATGGCCGCCCGCTACTGGGGCTTAACTCAAGAGGAGTATGTCGCCCGGGCAGACCTGTGGCCCTTGAATCCCGAGGGCGAACTCCTTCTTGTCGTCATGATCGAGACGCGGGAGGGCCTTGACCAGGTGGAGGCCATCGTTCGGGTCCCCGGAATTGGGGTCGTCATGGTCGGGCCCTATGACCTGTCTTTTGCCCTCGGCGTCCCAGGCCAGACGAAGCATCCGGCCGTCCAAGAGGCCATCGCTCACGTCCTGACCGTCTGCCAGGCCCATGGCGTTCCCTGTGGGATTGCCGCCGACCCCGAGGACGTTCCTCAACGGCTCGCGCAGGGCTTCCGCTGGGTCGTCACCCGGGAGGTCCGCCTCCTGCCCCGCCGATCCTGATCCTCCTCAAAAGACGCCTTCGTCCGGTGGCACCTGGAGCGTAACCTCCCTGCGGGAAGGCTCTCTTGATTTATAGAGAGGGGCTCCTTACAAAGGAGGTCCCTATCTTCCCAAGGCCGACGTGACCCACGGAGGAGGAACATGGTCCGACGCAATGGGATCGACCTGGACGTCTTAGCCAAGACCCGCCAGGAGTTCGAGAAGAACCCGGCCGCCGCTCGGCGGACGAACGTCGTCGAGGGCCGGTGGGACCCCGAGACGGGTCAGTTCGTCAGCGAAATTGAATGGGGTGGCCGCACCCACGTCCTCCGCTCCGAACAACCGCCCTTCATGGGCGGAGCCGGCCGGGAGCTGGGTCCGCTTCACTACTGCCTGTACGGGTCGGCGGCCTGCTATGTCGGGACCCTCGTCTCCGTCGCCGCCGAGGCGGGCATCGATTTGGGGACCGTCGAGGTGCGCATCGAGAACGACATCAACTTTCGGCCCGTCTTGGGGCTGTCGGACGAGCCCATCGTCGAGCAGGTCCGAATCCGCGTGAAGGTCTCGGCCCCCCTGGACGAGGCGACGCTCCGGCACCTAAAGGAGCAGGCCGACCGCCACTGCCCGGGCGTGTACTGCCTGACGAAGCCTATCCCCGTCGAGACGTCCGTGACGGCCGGGTAAGAACCCTTTACTCCGGCCGACGGACGGCGACGGCGACCCCGTCCCGGAGGGGGTAAATGACGGTGTAAAAGCCCGGATGAACCAAGAGCTGACGGTTGAAGGCCCGGATCGCCCGGGTCGCCGGAGAATCATCGCCCGAGTCGTCCAGGACCCGACCGGCCCACAGGACGTTGTCGGTGATGAAGAGGCCCCCCGGTCGCAGGTGCCGATATGCCAGTTCGATGGTGGCTGGATAGTCTTCCTTGTCGATGTCGTTGAAGATGACGTCCCACGTCCCGCCGACCTGACGGAGGACGGCCAGGGCGTCGCCGACGTGAAACTCGATACGGTCCCATAGGCCGGCCCGTCGGAGGAAGCCTTCCGCCTGCTGGCGATTCCGCTCTGAGCGGTCCGTGCATACGACTAAGCCGCCGGGGCCGACGGCCTTTGCAAAGAAGAGGGCCGAATATCCGAAACCCGACCCCAGCTCAAAGACTCGCCGGGCCCCGATGAGGGAGGCCAGTTGATAGAGCATACGTCCGACCAGGAGGCCGACGACCGGGAACTGAAGCTCGGAGGCCTGCCGCTCCATCTCCCAAAGGACGGGTTCATCGTCCTCGACCAGCGCCCTTAAGTACGCTTCGATGCGGGGATGAACGATGTCCATCGTGTCCCCTCGTCTCGACGGTCCGAGAACCCGCAATGGGGCCGTCCCGTACAATCGTCGGAGCGGCGCATTCCACCTGCCCGAGCCAGTAACTTGAGCCCCGCCCTGAGTTCGCAAGAGTGAATGTATCGGCCCCCGCCGGGATCACCCGAGGCCCAGCAGTTTGCGGAGTAACTCGGCGACGGGAGGACTCCACAGCGTCGCAAGGAGGATTAACAGCAAGAGCACGAAGTTCATCTTCAGATTCAACCGCTCGATTTTAGCCTCCAGGCTCGTCTGAACCCGGTCGATGCGGGCGCCCAGTTCAGCATGGACCTGTTCGATGCGGGCGCCCAGTTCGGCATGGACCTGCTCGATGCGGGCGCTCAGTTCAGCATGGACCTGTTCGATGCGGGCGCTCAGTTCGGCATGGACCTGCTCGATGCGGGCGCTCAGTTCAGCATGGACCTGTTCGATGCGGGCGCCCAGTTCGGACCGGACCTGTTCGATGCGGGCGCTCAGTCCGTCCATCCGGGCGCTCAG
>Ga0197143_1000252_pt1 | contig 63601 bp, 59 predicted proteins | sample GBS70_MetaG_FD_148603 | JGI IMG/M metagenome (GOLD analysis project Ga0197143, IMG submission 148603) | Sediment microbial communities from Great Boiling Springs, Gerlach, Nevada, United States - GBS 70_MetaG | ecosystem: Environmental > Aquatic > Thermal springs > Hot (42-90C) > Sediment...
TTCATTTATACCAATTATGGCTATTTTCTGGTAAGAATTAACCATTTTTTTATTTTATTTATTGTAGTTTCTCCGTTTTTTGTATTTCTCCACTTCGCTTTTTTGTATTTCTCCAATTCAAGCTTGTTCGCGCTTTTTAGAGAATAATCCATAGGAGACCAAAATTATCATTCCCACCGTTATAGCTGAGTCAGCTATATTGAAAGCCGGCCAGTGATATTTACCTATATGGAAATCTAAAAAGTCAACCACGTATCCTTTAAGTATTCTTTCGGAGACATTCCCGAGTGCTGCTCCGAACATAGCCCCTATTGTGTAGAAAGGGATACCAGAGAAAAATCTTGCGAAATAAAGGAGTGCAACCATAACAAAAACTGATATAAAATTGAGAACTAATCTTATTTTTTCGTTTTGAACATCCGAGAGCATTCCAAAGACTACACCTCTATTTCTTATATGAACTATATTGAAAAAATCTGTGATTTTCACTTCTGAAAGATATGGTAATTTTTTTTCAATTATATATTTTGTTGAAATGTCGGCAGTGAAGATGCAGAGTGAAACGATAAAGAATACAAACCATCTTTTCTTCATAGACTAAAACATTATGCGTGATCGAATGAACTTATTGTTTGGCAATCAAATTTCCTTTTGAATTTTATTGGGTGTTATAGGATTTCATCTTTATTTTATAAGTTTTAAACAGATTTTATTTCTTCCGTTGCTCTATTTTCTGTTTCTCGTGGTAGGTATTTACTCATAAGTTGCTCTATGTTTAATTTTAGTTCATCAAAAGCTTTGTATTCAAATGATTCTGATGAATAGTTTTTTAAGAGCCCATCAATTATTACAGATACTGCTTTGTATAGTCCAAGTATATTTTCTTTTATTGTTTCTTTAAGATATGTAAGTTGAGCTTTATCTCGTGGAGGAATTTCAAGGGTCTCGGCAATTTCGCACATCTGAACAACAAGGTGGGCTCTCATTATTGAATTGAAGAATTTTAGTATAACATCAACACATTCTGCAAAGTTTGCTGGATTTATCTTGTGAGGAATTGTCAGCATTTCTGCCCTATTTTTTTCGTTTATTTCTCTTATGTGGCTTATTATCTTATCAAATTTCACGTTTTTTTTACCTCCTTAAATATAAAAATTTAAGCTAATTTTTCTAAAAAATAAACTTACCAATAAAATCCTGCAAATGCTATTAAAGCTAAAAAATCAAAAACACTTCGCAGAAATTTTAATTCGGAAACCTTTAATTTATTTTTTACATCGCTAAATTGAGAAAAATTACATAATAATAATGAAACGTGTGAATGAGAAACTATGGAGGGTAGCAAGAAGAATAATATTGTTGCAACATGGTTGATTGTTCTTGCATTTATGATTGTTGTCATGGTATCGCTTGGAGGGATTACGAGGCTTTCAAAAGCCGGTTTAGCTATCGTAGAGTGGAGACCTATAACTGGAATAATTCCCCCTTTGACTCAAAAGCAGTGGGAGGAAGAATTTGAAAAATACAAAAAAATACCTCAATACAGAAGACTTATGTTCTCTATAAGCTTTCAAGATTTCAAAAAACTTTATATTTTGGAGTATCTGCACAGGCTCTGGGGGAGGATGATTGGTTTTGCGGTGATTTTTCCTCTAATTGTACTTTCTCTGAAAAAAGTAATAGATAAAACATGGATAAAATACTTCATTACGTTTATATTTTTGATTTTGGTTCAGGGAGTTTTAGGGTGGCTTATGGTGAGAACAGGGATTGTTGAAGATAGAATTTTTGTTTCTCCTATATTTTTAGCTTTGCATAATACTTTTGCTCTCGGCCTATACTCTTTTGTTCTTTACGGAATATATAGGGCTAAAACGAAGGAGAGAGAAGTCGTTAGTCAAAATAAAGCTATTAATCAAAATATTGAAAATGAAAATTATGAAAGAACTGGCTTTTTGCCAAATCTCAGAAAGATAAAGTCGTTAAGCCTGATTGCTATTTTGCTTTTTGTTTTTCAGTTTTTTATTGGGACATTAGTTGCTGGACACAAAGCTGCTCTTTTAGCTCCAACTTACCCTGACATAAACGGATATCTTATACCCCCAGGTTTGTTTTCAGATAAAAATTTTCTAAATAATCCTCTATTTTTAAATTTTTTTCACAGACATTTTGCTTTGATTTTGGGTTTGGTTTTGATTTTGCTTGCCTTGAATGGAATTTTCTTTCCAATTATCTTGTGGTCAATACAGTTCATTTTGGGGATCATAACAACCCTGAACTCAAAAGGAGACATACCAGTTCTTTGGGGGGTTTTACATCAAGTTAATGCTTGGCTTCTTTTTACGTCTTTATTTTTTACTTTGTTCAATTTAAGGACACAGAAAAATCTTTTTCCATTTACTGCCTTCAAGATAAAATAAGGTTCTTTTGTGTAATCTTTCGGTGGTATAAATCAAAAATTCAAATTCGTATGGAACTATTCTGAAACCAAGCCAGTATGGGGGGCGGGGAATTTCTTTTCCTTCAAACTCCTTTTCATACTTTTTGAATCTTTCAATTAATTCTTCGTATGAGTTTATTGGCTGACTTTGTCTTGATGCCCAAGCGGAGATTTGAGCAATTCTCGGTCTTGTTTTGAAATACTCATCTGCTTCGCTTTCAGATATTCTCTCAGCTATACCTCTTATTTTTACCTGCCTCCCGAAATTTTGCCACCAAAAAAGTGCCGCAACAAAAGAATTCTTTTGGATTTCTCTCCCTTTTTTAGACTCAATATTTGTAAAAAATACAAAACCTTCTTTTCCAAATTTTTTCAAAAGAACTGTCCTTATATTCGGCCTCCCCTCTTCATCAACCGTTGAAAGTTGCATGCAAGTTGGATCTTTCTCTTTTTCAGATGCTATTTTATACCATGATGAAAATATTTCAAATGGGTCATCAAGCTTTTCGAGTTCGTCTAAATGAGAATTTGATGTTATCATGATTGAAACTATTTATCCTAAAGGTTTCTATTTTTAAATATTCAAAAATTAAAATCAGGAAATAATGAAAGAAATAATTTTGATTGCAAATTTAATGAGATAATCAAAATATATTTTGAGTAGCAAGTATTATCCATATGCTTGAAATAGAAAATCTAAGCGTTTCGGTAGAGGGAAAGTTAGTTTTAAAAGGGATAGATCTTTTCGCTCGTGGTGGAGAAATACACGCTGTAATGGGTCCAAATGGTTCTGGTAAAACATCACTTGCTTTCGCAATAATGGGGCATCCAAAATACAAAATAGAGAGTGGGAGGATTGTTTTTGAAGGGGAGGAAATAAATAATCTCAAAACGCATGAGAGAGCAAAAAAAGGAATTTTCCTTGCTTTTCAGTATCCGCAAGAGATACCAGGTGTTCCTCTGGGAAAATTTTTGTGGACGGTAGCAGGGGGTGAGAAAAATTTCTCAGTTTTTTCTCGTGATTTCAAGGAAAAGTTGTCTTTGCTCAATATTCCAGAAGATTTTGCAAGAAGGGAAATAAACAAAGGTTTTTCAGGTGGGGAAAAAAAGAGAACTGAAATCTTGCAGATGTTAATGTTGAATCCAAAACTCGTTATTTTAGACGAAATAGATTCAGGACTTGATGTTGATTCATTGAAAATTGTCGCATCAGCTGTGGTGAATTTTATGACGAAAGAAAAAATAATCATAATAATAACTCATTATCCAAGAATTTTAAACTATGTGAAACCAAATTTTGTTCATATACTATTTGACGGCAAAATAGTTTTATCTGGTGATGAGTCTCTTGCAGGAGAACTTGAAGAAAAAGGGTATGAAAAGTTACTCAAAGAAAAAGGTATAAAGATAGATTTGAAAAAATCAGAACTTGAAGAAAAAAAGATGACCGCAAAGGATGTAATTTGATTTTTTTGTTTTATAAGCTAAATCTTCCAAAAGTAAAAAACTAAATCTTTCAAAAATAAAATTAATCTATGGCTGAAAAACAAGAGGGTGAAAAGGAAGGAGAAGGAAAAAGAAAAGGTTATAGGCTAACTCATATAACTACAAAGTTCGGTGATAAAGGCAAAACCTACATCGTTGGTGGATTTGTTCTAAGTAAGCATCATCCACGAGTTAAAGCTTACGGGACAGCCGATGAACTTGCAAGCTTTATAGGATATACTTTATCAAAGATTTCAAAAGATGAAGACCTGAAAGATATTGCAAGTATTCTGAAAAAAATTCAAAATCACATTTTTATTCTTGCTGGTGACCTTGCAAGACTTATGAAACCATCTGACGCTGAAAAGAAGCGTGTTTCTTCTAAAATGATAGATTGGTTAGAGGAGCTTGAAGAAAAATATCTTGCAGAACTTGAACCGCTTGAAGATTTCATTTTGCCTGGTGGTTCTGAGCCGGCTTCACTTATGCATATTTTAAGAACAGTAGCAAGAAGATGCGAAAGAGAAATAGTAGAGCTTATGTCATTTGAGAATATAAATGAAAATTGTCTGATTTATATGAACCGCCTTTCAGATCTTTTCTTTATTCTTGCAAGAATAATAAATAAAAGAAAAGGAATAAAAGATGAGATTGTAAATTGGGAGGAATAGCTTTGTTTGGTGGGAGGATTAGTTTTATGAGCGAGAAAAAATTATCTTTTGGTATAATAGGTGTTGGAAAGATGGGATCAGCTTTGGCTTATGCTCTAAAAGACGATTTCCCCTTACTTTTATATGATAAATTCAAAATACCAGATGACCTCAAAAGTTATGAAAGAAAATTAGAAGAAGTTTTATCTGAAAGTGATATTATAATCTTGGCTGTAAAACCGAAAGATATTTATGATGTCGTATCTGATGTGGCTGATTTGGCGAACTCTAATTATAAACTTGTTGTTTCATCAGCTGCTGGGATAAGGTCTGATTTTCTCAGAAGATATATAAAAAGGTGGGCAAGAATTATGCCATCTTTAACTATATCTCAAAAGGAGGGAGTTGTAGCTATTCTGGCGGGTCTTCAAGAAGATGCAAAAATTTTAGAAAATATATTCAAAAACTACTCAAAAACATTTGTTGTAAAATCAGATGATGAGATAGATGTTTTTACTGCCACATCGGCGTCAGGTCCGGGATACCTTTCAGTGATTTTTGAAGCTTTTGAAGACGCTATAGTAAGAGCAGGATTACCAAGAGACGTTGCAAGAGAAGTTTCCGCTCACACATTTTTGGGTATTGCTAAAATGATAATTTCAGGTAAAGTTCCTTCTCAAATAAAGGAAGAAGTTATGACGCCGGGAGGAACAACTGCAGAGGCGATAGTTGAAATAAATGATGTAAGGAAAGCTATTTTTTTTGCAGTTGAAAAAGCTCTGACGAAAAGCAAACTTATATCTGCCGATTTGAGCTATACTAAAAAATAGCAGATGAGAAAATAAATAAAAAATAATCGGATTTACAGCTCCACGAGTTGTCCGTTCTCGAGTTTGTAGGTTTTATCCATTCTCTCTGCTATTTTGAAGTTGTGAGTTACGATAACTAACGCTATTTTTTCCCTTTGGCATAATCTTATTGTTTCGTCTATGACTTTTTCGGCAGTTTCAGGATCAAGGTTGCCAGTTGGTTCATCAGCCAAAAGAATTTTCGGCATCACACTTATAGCCCTTGCAAGAGCAACCCTTTGGTATTCTCCCCCAGATAATTCCCAGGTGTTTTTTCTTTCGGGGACTCCGAAATCTTGAAGGATTTTTTTTGCTACCTCTTTTGCTTTATCTCCAAATACTTTTTTGGCAAACAGTGCTACATTTTCAAGCGGAGAAAGCTCATCTATGAGATAGCCGTTTTGAAAAACGAAAGATATTTTTCTACCTCTTATATTCTCTAATTCTTTCTCACTTTTCCATGTTACATCTTCTCCATCTATGATTACTTTACCTGATGTAGGTTTGAGGATTGTACCTATTATTGAAAGTAATGTTGTTTTGCCTGAACCGGAAGCTCCAACTATTGCCACTTTTTCTCCTTTTTTTACTTTGAGATTAACTCCTTTTAGAACTTCTATTTTTCTATTTTTTTCTTCAAAGTGTTTCCAGATATCTTGCGCTTCTATTATTATTTCATCTTCCATAAAAGTAATTTTTAACTCTGATCGCTACTTTAAAATAAAACTTAAATCTTCTCCTAAAATCAACTTTTTTTATCGCTTTTTTCAACATCCTCGGCAACGCTATGGAAAAATAGTTCAAAATCTTGACATTTTTTCTCCCGAGATGATTCAATTTCCGGTAAGTAAATGTTCCTCATAAATGTTTCTCATAAAAGATAGGACTTCCAAGTTTATTTATTTTCTATATTTTTTTAATATTTGGAACAGCTTTTTTAGATTTAATTTTTCTCTATTGGAGGGTTTTGGACCTATAAATCAATAACACAAAATACCTTATACATTGAAACGGTAGAGAAATTTAATATAATATAAAAGATGTTATTAGAAATGGGTAAGATAGGTTATAATAGATTTTTGGAGATAGCCGCATATGATGGGAATGTATATATTTGATTAACAGTGTAATGAGATGAAAGGTAAGATGTATCAAAATCAGAGCTTGCGATAAGTAAATACCGACCGTTCAATTTAACTTAAATGAAAATTGGTCTTTTTCCTTAATTTTGCGTAAAATCAGATAAAAAATATGAGTTATCTCAAAACTTTTTTGAATTTGGCTGAGGTTATAATTCCTTTTGATAATGATGAGTTGGCAAAGAAGTTTGAAGTGAGAGCAAAGGAATTTTTTGATAACATGCCCAAAGACGCGAAGCGTATGTTTCAAATAATACTCTTTTTACTTGAAATTTCAACCATACCAAGATATCTTAAAACTTTTTCTTCTTTGAGCTATGAGAAAAGAGTAAAAGTAGTTGAGGGTTGGATATATTCTTATTTTATGCGAAAAAGAAACTTAATGAATGCTTTGAAAGGTTTGGTTTCCCTCATATATATGAGTTTGGATGAGAATTTACCGGAAGACTTAAAATTTGCTGACAAAGCATGCGCAACGGAATAAAAACAATTTTCTGGTGGAATATATCAGAAGGAATAAACGAAATAAGAAACTCAGTAATTTGTATTGGCAATTTTGATGGAATACACAGCGGTCATCAGGAAGTTATAAGAGTAGGTAAGGAAATAGCAGAAGCCAAGAAAACCAAGCTTTGCGTTATAACATTTCTGCCTCACCCAAGATTTATTTTCAGACCAGAGGGTTTTTTTATCTTAACTCCAATATCGAAGAAAATAAAAAAGCTTGAGAAATTAGGTGTAGATTATGTTATTGTTCTTAATTTCACGCAGATTAAAGAGATGTCGCCTTATGATTTTTGTTTTTTTTTGAAAGAAAAAATATTCCCTCTTGGAATTTCGGTGGGAGCTGATTTTTCTTTCGGCAAGGATGCAAAAGGGAAACCAGAGGATATCAAAAATTTCTTTTCAAGATTAAATGTAGATATCAAAATTGTATCTCTACTATTTTCAGATGGCGAAAAAAAAATTTCTTCTTCTTTTCTGCGAAATCTCATAAAGGAGGGGAAAGTCTGGGAGTTCAGAAAATATAATAATGATTTTTACTCCGTAAGGGGATGTGTTGTGAAAGGAGAAGGTAGGGGAAAAACTTTAGGATTTCCAACGGCTAATATTTCTACTACTTATTTTTTACCAAAAGATGGTGTTTATGCTTGTTTTGTAAAAATAGATTCAGTTGGACTTTTTAAGGGAGTATGTAATGTAGGACCAAGGCCTACTTTTGGTTCTTCTGGTAGGTTTCTTGAAGTGTTTATTTTAGATTTTGAAGCAAATATTTATCTCAAAGCTGTTGAGGTCTTTTTTGTTCAAAAAATAAGAGATGTCTTTAAATTCCAATCTCCGAATGATTTGAAAGAAAGGATAATGAAAGATGTTCAAATTTCACAGGAAATACTATCTAACCTTGAAACAACTTTTATGCATTGTAAATGATTTTCCAGAACTTTAATCTTAATGTAAATGAATGAATCTTTGGGGAATTTTTGAGAATAGATTGCTCTTTAATTTTGGGGAATAGATTGCTTTTATTGTGAAGGAGGAGAGGATAACATTCTTATTTCATATAAATATAAATAATGAAACCTGTTGAAAAATTTTGGTACTCGTTAGTTCTTTTTTATCTTTTGTTTTTGTTTTAGATATTATTTAAAATTTACTTCAAGAGACGAAAAGAATTATGGTTAGGCACTCTTTGATAACTGGGGATAAGGTAAGGATTGGAGTTATTGAGTGGAGGCCTGATAAAAAGAGATATCCATATCCTATACTTTTAATTCATGGGTATGCGCAGAACAATCTTAGTTGGCACGGTAAAAGTGGAGGAATAGCACCTGAGCTTTCAAAAAGAGGTTTTCATGTTTTTGCAGTGGATTTACGCGGTTCAGGTTTCTCACGGCTAAAAAAAATAAGGTACTCTTACACATTTGAAGATTTCGTTTTTAAGGACATAGATACGGCAGTAAGCTTTATAAAGGCTCGTTCTTTATCGCCGAAAGTTATTCTCGCTGGGCATTCACTTGGGGGTATATGTTCATATGCATATACATCTTGGAAACAAGAGAATGTTTTTTCTGTTATAACTTTTGGAAGCCCTGTATTTTTTGGAAGAGGCGTACCTGCTATGCAGATTTTTGGAAAAATCGCAGGATTTGCAAGAAATATCCCATTTTCACATCTTATATATTTTTTCTGGCCTCGTGAGACTTTTATGAAAGTTCTCGGATTCTTCGGGCTTTTTGGAGTTCCACTTATGAGATATTCTCATATACTTAAAGTTGCTCCTCTTTATCCATCTTATACAAGAAATTTTGAGTCTTTATACGATTTCTGGGAAAAGCTTGTTTTGGGATTTGAACAAACCTCTCCTCGTCTTTTAGTTCAGCTTTTGCTTTGGGTTTATGACCGAAAAATAACTTCTTATGATGGAACCATAAATTTTACTGAAGAGTTCAAAAAAATAAATGTCCCAATTTTTGCTATTGCAGGAAACTTAGATAAGCTCGCTCCACCGGAAAGTGTGAAACCAATTTTAGATATAGTGTCTTCGGAAAAAAAGTTCTATAAAGAATACGAGGCTGGTCATCTTGACCTTATAGAAGGGAAACTGGCAAAAACTCAGATTGTTGATGATATAGAAGATTTTTTGAGAAAAATAAAGGATTAGTTCTAAAGATTATTTTTTATTTTTGTACTGACTGATTTTTTATCAATGGAAGATTAAAATTATTTCAGCGGGGCATAGCTCAGGTGGAAAGAGCGCTGGCCTTGGGAGCCAGAGGTCGCCGGTTCAAATCCGGCTGCCCCGACCATAAAAATTGAAACAAGTAATCCTTGCAGTAGTATTAGTATTCATTATCATAATTGGTGTAATAATAGGATTATCAATATGTGAGCCAGAAAAGGAACCTGCTCCCCCAAAAGTTGAAATTTTCCCGAACCCGACATCTGGTATATCTCCTGTTTTTTTCACAGTAAATGTCCGAATATCCTCCGAAGATGTGGAGCTTAAAAAATTTGCCTTATTCTTTGATGACACAAAAATAATAGATTTTGATGTAAAGGAAGATTCATCTTTATTTGAATCAAATTTCTCAATAAATATCACCGGGGAAAAAAGATTTGTAGATTTATCAACCCAGTATGTTGTGCGCATAACAGGAGTTGTTGGTAAGATTTTTTACTTTTGGTCTGTTGCTGAGAACACAAAGGGAAAGAAGGGAGAAGACAAAAGGGAAGTCGTTGTTTTTGAAAATAAACCTTGTACTGTCCAGATGGCAATTGTTTCGCCTCCTCGTGGAGATGCTATTGGTTTGCCTCCATTTGGTGTTCAGCTTGGTGCGATAGTTTCGGATGATAGATGTGGAAGTTTCTCTCCACAAGACCAGATAGAATGTGATTTTAAGTTTATATGGGATGCAGATAATCAGGGGGGTGAATTTCAGCCAGACGGAGAAACCAATCAACCTACATTTTCATTTACATACCAGAGTCTTGGAATATATACTCCTCGTGTCAAAGTTGTAGATGATGGTGGTAACGAGTGTGAAAGTACAAACCTTATTCCTATATATGTTGCAAGAAGAATTGAAAGTTTTAGTTTCCTGCCTTTTGTTATTCAGCGTCCCCAAGTTTCTGCTGCTGATTTTGGAGATTCGTTAAAACTTTTTTCTTCAAGGATTGACTTTGGAATTCAGGAGTATTCATTCAGAGACGGCAGGTTTATATTTGACTCATCTGGTAGATTTGCAGAGAGCATCTATGGGAGTGAGGTCGGAGAAGTGCAAAATGAAAAATTTTTGATTTACAAATCTGCTGGTCAGATTTTCGGTTTCCAAATCTCTGGTTCTTATGTCGATTGGAGCAAAAAAATCTTTGAAATAAACCGAAACTATACTGATGCCTCTTTTTTGCATTACCCAAACTTTCTGACCGCTATTGTATTGTTTTCTGACAATTCTTTTAGGTATCTTATACCTTATCCGAGTTTTGAATTTGATTTCTCAACCAGTTTAGACTATAGTTTTTCTGCTCCGTATTCAATTTTCAGGGAAGGTACTTTTTTATTCTTCGCTCACAAAGTTGAGAATCAAAACAAGGTGGTGGTATATAAGATGAAAATAAATTATGATAATTTTTATGAGGCTTACATAGTTCAAGGTTATGATAAAAAATATGAATTTGATTTAGATTACACTCCAACGCGGATTTCTTTTTTCAAGGAAGGAGAAAGAATTTATATTATTGTTTCAACAGGTGAGCAAGATAATCTATTTGCATCAAGAACATATATTTTTGATATATCATCTTGCGAAGAGGGAGCATGTCAGCTTGTAAATAGAACAAATATATCTATGGAGCAGGTTATTCATAATATACCTCATCCAGATATATGTCCCTTAGCCGATCCATATAACTACAACATAAACATTTTAGATTTTTTTATTCCTCAGAGCTTTTCTTTATGTGGGGGTTCAGGGGTGTGTATTTTATCTCTTTTGTGTCTTGATAGGTTAGATGGTGGAAAGAGATGCGAAAAGGGTGGTATATACCCTTTTATGTTTTTTGGTGGTGAGGTGAGGAAGTGGAAGAACTGCATAACCTTTGAGCCGCAAAGTAGAATTATATACTCTTGGGGCTCTACATCAATTTTATATTCTGGTGGATTTATTTCTGCGTACGACTTCAGTGGAAATAAGTTAAATCCACTTGATTATGAATCTCTCGGAGTTCAGCCGGAATCTCTTTCCGGCTTTCAAACTGAAACTACAATTTATTTATCTGTTGGAGGCATTGGTGGTATTGAAATATTGAAATTTGATAGAGCTGGAAATTTTCAAGATTTAGATCTTCATTTGTATATCAGACCAGACGGAAAGTTTGCTGATATAAATTACTCTGTCAAAAAGCATTATTTAGATGAAAATATCGTTGCTGCTGTTTTAGAGAGGTCAGGTTGTGGTGAGGAGTGGATTTTCTCTGGGATTTTAATTTATGATTTTAGGGATAAAGATTCTGTTCGCAGGCGTGAACCGAAAATTTATAAGCCATATTCCGAGCTCGGTGTCCATTCAATTAATGCTTTCTATATTAAAAAATTGGATTCTGGTAGGTATAAGTTGGTTGTTAGTGGAACAGTGTGTCAAGGTGCACAATTTACATTAATAGAGTTAGATCTCGACCTATCTTCATTTACTCTGCAAGAGATATCAAGATTAGTATTTGATAGTTCTCCTGTATCTTTTGAGGTTCTTCCATCGGGTGATATAGTTATGTCTTCAACAAATTCTTTATATCTTATAAGGGGTGGAAAAGTTGCAAAGGAGCTTCAAGGTGAGGGAGGAGGTCTCTTGAAATTATATCAAAATATTCTTTTTGAGGTTTCATCAGAGGGAAATTACATAAAAATAAGAACATTTGATATAAACCTTGCGAAGATAAAAGATTTCTCTTGGTATGCGGGAGTGTATCCTTCCGTATCCGACCTTGAAGTTCAATCTGCAATAGATGAGTTTTTTGGAGGGGGTTCTCTTGATTTTATTTTTGTTGGACTTTCAATACCACAGATTTATTCAAAAATATCTGCTCTTTTGGTTTTTGATGCAACTGAATTTGTTAGAACTTCTGGTAAGGAAAATATAAATATTTTTGCTGTAACGCCGGCTATTTTTGATATAGGAGCAAGGGGAATGAAATATTTCAGAGGAGCTAAAAATATGGTTTTCTTACTTGATTTCTCTGGTTCGCTTTTTAGAGCCTTTTTGAAGTAGCTTTGAAATAGTAAATTTCTGATTTTTTCTATTCTTATCTTTTGTTTTTTATTTTTAAAAAATATGCCACCTACCATAAATCAACTTATAAGGTTAGGAAGAGAGCCTAAAAAATGGAAAAGTAAATCTCCCGCTCTTGAAGGTTGCCCTCAAAAAAGGGGAGTGTGTATAAGGGTTTATACTACAACTCCGAAAAAACCAAACTCAGCTTTGAGAAAAGTAGCAAAGGTTAGACTTTCAAATGGAAGAGAAGTTATAGCTTATATCCCGGGTATAGGGCACAATTTGCAGGAACACTCTGTTGTTCTTGTGAGGGGTGGTAGGGTCAAGGATTTGCCGGGGGTGAAATATCATATAATTCGTGGAGCTCTTGATGCCGCTGGTGTGGAAAATAGGAGAAAATCAAGGTCAAAATATGGAGCAAAAAGACCAAAAGGAGAAGCACAAGCTAAAAAATGAAAACTTATATGTATAAAAAAAAGAAAATTAAAATATGAGGGGGTGATTTTATATGCCACGAAAGGGAAAAGTTCAAATAAGGGAAGTAAAACCTGATTTAATATACGGAAGCGTTGAAGTAGAGAAGTTAATAAATAAAATAATGTATGATGGAAAAAAATCCATCGCGATGCATATAGTTTATTCTGCTTTTGATCTAATAAAAAAGGTAAAGGGAGAAGATCCGCTAGAAGTTTTCAGGAAAGCTCTTGAAAATGTTAAACCTCAAATGGAGGTGCGTACTCGTAGGGTTGGAGGAGCTACGTATCAGATTCCTGTTGAGTGTATTGATAGAAGGAAACTTCATCTTGGATTAAAATTTTTGGTTGAGGCTTCTCGTGAGAGGAAAGATAAGAGGACGATGATAGAAAGGCTCGCATATGAGATAATGGATGCGGCTGTGGGGAAAGGGGAAGCTGTAAAGAAAAAAGAGGAGCTTCACAAAATTGCAGAAGCGAACAAAACTTTTGCACACTACAAGTGGTAAATTTTTCTGTTGTTGAATAAACTCATCGCTTTGTCAACTCCTTCTTTTACAAGAGTAATTAAAGCAGAAAAACCAGTTTCCAAAATTTGGTTTAAACTTGCTAATTCCTCATGAGAAAATTTACTCAAAACATACTCTGCTATGTCCTGAGGCTTTTCTGGTCTTCCTATTCCGAATCTAAATCTTATGTTGTTTACTCCTATATGTTCTATTATTGACTCTATTCCCTTGTGTCCCCCTGTTCCACCGTTTTTTTTGATTTTTATCATGCCAAATGGGATATCTAAGTCGTCGTGGCATATTATGATTTGAGATTTCCAGAGGTTAAACTTATCTAAAAATTTCTTTGCCGTTTCACCTGACAAGTTCATGAAGGTTTTTCCTTTGAAAACAAATACTTTTTTGCCTTCAATATTAGTTTCAAAGTATATACCAAATTTTATATCCTTGAATTTCTCACCGATTTTTTCTGCTATAAAATCACAGAATATAAAACCAAAATTGTGTCGTGTTTTCACATAATCATTTCCCCAGTTCCCTAAACCTATTATTGATATAGTTTTTTTGGTATTTGTCATAGAAGCCAACTTTTTGTCTCAATTAAGTTATTCTTTTTTGTTGTTGTTATTTTATATGAAATTTTGTATTATTTGAGTATTTCTTGAAAAATAAACACTGTAGAATCCGATAGAAAAGCACACATCAGCTAAAAGCTTGAATAGAGGAAGAATGAACGGTAAAATTAAAAAATATTCTTTTGGTATAATGTCAGCATTTTTTAGCTTGTTTTTCACCAAAAAGAGATTCTCTTCTGCTTTGGCTAAATAAGAAATTGAGAATAAAGGAAAAATCAAAGGTATGGAAGATGATATAAAGATTTTCGGAAGAATAAGTTCTCTACTAAATAGATCTTTTATTTTCATTTTGCCGTTTGAATATTTTATTTTTAGTGTTGCTAACGCTTTACCTCTTCTTATAAACCACTTTGTTATTTCTTTTAGGTTTTTTCTTGGTTCTGCTATAACATATGCTTCTTTTTTATAAAGAAACTTCGAATTCGGGAATTTACTTTTTATTCTTATTGCTAAATCCGAATCCTCTGCTCCAAAGGTCAGTTTTTCGTCAAATCCTCCAACGAGTTCTATGAGTTCCTTTCTTATTGCTAAATTTGGAGTTGAGAAAGAGTCTATTGGTCGTGTATCCAAAGCATAATATTTTATACCTCCACCCGGAAAACCCAGAATGCTCTGGCATAAAGCTATTACATTTTCTTTTACTTTACCTTCTTCCAATTTAGGTAATACTCCGCCCAGAACCGCATCTGCTTCTCCCGAAATTATAGGAGATATTAGTTTTTTTAGCCAGCCTTGCGGTATGTCCATCCCATCATCCACAAATACCAAAATTTCATATTTTGCTTCTTTTACTCCTATGTTCCTCTGGTAAGAAAATCCACATTTTTGTGCTTTTATATGTTTTATTTGGTTCCTGGTTTCAGATTCTGCTTTTATTTTTTCAATTTTATCTTCAAGCTCATCCTTGTCTGTGGATAGCTTTTCTTTTAGATTTTCTTTCAACTTTTCTTCTAAGTAATTTTTACATTCAACGATTATATATTCCCATTCGCTATCAAAGTTTTTGCATTCTCTTATAACTCCATCTGCTGTTTTCAGTAGTTTTTCTCTTGAGTTAGATATAGTTATTATACTTACCATATACTTTTCTCATACTTTTCTCAACGTTTTACTTTCAGAATCTTCTTATTGTTTTCAAATCAAGTCCCAGATTCCCTACATTTCCAAGGAGAGAGTATCCGTATTTTTTGTTGTCCCAACCCAGAGTCATAAAGACACTATCTGATATTTCACGGGAGAGAGAGAATTTATTCACCCCTTCAAAGACGTTGTGGGAGAAAGTAAAGTTGAGACCATATGTTTTACCTATAAATCCAAATTCAGTTGGTGTGAAAAATGGTCTCGCGTTAGTACTTTCTATACCTATGTTTTCTTCAAGTTTTTTTGAAATCAGGTATAGTCCTCTATATACTGCTACTTCGAGAACTCCTTTGTAATCTTCAACGGATTTGCATTTTCTAAGGAGAACCAAAATGCACATTATATCGCTTTGAGGGAGACTTGGCTTTGATGTTAGGTGAAAGTTGAGAGACTCTAAATTTCCTATCATTCTTATGTTTATCTGATATTTCTCGTTTTCAAAAGTTATGACCTCAGCTTGGCCTTGTATATTCAGGAAGACTTTTTCTCCTTCTATTATTCCCATTCCTTTTATTTGTTTGAATTCAACTTCTGCAATCTGGGCTGAACCATCTTTTATCTCTAATATACCGCTTACTTTTGGTGAGTCCAAATTTCCATAAACATGGATTCTACCTGAAAGATTTGTAGATATTATATCATATTTTGTAGAAATATTTTTCATATTCAGAACTAAGTTTATTGTTCCCCGTTTTTCCCCTTTATTTGGTTTTCTTTCATGTTCTTCTTCTTTTAGTTCAAATTTTTCATCTAATTCCACTTCACCGCCGTATTTTATATAACTTCTGACTTTCGCAAGAGTTTTTTCTGTCAGGTCAACATTTTCTACTGTAAGGTTCCCGCTAACATACGGAGATAATATGTTTCCTGCCACTTTTATATCTCCTTTTAATGGGATACCGGCAAATCCTTTCAAATTAATCTTTAAATCTATATCTTTGTTTTTCAAGTTATATTTTCCTTCTGCTTCAAGTTCTTCTTCAAGGTACTTTGCATTTGCTTTAAAATCTAAAGAGTTTTCTTTTATTTGTGATGAAGCCTTTAGGTCAGTTAAAATAAAATTCCCTATCAAGAACTTTGGAGATGAAAAAGATATATCCCCTCTTTTTTCCTTTATTTTGTAGTTTGCAAGAAATAAACCTTCATTTCCAGAGAGAAGCGGTACTATTTCCGCCAGAGTTTTTATATCACCCTTTGCTTGAATTTGATCTCCCAAAAACTTTATTTCTGTATCGCTCTTTTTTATTTCTCCAAAGATCTCTTCTTTTTTGGGATTATAAGCTATATCAAAAAGAAAATTTTCGCAGGTTTCACCAGATACAAAAACTTTATTTTCTCTGTATTCAATTTTCCCGATCACGCAAGATGAACTTACCATATAGTCTTCTATCTTGAAATTTTCTGATTTTATATCTATTGAACTTTCAATATTTTTGTGGTTGCTTATAACTTTCCCTTTGAATTCAGCTTTACCTCTCATTTTAAAAGGAGTTATATCTAAATCCTCAAGGTTGTATAATCCTTCTAATGAAACATCTATTATTTTCTTATTCACGGTTGCATCAAAGGAAAATTTTGAAGCTTTACTTAATTCGTTGTTTTCAAGGTCTGGGTAGTACTCTGGGCAAATTATCACTCCATCGAAACCCACTCCTTCTATCTTCACACTATAATTTCCTTCAAAATCTACCTCTGTTTTGATATTTGCATTTGCACATCTTATTTTTTCTGATATTATTTCAAAGTTTTCTGCATATGCGTTGCCATCTAATTTTATTGTGTTTTTATATAAATCGAATTTCAAGTCATCTGATTTAACATAACTATCGAATGGGACATCAACGTTTATCATTTTCAGCAGGTCTGAAAGTTTTGATTTTGCGACTTCAATTTTTGCCGATGCTTCCAGATTTTTGGGATTAAAATTTCCTTTTATTATAAGCTTACTTTCTTCATTGTATGCGACCGCGCTTATTTTCAGTATACCGTTCTCTATATCTATACTTCCGAGAGTTCTTTGAATTTTAAGTATGTTTTCTATTTCACCGTTTTTTGCGTCAACATCAAATTTACCTTTTATATCGGGAAATCCGATTTTGCCTGATAGTTTTATCTTTCCTTCTGACTTTTTCAGAATTCTTGATTTTGAAAGGTCAATAGATGAGAAAAAATTTATATTCCCTTTTTTATCTTTTGGAGAGTATTCAGAAGAGAATTCAAGTTTTTCTATTGCATCTACTTTCAGCTCACCGCTACCATATATTTTACCTTCATGAATACGAGCTTCTCCTGAAATGAATGCTTTCCCTATATTTTCTTGATAAATTTTTAGATTCTCGGATTGCATATTAAAAGATATATCAAGGGAAATTTTTTTATCTTTCAGTTTTCCTTCTATTTTTGATAAGATATTTCCATCTGCTTCAATATCTTGATTTGATATGCCGAATGAAATTTCAGATTTTGCTTTGAATTCAAGCTCTGATTCTTTGCACAAGAAAAATGAGAAATCAATTGAACCCGAGAAAATTTCTGAGTAAAAGCTTATTTCACCTCCTCCTCCAAAAATTTCTGTATATGAAAAGAATTTAAGATCAGTATCAATAATTTCATCTTCTTTTTTCTTAGCATTTACTTTCCCTATTAGTCCTAAATTTGAGATGGATATTTTACCTTTTGCTTCTCCATTTATTGTTCCATGTTTTATATTAGCCGAAATTTTTTCTATATTTGCCTTGAAGTTTTCTTCAATTATTTCTGAGTCGTTTGCAATTACATTTATTCCAATGAAGTTTTGAGAAAATAAAAATATGTCCCAAGTTTTTGACTGAAAAAGTTTTTCCTTTATTTCACAAAGAATTTTTAGGTCTGGTATTTCGGCTTTTTTTGATGATTTTATTATAATAAACTTTGATTTATTTAATTCTATTCTGTTTCCAACTATTTTTATTTCATCTGATATGAAGTCATTACCTACTTCCAATTTTTTCAATACGATTTTTTTAGGAAGGGATATTGATATTTGGTTTATATATAAATTTCCAAATTTAGCTCCTTTTATTTCCAAATCAGCAATGTAGGTTAGGGGAAATGAACTTATCTTTATATCTTGTATTTCAATCCCGGTTTTATCTTTTATAGTTTCTAAAAAGGATTTTTTTACTTTTTGATTTCTTGATATTATAAGACCTATAAGGGAAATTAGAGCTAAACCAACCGCAATAGCAGTTAATATCCATATGAGTATTATTGATATAGAGAATTTTTCCTTTTTATTTTTATCCACTTTATAATAAGAATTTTAAGTTTCTTGGGTTTCAGAATAATTTTTACACTTTTAATTTTGTGCGCTTTTAATTTTGATTTGTATTTGATTTAACTACCTTGTTATTTGACTTTCTTTATAATAACTCGCCAGTGATTGCTGTCTATTTTCTCTTGGAGTAAAACCTCTTGGCCATCTTGTTTCAAGGATAGTGGGACATTTCTTATTGGCTCTCCGTCATCTAATATCACCTCAATTATTTGTCCTACTTCCATTTCTTCCATTTTTAGTTTTGTTTTAACATAGTTTAGAGGACAAGGTGTTCCTTTTAGATCCAAAAATACATCTGCTTTCAGGTTCTTTGCTATGCTCTCTGATAAATCTTGGCTCATTTTATAATATTTAATTTTAAGTTGATCAAAAGTAATATTTTTAAAATTTTTTTGGGTTTGAGCAAAAATGAGAGTTGTTTTGGTTTCTCATGCGTCCGGATTTCACGGGGCGGAACACATACTTTACAATTTATCGTTGGTACTGAGGGAACTTATAAGGGAGAAGAAAGTGGAAAGTTCAGTTGTAGTTTTACCGAGGTATGGTCGGCTTGCAAGGCAGATTAAAGGGATGGTTGATTTTAAGGTCATACCTATGAGCTGGTGGGTTGCACCACGAGTCCAGTTTTACTCTGAGCTTGGGAATTTATCTCACATTCTTTCGGCAAATCCTTATCTCTTTCTCTTTTTATCTTCATTTATCATGCCTTTTTCTATTTTAGTTTTGAGTGGATTCATCAGGAAGTTTGGAGGAGACTTGATTTGGTCTAACTCTGTTGTAAATCCTTGTGGGGCATTTTCATCTGCCATTTTGCGAAAAAAACATATATGGCATATTCACGAAGTCTATGGAGATGTTAATTTGTTTTTCCCGACAAAAAAAATTTTCGATGTTGCTTATGTTTTATCTTCAAAGTTATTATGTGTTTCAAATTTTGTAGCAAAAAATTTGTTCCCAAATAAGAAAATAAACAGCGAAAAAATATTTGTAATATATAATTCACCTTCACCCGAAAGAGAGAAGATTTTAAAGGAAATTTTTCAAAGAAAAATTACTGGTAAGATAAGTAAAAGAGAGAAGGGAGAGAAAAAAGAAAAAATTATAGGGGTTATAGGTAAGATATCTCAGCAAAAAAATCAGATACTTGCTGTCAAAGTTTTCTCCCATCTCAAACAGATAATGAAAGATACAAAATTAGTTTTTTTTGGAGATGAAGATAAGAGATACGGGGCAGAATTAAGGAAGGTTATTCAGAAACTCGGAATTTCAGATTCGGTTGTTTTTGCTGGATTTAAATCAAAAATTCAAGATATATATGAGGGGATTGATGTACTTTTGGTTCCGTCTGTTTTTGAAACGAGCTCTCTTGTTTCCATTGAAGCTATGGCATCGGGAGTTCCAGTTATCACGCATGATGTTGGAGCATTAGGAGAAACAGTCGGAGACGCGGGAATTGTGATAAAGAACAAAGACGAAGAAAAAATTATTCAAGATTTTGTTTTGTATGCAGAAAAACTTTTGCGAGATACTGACTTTTATTTTGAGGTAGCGAGAAGGCAATTCCAGAGATTTCAAGAACACTTTTCTTTTGAATCTTTTTCTCAAAAGATAAAAAACTTAATTTTATCTTTGTAATTTTCTCCGCAATCTTTAAATTTTCTTCTGTTTTGGGGGTGATGTATTGTGAGAGAAGAAATTAGGCTTTGGCTTTTTATATACATATACATAATCATAATTTTCCTTACTATTCCGTTTGCTCCGTTTTTGATTCAGTTTATAAGGAGTATAGTTGGACAAAAAAATTATGGTTATTTTATCTCTGGTATTATCTTCATTTTTCTATTTATGATTTTCCGTTTTTCTAAATTCTGGTCCCTTAATATGCGAGGTAAGTTCTGGCTTTTGTTTTTGACATTCTCTGGAATTCTTATTGTGCTTTCTATGGAGATCCCCGCTGAAAGAATTCACTTTTTAGAGTATGGTTTTTTAGGGTTTCTTTTCGTAAAAGCATTTGAATCAGGAAATCCAAGTTCAAATGCAAAATATTTTTTTGCTATCATATCCGGAGCTATATTAGGTTTATCTGATGAGCTTTTTCAGGGAGTTTTACAAGTTCAAAATATATTCCCTCACATAAGAAGATACTTTGAATGGAAAGATGTATTTATGAATGCATTTGGAACTTTTCTCGGAGTGGTCTTTTATTTTTATGTTTGGGAAAAAGGAAGGAAAAAGAACGAATAGATTTGGAGCTCGGAAATCAGAATTAACATTGTTATTATTCACTATTGACTGTTGGTTATTCGGGTTAGTGGGATGATTTGGCGTGGAAATATCGGAAATTTTAAAGGCTCTCTCACCAGAAGAAGCTTCGGAGAAATCTTGTGCGATCTTGTGGCAGGGTATTTTAGGGAGTGTTCTTTTTATCTCTGTCAAATTGCGATGCAAAATTAGTAAATCAACTTATAGAAAATAAAGCAACTTATAGAAAATAGAAAGGTAGATGATTATGTAAGAGCAAAACTTCGGAAGCTCTTGCTGATATCAGTAATTAATGGAGATATATCAAGAGAAGAATTGATAGATTAACTCAAAAGTCTTGTTAGAGAAAAGCTTGAAATGAAACCTTCAATAATTTGGGGGAATCTTGTATATTATTATTATTCTGTTCTTATCTTTGAGCCAAGAAATTTGCGAGGATAAAATAGGATACCGAAAAGGTTTGATATAACATTTATTTTTTAGCTTGGAGTATTCCGATGATTATCTTTCGAAGGGATGTTAGAAAAGTTTTGGGAGAGCTCAAAAGAGGAGAAGAAGCCCACAATTTTGTAGAAGATACCGTTGTTTGCATGATGGGGTACTCTTGCTTTGAGCCTGAAAGGGAAACAGATTTCAACATATTTTATCTCACAGATTGAGGTTTGTAGCCAGAACGCAGAGAGATTGGCAGAGGTGAGCCGTGTCTTTACGGAATTGTTAAGAAGATAAAAAATGTCTCGGGTTGTTAGATGACTGATTATAAAAATTGACCGATTGTTCAAAAAATAAACTGAAAAAGCGATTTTTTTTATCCTAATTCTTAAAAACAAAAAGATATGGATTTCACATGGAGTGATGAAGAGAAAGCAATAATTGAAGGTTTTGAAAAGCTTTGCAAGGAGAAAATTGAGCCACGAGCCTATGAGCTTGATAAAACTGCATCTTTGGACATCATAATGGATAATCTCAAAATTCTTGCGGATTTTGGATACCTTGGGGCTCCATTGCCAGAAAAATATGGCGGAGGGGGTATGAGATGGACTACATACTTTTATATATCTGAGATTTTAGCGAAGGCGTGCGCGGCTACTCATCTTTCCGCTCTGGCGCATACGCTCCTTTGTGCAAATTTTATCGCTATGTTTGGAACGGAGGAACAAAAAAAGAGGTTTCTGCCAGACCTTGCAAGCGGTAAAAAAATAGGAGTTCTGTGTGCTACTGAACCAAGCTGTGGTTCAGATCTTGCAGCTCTAAAAACAAAAGCCGAAAAATCAAAAGGTAAATATATAATTTCTGGACAAAAAGTCTACGCTACGAATGGTCCAATAGCCGATATTTTTGTGGTTCTCGCCAGAGTCCCAACAAATGGAACAAAAAAGCATGAAGGTATAACTGCTTTTATTGTTGAAAAAGGTATGAAGGGGCTTCAGGTCGGAAATCCTTATGATAAACTTGGTGTGAGGGGTTCTCCCACATCCGATGTTTTTCTTGATTTCGTTGAGGTTCCACCGGAGAATGTTATAGGCGGAGTTGAAGGTTTAGGGTTCAAACAAGTTATGAAAGTTTTTGATATAGGTAGGGTTGGTTTAGCCGTTTTCTCTTTGGGAATTGTTTCAGCTTGTCTTGAAGAGTGCATAAGATATTCTCGTGAAAGATATGCGTTTGGAAAACCAATAGCTGCTTATGAAGATGTTAATTTCAAAATAGTTGATATGCAGATAACCGTTGATATGGGAAGAGCTATAATATTAAAAGCCGCGTGGATGCACGATATTGGGGCAGAAGACGCCGGACTTATTGCATCATGTGCAAAACTTTTCGTTGCCGAGAGAGCTACAAAAAACGCCTCGGATGCTCTCCAAATTTTCGGAGGTCTAGGCTATATTAAAGGAACAAAAGTTGAAAGACTTTACAGAGATGTCAAGCTCGGAGAAATAGGAGAAGGAACAAATGAAATTCAAAGGAGAGTAATATTTAAAAGGCTTCAAAAACAATTTGGGTGGGCATAATTTAAAGCAATAGAAAGATAGTTTAAAACCAGAATTTCCAGAAAATTTCTCATTTTTTTCAGTGTTTTTAAAGTTCATATTTTCGGTATGAGAAAAATAGAATATCCGGAGGGATTGCAATTCAGATCTATACCGGAGGCTTTTTTCAAAAGAGCAAGAGCTAACTCAATGAGAACTTTTGAGATATTCAAATACAGAAACTCTTGGTTTTCAAGAACTTTCAAAGAATCCGGACGTAAAATCTTATCAATTGCAGGTGCTCTCAGAAGCATAGGGGTAAAAAAAGGGGATAAAGTTGCTGTTATATCTCAAACAAGGAGCGAGTGGTTATTGACAGACATTGCTATTCAATCATGTGGAGCCATAACTATCCCTATATATCCTAATATATCTCCTGAAACTGCGTCGTTTATATTGAAAGATTCTGAAGCAAGGGTTGTTTTTGCCGAGAAACCGAAAAACCTTGAAAAACTTGACCTCAGCGGAGTAAAAAATGTTATTATTTTTGAAAAAGATAAAGAAAAGGAAAAAGAGTCAGGTGACTTCATATTGCTTGAAGATTTTGAAAATAAGGGAGAGAATTTGCACGATAGGGTCAATTTTGAAAAAATAGGACTTGATGACATTGCTACGATAGTTTATACTTCTGGTACAACCGGAGTTCCGAAGGGGGTTATTTTGACTCATGGGAACATATTATCTATGGTTTATTCTGTAAGTCAGATAATTCAACCGAAAGAAGGAGATGTTATTTTTGCATGGCTTCCTTTTGCTCACATATTTGGGCGCCTCATAATTTTTTACTCCGCATATAACGCTGTAACTGTGGCTTATGCTGAAAGTCTTGTGAAAATTATAGAGAACATAAAAGATGTAAGACCAACTCTTTTCCCATCTGTTCCCAGAATTTACGAGAAGGCTTACGAAAGGATTAGATCGTCAGCTATGTCTTCGCCTTTGAAAGCAAAGATTTTTGAGTTTGCCCAAAAAATTGGAGAAATATATGTAGAATATTTGAGAAACTCCGAAGCACCTCCGCCGCACATTCTTTTACTTTATAAAGTTGCCGATGCCCTTGTATTCTCAAAAATAAGGGAGGCATTCGGTGGTAGAATAAGATTATGTATCTCAGGAGGAGCCGCGATAAGACCGGAAATAGCGAAGTTCTTTACGGCTGCTGGAATAAAACTTCTTGAAGGATATGGTTTGACCGAAACCGCATCGGTTGTTGCTGTTAACAGAGAAAACAAATTCAAGTTCGGCTCTTTTGGGCTTCCTATACCTTATGTTGACCTCAAAATCTCTCCTGACGGAGAACTTCTGATAAAGGCTCCATCGGTCACTCCCGGATACTATAAAAGGGAAGAAGAAACACGAGAACTTTTCACAGAGGATGGTTGGATGAAAACAGGCGATCTTGTGGATATGGACGAAGAAGGGTTTTTGTTCTTCAAAGGCAGAAAGAAAAATATAATAGTTACATCTTTCGGTAAAAACATAGCCCCCGAGCCAATTGAAGAGGAAATCAAAAAAGATCCTCTAATTGATTCTGTTGCAATATTTGGAGATGAGAAACCATATCTTGTAGCTCTCATAACCCTGAGTCGCCAAGAACTTTTAGAATTTGCAAAGAGAAACAACATCAAGGGAGATGTAAGTGATATCATAAAAAATGAAGCTGTAAGGAAATATATAAAAGATGTTATAGATAAGGTCAACCAAAAAAGACCATCTTATGAAAGGATTCACAAATTTGAAATAATTCCAGATGAGTGGACAGCAGAAACTGGGGAGCTTACACCAACCCTGAAAGTGAAAAAATACGAAATATACAACAAATATAAAGATATAATAGAAAAGTTATATAGTTGATAACATTATCATCGGAAGTTTTATTACTGTAAGTTGAAGATTACACTCAAATTACATTCTGAATTTTTCATCTTTCTTTTTTCTTTTCATCAGGTATAATCTTTCATCTGCTTTTTTGATGAGCTCCTCTTGATCTTTACCGTCTTCCGGAAATTCTGATATTCCGAATGAAAAATCAAAGCTTGTTTTTTCTTTTATCCTGTAAGCTATTTTCTCTGCTACACTTCGGCTTAAACCTTTTAACAGTATAACAAATTCATCTCCTCCGTATCTTGCGGCAATATCAGTTTGCCTTATACTGCTTTTTATTGATTTAGCTAATTCTTTTAGCGCTTTGTCTCCCTCTATGTGACCTTTTGAATCATTTATCTTTTTTAAATCATCTAAATCTATAAATATCAGAGAAAATTTTTCATCGTTGAAGATTAGATTTTTGATTTCATTCTCAAAAAATCTTCGGTTATATAAATGAGTAAGTGGATCTAAAATAGCTTCTAATCTCTGCCTTTTTCTTTTTATATGTTCTGTGTAACTTCTTGATTCAAGCCTCATCTCAACTCGTCCCAAAGTTATCAGATCTCCGGGTAGTATTTTAGCCAAAACTATCTTTTTGCCATTTACAAAAGTCCCATTTGTTGAGTTTAAATCTTTTATTGTAAGTGTTCCTTCTTCTTTCACTTCAATAAATGCGTGTTTACGTGATATGCTCTTTTCCGGAATTACCATATCAACCTCGTTTGATCTCCCTATTATTCCCGGTAATTTCAATTCTATTTCTCTTCCAGCAATTTCTGGTGGATTTTCTATCACAAAAACAAAAATTCTATCTTCCCTCAAATTCCTTTTTCTCGCTTGGGTTATATCAGTCGGATCTGTAAGGTCATCTCTTATATTCATATTCTTAATTTTAAATTTTTGACCCCTCTCTATATTCTTTTATTTATTTATTTATTTGTTTGTCTTTTGGAAATGCTAAATTAGAATTTCAAAGTTTTAAATTCTTCTTGATGGAAGATGGTAGAAAGCAAGGTGGGCAAGTTTTACTTAATTTTGACTTAAAGATTTTTGTTGCAGGTCATAGAGGACTCGTTGGTTCTCATATACTTGATTCCCTGAAACAGAGAGGGTACAAAAATTTTGTTTTGAGGACAAAAAGCGAATTAGATCTCAGGCGTCAGTCTGACACTGAGAATTTTTTTGCGATTGAAAAACCAGATTGGGTCTTTCTTGCTGCTGCAAAAGTCGGAGGCATTTTGGCAAACTCAACCTATAAGGCAGAATTCATATACGATAACCTTGCGATTGCTTTGAATATTATACATTCTGCTTTCAAATTTGAAGTAAAAAAACTCCTGAATCTGGGGTCATCTTGTATATATCCTAAATTTTCTCCTCAGCCTATGAAAGAGGAGTATTTACTTTCGGGGTATCTTGAACCGACAAATGAACCTTATGCTATTGCGAAAATATCTGCTATAAAGCTTGTCAGATATTACAACGAAAGATATGGAACAAATTTCTTTTCTGTTATGCCAACTAATTTATATGGTCCTCGTGATAACTTCAATCTTGAAACTTCTCATGTTATTCCAGCTCTTATAAGAAAATTTCATCTTGCAAAACTTCTGCAAAAAGATGATTTTGAAGGTATAATAAAAGATATAAGAAAGACTCCGTTGGGTTTTGGGCTTGATGAAAAAATAAATTTTGAAGATCAGGACTCAATAAAAAAAGCTCTTTCATTTTGTGGAGTGGAGAAAGATAAGGTCACACTTTGGGGAAGCGGTGAAGTCTTCAGAGAATTTTTGTATGTAGAAGACCTTGCGTCATGTTGCGTGTTCCTTATGGAAAAAATCAACGCAGAAGATATAAAAAAACTAAACCAAGACTATTTCGTAAATGTCGGAACAGGAGAGGATTTGAAAATAAAAGAAGTTGCTCAAATTGTCAAAGATGTGGTTGGATTTCAAGGAGAGATATCTTGGGATAGATCAAAACCAGATGGAACTCCAAGAAAATTGCTGGATGTATCTTTGATAAAAAAACTTGGATGGGAACCAAGCATTAGCCTAAAAGATGGAATAAAAAAAACATACTCTTGGTACTTAGAATACGTTTACGGAAATTCTGCATATACTACAAAATGATGGTAAAAAAATAAACGTTTTTTTGCTTTTTGGTTGGAGAAAATCTAACTGATAAAGAATATAAGCGTATCGTGAGTGAAGAGAAAATTATTTTTTCCGAGAGTATAAAAGGGAAATCAGGGGAGTGGATTGAGGAGGAATTTTGCTCGAAAGACCTTGAAAAATTTCTTGATGCAATAGGTGAAGAAAATAAATTACACGATTATATAAAAAACGGATGGATTTTTCCGACATTCTTTACTATTTTCAGAAAAGGAAGACCTGACCCTCAGATTAAAGGCTACAAAACCTTTCTTCACGCCGAGCAAGAATACGAAATTTTTTCTTTTCCCAAACTAGGTGAGAAAGTAAAATACAGAACAAAAATCAAAGATGTATACAAAAAGACAAGTAAAAAAACCGGAAAAGATATGGTTTTTGTTGTTTTTGAAACCGAATTTTATTCTGGTGAAAATCTTATCTGTATAGGTAGATCAACTCTGGTTTTTTTGTGAAAATAAAATCTCTCTTCAAAGAAACAATATTTTGATTTATGATGGTAGTTTTTGCGTTTTTGTTTTTTGCTCTTACATTAGACGAGGCGGTAAAAATAGCTGTTGAAAATAATCTTTCTATCTCTTCCCAAAAATACTCTCTTAAAGATGTTGAATATACAGCAAGGGCTGCTTGGTCTTATGTACTTCCGAGATTAGTTATTGACTCGTCTTACAGAAGAAACCTTGAACTGCCCGAAGCTCAAATAGGTATGCAAAAAGTAAAGGTAGGAAAACCAGATCAAACTCAAATTACTCTTTCTTTGGTTCAATCTCTACCTATTGATGGTTCTGCATGGTATCTCAAAGAATCTCAAAAATATTCTTATGATTCACAATACTACTCTTTTTTAGCTTTCAAAAATGAAATTATTTTCAGAGTTGTAAATTTTTACATCACGATCTCTAAACTCTTGCTCTCTCAAAATATAGCAAAAGAAAATTTGGATAGGATGAAGAAGAATTATGAGGTTGCTCAGAACCTTTTCTCAGCGGGTCTCATTCCGGAAGTTGATCTCACAAGAATAGAAACATCTTTGTATGAAGCTCAACTTCAACTTAAAAATATAGAAATTCAGCTCCATCAGAACTTACAAAATTTTCTTCTGGTCATAGGCAAAGATGATATAGATCCTATTCCTTCTCAATCTATTGATGAACTCATTTCTATTTTTGATCCTTTCGGATTTTTTGACTCAATAACACGAGAAAAAATAGATATGGAAAATTCTCCCGATATCTCATCTGTAAAATTTAGGGTTTTGCAATTAGATAGACTTTCAAAAGCTCAAAGAGGACAGCTCTTTCCTCAAATATCCTTTGGGTTTTCTCTCATAAACTCTTTCGGTTCTTTTATTGAACAAAGAAATATACCTGTTTTATCTGTTGGAGCAAATTTGACTTTTGATTTTGGTGGAACTTACCACAACTATCTTGCATTAAAGCAAAGAAAAATATCCGTTGAGTTTCAGCTTGAAGATTTGAAAAGACAAAAAATTAAGAGCTTGGAAATGGTTATCAGAGAGTATGAACTTGTAAAAAGTAGGCTTGAACTCGCTCAAAGCAGGTTCGCATCAGCTGAAAAATCCTTGAAATCAGCGGAAGAACTTTTCAGATATGGGAAACTAACTTCTGTTGACCTTATGGATTATGAGTTACAATATGAAAACGCAAAATTTGATATCATATCGGCAAAAGCTGATTTATTGCTCCTTATGTGGAGAACTATTTACTTGACAGGACAATTAGAGCAGTTTTTCATTTCGAAAAATCAAGTCGGAAAAAAGTCTAATTCATAATTTTTAAATCATAATTATGTAAAATTCCTTTTGTTATGAAAAGTAGAATTTATTCTGTTTCCTTTCTTTTTGTTTTCGTTTCTTCTATCACATTTATCGTTTCTTCTATCACGTTTACTTTCTGCTCTTCCTCTACTACTGATTCTAAATCAAGTGAAGATTATAAGTTTGTTCAGAGGTTAAATCTCATAAGAGTTGGGATTTCAAAAATGACATGGGAGCTTTACCTCGGTACAGGCGGGTACCAAAAATTGGAAGAAAAAGTTTTGGGGTCTTTTGACTTTTCTCCTTCTGGTATTGAATCTGGTATTGAAAATCAGTTTGTTTCAGCTAAATTAGAAAAAAAAGATGGTTTTGATGTTATTTATGTTAGGTCAAAACTTTCTGACTTTGATTTCAAGCAAGATATTTTACCTTTTGTAGAGCTTGAATTTAATTGTGGTGATAAAGAAAGATTTTTTGGTTTCGGATCGTGGGCGGATTATGCTGACGCAACGGGAAGAAAAAGACTAATATACACACAGGAACAACATGTTGGGGGAGAAATGACATATGACGGAAAAATAGTAGATAATCCATGGCCTTTTGGTGAATTACTAACTTATTTTCCTGTTCCATTTTTTGTTTCTTCTCAAAGCTACGCATTTTTTGTCACGGGATTTGACCCTATCGTTTTTTCCATATGTGAAGACGGAAAAGTATGGAAGGTCAAAGTTTTCAATAATTCTGCGACATTTTTTGTTTTTGGCTGGAAAGAAAAACCTCTCGAAGCAATTGAAAAATTTACCGCAATTGTAGGTAGACAAAAAACTCCTCCGATATGGACTTTCGGAAACTGGATAGATGCAATAGGAGGTCAGCAGAAAGTAGAAAGCGTCGCTCTTTTTTTGAGAGAGAATAAAATCCCTTCTTCTGCTATATGGACAGAAGATTGGGCAGGTGGTTTCAGGAGAACAGAAGATATATACACAATAGAAGGTTGGGATGAAGAACCATCTTATGAGCTTTATCCAGATATAAAATCTTTATCGGCAAAGCTTCACTCATTGGGATTTAGATTTCTAGGATATTTCCACCATGTTATCGGAAAAAATAAGAAAGCTTTTTCATATTTTCAACAAAACGAACTTTTGCTGAAGGGAAAAGATGGAAGAACAAGATTTGTTTTCTTTATTCCGGAAGCCCAAGATGTTGGTTTGCTTGACCTTGAAAATCCGAAAACCAGGGAAGCTATAAAATCTATAATGGGTAAAATTGCAGCTCTTGGATTTTCCGGATGGATGGCTGACTTCGGAGAATGGGTAACTCCTGATATGATTTCATTTTCAGGTAAAACGGGTTGGCAACTTCATAACCTTTATCCATATCTTTGGGCAAAACTCAACAGAGAATTTTGGGAAGAGTTCTCCCCATCTGATTTTGTCTTCTTTTCAAGATCTGGATTTACTGGTTCTTGGGTGTTTTCTCCTGTTGTTTGGCAAGGAGATCAGAACACATCCTTTGAAAGACTCGATGGTTTAGGTTCGGTTATACCTCTGATTACATCTTTGGGATTTGCAGGAGTTCATAGTGTAGGACCAGATATAGCAGGGTACACATCGGGAGTTTTGAGCCCAAATTCAGATAAAGAGCTTTATATAAGATGGACATCTTTGTGTGCATTTTTGCCAGTATTCAGAACTCATCACGGAGTCACACCTGAAAAAAACTGGAGATTTACAAAAGATAGCGAGACACTTTCCATTTTCAGAAAATACGCTCAAATTCATATTAAACTTGCTCCTTTCTTTTTTAAGCTCGCAAAAGAAGGTGAGCAAAAAGGTTATCCCGCAGTAAGGCATATATTTTTGGAGTATCCAGACGTCGTCCAATTCATACCTGAAAAGTTAGAGGTTATAGAGCAAGAGTTCTTGCTTGGAGGAAAAATTTTGGTTGCTCCAATCGTAAAAAGAGGAGAAGCAAAAAGAGAAGTTTTCTTACCTCCGGGTAAATGGATTGATTTTTTCTCTCAAAAAGAGTTTGATGGGGAACAGAAAGGGAAATTTTTAGAAGTTGAAATACCTTTGGGAGAGATTTTTGTTCTTGTGAAAAAAGGTGAGTGTCTTGAGGTTTTTGACCCAGTTCCAGATACATTAAATCAAACTCAAAATGCTCAAATATTAGGTATAGATGATGTTCAAATAAAGGAAATTTGTTTTTGATAAAGTAAATTTGTTTTTAAATCAGTTTTTTGATAATCGATTTTTTTGATGAGCATCTTGATGAGCATATAATCATTATTTTTTTCTTTCCTGAAAAAGATATTTTCTATTTATTTTTTATATACCAGTTGTGAGTTTGTTCAATGTAAAGTTCTGGTGTAAATTTTGGGAAACATTCATTAAACCCTTTATAGTATTTTTCCAAATTTTTCCAAAAAGTATTATAAATTTAGTATACCGTAGAACAGGTTTAGAAGTTTTCTTCTGAAAGATTTGGGGATTCACTATAATTTAGAATATTATGCGGGTAATGTATAGTGTATATAACGATGAGAAAGCTTTTGAGCTTTTCGTGAAAACTTTTAACATTAGGGTAAATCATCAGGACAGATTTTCTCTTCTAAAAGATATTTTGAAAGCCTTCTCAAAGATTCCTTATGAGAACATTACAAAACATGAGTTTTATAGGGAGTTTATTTATCCATATGACATTATGAAAAATTTCGTTTTGTATGGGGCGGGTGGAACTTGTTTTCCTCTCATTTATTTTCTCAAAAGAATTCTTGATTTTTTTGGTTTCAATTGCTTTATAAGTCTCGCAGATAGAACATACGCTCCCTCATCTCACTGTGTAGTTTTCGTTCGGGAAAAAGATGATATTTTTCTTGCTGATGTAGGTTTTTCTATTTTCGTTCCCGTAAAGATTGAATATCCTAAGACCTTGATTAGTCTAAATCAGGGGAAGCTTGAATTTGTGTTGGAAGGTGATAGATTAGATGTTTTCTCTGTTTTTGATAACGGTCATAAAAAATTCAGATACTCTACTTATTTGAAGCCTTGTTCTTATGATGATTTCTTTTCTGCTTGGGAGAAAACTTATGAATTTGAAATGATGAACCATCTTATAATAGTCAAAGAAAAATCAGATGAGTTAATATATGTGAGAGATAACTTTGTTCATTTTATAAAAAATGGGGTATCAAAAAATCTGAAAATGTCCATTGATGATGTTAGAAAAATTGTTGTTTCTCTTGGAATTGAAGAAAGGATTTTTGATAAAGCTGTTTCAAATTTAGGGTTAAAGGAAAAAGAAATTTGAATCGTTATGTATTTGAATATCGGTTATATAATATGGGTTATATAATATGTCATATCCTAAAGAACCGGATCCTGTCAAGTTTTTTGTTGCTATTTTATTTTCGGATGAGGAGAGTTTTATTAAAGCAAAATATCTGATGACAGAGTATTTCGGCAGATTTGACTTTGAAAGTGAAGTAAAAAAGTTTGATGTCTCAAATTACTACAAAGATGAGATGGGAGAAAACATCTTCAGAACTTTTATATCTTTTGAGACTTTAAGAACGCCTGATTTTCTCGTTGAAATGAAATTGAAAAGTGCAGAGATTGAAATAAAATTAGCTTACGAAGGTAAAAAAAGAAGAGTCAATATAGATCCAGGTTATATTGATTTTTCTAAGGTTATACTTGCAACATTTAAAGGTGCCGGCTCAAAGATTTATCTTGCAAAAGGTGTTTGGGCAGATTTTATCTTACGATATGAAAAGGGAACATTTCATTCTTTCCCTTGGACATTTCCAGATTTCAGAGATGGACGATATAACGAAATCCTCATTAGTATAAGAGATTTATATAAGGAACAGATGAAGGAGTTGAAAAAAGCTCATTTTTGAGTTATCTCTCTGAAAGGAAAAAGTTTTTTTCTTTTTTCTTCATATTCTTTTATTTTATCTTCATATTTCAGTGTTATAGCTATTTCATCGAGACCTTCAACTATGTACATTTTTCTTACTGGATCCATTTCAAATTTTGTTGAGAATCCGAAGTCATCGTAAATAACTTGTTCTTCAATATCAACAGTAAGATAGTAATGTTTATTTTGTTTTTCAAGTTCATATACTTTTTGAAACAATTGATCTACTATTTCCTCCGGGAGAGTGATAAGTGCAAGACCATTTTTGAAAGCATTATTGTAGAAAATATCGGCGAACTTTGGAGATATTATTACTCTGAAACCGAAATCGTATAGCGCCCATACTGCATGTTCTCTTGAACTTCCTGTACCGAAATTTTTTCTTGCGAGAAGGATCGTTGATTTTCTGAACAAAGGTTTGTTTAGAACAAAATCAGGATTTGGAGTTCCATCTTCTTTATATCTCCAATCATAAAATAGGAATTCACCAAAACCAGTTCTCTCTATTTTTTTGAGAAACTGTTTAGGTATTATTTGATCTGTATCAACATCAGTTCTATCTATCGGTGCAACTATTCCTCTTATTTTTTTGAGTGGTTCCATCTCTGTATTATTATTCCTCGCTATCTCATTTTTGTTTTTTGTTATTTTTTTTGCCTTTGGGGACTGCTCATTTTTATTAGATTTCCGTTTGCATTCAATTCAAGTAAAAACTTAAAAATTACGATTTTATAAATTGTTCTGGATTTTTAGATAGGTACTAAATTATTTATGATGATGGGTAGTGGCAAAAAGAAATTTGTATCTTTATATGAGCATATAACAAAAATTGCTCTGCCCATTGAGAAATTTATTGGGAAGCCAAAAGATGAAGTAGTAGTTAAAGAATCAACAGAATTGGAAGAACCAAAATCAGAAGTAATTTCAGAAGTAATTCAGGAAGAATTTACCACACTTGATGTTGAAGGTCAAACTCAGCCTGTTGAAACTGTTGAGATTCCACCTGAAAGCTATGAGGTGACGGAGATTTCTCCGGAAATCCAAATACCAGAATATTCTTTGGAAGAGCCAACCATAGAGAAGAGAACTTTTTCGGGTTTTGAGATTTTTGATACTGAATATTCCGATGCTGACCTTGTGAAAAGAATTGAAGTTGAAGAGGAGAAGGTAGAGTCAGAAGAAAGGTTAGAAACATCTGACGAAGTTTTTTCTGAAGAGGTTTTGAGGAGGACGCTAAAAGAAATACTGGAGCAAGGTAGAAAGAGAGTTGAAGGTCAGGAAGATATAAAGAGAAAGATAATTGTAGATCTTGATATAAAAGGTAAGGAAAAGATTTTAAAGAAAGAAGAGATTTTAAAGAAGGAAGAGGTTTTGGGAGTTGAGAAAAAAGGTACTGAATATGAAAAAGAAGTCTCTTATTATGATGCGGAAAAGGTGGGAAATCAGTCTGAAGTTCCTTTGAAAGTTGATGAGCAAAAAGATAAAATATCTTTTATGGAGTCAAGTGAGAAAAAGGTTAGTTCAGATTTTGCTGGAAAAGAATCAAAGAGTAGTAAGCCTTTGATCCAAGATATTATAGATAGAATAAGGTCAGATATAATAGCCCGTGCTGAGATTGAAGCAAAGAAGAGAATAGATGAAGCAGAAAGAAAAGCAAAAGAAATAATAGATAATGCATATAAAGAGGCTGAAAAGATAATAAATGAAGCCCTATCAAGAAGCTTAGACATATCAAGGGACATAGAGAAGGAAGCAGAAGAAAGAGGATTTAAGGCTGGATACGATAAAGGTTACGAGGATGGAAAGAATAAAGGATATGAGGACGCCTATAAAAAAACGCTTTCAGATGGAAGATATGCAGTTGAAATGATAAGGAGAATATCAGATGAGTTAGCTTATGCAAAAGAAAGGTTTTCAGATGATTTTCCAAAAATAGTCCTTCATCTTACACTCGTTGCACTCAAAACAATTCTTCTTACAGACAGGATAAAAGATGAGGAGCTTGTTATAAGAGCTCTAAAAGATGCTCTGGATAAGGTAAAAGGTTTTAAAATCATAAGAATAAGGTTAAACGAAAAAGATATTGAAACGGTAAAAAAATTCTTCCCAATACCAGAAGATATTGATGTCATTCCAGATAATTCAGTTCAGAGTGGTGATGTAAAAATAGATATGAGGGAAGGATATTTTGAATCTTCCATAAAGTGGAGAGAAAAAATAATAGAGGAAGTTCTTAAAGGTGAACTTGAAAATCTTATGAGTGAGAAATCAGTTCAAGATGATAAATCAGTTCAGGAAGAAGTAAAAAGTAGTGAAAATGAGAAATTGGAAGAAAAGTCCTCTGATGATGTAGAAAAAATCTAATCTATCATTAATTCGTTAATTATCCATTCATTAATTAATATCACATTATTTCTCTTATTTTTTCAAGAATTGGTAGATAAACTGTGATTACAAAGAAAATCAAGAATAAAGATGTTACTATAAATAATGTTGGTTCTATTGCTCTTTTGAGGATCTCCATTTGCCTTTTTGTTCTTTCAAGGTAGATATTAGAAATTGTTAGGAATGTTCGAGATAACTCACCTCTTTCAAAAGAACTCAGAAGGTCCTCCTGGAAATCCTTTACAAAAGAAAATGATGGAGTAAGTCCTCTTAAAACTCTTCCAGCTTCAATTTCCATTTCTCTTCTTATTTTTTGGGGCATGATTGATGAGGTAAGGATTAATGCTCTTTGTAGTTCTATACCATTATCCAGGCATATATATAATGCTCTTGTGCATATTGATATTTGTGCTGAACTAAATAGTGTTATTTTTTTTATCTGCGTAGATATAATATATAAGATTGTACCGGCAAATAATATTGATGTCAAAAGATTATTCTGAATATATTCTTTGGTTTTTTCTATCAGGATTATACTTTTTGGGGTTTGAATCCCGAATTCTGCCAACATAGAAGACGTTTCAGGTATAACAAAAATTACAACTATTAAAAAGAAAATAAAAAGTGATATTAATGAAAATAACGGAGTAATTAAAGCGAACTTTATTTCTCTTTCAAGATTTGCCTTTATTTCAAGGAAATTCACAAGGTTTTCAAGGATTTGGATAAGTTTTCCGGTCTCTTCTCCTATTTTTATGTTTTGGATTATAAAATCTGGGAAACCGGTTAGCCTCAAAGCTTTTGAAAGTTCCAAACCTCTCTCTATGTATTCATTTATTATGCTTCCACCTTTTATTTTTTTTAGAGAGCTTTCTATCTTGAATCCAGAAGAAAGATACAGATATAACTCTTTTAGAAATTTTAAATGGTCTATTCTATTTTTTATCCTTTCCATTTTTTCTCTTTTCTATTTTTCTTTTCCGTATAATTTTTATTTTTCTATTCTTTTTTATTATTCTTATTCTTATGACTTGTGCGAACTATTCGGAACAGTTTCTTTCTACTATGAAAAACTGATTTATTTTAGCAGTAGTTTTCGGTCCTATTCCTTTTATTTTTTCAAGTTCTTTTATATCATCAATTTGTATAGAGCTTATATATTCGTAAATTTTTTGGGCTTGGCTTTCTTTAAATAAGATTTTCAACATATCAAAAACTTCTTCTCTCTGGCAGTTTATTGGTATTTTTTCACCACACAGGAATTTAAAAATTAAGTTCTCTTTTGAGGGACATTTTTTTTCTCCCCATTCGTTTGTTATTATTGTGTAAGCTGAAACTAAAATAATCAGTATAAAATTTCCACGATTTATTTTTGTGTCTGAATTCATTATTTTTCAGTTATTCATTTTTGTTTCTTTACTCTCAAATTTTTCTCTATCAAATATATTTTTCTTTTTTTTCTCTTTTTGATTTTGTCTATCAGGTTCTTTTTATGCTGTGGGAAATTTTTATGCTGTGGGGGGATAAACAATATTTGCTGGAAATGTTATTCTGATATCAAGTTTTGTTTTATTTGAAGCAATCAGATAGCCATATCAATTAAAATTTGGTGATATTAATTGAAAGTTTAAGTGTAAAGCAATAAATAAATAAAAAATTATTTTACTCCGATATATTTTTGATTGAAAGGATTAAATTTTAATTTGTAGGGAGGTATACAGAGGATATGAGGAGATTTCCTGATCTTACAAGTATATTAGGGTTGATGGCGATTTTCTTTGCTGTTTTCTTTGGCATATCAATAGAGGCTCATAGTATAAATGATTTTCTTATATTTTTCTGGGGTAAGGGAGTGTGGGCTGCATGGTTTATAGTTATAGGAGGAACAATTGCTGCAACCTTTACAGCATTTACATGGGGGCAGTTTTCAGAGGTTTTGAGAATTTTTAGGAGCTTTATCTCTACAAAAAAATATAATAATTTGCAACTCATAGAAAGCTTTACTGAATATGCAAGGAGAATAAGAAGAGAAGGCGTTAAGATTTTAGAGCAGGTCATAGATGAGGTAGAACATCCTTATATGAAAAGAGGACTGAGAGCTGTTGCCGATGGTTTGGATTATGAAGCTGTTGAAAGAATTCTTGACGCAGAACTTGCGGTTATTCAAGAAAGGCATACCATCGGTCAGAAGATGTTTGACTTTGGTGCGATGTGTGCTCCTTCATTTGGACTTGTTGGAGCAGTTTCAGGTCTTATAAGAACTCTCATTAACCTTGATGACCCTTCAAAGGTTGGACCAGGGGTTGCCTTGGCTTTTGTCGCCACCTTCTACGGTATTCTTACAGCTTATGGGTTTTTCACTCCTATAAAAAGTAAGCTTGAAATGAAGCATGCAGAGGAAATGATCACTTTACTACTCATAAGAGAGGGTGTTTTAGCACTTGCAAAAGGAGAACCACACATAGTCGTCGAAGAAAAACTCAAGGGGTATGTCACCGGTAAAGAAAGAGAAGCATTGGAGGGGAGGGCAGCTGTCTGATGGAAGCTTTGAAGAAAGCAGAAGGTGGGGGCGGGGGAGAACATGCTCCAAGATGGGCTATAATATGGCTTGATATGATGAATTCTCTTTTAGCCCTATTTATCGCTATGTTTGCTTTTTCGGAACCAAAGAGAACAAAAATTATCTCTATTTTCATGTCTTTAAGAGAATCTTTGGGAGTCATGACAGGTGAACCTTTTCCGGAGAAGAAAATTGAAGCTATGATATCTACCCCAGGTCTTGGTCCGTTGGCTGGAAAACCTACGGGCTTTCTTATGAGTGCTATTGAGGAGATAAAAAAGGAGGTTGAAACCGGTGCTGAACAAAGGGGATTACTTTTTAGAGTTTATGGAACTCAGGAGGGACCAGTTGTATCTTTACCTTCTGACATACTTTTTGAGCCTGGTAGTGCAGAGCTTTCTTTGAAGGGTGAGAAGGTAATCTCAATATTAGCAAAGTATATCTCTGCTATTCAAGGGAATATTATTGTTGAGGGACATACAGACGATATACCAATAAGATCAGAGAGATATCCGTCAAATTGGGAGCTCTCTTCTGCGCGAGCTTCAGTGGTTGCGCGGCTTCTTGAAAAATACGGCGTCCCGCACGATAAAATAACAGTCGTCGGATATGCCGATACTAAACCTATCTTACCTAATATTTCTCCTGAAAATAGAGCGCAAAATAGGAGGATTGAAATAAAACTAAAAGATATAGTTTATTGATATGTATTATTGAATTGATATGCGGGGTTAAGTTTTTGTGTAAAGTATATTTTGAGATGAGCAAAAGTTTTGAAAATTTTTTTGAAATGAATATCAAACAAAAAAACATAAAAAAATAAAATTTGCGATAATTTTTCTATTATGGAAGAGAAGGAAACAATTGAGATAATAGAAGATATAGGGGCTGGTGGGGAAGAAAAGAGGAAGAAAGGTTTACCTAAAATAAGGATACCCCCGATTATTCTATATATCCCTATTGTTGCAATAGTTGCTGTTGCTGGATATTTTGGGTATAAGGAGTTTTTTGGGGGGAAAAAGGCAAAGGAAGAAGTTGAAGTAGCAAAGGTCGTTGCGAAAAAAGGAATTATGATCCCAGGTCCATCTTTGGTTGTTAATTTGTCAGATGTTAATTTGCCAAGATTCCTTAAGGTTTCCATGATATTTGAGGTGGATAGAGGTATAACTGTGGCAGAAGTTAATGAGAAGGATGCTATAATAAAGGATGCAATTATTGGTTTGCTCTCTTCAAAAACTATGGCTGATATAAGGGGATATGAAGGACAAAATCTTCTCAAAGAAGAACTTATTTCAAGAGTTAATGCAATTTTGGAAACGGGGAATGTCATAAATATATACTTTACAGAATTTATTGTGCAGTGAAAGTCTAAAACTGCTTACTATTATAGCAGTAGCTGACAACTACATCTCTTTCAATAAAAAGCATATAAGATTGGAACAATAGACTTTAAAAAAGAAAGAAAGAAAAGAAGGAAAGAAAGAAAAATAAAAGCTTTACCTATTTGTGAAATTATTCTTTCAAAAAATTAAAATTTTTCTATTATGATTGAGAAAAAAACTCCCTCAACCCCCGGAGTGATGGAAGAAGATAAGGAAAAAGGCGAAATGGAAGAAGAGAAGAGAAAAAGTAGAGGGGAGGAGGTTGCACCGGCACAGCTTTTATCACAAGAGGAAGTTGATGCTCTGCTAAGAAGTTTGAAAGGTGGGGAAATTCCTTTAACTGTTCCCGGGGAAGGGGAAAGAAAGGAGGTTGCGGAAAAATATCCCCGCTACGATTTTAGGAAGGTAGGACGTTTCATTTCAAAAATGAGGCTCCCTTCACTTGAAGTTGTACATAGAAGATTTGCTACTGATGCGCGTTCTATTTTATCAGCAACACTACAAAAAATAATAGATGTCAGTATGTTAGATGTCACTGTTGGTGAGTTTGGGTCTTTTATTGATAATGTTCATTTGCCGGCTTCTTTTGTTGTTATATCTCTGAAACCCCTTAGGGGATTTGCTCTAATTGTTATAGAAGGACCTCTTGTGCTTTCAATGATAGACATTTTACTTGGTGGTGTCGGGAGACCTCTCAAAGCAGAAGGAAGGGAATTCACAAGGATAGAGCAAAGGCTTCTCAGAAGGGTTATTTCTACTTTACTCAAAGTTTATCAAAGTTCCTGGGAACCTATAATTCGGCTTGAACCTGAAATTGTACGTCTTGAAAGCCATCCTCAATTTGCAATGATAATACCTGAGACAGATCTTATAGTTTCAACGAGATATGAGATTGATTTGGGTATGGTTACAGGAAGAATGTACATAGGTATCCCTTATTCTATTTTGGAACCAATAAAGGGGCAGCTTCAGAGCCGTTATCAACCATCGGGTTTGGAGATTGATGAAAAATGGCTGGAAAGACTTATAAAACGCCTTTCCGAGTGTCCAGTATCTTTGAGAGTTGAGCTTGGAAGAGCAAGGATCACTTTGAGAGAACTACTCGCATTAAAAGCAGGAGATGTCATAAGGCTAAATGCGGAACCCGATCAACCTTCTGCTCTTGTATATGTTCAAGATGTGCCAAAGTATGTGGGATTGCCTGGAATTCTGAATGAGTCAAAAGCTATTATGGTAACCAAAGTCATACGAAGCGAAGAAGAAGCAAGAGAAGAGGTGCTCAGGAGAATTGTATTTTAGCAAAATTGTTTTTTACTTTAAATTCTTGGTTTCATTTTTAAAATTATAGTCAATTTTCTTGTATAAAATTTTAGTTCTTATGAAAGTTTTTAATTCCGCTAATATGCGCAGACAAATTTTATTTTTCCTATTGATACAATTGCTTGTGGGTCATTTTTATTCATGCTCTGAAAAGAAATCTCAAAATCAAGGATTTTCTATACCAGAAAATATCCAGAAGGAAGAAATTGCAACGGGAGGTTATTCTGCATATATATTTATCGATAAAAATGGAATTCCTTACATAAAGGCTAATTCAATCAAAAATGGTCTCTTTGCTCTGGGATATATTATGGCAAAAATGAGATATGCTCAACTTGACCTCTTGCGCGTTGTCTCCAATGGCATGGTATCTTCTATATTAGATATAGATGAAGCAAGGAAAATTGACTCTCTTACGATAAGAACTTTGCTTAATCCCTCATCTGGTAAGCTCGTGCCAGATTTACAGTGGGAATTTTTACAAGAGCAAAGACCAGATGTTGCTGAGATTTTTAATGCTTTTGTTGAAGGTGTAAATTTCTATATAACCAGGTTGTCGCAAGGAAAAGAGAAAGTTCCACCTGAGTACGAGGCTATACTTTCGGTGAGGAATCCAAAGAATAATCCAGAGAAATTTTTCTTTACTCCTCAGCAAATATTAGCTATTGCTCGTTTTTTTGAGTGGTATCTTACCGGTGAGGGAGACCTTGCTCTTGATACTTTGAGGCAAGCTCTGAAAAATTCAGTCAGTGCTGAGATATATCAAAGGTATTTCGACGAGATGCTCACTGCGAGAGCAGGTGTGGATATTTTCACTTTGCCATCACCGCGACTTTTGAAAAAAGAGGAGCAGGTTGTGTTGAATTTAATTGATATCTTCTTTACATTCTTCTCTCCCCGTAAAGTCGGGAGCAACAACTGGGTCATATCTTCTACTTTGACTACTTTGGGAGTTCCAATTGTTGCAAATGACCCACATTTACCTTTATTTAATCCTCCTCTTTGGTTCCCTTGGAAAGGGGATTTCAGTGGGAATTTAATAGAGGGATTTGCTCTTGCGGGAATTCCCGGGATACTTTCTGGAACCAACGGTAAAGTTGCTTGGGCTGTAACAAATGGAGGTTATGATTCTCTTGATATATGGAAAGAGGTTATAGCTAAGGATACAAAGTGCACTTCTGGATTTAAAGCTCTACATAATCCATCCTTGCCGGATGACGACGAGTGTATTTTAGAATCTACTCAGAAAATAGGTTCTGGAAGGCAGATAAAAATTTTCTATTGCCCAAAGCACGGCGTCATATTAGATGAATATGAGAAAGCTATCTTGGGAAATTTTAGAGTTGAACCTTATCTTAATGAAGGAGAATTTTTGACTTTCAGGTGGAATGGTCATGAAGTTTCAAGGGAGGTTCTGGTTTATTTGGACATACTTCTTTCCGAGGATGTTCAAAGTTTTTTGAGATCTGCTTCTGATTTCGAGGTTGCGCCGATAAATTTTGTCATTGCTGACCTCAAAGGCAATATTGGTTACTCTACTTTCGCTTTGCTCCCGGATAGGAATTGGGATAGATATTCTTTTCCTCCTATTTCCGTTCTCCCAACCGATGGCTGCTGTGATTGGAAGGGGTGGGTTGAAAAAAACAAATTCCCTCATGTTATCAATCCTCCAAAAGGGTTTATTGTTACTGCAAATAATGATTTACCTGGATATACGAAAGATGGCGATCCGTTTAACGACGATGTTTATCTTTTCTGGTCTTATGACCCGGGTTATAGAATTGCAGAAATAACTTTTATGATTGAGGAGAAAATAAAATCAGGAAAGATTTCTCCAGATGACATCAAAGATATTCAACATGACACCGTCTCATATTGGACAAGAAGTGTTTTACCATTTGTCGTTGAAAATCTCAAAAAATACTCGCAATCTATGAATGAATTAGAATCTAAATCTTTTTCTTTACTTTTATCTTGGGATATGACCTGTAAATCGGGCTTTAAGCTTTATGACCTTGAAGAATTTTCTTTCTCGGAAGTTTCTGATGTTGATGTGAGAAAGAATTCATCTGCTTGTACTATTTTTTGGGTTTTCGTTACAAAACTTATCAAAAATACCTTTGAAGATGAGTTCTTTGTTGCTGATATTTCTTCTATTCCACCTGAGTTTGAAGATTTCCTTTTAAAGCAAATTTATTTCTCTGCTACTGGTACAAGCAAGCAAGACTTTTTTGATGATGTAAGAACAGAACAAAGGGAGACGGCAGGAGACATTATTTATAGGAGTTTTGTTTATGCTGTTTCTTATCTTTCAGCTAATTTTGGTTCTGAACCTCAAAGTTGGTTGTGGGGTAAGCTGGGTAAGATGAAGCTTTATCATTTTGTTTCTGTTGCAGATTTATCTATTTATGATATCGGTCCTTTTCCTATTGATCTCGGTCCGGTGGCACCTGCTGTTGCGTGGATATATTTGGTGACCGATGATCCTAAAAAATCATTTATAATGACGGGGGGACCATCTATGCGTTCTGTGGCATATCCTGATTCTTCTGGGGTTTTTTCTATTGAATTTGCGTTCCCAGGCGGAGTTGCAGGATTTGGTGAAGGTACCCTTACTAAACCTGTCAAAGCTTCTCATTTTACAGATCTTATTCCGACCTACTATGGGGAAAGTTATATAAGGTTTGGAAAATTTGATAAATTAGAAGAGATGGAGAAAGTTTTTATCCTCGGAGAAGGTCAGAAATAAATTTTAGTGCTTTATCGATTGTAGTTTTTATATTGTTGTGTTCTTTTTCTATTTTTTCTATGGTGTCAAAAATTTTCTTCGTTTCCGACCTTATTGAGTAGATTATACTCTGAAATTCCATTTTGAAGTTTCTGTATTTTTCAAGGATTAATTCAAAGTTTTTTGATATGTTCTCACATTTTTTTTCCATTTCTTGGGATTTTAAACTCAGATCTTGAAGATCTTTTATTACTTCTTCAAATGATGTGTATATTTCATGTTTTTTATTTTCTATCTTGGGTAAGGTTTGGGATAATTTTTTTAGGAATTCATCTGTTTCATTGATTCTTGAAGATAGTTGTTTCATATTCAGGATAAGTTCAGATGAACTTTTCGTTATATCTGCTGCTAATGTAGTTATATCTTCTTCTATTATGTCTTGAACACTTTTTATTAATCCTGATATATCTGATAGTATATCTTTTATCGCTCCATCTTCTGAGAATGATAAGTATTCGTTTTCTATTCTGTTAGCAATCTTGCTAATTTCTTTTATATTATTTGATATTTTTGTTATTTCATCAATTGTTTCAGACATTTGTTTTGCTATTATTGATAGTTCCTCCTTTGATTGCCCTTCGCTCCTTACCGCTATTATCGTTGTATTCACAGAAAGTATCACTAATCTTTTTCTAATCTTTTCAATATCATCTTGCAGAGAAATAAATTTGTCTATATCTGAAGAGATTTTTTCTATTATGCTTACAAATCTTTCCGATTTTTCTCTCAGTTTCTCTAAAAATTCGTCTAGTTTCTCTATATTTGATTTTGCAAAGTCTATTTTCTTTGATAGCATAACCTCTTTTAGAGACATTCTTTCATCGTAGTGAATATCTCTTTGGTGTGTTCTTGTAGCAATTCTTACATTTGAAAATTCTGTTATTTGAGATATAACTTCATTAACTTTATCTTTTATCCTTTTTATTTCTTTCGTTATAGCATTCAATTTATGATAAATTGGTTCTATTGGCTCTGTTGGTAATGGGTTTTCTGCTTCAATATCTTTTGATATTATTTGATTTATTCTGGTTATAGATGTTTTGAGTTTCCTTATTTCCTCTTGTGTTTTATGAATGCCCGTTCTTGTATCGGTGAGCATGGAATATATTTGCAAGGCTGATTGTCTTACCTCTTCTTGAGTTTTTGAGTATTTATTTGATATGTCTTCGATTTCATAAGATTGTTTTGAAATGATAGATGATATTCTGAAAAACTCATCATCTGTAATAATAATTCTTTTTTCACTATCGCGTATTGCTCTTGATATATATCTACCTATTGATATGTTTACAAGTAGTATTGATAATCCGCCAAGAATGAGTGATATAATTATGAATGGTAAAATCTCGCTTTTTATTTTATCTTCAACCCATATCATCGGAACAATATAACCTTCTATTGTTCTGCTATCTTTTTCTCTAAAAATGAATATAGCAGGGGACAAATAATCGAAAAGGAAACCTTCTTTTATCTCGATTTTTTCTTCTATTGCGTCAAATATTTGCTTTTCAAAAGGTAAATTTTTTAGGTTATCCCTTGATACTTCCCATTTTACACTATACGGTATATTTTCTCCTCGCGAGAAAGAATTGAAAATTTCTTTTGCTTGAATTTCTTTTATTGACCTTATTGTTGTTTCAAGATGATAAATAAAGAATATTGGAGAAATCAAAAATATTATTGATATTATTCCTCCAAGTATCTTTACCCTTAAAGGTATGTTTGCAATGTATAGGGTTTCTTTTAAATATGTTTTTGGTAATATAATTTTTTCTGAAAGTGCGGAACTTATCAAAGTTGAAGTAACAAAAGCGGATGGGAAAGAAACAGATATGATAGAAGAAACATATGCTATTGATATATGAATATCGCCTATATCTTGAAAATGTATTACCACTGGGGTCAAGATTGCTGCAAGAAAGAATGATAATATAGAGAATATAAACGTGAATTGAGCTGCTGATGATACTTTCTGTGATATTTCCGATAGAGCATCATCAGATTTTGTTGTTCTTTTCATTATTTCATTAATTTCACTTATTAAGTCCCTTACTTTTATCCACAATATGACTGCAAAAATCAGTAGTATAGAAAGATAGACTGCAAGAAGTGGGGGGAGAGTTTTTGAAAGGAAGAGACTTATGAATTTCCACCAATTAAACCTCACGAGCGTTATAATTATACCTATGATTAATCCTGTGCTTATTATAAAAACCAAAGATATTATGAAGGAAATAAATACTTTTTCTCTTATTTCTTTTTCCAAGTCTTCATTCTCGTAATAATTTTTCTCTTTCTCCTCTAATTTTTCCTCTCTTTTGTCTAATTCATTTTCTATTTTTTCCTCCCTTTCTTTCTTTTTTCCTTGCCAGAACACAAAATATAGTTTAAAAAGCTTTTTTCGAAAATCCAAATCTTAAAAATAAACAAATCTGAAAAATAAAACTTTCTTTTATGAACATCACCATAAAATGCCAGTTTTCTATGCTGTCCTGTTTCGTACTAATAAATAGATTTATCCTTGTTTTCTGAATGGCGTTGTTGAAGGTTTATTCACTATAATTAACGGTACTTCAAAAGTATAGTTCAAAAGTATAGTAAGCTAAAAATTTTGGAAAAAGATTATTTTTGATTTATAATATACTAAATACATTAAATTATGCCAAGATCTTTGAAGAAAGGACCTTTTGTTGATGATCATCTTATTGAAAAGATCTCTGCTCTTCGGCCGAAAGTTTTGAGGGGGGAGAAGGTGGTAGTAAAAACATATTCCAGAAGATCAACTATAATACCGGAGATGGTTGGATTCACGATTGCTGTCCACAATGGTAGAACATTTATTCCCGTTTATATAACAGAGGAGATGGTCGGTCATAAGCTCGGAGAATTTTCCTTTACAAGAACTTTCAGAGGGCATCCAGACAAAGTAAAAAAAGTAGAAATAAGAAAGCCAGGAGAAAAATAGATAAAATTTTGGAGGTATATATAATATGAGGGGAGTTCAGGCAGATGCTTATGCAGTTTTGAGGTATGCAAGGTGTTCCCCAAAAAAGACTTGGTTTGTTGCATCTTCTTTAAAAAACAAGAAAGCATTAGAAGCTTTGGACCTGCTTAAATTTATGAGAAATAAGCCAGCAAGGTATATAGAGAAAGCTTTGCGTTCTGCGATAGCTAATGCTGAACATAACTTCAACATTCCAGCAAATCAACTTTATATAAAATCAATAGTAATAGGTAGGGGACCATATTTGAAGAGGTGGAAACCGTCTGCTTACGGAAGGGCTTTGCCTATTTTGAGAAAGACCACTCATATTTTTGTTTATCTTGAAAGGAAATTGGAATAGTAAATGAAAAAGGGAGGAGAGCATAGTTATGGGACAAAAAACACATCCGATAGGTTTTAGGTTAGGAGTAAATAAAAGTTGGAATTCAATATGGACGGCTCCGACAAAGCAAGATTACGCTCGCTTACTCCATGAAGACCTAAAAATAAGGGATTGGATAAAGAAAACATATTATAACGCTGCGATAGATAAGATAATAATAAAAAGAATAATGGATAGAATCTTCATAGAAATACACTGTGCGAAAATCGGAATAGTTATAGGAAAGAAAGCTGCTGGTATAGAAAGAATTAAAAACTTTATCTCGCAGGTTTCAAAAATACCAAAAGATAATATTTCTGTTGATATAATAGAGATAAGAAATCCGGATCTTTCCGCTCAACTTATAGCTGAAAATATTGCCTCGCAGATGGAAAAGAATATTCCATATAGGCCTGCAATGAAGAGAGCAGTTGCTTCTGCTCTTCGGGCTGGTGCAAAAGGTATAAAGATAAACTGTGAGGGAAGATTAGGAGGTGTAGAAATTGCCAGAGCGGAATGGATCTTGCAGGGAAGATTGCCCTTGCAAACAATAAGAGCCGATATAGATTATGGTTTTGCCGTAGCAAAAACTAAATGGGGAACAAACGGTGTCACAGTTTGGATATTTAAAGGTGAAATTCTCGGTGGGGGAGTCGTGAGATGAAAAATTTTATTTTCAACCTCAGAACAAAAGTTGTAGTCGGTAAAGACACTATAAATGAAATCCCAGTAGAGCTTGACAGATTGGGAGTAAGTAAAGTTCTCATAATAACAGATAAAATAATTTCTGAAAAGACAGATATAATAAATAAAATAAAAGAAGTTCTTGATGGAAGGAAAAAATATGTTTTGTTTGATGATGTAAAACCAGATTCTGAATGTTCAATAGTAGATAGAGCTTTTGAAATTGCGAAAAGAGAGTCAGTTGATGGTCTTTTGAGCGTCGGTGGTGGCTCTTCGATAGATACTACAAAGGCGGTTGCCATACTATTTGAAAAAGGAGGAAATATAAAAGATCATTCTGGTGTTTTTATCTTATCTAAACCAACTTTACCTCATATTGCTGTACCAACAACCGCTGGAACGGGATCAGAAGTTTCTCATGTTGCAGTAATAAAAGATGAAAATGAGGGGAGAAAACTCGTTTATGTTGATTGGTATATTATGCCATCTGTTGCAATTTTGGATCCTACTTTAACTAAATCTATGCCACCATCTGTTACAGCTCATACGGGTATGGATGCCTTGACGCACTGTATAGAGTCAATTCATTCAACAGAGAATAACCCTATCTCAGACGCTTTTGCGATGCATGGAATAAGGCTTATAAAAGATAATTTGCCACGAGCTATTGAAAATCCACAAGACTTGGAGGCTCGCCAAAATATGCAGATTGCTGCGATGATGGGAGGAGCCGCTTTCACAAATGCTCAGGTCGGAATAGTACATGCAATAGCTCACTCTATCGGAGCTATATATGGTATCCCGCACGGATTAGCGAATTCACTCATATTACCTTATGGTATGATGTTCAACTTACCTGAGTGCCCAAGATATAAACTCGTTGCAGAAGCTTTTGGGATTAGTGATACAGATGAAAAAAAATTGGCAAGAAAGGCAATAGATGAGGTCGTGAAATTCATAGAAAAGCTTGGTCTCCCAAAAACTTTGAAAGAAGTCGGAGTAAGGAAAGAAGATTTTCCTAAAATAGCTGAGCTTGCAATCGGAGATCCATCTATAATATCTAATCCAAGATTTGCTATAATGCCAGAAGCAATTTTAGAAGTACTTGAAAATGCCTACGAAGGGAAAATATAAGTTTTTTCTCCTAAATCTTGGATGTCCGAAAAATCTCGTTGATTCAGAAAATCTCTCATTAGAACTTATGAAGATGGGACTATCTTCGTCTTCAAATCCAGATCAAGCAGATTTCATAATAGTAAATACTTGTGGATTTATTGAGGAAGCAAGGAAAATGAGTTTGGATTACTCAAGAAAACTTTCATCTTATGGAAAAAAAGTTATTGTTTTTGGATGTTTGCCAAAAAGAATAGGCGTTGAAAATGTCAAAAAGCTTGTTGGAGCAGATTTTGTTTTGAAAGATAAAGAAGATGTCGTTAATTTGCTTTCTCTAAATTTACAAAAAAATGGTTCGGCAAAATGGAGAGATTTGAATTTAAATCAAAAATCAAATTTGCCACCTCGGCTTAATACACTTTCTCCTTTTTCGGCTTATATCAAGCTTTCGGAAGGTTGTTCAAGAAACTGCTCCTTCTGCTCTATTCCGCTTATAAGAGGAAAAATAAAATCAAGGTCAGAAGAAGAAATTCTGAATGAGATAAAATATCTTTCATCAGAGGCAGGGGTAAGGGAGTTTATTCTTATATCCCAAGACACGACCATGTGGGGAGTGGATCTCGGGAAAAAGAGAGAAGAACTTTTTAATTTGCTGGATAAAATATCAAATATAGATGGTGTCGAATGGATTAGGCTTTTTTATGTTTATCCAGATAACTTTGCTGAGAAACTTGTGAAATATATTTCTTCAAATCCGAAGGTAGTCAGATATATTGAAATGCCATTCCAACATGCAGATGATGAAATCTTGCGTGCTATGGGAAGAGCAACTACGGAAACAACCATAAATAAAATAATGGATAAGGTTAAGGAAATACTGCCAGACCTTGAGATAAGAACAGAAATTATAGTGGGTTTTCCTGGGGAAACAGAAGAAAAGTTTGAAAAGCTTTTGAGATTTATTGAAAAATATAGATTTTCTTGGCTCGGAGTTTTTTCATTTTCTCCTGAATTCGGAACAACTGCGTTTGATCTTTGGAAGAAAAACCGTGTAAGCAAGAGGATTGTTGAAAGACGGAAAAAAGAACTTATGAAACTTTGGACAAAAATTCTTTTAGAAAAGCAGGAGGAAAGAGTAGGAAAAGTTTTCAGGTGCATAAATCAAGGCGATGGAAAATTTAGAACCTATTTTCAAGCTCCTGAAATAGACGGAGAGGTTATATTAAAAAAAAGTAATGTCTTTTCTGGTTCTTTTGAGCATTCCTTCTATGATATTAAGATTTTGGGTTTTGACGGTCCAGACCTCATAGGAGGAGAACCTATCCCTTCAATTCGCTAATTTTTTTTTACTGTTTTTTCCGAATTAATCTTTATTATATATGGATGATATTCTTAGACTCTATTTTAACGAGACAGAAGAACTTATAGACCAGATTCTTGATGATATTGATTTATTGAAAGAAGGATTTTCTGCCGAGGTCGTAAACGAGATTTTGAGAAAGTTTCATACTATAAAGGGGAGTTCTTACAGCGTAGGTTTTATGAAGGTGGGCGATTTGGCTCATAAGCTTGAAGATTTCTTTGTAAATATAAGAGATGGTAAGGAAGAACTAAATGAAGATATGATCCCTAGTATTATTTCGGTAGTGCAGAGACTGAAGGGATTTTTGATGGAGATTTCATCTCATCCGCAACCACAAGATTCTAATTTAGATATTGATTTTGAAACTGGTTCTACTGTACAGTATAAATCCGCTGAGTCTTCTCATGCTCCATCAAAGCCTGGTCAAGATTATGCTCCAACTCCTTCTGCAGGTTCGGGTGATCTCGTTCAAGTATCAGAGAAAGAACTGGTGAGGCAGAAATTGAAAGAAAAGGTCACTGATAAATCTATAATTGATGAGCTATCTGATTCTGAGATTCTACAACTGAAAAAATATATTGACGAGGGGAAAGATCTGTATCTTGGTTTTTTAAAATTATCTTTTGATAGCGATTACGACAAAGAAGGTAAAAGTGCGATGCATGAAATAAAAGAAAAAGGTTTTGAGATATTATCTACAATTACGAAAATAGAAGGGGAATTTATAGTTTTCTGCTTTATACTTGCTCCTACAAAAGATGAAGCTAACATAGAAGAATTAAAGAAAGTTATAGACTTTCAAAAACTTTTCTCTGCTGCTAAGAAAGCTTCTGCGAGGGGTGCTGTTGCTCCGCAATCTGCAAAAGTCTCTCTTAAAGTTGATATATCTGAAATAGAAAAAATAATGAATATAATCGGGGATCTCGTTACGATAAAAAATAGCGTTTACACTTCTATGGAATCTTTGTTTGCTTCATTTGGAATTCAGCAACAGGAAACAATACAGAAGATAAGGGATAACATGTCAGAGATTGAAAGGAAAATAAAAGACCTTCAAGATATAGTTCTTGGAGTTAGAATGTTCTCATTGGATGATATTTTAAAGGTTTTGGAAAGAGATCTGATAACTACTGCAAATCAGATAGGCAAAAAGATTGAGGTAAGGAAAGAAGGTGAGAGTATAACGATTGATACGGAAATAGCTCGTAAATTAAGAAATTCACTTTTACATATAGCAAGAAATGCTGTAACTCACGGGATAGAACCTGCGGAGGAAAGAAAATTATTGGGTAAAAGTGAATTTGGAAAAATCACAATAAAAACAAGAAGAAGGGGAGGAAATATAATTATAGAAATAACTGATGACGGAAGAGGTATTGACCCTGCCAAGGTCGTTCAGAAGTATCTTGCGTGGAGAGAAAGCAATCCAAATATTTCAAAAAGGTTTGACCTTGGTGAAACGGAAAATGATTTTAAATTACCAGATGGTTCATGGGATAAGGAAAAAATTTTTAAGATACTTTTTATTCCAGGTTTTTCTACAAGGGATTCGGCTGATAAGGGTGCGGGGCGGGGTGCGGGACTCTATGAAGTGAAAAGAGAAATTGAGGAATCTATTGGAGGTAGAATATCTATAAGGTCAGAACTGGGCGAGGGAACTACATTTGCTATCCAAATACCTACTGCTAAAATAGTTGTTGAGACGGTTATATTTAGATGGAAAGGTAAAAAGTTTGCTCTACCTTTATCTGCAATAAGAAAGACGGAAATTTATCCAGAAAACAAAGATATTGTCATAAAGATTATGCAAGGAAGGAAAATCGCTGAAATTTCAGGGAGAGAGTATCCTTTGATAACTCTTGATGAAACATTTGAGGGCAACAAGTCAGAACTGCCTGAAAGATTCTATATATTTATCATAGAATCGGAGGAAGGTAAATACTCTGATATAGGACTTGTTGCAGATGAGATATTAGATATAAGCGATACCGTTATGAAAAATCTAGATAAAAGTGTAATTAACTTGAAAGGAGTTTCTTCTGTAATAGAGGTTATAGGTGAAGAAGGGAAAAAAGAGATAATCCCAGTCATAGATGTCATGAGAATTCCGGAATTTGTATCTTAAAATTAAATAATTTGTATCTTAAAATTAAAATTTGTATCCGGATTTCTAAATATCCTAAAACAACTTTTCTTTCATGAAAATCAGATTTATTCAAATTTATTCAATCTCTACTCTAATATATTTACTTGCATAGATGGAAGATCGCAGGGAAAGAAGCGAAAGGATAAAGAAAGGAGAGTTAAGGTATGGATGGACAACTGGTACCTGTGCCTCAGTATCAGCAAAGGCAGCAACATACGCTCTTTTAGGTAAAAATATATCTGAAATAAAAAAAGTAGAAGTTTCATTACCAATAAAAGATCAAAAGGCTTGTCTTGAAATATTCAGAATTGATAAATCAAATTTTGAAGCGTTTGCTTTGACAATAAAGGACGCAGGAGATGACCCGGATGTCACTCACGGTGCTCAAATAGGCGCACGCGTAAGATTTGCAAAAGAAAAAGGTGTGAAAATCTTGGGCGGAGAAGGTGTAGGACGAGTGACAAAATCTGGACTTGGACTTGAAATAGGTGAGCCAGATATAACTCATGTTCCACGAAAGATGATAAAAAGTGCGGTTGTCTCCGCTGCCTTGGAGATGGGACTTAAAGAAGATGAGATTTCTTTTGAGGTTGAAATTTTTGTTCCTGATGGAAGAGAAAGAGCAAAAAAAACTATGCTCGAGCGTCTCGGCGTTATCGGAGGTATAGGAATTCTTGGAACCTTGGGAATAGTTGTCCCATATTCTACAGGGGCTTGGAAAGCTTCTATTGGTCAGCAGATTTCAGTTGCAAAAGAAAGCGGAGTTGATACAATAGTTTGCACAACAGGGAGACAGAGTGAGGAACTTGCTAAAAAATTATTCCCAGAACTCCCTGATGTTGCATTTATTGATGTTGGTGATTTTATAGGTTTTACTGTTCGTTTTGCTTCACAGAAAAAAATTCAGAGGATTATTCTTGCTGGTTTTATAGGTAAAATATCTAAAATCGCAAGAGGGGAAGAATACACTCACGCTAAAAAATCAAGTGTAGATATTGATTTTCTTGTGGAGGTAGCAAAAGAATACACAACACCTGAAATTTTGGAACTACTTTATAATGCAAATACTGCGCGAGAGTTTGCTCAAATTGCAAAATCTTTCGGTTTAATTGAGATTTTCAGAAAAGTTGCTCTACTTGCTAAAAGAAAATTAAAAGAGTTTTCAGGAAACAATAATATTGAAGTTGTAATTTTTGATTTAGAAGACGGGGGAGTCCTCGCTTATGAAAAATAATAATGAGGACCCCCTTTTGAATTTTATTTCAGAACCTCTCCTACTCTTCCAACTATGTCTGCGCCTGGTTTTAATGTTTTCTTGCCAGGTTCCCACTTTGCTGGACAAGCTTCATCTGGGTGTTTGTAAACATGTTGGAATGCTTTTACTTTTCTTACAAGTTCCTCAGCGTTTCTACCTACTGCGTAGTGGTTTATTTCTGATCCGACCAATATTCCATCCGGATTTATTATAAAGGTTCCTCTCAAAGCAAGCCCTGAGCTTTCGTCATATACTCCGAATGTTCTTGATATTGTTCCTGTTGGATCTGCTGCCATTTTCCACTTAAAGTCTTTCATAAGAGGTTCATCTTGGCACCATGCAAGGTGGACATATTGAGTGTCTGTTGAACATGCTATAACTTCTACATTTGCTTTTGTAAGCTCATCATACTTTTCGTTGACATCTGCGAGTTCTGTTGGGCATACAAAAGTGAAGTCGGCCGGATAGAAGAAGAACACTACCCATTTACCTTGCTGTAAAAGGTCGTAAAGGTTCATTTGACCGAAACCTTTTTTCTGTGGGTCATAGTATGTTACCTTAAGGTCAGGGACTTTCTGTCCTACTTTTATTTCCTTTATGCTTCCGTCTACCATATTTTTTTACCTCCTTTTTTGTTGTTTTATTTTTGTTTTTATTTCATTTTTCATTTTTACATTATTCATTTGATTTTTGGTTGTGGTAATTTCAAAAAATTTTTAGATGAAAAAAATTTGCAATTACTTTTGTTTTTGCTTTATTTCTTCCATTTTTTACTTTTCTCCGTATTTTGACCTTGAAAATTCGTATAGTTTATAGATTATGTTCTTGAAAACTTCGTATTCATCTTGGTTTGCATCAACTAAAACCACATTTTCATCGTAGCTTGAAAGTTCAATATAATACTCTCTTATTCTTTTGTGGAACTCTAAATCTTCTTTTTCAAATCTATCTTCTTTTTCTTTTGTTGTTTGGTTTTGGTATCTTTCTTTTACTCTGGCAAGTCCTATTTCAGGATTTATATCTAGTACTATTGTAAGCTCTGGTTCTACTCCGCCTGTTGCTATAAAGCACAGCATAGGAAGGGTTTCAGGGATTGTAAGTCTTCCTCTACCTTGGTATGCTAATGTGGAGTGAGTAAATCTATCTGAGATTATAATTTTTCCTTTTCGCATTTCTGGTTTTATTATTTCCTCTACGAGCTGTCTTCTTGCCGCGAGAAAAAGGAAAAGTTCAGCGATCGTATCTATTTTTGTTTCAGACTTTAAGATTTTTCTTATTTTTTCTCCAAGTTTTGTTGTTCCGGGGTCTTTCAAGGTAGCGACTTTGTATCCTATTTTTTTGAGGAATTTTCCGAGATTTTTGGCTTGGGTTGTTTTTCCTGAACCTTCTACTCCTTCAAAAGCTATGAAGTGAGGGATATCTTTTAATTTCTTTATTTTCTCTGCAAGTTCTGATATTTCCTCATTATACATAAGAACTCTATTAGTTTTCATTTTTACCTGAATGGGAAATTCATAAAATAAAGTTTTATTCTCAGCCACACGCCGTATAGTCCGAGTGGTTCAAACATCATAACGATTATAATGAGTATAGATAGTATGAGTGGGGTATATTCTTTCATGAAGACGAATATTTGAGGAATTGATATTACGAATGCTGAACCCAAAATTGAACCCAGGACGGAACCTATTCCTCCGATAACTATTGCGGCGAACATATATATTGATTCTGTAAGTTGGAACATCGTTGGTTCAAGATATCCCATAAAGTAGGCGTAAAGACCACCCATAGCTCCTGTGTAAAACGAGCTCACTGCGAAGCTCAATATTTTGTATTTTGCCACATTTATTCCCAAAGATTCAGCTGCTATATCACTATCTCTTATAGCTACAAAAGTTTTCCCTATGTGAGATTTTACTATCCTATATCCTACAAAAAAGAAGATGTAAGCTAAAATCAAAGATAGGTAATATATCTCTAAATCTGAGTCTATTCCCCACGATTTTGGTATGTGCATCCCCATTCTTCCACCAGATATCTGGGGGGTGTTCTGGATTATCTGAAATGTTGTAATTGAGAACCCCAAAGTTATTATAGCTAAAAAGGGGCCTTTTACTCTCAAAGATGGTATTCCAACGATAGCTCCGATTAGTGCAGATATGGAGCCGGAGAGTATTATTGCAGGAATTAGACCTATTTTATCTACTGTGTGAGCAAGGGAATATGCTCCAACTGCAATAAAACCTGCTTGCCCAAAAGATATAAGTCCAGTGTATCCTATGAGTATGTTTTGACCGAGAGTTCCTATTGAGTATATTGTAACATGGGTTAAAATGTGAAGAAGGTAATCTGATATGAGAAGGGGTAGGATTATAAAAACTCCAAGTGATATTATAAAGAATATGAAAGCTGGTAAATCTGCTATTACTCGTAGGTCATCTACATACTCTGTTTTCATTTTTATGCTTCGTTTTAGCATTTTGATATTATTTTAGTTTTGATTTTAGTTTTTCATTTTTATTTTTGTTTTTACTAATTCGTTTTTTGGCGGAATAAAAAGATTTTTCTGTGAAAGATGTGAAAATAGTTGGGGTTATAAGTTACTTCCCTATTCAATCTGCTTATATAAGAGGTCTCAAAAAATATGTAGATATATTAGAAGTGAGGGCAGATTACCTTCAAGACAAAACACAAAGTGCAATAGAAAAATTTTCAAAAATAAAACCAATTATATTTACCGTAAGGTCTGAAAAAGAGGGAGGAGTATATTCCCCCAAAAGAAAAGATTTATATTTTTCCTTTCTTGATAAAGTAGATTTTATCGATGTTGAACTATCTTCTCTTCCTGAATTTAAAGATGTTGTTGAAATTGCGAAGTCAAAAAAGAAAAAGGTTATTTTATCTTTTCATGATTTTGAAGGTATACCTTCTGAAAGTGTTCTTCAAAAAAAGTTTGAACAGTGTGAGATGGAGGGAGGAGATGTCTTTAAGGTTGCGGTTTTTGCGACTAAGACATCGGCCATAGTAAATCTTGCTTTATTTACAAGAAAACTATCTTTTAAGAAAACTTCTACTTTGTTATGTGTTATGTGTATGGGGGATCCAAAAATTTCTTTGTTATCAAGAATTGTTTTACCTGTTTTTGGTTCGTCTTTCGTTTACGGTAGGATAGGGAGTGAGGGAAGCGCTCCCGGACAGCCCGATGCTTTTGAATTATATAAAATCTTGAAAGTTTGAACGCCTATGGAATACTATATAGCTATCATAAGAGGAATTTCAGCTGCTATATTCGCTATATCTTTGTCGTTTATCAACATTTACTTTTTTGAAAGAGGATATAGTATGGCTTATGTGGGGTTGATCACGGGGATATCAACAGTAGTAGGCTCTGCTATGAGGATTCCTTCGGGTTTATTTTCTGATATTTTGGGACCATCGCGGGTTCTCGTTTTCGGTATTTTTTTGAGAGGGTTTGCTCTGACTATGATTGCAGTTTTTATGTATTATGATTTTGATTTGATTTGGTTTTTCCCTTTGCTTTTGCTTAACTCTGCTGGTTTTTCTTTCCTTATTACATCTTCCAATTCAATAATAAGTTTATATTTCACTGAATTTGGTTTAACTCGTGCTCTTAGTATTGTAAGAGTTGGAATAAATATAGGTTTTTCTGTCGGACCACTTCTTGGGGGTTTTATTTCTGAGTTTTCATTTCCTCTTTTGTTCCTTATATCAGGATTTTTATCTTTTCTTCTTTTGAGTTTTGTAATAAAGATAAAGAGTAGGATAGATGGGAAAATCGTAAAATCGCAAAAGGTCGGTGAAAAGATTCTATTCAAAGATATTTTTTCTCCTGTTCTTGATACTAAATTTTTAATTCTTATATTGTTTGTATTTTTGGGCGGAGTTATTATATCTCAGTTTTTAAATTCTCTACCTGTAATAGCAAAAGCTCAAAATTTTTCAAATCGGCAAATAGGTTTTTTCTTTACACAAAACGGATTTTTTGTCATAATTTTGCAAATACCGCTTGTGAAGTTCATAACGAAGCTTTTCATAAAGGATGATATAAAAATAGGAGGAGAAGCGATTAACAGCAATAATATCAATAATAAGAAAATTTCAGCGGTATTTTTTGGGCTTTTACTTTATGTTGTTAGTTTCAATTTTTTTGGATTTTATCAAAGTTTTGCGTGGTATTCTTTCTGTGTTTTTATTTTAACTTTGGGGGAGATAATTTTTCAGACATTTTCTATGGATTTGGCGATGAATTTTTCTCCAAAAGATAGAAAGGGTACGTATCTTGGATTTTTTGAGTTTTCTGAAGCTATTGGATGGTCTGTTGGAAAGTACTTCGGCGGATTTGTATTTGATTTATTTCATCACGATCCCAAAAAATTCTGGTTTATTGTGTCTTTGCCTGCATTACCAGCTTTTTTGATTATTCTTGTTTTTCGGAGCTTAACGAATAAAACACATAAAAGTAGAAACTAGTCAAATCCGCGAAATTATTTTTAGATTTTCTTTTTCTTTTTTTTAGATATTTTATTGAGTGAGATAGGATATACTGATTGTTATCGGAACGGGAAGCCAAAAAAGGTTTAATTTCTTATACACGGCAAGTTCTCTGATTATGTCTATAAGTGAAAAGATTGAAAGGATAATAAAAAGAGTAGTATATTCTTTTTGATAGATTTTCTCGGGGAGAATTTTGGGTTAAAAGGTTGATAATTTTTGAGATTTGGGATAGCAAGTGAGGGCTTTTACGTCCATCTCTTGTTGGAACTTTTGTTCTAAAAACTTATCTTCTGCTTTCATTATTGTTAGATAGTAAATCCAGAAAATAATAGTTCTCGGTAAGATTCCTACCATCTGGAACCTTCCATACTATAATTACTCTTCTTACTATAATCCCGATTAAATAAAGATACACTTACGCAGGAGAAAATAACCAATATTCGAGGTATATAACTTCTCCGTCCGAACAGAAAATTTCCCATTCTTTCTACCTTTTCCGAAATCATACTTTTTATAATTTTTAATTAAATCTGAACCGTATTTTAATCCTAAACGTATGAGTTTAAATTTTGGTGCATATCTCTTTTATTGCTTCAGGAATTCTGAAAGTGTATCTTCTTTTTCTAATCATGCTCTGCTGTGGTAGCTTCTCTACATTCGTATTATGCTAAGTAGATTAGAGGATTTTTTATTTATGAATAGATAGAAAATTTTTTCATCAAATTAGCCATTTCTTTTTTGGACATTAATCATAATTAAAAGGTGAAGACCTTTAAGTTAAAAAAGGGGGAAATAATATATAAACCTGGGGACGATGTAGAAGGAATTTTTGTTATCAAACACGGTAAAGTTAGAACATACTTTTTAGGTCAAGAAGGTAAAGATTTTTCGCTTGAAATTTTAATCAAAAATGATGTTTTTGGGAGTTTGGATGGGGAGGTTGAAGAATTTGCAGAAGTATTTGAAGATTGCGAGTTAATATTTATACCAGAATGGGAATTAAAAGAATTGGAAAATGAAATACTTATAAGCTTAATTTCACTTCTTTCAAAAAGGAACTCTTTTTTAAAAAAGAGGATAAAAGAGCTTGTTCTTTTCCCGCTTGAGCAAAGGGTAAAACCTGCTATTCTTTATCTTGCCGAAAGATTGGGAAGAAGAAAAAATGGATTTTTTGAACTCAATTTATCTCATCAAGAGCTTTCTTCTTTCTTGGGAGCTTCAAGAGAATGCACATCTAAAATCCTAAAATTTATGGAGCAAAATGGTGAAATTAAAATATCAAGAAGGAAAATATTGGTCAGTATCAATTTCTTTGATAGCAAGTTTTGATAGCAAGTTTGATAATAAATTGTGATATATATCACTGAAATCAAATTTCGGAATGATAAAAATATCTTTACATAGCAAAAAAATAAAAAAGGAGGTGTGAAAAAGTGGCGAGGATTGTGATAAGGAAAGATAAATCTCCTGTTGAAATAAAAGTAGGAGGGGAGAGTGTGTGGATATGTAGGTGCGGGCTTACTGATAATCCGCCTTACTGCTCAGGTAAGCATAAGGAAACGAGAGATGAAAAAGATGATGAACTTTATATTTACGAGGATGGCAAAAGGTATAAAGTAAAATTGGAAAAGATTGAAGAGGGTTAATTTCTGATAATTTTTTCAAGAAAGGAGGTAAAAAAGTATGGAGAAAGGAAAAAATATTCTTTTTCTGGTAGGAAGAATTATTTTAGGTCTTTATTATATCAATTCAGGATTAAATCATTTTATTCAGTTTAAACCTATGACTGAATATACAGCTGCGAAAGGTTTCCCTTTCCCTGAACTTGGTGTTATTATCGGTGGTGTTTTGTTGCTTGTTGGAGGTATCACTATACTTACTGGTTTCGTTCCATATCTTGGGGTTTTGAGTTTAGTTGCTTTCTTTTTACCGGTTACTTTTATTATGCATAACTTCTGGGCTGAACAAGATCTACAGATGAGAATGGCGCAGATGGCTCATTTTTTGAAGAACATGGGTTTGATGTCTTCTGCTCTTATGTTTTTAGCTATTCCAGAACCTTGGCCTTATTCCTTGGGAAGGAGAAAGTAATTAGTTTTCGTTTATAAGTTCATAGATTACTTTTTTTATATCTGATGAGCATCTTTTAATTGTGAATTTGTCTTCAATTTTTTTTCTTCCATATTCTCCCATTATTTTTATTTTTTCTTGTGGAGTTTTGAGAGCAAGTTCTATTTTTTCTGCGAGACTTTTTTCATTGTTTGTTCTATAAATGAAAGAATCTTTTCCGTCTTCTAATACTTCTGATATACCAGCCTCATCTGGAGCTACAACAGGTATTTTGGTAGCAAGAGCCTCAAGTCCTACGAGTCCAAATGGTTCATCTTTTGATGTTATTACAAGGAAATCAAAAGCGTTGTAGATTTTATTTATTTCTTCTGTAAATGGTAGAAAAACTGTTTTGTTTTCAAATCCTTTATCTTTTGTAATTTTCAATAACTTTTTATAGTATTTTTTATCTTCTAGGTCTCCAACGAATATTATTTTGAGCTTTTCATTTTTCAACTTTTCAGAGGTTGAAATAGCTTTTATTATTATCTCCTGATTTTTTTTCTTTGTAATTCTTGCTACTACTCCGAGGACTTTTTCTTCTTCTCCTATTTTCAGTTTTTTTCTTATCTTATGTTTTAAATCTTCTGAGAATAAAAATTTTTTCTCATCTATTCCGCAATATATCGTGATGATTTTGTTTGGGTCAACCGCCCAATTTTTTCTCATCCCTTCTGCTATCTTTTTGCTTACAGCTATGAACTTATCTATTTTTGAATATAGTATTTTGTGGAATATATCTTTTTTGAAACTGAAGGGTAAGAAGTGTTGAAAAGATATGACTTTTCTATTTTTTTTTGTTTTAGTGGATTCGGTAAGGGATAGAAAGAGCAAAATTGGGAATATTCTTTTTTTTATGAATGCATTCTTATGCACGATTATTATATCGCTATTCTTTAATAGTGGATATAATTTCAATAAACTTTCTTCTCCTGCTACTGTTTGTATATCAAATTCATTTTTCAATTCTTCATGGATGTTTCTTGCGAATATTTCCAATCCACCCCTACCATTTGATGATATGTTTAATATCTTTAATTTTCCTGTCATTTTAATTTTTTAGTGAAAGTACCTCATTGTAGATGTTAAGTACTTCTTTTGACGCTCTCTCCCAGGTGAATTCAACTGCTCTTTTCATTCCTTTTTTTATCAAGCTTTCTCTTAAATCTTTATTTTCAAGTAGTTTTTTTATTAAGGTTATTGTTTCATCCAGTGTTCGTGCGTACAACGCAGAATCCTTTGCAAATTCTTCCATAGGGGAATCTGGATGTGTTATAACTGGACAGCCGCATTTTAGTGCTTCAAGAACCGTGAGTCCAAATCCTTCTTTTATATCCGGTAGAATGTGACATAAAGCTCCACTGTAAAGTGCGGAAAGCTCTTCATCAGTTATGTGTCCCACAGATTTGACTTTGTTTTTATCGTCAAGTTTATCTCCTGCAATGACAATTTGGATTTCAATTTTTTCTGAAATTTTATTGACAAAGTCTATTATGTGCTTTTCATTTTTTTTATCTGGTGTTACAAAAAGAATATAAGGCTTTTTGATTTGGAATTTATTTAGAGTTTTGGTGATTTCTTCTTCACTTTTTCTTTGTATTTTATCCCCACAGCCGTTATAGACTACTTTTACTTTGTTCTGATCTACGTTGAAAATTTCACATATTTGCTTTTTCACATGGTTTGATACTGTGATAACTACATCTGCAATTTCTATTGATTTTTTTATTGAGAGCATGCTTTTTCTGCTTTTCTCTGGATCTTCGGAAAATAAAGCAGGAATTAGATCGTGTAGAGTTAATACTATTTTCGGCTTCATAGGAAATGGTCTATATACTTTATTGTTAGCATGATATATATCTATTTTTTGGTTCAGAAACATATAGTTCGAGAATCCAAGCAGTTTCGAAATTTTAGGATTAATTTTTGTAATTTTTTCTATAACTTCATCTTTTTCCTTTATAAACTTCCATTTTATTAGGAGCTTCCACCTTGAAGGTCTTACACCAAATATATATTCATTTTCTGGGGCAATATTTATCATATTTTTTACTATCTCAAAAATATGCCTTTTTATTCCATTAATCTTCCCTATAGGGTTGAAAATTTGGGATATATCGTAAAGGATTCTCATATTATATATATTTCCTTTATGTTTTATTAGTAATAAGTAAATTATTTTTAGTAAATTTTTTAGTAAATCATAAATCTGTCCAATTCAAAGCACGTATTTTGCTAAAATTTTTATCTTTCATGATGGGGGGCGATTTTTCTTTCACGTAATTCTTATCTATATCATTATTTTTTCCCTTTTGAGGTAAGGAGCATCAAAAGATATATCTTCCATAACTTTTTCTACTACCGTGTAAAGTCTTCGTGCTCCGATATTTTCTTGAGTTTCATTTATTTTTGCTGCATATTCTGCTATTTGTTCTATTGCATCCTCTGTGAAATCTATTTCAATCTCTTCTGTTTTGAGGAGGATTTGATAGTGTTTTAAAGGGGAATTGTCTTTAAGTTTTAGAATTATAACAAAATCATCTTTTGTGAGAGGTTTTAGTTCAACTCTTATTGGAAGTCTTCATTGAAGTTCTGGTATGAGTAGTGTTTTTCTATCAAATCATCTTTTTGGTTCAGGAATTTCCACCTTGATGGTCTAACACCAGATACATATTCGTTCTGTGGTTCAGAAATTATCATATTTTTAGCTATTTCAAAAATGTGTCTTTTTGTTCCGTTTATTCTTCCGATGTAATCAAAAAGTTGAGTTATGTCATAAAGAATTTTCATTTTCTGTTGAGCTTTATTTTTTATAAGCTAATTTTTTGCAAGCCTTTTTGTGATAAACGAAAATTTTTAATTTTCTTTATCGTTGAGGTATCAGTTTATTATATCCTCTCCATTTTTTGAGAGAATATTTGAGTAAAGTCATAATATTTCTTCTGGATGATAAAACAGAAAAGAAGGAGGTTATTTTCTTTAATGGGGGAAGTCTTGTGATTATGAACCTGATTCTGTTTATTGTTTCTATATAATTTAAATTTAGGTTGTGTGATTCTTCTCCGACACTTGCACTAACTTTATGCCATAAATTTACGCTGCTTATATGATAAAGTTTATATCCAGATTTTCTGACCATATATGAGTAGTCCACATCTTCAAAATACATAAAATAGGATTCATCAATTAAACCGATCTTTTTTATAATAAATTTTGGTATTAAAGCACAACAAAAAGTAACGTAATCTACTTCTTTTATTTCAGGAATATTCTTTTCATGTTTATACTTTCCTATGTTGAGATGACCAGTTCTACATTTCCATTCTATAAGTTTTCCACCGTCATACCATATTTTTTCAGGGTCAGAATAGTAGAAAATTCTTCCTCCATATATTGCTTTTTCTCCGAGTTTCAACCTTGCACTTACCAGATTTGAAATCGTATTTTTATTTATTACCGTGTCATTATTCAGAAGAATGATACTGTCAAAATCATTTTTTGCTAATGCATATCTTATGCCTACGTTATTACCACCTGCAAATCCTAAATTTTTATTATTTTCTATAAAAATAAGTGCATATTTAGTTGTTATACCTTGTGGGAAATTGTTTCTTAATTTTTCTTCTAAATCCGGATTTCCACCTTTTTCAGCTTCGTCTTTTGTATAGCAGACATATGGAATAGGTTTTGGAATAGGAGGGAAGAAAAGATTCATCAAAGGTTTTCTAGGATCAACACATATATCAACCTTACCATCTGCCCAAGCTTTCATGTAATCAAGTGAATTATTTTGTGAGTTATTATCTACTACGATAACCTGATAGTTATGGTAATCATTTCTTAAAACGCTTTCTAAACATTCTATGGTATAATACCAGTTGTTGTAGTTAAGTATTATAATATAGACCTTATTGTTCATTTGAATATTAATTTGATGTTTAAAGCATGTATTTTGCTACGTTTTCATCTTTCACAAGTGGTTCAATTTTTTCTCTGATATACTTTGAATCAATCGTTATTTTTTTCCCTTTAAGATATGGAGCATCAAAAGATATATCTTCCATAACTTTTTCTACTACCGTGTAAAGTCTTCGTGCTCCGATATTTTCTTGAGTTTCATTTATTTTTGCTGCATATTCTGCTATTTGTTCTATTGCATCCTCTGTGAAATCTATTTCAA
>Ga0197143_1000254_pt1 | contig 63227 bp, 76 predicted proteins | sample GBS70_MetaG_FD_148603 | JGI IMG/M metagenome (GOLD analysis project Ga0197143, IMG submission 148603) | Sediment microbial communities from Great Boiling Springs, Gerlach, Nevada, United States - GBS 70_MetaG | ecosystem: Environmental > Aquatic > Thermal springs > Hot (42-90C) > Sediment...
AGCAATAATATATCTGAAGGAAGGCGTTGTTTTTAAAGAAAGAATAAAAAAGGGTTATAGAATTGATATGCTTGATGAAAAAATAAGAAAGAAAAGAACAAAAAGTGAGGCTAATTTATTAAAAAAGGCATATGAATTAAAAATAAAAGTGCCGAGAATTTTTTCTTTTGAAAATAATATAATAAAAATGGAATACATAGAAGGAGAAAAACTTAAGGATGTTTTTTCAAATCTGAGTAAAGAAAAAAGAATTAGCATATGTAAAAAGATTGGTGAATATATCGCAGCATTACATGATGCAAATATAATTCACGGCGATATTACAACATCAAATTTTTTGATTAAAAATGATAAGCTTTTTCTCATAGATTTTGGTTTAGGTTTTCATTCAACAAGAATAGAAGATAAGGCAACAGATCTCTATATTTTAAAACAAGCTATTAAATCAACACATTTTAATATTTTTAATGAGGTATGGAAAGAGATTTTAAATTCATATAAGAAAAGTTATAAAGATTCCGAAAAAATAATAAAAAGATTAGAAGAGATAAATCAGAGAGGTAGATATAAGAGGTAATGATATGGCACCAAAAGCAAAACTAAAAGAATTACCTAAGTATGATAAAGATGAAGTAGAAAAACTAATTATAAAGCTATATAAAGAAGGAAATAGTCCTAGCAAGATAGGCCATATTCTAAGAGATCAATATGGAATTCCAAAAGTAAAGATTTATGGTCTTAGTATCAGAAATGTGATAAATAAATATTATCCAGAAGAAAAAATACCTGAAGATCTTTTTAATCTTTTAAAAAAAGCTGTAGTAATGCATAATCACTTACAAAGAAACAAAAAGGATAAGCGATGCAGACACGCGTTTCAATTAGTAGAATCAAAGATAAGAAGGCTTGCAGATTATTATAAGAAAACCAAAAAGCTTCCAGAAGATTGGAAATATAGCATTGAAAAAGCAAAATTGATTGTAAAATAAAAATGATAATTTTTCTACAATTTAATAATTTTATCTGAATTAGAAACCATAAAAATTATCAAAATTTTTAAAGTTAACTACTTAACCAAAATTATGATTATGAGTTTAGATTCTTTAGAGCTAAAAAACCTTCATTACCAAAAAACAATTTTAAAAGATTTTTTAAGAGCTTTATATGGAGGAGTAGCAAATAATCCAACAAAATCAATGGCATTTTTGGTAACAGATAATGAACCAAAAACAGGTTATGAAATAATAAAAGATATTTATGAAGAATGCTTTGATTGTGATGAAAATGGGCTAGAATATCTAGACTTAAGAAAGATAAACAGTAGTTCTATTAAAAATTATTTTGAAAAAGCAATAATAAAATTATCTAAATTTGTTGAAAAGAGAAGAGAAATCGGAAAGACAAATTCCTCAAAAAGGAAATATGAGTATTTTTATTTTAAAAATCCTAAAGGATTTATATTTGGTGATCCTGCAGCATATCTTTGTATTGAAGCAAGCAGTGATGATAATTATTCATCAACTTATAAAACATTCGGAACAGCAAATACTTCAAGAGATTCAGATTCTCAAACAACAACAATCATTTTATTAAGATATCTTATAGAAAGAGGTCCTAGTGCATATAAATTGCATGATGTAATAGATGATATATTTGGTTTTGAAGGAAAGAGACGCAGCAAAGAATATAGAAATTTAAAAGATAAGATGCTTTACACTATTATTAGATTGAATGAATCTAAAATATTGACATATAACTCAAGAAAACCAGAAGAAGAGATTATATATACAACAACAAAAACCAAAACAGATATTCAAGAAGATATAAAAAGATTAAGAAAAATGGGATATTCTGAAAATTCTATTATTCCATATAAATGTTATTGTGAAAAAATTTTGAAAAAATTAAATGGAAAAGAACTAACTACAAAAGAAATAGCAAAAGAACTTGGCCTCGAATCTTGTTCTCATATCCAGAGAACATTATCTATGTTAAGAAAGCTTTCTCATATCGAAGTTGTAGAAGGAAAAATTCCAGAGGATTTTGGGATAATAGAGGTTTCCAAAAAGACATTAAATTATTATGATAAATATCTAAAAAGAATTCTTAAAGCATCTGGATTAGAGGACGCAATAGATAAAGTAAATGGAATAAAATACGAAGCTCTTAATCAAACCGTTCAGCCAAATGTAAATGAATTTTTAAAAATGAGAGAAGAATTTATAAATCCTATCGTGTTTGATAAAAGTATGAGAAAAAAATTTCAAGATATGTGTATAAAAGCAAGAAGAAAGCATGTAGAGGAATCCGGACATATAAAAAAACATTAAAAAATATTTAAATTTGTCAGATATTTCTTAGTTTTAACCCTTCTCTTTTTCTGTTGTCTGAAAATATTCTTCGAAATTTTTTGTTAATGTTATAACCTTTGTTCTTGAAAGCTTTTCGGTTTTTATAAATCCCATCTCTTCCAATTTTGCAACATATTCATAAACCCTATTTCCTAAAACTTTTACAAGCTCAGATTGCTTAACACTTTTATAATGAGCAACAATAGAAAGAACCCTTAATAAACCACGAGATAAATCAGCATGTCTTGTGAGCTTTTTTACCTTATCCAAAAAGATTGGCTTGACAACAAGTCTATAACCACCAATATCAGATATCTCTATTCCATGCTCAGGAGATTCATACTTTTTTCTAAGTTGCTCTATAAGTTTGATTATTTCTTCTTCATCTATTTTCAAAATCTCTTTTAATTTTTCTAACTTCAAAGGTTTTTCTGTAATAAATAAAGCAGCTTCAAGAAGAGCAATTTTCTCCATAAAAATCATTAATCTGTTAATTCTATTTCTATTTTCACATCTTTAGGAATTACAACCCTTGTTATTTGTCTTAAAACTCTAGGATTTGCACTAACATCTATAATTCTTTTATGAATTCTTAGTTCCCAGGTTTCCCAATTTCCTCCTCCACCACCTCTATGCATTCCATCACCACAAGGAGTTCTCATTACAGGAACTCTTAATCTTTTAGTAGGTAAGAATATTGGCCCTGATACAGGAACGCCTAATTTTTCTGCTATCGATTTTATTTCTTTGCATATTTCATCTAATTGTTTAGGAGATTTTCCGATTAGTTTTATCCTTGCCTTCTGCATATTTATCCCTTTATAAAAAATATAAATAAAGATTTAAAGATTAAAAACATTTAATTTAAATTACTTTAACCGGTGTAAAAAATGGAAAAAGAAGATTTGATGAAAGATTTGATGAACAAAAAAGATAAGATTAGAAATATTTGCATCGCTGCTCATATAGATCATGGAAAAACAACCTTAACGGATAACCTGCTCCTTGGTGCCGGAATGCTTAGTGAAGAAACAGCAGGAAAAACTTTATGGACAGATTTTGATGAGCAAGAGCAAGAAAGGGGAATTACAATATATGCTGCTAATGTAAGCATGGTTCATAATTATGAAGGTGAAGATTATCTTATAAATCTTATTGATACTCCTGGTCATGTTGATTTTAGTGGCGATGTTACTAGGGCGATGAGAGCTGTAGATGGTGCAATCATTCTTGTTTGTGCTGTTGAAGGAGTAATGCCACAAACAGAGACTGTTGTAAGACAAGCATTAAAAGAAAGGGTTAAACCTGTTCTTTTTATAAATAAAGTCGATCGTTTAATAAGAGAGTTAAAGCTTACTCCAGAAAAAATGCAAGAAAGATTTATAAAAATAATAAGCGAAGTTAATAAACTAATTCTCAAATATTCTGAAGAAGAATTTGGAAAAAAATGGTTGGTTAATGTTGAAAACGGAAGTGTAGCTTTTGGTTCTGCTTATAGAAAATGGGCAATTTCAATTCCTTTTATGAAAAAAACAGGAATTACTTTTAAGGATATAATAGAATATTGTTCTCAAGAAAGAGACGATGAATTAGCAAAGAAATCACCTCTCCATAAAATAATTTTGGATATGGTGGTTAGGCATTTGCCAAATCCTAAAGAAGCACAAACTTATAGAATAGATAAGATTTGGCAAGGGGACAGAGAAAGTAAAATATATAAAGATATGGTTGAATGCAATTCAGAAGGCGAATTAGCAGCTGTTGTAACAAAGGTTATTCCAGATCCTCATGCTGGTATGGTTGCAACAGCAAGAATATTCTCTGGGTCAATAAAAAAAGGTCAGAATGTTTATTTAGTAGGAAAGCAGATGGAAAAAAGGGTTCAGCAAGTATTACTTTATAAAGGACCAAAATATATCCAGATGGATGAGATAAAAGCAGGAAATATATTGGGCATAATAGGTATATCAGAGGCATTTTCAGGAGAAACGGTTGCAGAAAAACCAATACATCCTTTTGAAGCAATTAAACATATTTTTGAACCAGTTGTTACAAAATCAATAGAGCCAAAAGATCCCAAAGATTTACCTAAGATTATGGAATTTCTTAAACAGAAAAGTAGAGAAGATCCTACTCTTGTTGTAACAATAAACGAAGAGACAGGAGAGTATCTTGTTTCTGGTTTGGGTGAATTGCATATAGATGCCAAAGTTGAGAGACCTCTAAAAGATAAAGGAATAGAAATACAAGCTACACAACCGATAGTAGTTTATAGAGAAACAATAGAATCAAACTCTCAAATAATAGAAGGAAAATCAAGCAATAAGCATAATAAATTTTATATTACCGTAGAACCTCTTGAAAAAAGTGTTGGAGAAGCTATCGCAGAAGGAAAGATCGAAGAAGGTGAAATAAAGAAAAAGGATTTTTGGAACACGCTTGTGGAATATGGAATGAACAAAGAAGATGCAAAAAATGTGAAAAAGATATATAAAAGAAATGTATTTGTTGATGCTACAAAAGGAATTCAATACTTAAATGAAACAATTGAAATGATATTAGATGCTTTTGAAGAAGCTTGTAATGAAGGACCGCTTGCTAAAGAGCCTTGTGCAAACTTAAAGGTTAAGTTAGTAGATGCTAAACTTCATGAAGACGCTGTCCATAGAGGGCCAGCACAGGTTATTCCTGCAGTAAAGCATGCTATATATGAGGCAATACTTCAAGCAAAACCAACTCTATTAGAACCAATACAAATAATAAGAATAGATTCTCCAGAAGAATATATGGGAAATGTTATTGATTTGGTTCAGAACAGAAGAGGTCAGATAATAGATATGAAAACAGAGCATGGAGTTGCTATAGTTGAGGTTAAGCTACCTGTTTCTGAGATGTTTGGGTTTGAAGCAATGCTTAAATCAGTTACAAGCGGAAAAGGATTTTTCTCTCTCATAGATGTTAAATTCGAGAAAATACCAGAAGAGTTAAGACAACAAACAATAAATAAAATCAGAAGCAGAAAAAGGCTTGATGTATAAAGAAAATTTAAAATTTCTTGAGAGATTTATTTTATGATAAAATTTCATAGATGTAATTTCTGTAAAATTAGATTTAAGTCAAATCAACCAGGAAGAATACAAATTATAAAAAGGTTAATAAAAGGTAAAGTAGAATTTTGGTTATGTTCAAATTGCGCTAAAAAATTTAAAGAAAGAGTCAGAGATATTATACCCACAATAGATTTAGGAGAAAACAACGATAAAAAGACAGAAGGAGTTTAAAATAAAATAGAAAAAAAGATTATAAAAAATTTAAAATATAATTACAATTATAGGTGATAAAAATAATAGTAAAAGATATAATGAGAAAAGATGTTTTTGTTTTATCTAAGGAAGCAACAATTAAAGATGCTCTAGACCTTTTATTAGAAAATAAGATAGGGTCGGTAATTGTTCTTGAAAAAGAAAAGCCTTTAGGAATAGTTACTGAAAGAGATATTCTGAAAAAAGTTTTAGTAGAAAATGTAAAACTAGATGAACCAGTAGGCAAAATTATGTCTTCTCCATTGGTTTATATTTCCAGTGAAGAATCTGTTGAAAAAGCTGCAGAAACGATGATAGAAAACAGAATAAAGAGATTGCCGGTAATAGAAAATAATAAGCTTGTTGGAATAATATCTTTAACAGATATTGTTGCGAGCGGAGTAAAATTAGAAGATGAGATATTAAAAGAACTTTCAAAATGGTTTCCAATAAAAAAACCAGAGAAGGTAGGTGGATAGTACTGATATCAGATAAAAATATTTCTATAATATGTTTAGCAGTTTCTGTTATAGGAATATTTTGTTTGTTTGCATTTTCTTATTTTGCAGAATATAAGGAGGTAAATTTAAGTTCTATAGACTATTCATACATTGGATTAAATGTAAAGGTTAGTGGATATGTAAAAAATGAACCAATCTTAAAGAATAATGTTTTATTATTTTCAATATCCGACATTTCGAATAAAAGCTTAAATGTGGTGATGTTTAACGTGAATGAAAAAAGCATATTGAAAGGAGATAAAGTAATGATTTTTGGAAGAATAGAAGAATATAGAGACGAATTAGAAATAGTTGCAAAAATTATTAAAAAGATCTGATACCTTTTGGTAAGATTGTAACATTTTTAAATTTTATATATGGCATAAGGGCACATTCACCAAATCCCGATGGAGAAACAGCTCTATATTCATTTTCTTTTGATATTTCCTCAACCCTTTTTATCAAATCATAAAAATTTCCAGCAATTATTGCATTTTTTATTATTTCTGATAAACAACCATCTTTTATTATATAACCTATTCTTATCTCTAATGAAAAAGAACCTGAGAAAGGAGAAGCCCTTGGCCAAGAAACTTTCTCTATAAGTGCACCATACTTAGTTTCTGATATTATATCTTCTAAGGATTTTTTCCCATTTTTAATTATTAGGTTTGTAATAGTCGGGTTAGGAGGAGAAGAATATATTTCTTCTGAGATTATATTTCTTATCCCATTTCCAATATTTTTCTTTTTTGCATTGCATGATGTTATCAAATCAAAGAAAAAATTCTTTAGCACACCATTTTTTATAAGTAATTTTCTATTTGTTGGTATGCCTTCATGATCTATTGAAAAGCTTCCGATACCTTTGGGTAAAGTGCCGTCATCAATCATTGTTATTTTTTCAGAAGCTATTTTTTTTCCAACATGATTATAGAAAGGAGAGTTTCCTAATACAAATGAATTTCCGGATAGTGCATAACCAAAGGTGCTTATAAATAGCTCTGTCAAAACGCTTGGAGAAAGTATTACATCAATATCTTTCTTTTTTATTCTAGAACCATTCATTTCTTTATAGTTTTTTAAATGCTTTTTAGCCTTTTCACATGAAGAGATTAAACTCTTTTCAATTTCTTTAATTGTTCTGGACTTTTCAAAAATTTCGTATTCAAAAGAGTTTAAAATGTTGGAATAAACTGTAGCAAATGTGGATTTTTCTCTAACTTCAAGACCATTTGAATTAAATATAAAATATTCTAAGTTGGAGAATCTAAGCCTTCCTAGTGCAATTCTATTATTTTTTATCTCATTTATGAAGAATTCTGAAAAATTTATTAGGCTTTGTTCGTCATAATTTTCAATTTCCTGATCATATATCCCACTTACTTTATTTTTGTTTTTTATATTCGGAAAATAAAAGTTTTTAACTCTATCTCCATATTTTGATGAGACAATAGCTCTTCTTAATATTTTTTTATAATAATTTTCATTTATTATATTTCCACTCGAGAATCCTATTTTTTCGTTCTTCAAAACCCTAATTCCTATTCCGTCCGAAAAGTTTAAAAGCAAGTTTTTTATTTTATTATTCTCTATAAAACAAGATTTATATTTTGCTTCTGATATGAATATCTCTACATCATCAACACCAAGCTCTTCAGAATATTTTATTATACTTTTAGCAATCTTTTCTTTATCCATAAATCTAACCACCTACTGTTAAATTTTCTATTCTTATATGTGGCCCTCCTGTTCCAACTCTTACAAAATCTTCATGACCCTTTCCACAAGATCCTGGATTTAGGGAAAAATCTTTTGAGATTGCGGTTATGTTTTTTAGCATTTCAAGAACATTTCCTGTAAGTACTACTTCTCCCCTAATAGGTTTTGTTATTTTTCCATTTTCTATCATATAGCCCATTAAACAGGAAACATAAAATCCTTTTCCTGCTGGATCTTCCATTCCACAAACATTCTTTATTGCATATATTCCTTTCTTTATTCCTAAAAAAAGCTCTTGTGTATTATAATCTCCGGGCTTGAAATATGTATTCGACATTCTCACAAAAATCTTTCTCCCTAATCCTTGAGTTCTACCATTTCCTGTTGAGTTTGTTTCTTCATCAAATTTTTTTGAAAAAACAGAAGCAGTTTCTCTTGAGTGCAAGAAAGAGTTTAAAACACCATTTTTTATTATATAAGTTTTTTGTCCCGGAATACCTTCATGATCAAAAAAATAAAATCCGTTACCATTAATTGTAGAATCATCTATAATAGAAACATTTCTGTTTGCTATTTCTTTTTTGAAAAGTTCTGAGAGAAAAGATCTTTCATTTATAACAAAATCTGCTTCAGACGGATGACCCATTATTTCATGTGCTATAACACCAGCAACACTTCCATCAACAACAACACAAAAATTTCCTTTAGGACATTTCTTTCCTTTAAGTTGTATAATAGCTTTATCAACTATTTCATTAACTTCTTTTTCTCCAATATTTTCAACAACCTCATATCCTTTTGCTCCACCATAACTTTCAAAGCTTTCTGTAATAATGTTATTTTTTCTTGCATTTACATGTATAATAATATTAGTTCTGGTTATAGTTTGTTCTATGTATCTATCCTCAGAACTCATAAAATACATGATATTTTCATAATCGTTATAAAATACTTTAGCGCTTTTTATATTTTTATTAGAAACAGAGAGATTGAAAATTTTTTCAATGTCTTTAACTTTATTTTCTATAGATATTTCTCCAGGATTTTTTTCCACTCTATTCTTTACAATTTTTTTAATAGGTTTTAAAAATTTTATTTGTACATTTTGGTTATATTCTGAATCATAACAAATCTTTTTTGATAATTCTTTCATATATCTTTTTTCCAAGTTTGTTGTTGTTGCATATCTAAATGTCCCATCTTTTAAAACTCTTATAACTGCAAAAAATTTTTCATCAGAACCTAAAACTCTTTTTACATTATCCTTTCTGATAAATGTATTTTTATCTCTAAAAACTCTTATATCCGAAAATTCTGCTCCACTATCTTCACAAACCTTCAAAACACTTCTAAGCAGGTCTTCCATATTATCACTATTTTTCAATTATATTGGCTTTTGTAAGTATTTTACTTTTTCCGTTTTTTATTAGTATATCGTTTTCAATTCTAAACCCTCCTATTTTTGTGTATATTCCTGGCTCTATTGTAAATATCATATTATCCTTAAATATATCTTCACTTTTAGGTGAAATTATTGGATGTTCATGAACATCTAGACCAATTCCATGACCTAATGCGTGCTGCATTTCTATTCCAAAAGATTTTATAAATATTTTGTTTGCATATTCAAATAAATCTTTTGTTTGAGAAAACAGTTTTATATTTTTTATCGAAGTATTGTGAATATATTCAACTGTTTTAATAATTTTTTTAAAATAGTTTGAAATTTCACCTATCAAAAAAGGTATTGATACATCAGAGCAATAACCTTTATACCTTACTCCAAAATCTATAATTCCGAATCTTTTTATTTTTTTGTTTGAATAAGGAGGTGAAGGATGTATAAAACCACTTCTTCTATCACTAGCAACTATAGTACAGAAAGCCAAACTTGAATTTTTTTCTACCACAATACTTTCCACCATTTTAGCAATTTCATTTTCACTCAAATCTTTTTTTATCTCATTTTCAATTTTCTTAATTACATAGTTTGATATAGAGCAAGCCTTTTTTATTTTTCTTATTTCTTCTTCATCTTTTATTGATCTTATATTTAGAATATCTTTGGAAATATCAACAAAATTAAACTTTTTAAGATTTGAACCTAGATAGTATGGAAAAGAATTCTTGTTTATTCCAATCCTTTTATATTTTTTGATTTCATTTTTGATAACGTTAATGTCAAGAGGATTTTTAACCTCAATAATTTTTATTTCATTTTCTTTTTCTTTCATCATTATATTAGAAACTAAAAGTTTAGCTTCATTTAAAGAAATTATTAATGATGTATATATGTTGTCTAAAATCGTTCTTGATATATAATCAATATTTCTATCCCTAAAAAAGTCCGAAGAAACAAAAAGCAATGCATCTAAATTATTTTCTTTCAAAATATTTCTAAACTTTTCTAATCTGCTATTCATTTTATTTTCACAACCTTTTTACCTCTATTTTTTGGAATTATTTTTATAGTAGCATTTTTAAATTTTTTCCCCAATTCTTTACCTTCAAAATATTCATGTAGGAAAATAGAAAGGGCTGCTATTTCACTATGAGGCTGATTTGTTATAGCAACATTAAAATCAGAATAATAATAAACTTTTCCAGGAACTTTTTTACCACCAACTATAACAAGAACCTTATTATTTTTTCTTATTTCTTCTATACAGTTTTGGATAGGTATTCCATACATAGTTAAATGAACAATAGAAAATCCCTTATTTCTATAATATTTTATTACATCCTTCCAACTCTTTTCATAAGAGACAGAAAAATCTCCACCCCACTTTTTTACTACATTTGATATATTTCTTTCGATACTTTTATCTTCTTCTCCTGTATACACGCATCTTTTAGCGTTAAATGCTCTCGCAACAAGAAATATATGAGTTGTTATTCTCACATCCCTTTTTATTCTATGCGATAATCTTAAAACCACAATTTCAGACATACTTATCAGTTATCAAAATCATTTTTTATTTTTTAAATCACAAACAGCATAGAAGAAATAATATTTTGATAATTTTTTTCCTTTTATTATCTTAAATTTTAGATCTAATGAAAACAAAACATCTTTAACCTCATTTATTTTCCATGTTTTTATCATATATTTTTCTTTTCCAATATTTCTTATTTCCCTTCCTTTTCCACTTCTAAATTCTATTATTAAAATTTTTTTAGTCACCCTTTGCAGTTCATTAATTATTTTTTCTAAGAAAGTTTCCACATCTTTTATAGAGCCAATCGTATTTCCAAGGCAAATTGTTACATCAAAGACAGAATCTTTAAATGGAAGATATTTTATATTACCTATGACATAAAAACCATTCATAAGCCTTTTTGCATTAAATATCATATTCTTTGAATAATCTAATCCGATAACAGAAAAACCTTTAGACCTTAAAAATCTCAAATGCCTTCCAGTACCGCAGCCAGCATCTAGGATTAATTTGGAATCTTTTCTTATTAATTTGTTCAAGATATTTTTTTCTTCCTCAAAAAGGGATTTTCCATAATATTTCTTTTTTGCATAAATATTTGCAATTCTATCCCAAACATTTTCTTTCATATAGCCCCGCTCGGATTCTCAAAAATTCGAACCGAGGTCTACTGGTCCAGAGCCAGTCATGCTTGACCGCTACACCACGGGGCTTTCTTTATATAAATAAAAAGAATAATGCTTAAATTTAATAAGGGGTAAGATTTGTATATGAAACCAAGAATAGAAAAAACAGATTTTGGGATTGTAGTAATAGATGGGAAAATATATAGAGATAAGGATTTGATTGTTTATTGGAATGGAACTATAGAAACAAGGAACAAATCTCATACTTTTTCTGAAAGAGATTTCAAAGATATTTTAAAAAAGAAGCCTGAAACAGTAATTATAAGCACAGGATTTTATGATTATGTTAGAGTTGATAAGATGGTAGATGTTATTGGAAGAACCCATGGTGTAAAGGTAATAAAATCAAAAACGCAAGAAGCATGCAGAAAGTTTAATGAGCTTGAAGGAAAAGTAGCAATTTTTATTCATCCTACTTGTTAAATATCGAAAATAAGAATTTAATTCTTAAGAGCAATCTTAAATTTTATGAAAAGAAAGATGTTATATTCCATAATAATATCTTTGATAATGTTTCTTTCAGTGATAGCTTTCCCAGTTATAATGCTATTTGGAGAAAGGCAGAATTTTCAGAAAGAAAACAAAACAGAATATATTAATGCAGGAATTACAGTAATAACATTTTATTACAAAAATGAAAATGATGAAAAAAAGGAAATTGAAAATATTTTAGAAAGCATAACAAAAGATTATTTAACATCTTTTAATGAAATTCAAATTGTTGTATTCAAATATAAAGAAGAAAAAACAGAAATTACAATAGAAAGCTTAAAAGGAAGCTCGAAAATTGAAGAAGAAGAAATATCAGAAAAAACTATAAGAGAAAAGGTTTGCAAACTTTTATTTTATCCTTCTGTAAAATGTTTTAGCCTTAAAGAAGTTGATGAAAATGCATGAAGAAATAAATGCAAAAAAACTTAAAGAATTATATTTAAATTTTTTTAGGAATAAGGGGCATGCAATAATAGGTTCTGCTCCATTAATCCCAGAAAATGATCCAAGCGTTCTTTTTACAACAGCTGGGATGCATCCTTTAGTTCCTTTTTTATTAGGTGCTCCTCATCCAGCAGGAAAAAGGTTAGCAAATGTACAAAAATGTTTGAGAACAGATGATATTGAGAGTGTAGGAGATACATTCCATAATACATTTTTTGAAATGCTTGGAAATTGGAGTTTAGGAGATTATTTCAAAAAAGAAGCTATTTCTTGGGCTTTTGAATTTCTTACCGAATATCTAAAAATAGATAAAGAAAAATTAAGTATAACAGTTTTTGAAGGAAATGAAAATGCTCCTAGAGATGAAGAAGCAATAAAAATATGGAAAGAGTTAGGAATACCAAGAGAAAAAATATTTTTAAAGCCAGCAGAGGATAATTGGTGGGGTCCAGTAGGAAATTCTGGGCCTTGTGGACCAGATACTGAAATATTTTTTGATAATGGAAAAGAGAGATGCTCTGAAAGATGCGAGCCGGGATGTAAATGTGGAAAATATTTCGAGATATGGAACCTTGTTTTTATGGAATATAATAAAACAGAAAAAGGTTTTGAAAGATTAAAACAAAAAAATGTTGATACTGGTATGGGAGTGGAAAGAACAACAGCAATACTAGAAGGAGCAAATAGTGTTTATGATACAGAATTATTTGAGCCTCTAATTAAAAAGATAACAGAAGCAAGTAAAAAAGATGAAATTAGGCATAAAAGAATAATAGCGGATCATATAAGAGCATCAGCTTTTGTTTTAAGTGAAGGTATTTTGCCTTCTAATGTTGAGCAAGGGTATGTTCTTAGAAGATTGATAAGAAGGTCAATTAGGTCATGCATCGTATTAGAATGCGATCCAAATATATTAAAAGAGCTTGCAGAAATAGTAATAAAAATTTATAGCTCAGATTACCCAGAGCTTGAAAAAGAAAAGAAATTTATCATAGAAAGACTGGACGAAGAAATTTCAAAATTTAAAAAAGTTATTGAAAAAGGTTTAAGATATTTTGACAAAATAGCTACAAAAGAAAACATAATAAGCGGAAAAGACGCATTCCTTTTATATCAGTCTTATGGATTTCCTATAGAACTAACAAAAGAAATAGCAAAAGAAAGGGGTTTAATAATAAGTGAAGATGAATTTTTGCAAGAATATGAAAAACATAAAGAAAAAAGTAGAACACTGTCTGCAGGAATGTTTAAAGGCGGCTTAATGAATCAAAGCGAAGAGACAAAAAAATATCATACTGCAACTCATTTATTACATCAAGCATTAAGAATTGTTTTAGGAGAACATGTAAAACAAAAAGGAAGTAATATAACTTCTGAGAGATTGCGCTTTGATTTTACTCATCCTAGAAAATTAACAAAAGAAGAGATAGAAAGGGTTGAAGAAATTGTGAATCAAAAAATAAAAGAAGCTTTACCTGTTAAAAGAATTGATTTGCCTTTAGAAGAAGCTAAAAAAATAGGAGCATTAGGATTTTTTGAAGATAAATATGGAAAAATAGTTTCTGTTTATATGATAGGAGATTTTTCAAAAGAGATATGTGGCGGGCCACATGTAAATAATACAAAAGAGTTGGGAAAATTTAAAATTATAAAGGAAGAATCTGTAGCAAGAGGGATAAGAAGGATAAAAGCTATCCTAATAAAAGAAGAAAATTAAATAGAAAGAAAAGCCGATTTCTGAGTTTTTCAGCTGAGCACATTTAGAATAAAATTTACCCAAACAGAGATGATAAGCCAGCTACTGCTTCTTCCATCTTCTTCTCCTCTTTTTCTTCCTTTTCTTTTGTCTCTTCTTTAACTTCCTGTTTTGTTTGTTGTGATGGAGCAGGGGAAAATACTGCTTTGCTTATAGCTTCATCTATGTTTACACCTTCTAATGCAGTTACCAATGCTTTTATTTGAGCTTCATCTACATTTTCTCCTATAGCTTTTACAACGTTTCTTAAATTTTCTTCATTTATTTCTTTTTTTGCGGAATGAAGTAAAAGGGCAGCGTATATTAAGTTCATTTTCATCACTCTATTAAAATTCCACTTTATTAAATCAAATATAAAAATTTAAATACGTTAATTTTTAGAATTTTTCAAAAATCTATTAAATAAAATATAGTTTAGGTTTGAGAAAAATGTATTAATAAATGAAAAATATTTTATTTTTATGTTGGTTCAAGTTCTTGATTGCGATTATATTCAAAACAATAAGCCAATAATAAGAATATTCGGAAAGACTGAAGATGATAAAAATGTTTGCCTGTTTTATGAAAATTTCTTTCCATATTTTTTTGTTGAGGGAAATATAGAAAAGATTAAAGAGGCTTTAAAGGATTTTGATATTATTGGTTTTGAAATAGAAAACAAATTCTTACCATTTGGTTACCAAGAAAAACCAAAAGAATTTTTGAAAATTATACTAAAAAATCCGGGAGATGTTAGTAAGGTTAGAGATTTTTTATTAAGCAAAAAAATTGCTGAAAATGTTTATGAGGCAGATATATTATTTAAATATCGTTTTATGATCGACCACGATATATTTGGAATTAGTTGGATTGAAGTTGATACAAAAAAAATTCAAACACAAACAGTAAAGGTTCCTTCTTTTCAAATAAGTGGCGAAATAAAACAGATAAAAAAAGAAGAGAATGCTAAAATGAAATATTTGTCTTTAGATATAGAATGCATACCTTCAGATTATTCTAAACCGCTTGATCCGAAAAACACACCAATAATAATGATTTCTTTTGCTTTTGACCCTCCTTTTAAAGGAAAGAAGCATTTGGTAATTTTAACAAAAAACGTTAAAATAGAGGATATCGATACAATTTGCGTGCAAAACGAAAAAGAGCTTTTGCAAAAATTTTTGGAAATTGTAGATCAATACGATCCGGATATAATCACAGGATATAATATAAATAACTTTGATTTACCTTTTGTTCTCGAGCGCTTAAAACAAAACAATTTACCCCAAACAATAGGAAGGTGTAATATAAAACCAGCGTTTTCAAAAAAGATTGGAATATTGGAAGAATGTACAATACCAGGCAGAGTCGTTTTCGACCCTTATCAGGTTATTAGAAGAGATCCTTGGTTAAGGTTTAAAAGATATGATTTGAATACAGTTGCGAAAGAAATGCTTGGTGAAGAAAAAATAGACATAAAATATAATGAAATGGAGCAATATTGGAATGGTGACGCTGAAAAAATTAAAAAATTTGTTTTATATTCTCAGAAGGATGCGGAACTTGCTTTAAGAATAACAAAAGAAGCAGGTTTAATTGAAAAGTTTTTTGAATTATCAAAGGTTTCCGGACTTTTATTACAAGATACTTTTGGCGGGCAAGCCTCAAGAGTTGAGATAAGACTTCTTCATGAATTTAAAAAAAGAAATATACTAATGCCTTGCAAGCAATCAAAAGAAGAGATTGAAAGAAGGATAAGAGAAAGGGAAAAGTATGGTTTAGTTGGAGCAATAGTTCTTGAACCAAAGAAAGGTTTGTACAGAAAAATTGTTTTGGTTTTGGACTTTACTTCATTATATCCTAGTATAATTAGAACATATAACATATCTCCAGATACAATAATTTCGGGGAATGATGCAAAAGACAAAAAATTCTATGAAGCGCCAAATGGAGCAAGATTTATAGATGAATCTGTTTATATGGGGGTTATGCCTTCTATTCTTGATGAAATGATGAGAAAAAGAGCAGAAATAAAAAAAGAGCTTAAAAAAGCTACTGGAGAAAGAAAAAAGACTTTGGATTATATGCAGCTTGCTTTGAAAACAATGGCAAACAGCTTTTATGGATATACAGGTTTTGTAATGGCAAGGCTTTATATGTTGGATATAGCAAATGCAATTACTGCCATAGGAAGAGAGAATCTTTTGAAAACAAAAAAGATAATTGAAGAAAAGTTTCCTTATAAAGTAATATATGCAGATACAGATTCTGTTTTCTTAGAAACTGATTTAGAAGATTTGGAAGAAGCAAGAAAGGTTGGAGAAGAGGTTTCTAAATATGTTACAGAATCTTTGCCAGGATTTTTAGAATTAAAATTTGAGAAAATATTCAAGAGTTTTCTAATTTTAACAAAGAAGAGATATGCCGGATGGGCATTTGAACCAAGTGATAAAGATTGGAAAGATTATATAGATATGAAAGGTATAGAAACAGTAAGAAGAGATTGGTGTGAATTGACTAGTGAAGTTGTTGCAAAAGTTATAGAATTAATATTGAAAAAAGAAGATATAAAAGAGGCAATAAAGTATGTTAAAGATGTTATACAAAAACTAAAAAGAAATGAAATACCATTCGAAAAATTAGCTATTGTTAAAGGAATAACCAAGCCAATAAATTCTTATAAGGGAACTTTACCTCATATTGAATTAGCAAAAAAACTTGCAAAAAGACATCCAGAAAATCCTCCTAAGATTGGAGATAGATTAAGTTTTGTTATAATAGAAGGTAATAGAATGTTATCAGAAAGAGCAGAAACAGTAGAATATGCAAAAGAAAATAACCTTAAAATAGATGCAAATTATTATATAACAAGTCAAATATTACCTCCGATAGAAAGAATATTAAGAACTTTAGGAATAACAAAATCAGAACTTTTGGGAGAAGGACAGCAAATAAGTATAAAGGATATAGCCTACCAGAAAGAATTTGATTTTAAAGAAAAAAACCAGACAATTAAAAAAGAAGAAATTAACTGTAATAACATTTTGTTGGATGGATGGGAAATATTTGTTTGTGAAAAATGTGGAAAAACATATAAAACAATTAGTTTAACAGGTTTATGTTGCTGTGGAGGAAAATTATTGATAAAATATAATGGTTCCGTTTCTAAATTTTGTAGGCAATAAATGTAAATTTTATTAACAATTTATTTTTATGAAAAACCAGAATGAAAAATATTTAAAAATGAACAAAAAGCTTATAGATTTTCTTATAAGTTCAGGAGCAATAAAAACAAAAAAGGTAAAGGAAGCATTTCTAAAAACTCCAAGACATTTGTTTATTGAAAGTGAATATGCTTATGAGGATATGCCTTTACCATCAATTAAGGGCCAAACAATTTCTCAACCATCAATAGTTGCTTATATGATAGAAAATTTAGATTTAAGAAAGAATCATAAGGTTTTGGAAGTTGGAGCAGGAACAGGTTGGAGCGCTGCTTTAATATCAAGAATAGTATATCCAGGAAAGGTTTTTACTATAGAAATAGATGAAGATTTGGTAGAGCTTGCAAAGAAAAACATAAGTAAATTAAATATAAAAAATGTAGAAATAATTCACAGGGATGGATCATTAGGATATGAAAAAGAGGCACCTTATGATAGATGTATAGTTACAGCAGCTTGTCCAAGAATACCTCCACCACTAATTCAACAACTAAAAGAAAACGGAAAATTAATATCTCCTGTTGGAAATGTTTTTTATCAAAATTTAATTCTGTTTGATAAAGAAAAAAACGAAATTAAGAATTTGGGTGGATGTGTATTTGTAAAAATGAAAGGAAAATTTGGTTTTAATGAAGAATTATAATTTTTAATTTTGATACTATATTCATAAGCCCCCGTAGCTCAGTTTGGATTTTAAAAACAAAAAGAGCACCAGCCTCCTAAGCTGGGGGTCGTGAGTTCGAATTTTAGAGAGTCTCACCGGGGGCACATTAAACTTTTCTAATGTCTACAGAATTTAGTATAAAAGCTGAAAATCATGTAAATTTAATTATAACAAGTAACTTGTAATATGGATATAAAAATCTTTAAGATAAAACAAAAATTTTAAAAAGAATTCAAAGTGTTTTCAAAATTGTAGAGAAGTTTGAGATAGTTCTATTTTTTTCTATTTTTATTTAGGTTTTTGAAAAGTGCTCACAAAACTATGGAACATAAAAAATTTCGAAAAAGAAGAAATTTTAAATAAATTAGCTCTAAGTTAAATATATGGTTTCATTAAAAAATTTTATATGGGCATTATTTTTTTTAATAGTTGAAAATGCAATTGCAGCAGATGTAACAGTTTCTAGTAATAAAGTAGATCTGCCATCTTTTGTTAATACTAATAGCAATATAACAATGTTAAATCTATCTATCTCTTATACAGGAAGCGACAATATATCGTTAAAAAATTTAATAGTAAATTTTAATTCAACAAACGAAATAAATGCAACAAATACAAATCTAAGCGTTTGTGTTTATCTTTCAGAAATAAATTCTTCAAATTTATTGGGCTGCAATAATTTATGGAATGTTAGTGGAAATGTTAACCAAACAAATATAACCATTTCAAATCTTACAATAAACCAAACAGCCAAAAAAATACTTATAGCATATAGAATATTTAGAAATGCTTCTTTTCCAATAAATGTTTCTCTTTTTGTTTTAAATGATAGCTTTATATTTAACACAACTAATTTAACAATAAATTTTGTTAATGGGATAACATATAATTCCACAACAAAATATTTTTCATCAAACTTTACACAAATACAAGATTTGCATGCTACTGCAAAGCTTCTTCCAAGATATGCTGATACAAATGTTAAAAACCAAGAAATAATTTATATAATAAATTCAACAGGAAAGGATATAATAAACTCAACGATTGTTAAAATTCCGGATGATTTAGAGTTCGAAGTTTCTGGATATTCTATAATAAAAACTGATAATACAAATTTGAGTGATACTGCATGTGCAGGATATTGCAATAAAACACAAAATGAAATAAAAATATCTTATCTTGTTAATAATATAGGGATAAAAACAGTGACATTAAGATTAAAAATAAACACAACAACAGAAGAAGAAAATTTAACAATTAATTCCACAATAAACGGAGGAAATCTTTCAAATGTTTCAACAGATTTTAATGAACCAGAAACAACTTTAATAATAAAACAATTATTAAATGTAACGAATATTGAAGTAATGAAGAATACTGCTATTGTAAACGGGACAGATTATTGGTTATTTAATTTTACTGTAAATATAACTGCAAATGTTTCTGGATTAATACAATTTAAAATGGATCCTTGGAGATCAGATTCCAAAAACACAACCATACCTTTAACAAGCGGAACAGGAGAAAATAAAACATATTATGCTAGTATGTGGTTAAGCACAAATTCTAGCAACATATTTAATGTTACTGAAGAGTATTCTTCAGGAATTTTGTTAAACGCTACATCAAATAAATTATATACACTAATACTAAAAATGATAATCCCTCGAAATACTCCAATAGCAAGCGATTGGTGGACTACTTATAGCATATTATTTAGAACCATAGCGTAACAGGTGCTTTTATGAAAATATTTTATGTTTTAATATTAGCTTTGTTTTTATTCCAATTATCAAAAGCAGAATATGTAGGAGTATTAAATATTTCAACAAATTCTAAACACATAGTCACCGGACTATATGGACAAACAATAATAGAAACAACAAAATTAACAACCACAACTATTCAGACCACAACCATTTTTACAACAACCACTACAACAACCACCATTAAACCAACCACAACAACTTCTACAACCACAACAACATTACCGCAAACTTATTCGGCAGATTTAAAAATAAAAGAGGAAGAAATAAACATTTTTATTGAAAATTTATCTAGCATATTAGAAAAACATATTGGAAAAATTGATATAAATAGATTGAAAAAAACAACAAATGAATTAATAAATAACATTACAATAAGAAGAGAGCTCGTAATAGGTAGCAAATCATTTCTAACAACAAATATAAAATATATTGGAAAAGAAAAAATAAAAAATCTGATTATTTATGATAATGTATCAAAGCTTTTCTCAGTAAATGCCAGTGAAATAAAAATATTTTCTGATATTAAACCAATTGTTTTGGAAGAAGATCCTGTTTTTTTATTTATATACCAAAACATATCTCAAAATGACACTATATTTATAAGATATTCTGTAGAGAAAGAAGTTAAAAAGGATGTGTTAAATGAAACAAAAACTATATTGTTTTTAGAGGATTTTAAGAAGGATGAAGACACAAAAATTATTTTAATTTCATCAATTATAATTTTGATAGCTTTTATAATAATTTCTTATTTAATAATATCTAAACAAAAAGGATATGGATATAGGTATTCATATAAGAAAAGAAATTGGCCGATAAGTTTCATTTTAAAAATGAAAATAAAGAAATTGAAAGAGAAGATAAAAAATGTATTAAAAAAGGAAAGAGAAGAAAAATTCAGATATCAATTTAAAAAATGATTATTTTATAAATCTTTCAGTTCCAGTAGATTTTAACAATTCTTTCATCAAAATTTCCGCAATACTTTCACCAATTTTTTCCAAGTCAACTATTAAAAAAAGAATTTTACACTCATTTCTATAAACCTTTCCAAATATCGCTCCTCTAATCTTCCAATCATCTTCTGCAACAAGGCAAGCATTAGGATTTTCTTCGATAATTTTTATTATATCTCTTTCTGTTATCATATTTCTAGATTTTGGTGGAAAGTTTCTTTCCAACTCAAGAATAGATTTAATATCTCTCTTTTCAGCTTTTCTTACTCTTATTTTTTCCATAAAATTCACGAATAAAATATTGGCCTTTTAGACAGATATTTATTCATAGCTAATGTTTCAAAAGGATAATCTTTTTTCTCAGATTTTATAAATTCTACTAATTCGTCCAAAGACATTCTTTTAACAATACTCTTCTTCCTATCCCTAATCCTCACAGATATTTCTTTTCCTTCAATTTCCTTTTCACCTATAACTAATATTACAGGTATCCACTCAGTTTCGGCATCTCTTATTTTTTTAGGAATAGTCTCTTCTCTATCATCAATATCAACCCTTATTTCATTCTTTTCAATCTCTTTAGCAATCTCTTCAGAGTAGCTTATGAATTTTTTGCTTACCGGGCATATTCTTATTTGAGTAGGAGATAGCCATAAAGGTAGCATAGGATTTAATCCATTTTCTTTGTTCATTGCTTCTTTTTCAAGAATTGCGTAAATAACCCTTTCAACAGCTCCGCTCGGAGATAAATGTAATATTATAGGGAATTTCTTTTCTCCATCCGAATCTATAAATTTAATTCCATATCTTTTTGCATTTTCAACATCTATTTGATCTGTTGTTAATGCTGCTGCTTTATCCAATGCATCAACAAAATTAAATTCATATTTAAAAACAAAATAAAAGAATTGCTTATCCCACATTTCTAATAGCGCTGGCTTATCCCATTTTTTTACTAATTCTTTTATAAAATCTTTATTTTCTTCGTAAAAATCTTTTGTTACTCTAATAGCAAGCTCTAAATCATTTTTTGTTAAGCCGAAACTTTTTTGTATTTCTGTTGACAACTCAAATCTTCTAATAATTTCCTCTTTTGCTTGCTCCAAATCCTTACAAAGAGCATGACAATCTGGCATAGTAAATGCTCTTAATCTTCTAAGACCAGCTAATTCGCCACGCTGCTCAACTCTGAAGCTATATCTTGTAAGCTCATAAATCTTCAAAGGAAGGTTTTTGTATGAGATTGTCGCATCCTTTGCCAATAAGAATTGACCAAAGCATGCGGCAAACCTAAGAAAAACCTTTTTATTTGGTGTTTGAATAACATATTGTCTTGCAGGAAATCTATTCAGATAATCTTTAAGAGCAGGATGCTCAAAATCGTACATTATTGGAGTTTCAACCTCCATTGCTCCATATTCTTTCATTTTCTTAGTAACAAATCTTTCAATTAAAGATTTTATTAATCTTCCCTTGGGTAAGAATCTTAAATTTCCAGGATCGCTTGCTGGCTCATAGTCTGCTATTTCTAATTTTTTCATTAATTTTATATGTGGCGGCTCTTTTTCCACTTTTCTAGATTTTGCCATTTCGTATTTTGCGAATTTTTCAAGATTTTTAAATTCAGAAAAATCAAAACCAAAAATTTTTCCATTTTCTATCTCTATTTTATTCATTTTTCCATTCGGCTCTATTATGAACCATTGAGATACAAGCTTTTTTTCTTTTTTCAGAGCTTCTGAAATTTCACCTATTTTTATCTCTCTCGATAATTCTGAAAGTGGGTGACCTTTACATTTTATTTCAAATGATTTGTACCAACCAAAAGGAGCTCTATATACTTCAAATTTACTTTTCAAAATATTTTCAGACTCTTTTAAAATTTCTATGGCAGCTTCTGGAGAAGATAAATCTCTACTTAAATGAGCATAAGGATATAAAACAATTCTTTTTGTTTTTATTTCTTTAGCTATTTTACTTACCTCTTCTGAAAGAGCTTCCGCTATTTTCTTTAAATCCCTTTCATCATCTTTTTCCACAGCAACAAAAACTACTAAACATTCTTCTATTCTCTTCTTTTTTAGTTCACATTCTTCAGCAAATTCAATTGCCTTTTCTTTTGGCTCAAATTCTATAAAGTCTGAGTGAATTGCTAAAATTTTCATAATTTACTAATTCAAGAAAAATATTATAAAACTTTTTTTGATTATATTTTTACATATAGCCCCGTGGTGTAGCGGTCAAGCATGACGGCCTTTGGAATTTAGATTCCAAAGATGCGATTTAATGAGCAAATAAAGAAAGCCGTAGACCTCGGTTCGAATTTTTGAAAATCCGAGCGGGGCTATTCTTCATATTCATTAAGAGCCTTCAATCCAGAATTTGTAATAACTAAATATGTTGTACCAAAACTTAATGTAGAAACATAACCCTTTTCTATTAATCTTTCTATTATTTTAGAAACATTTGGATTAAAATCTTTAAAACTTGTAGCTAATTCACTTCTCATTACTACATGCTTTTCACTTATTTTTTTCAAAACTCTGTATTCTTCTTTTTCAAGCATTTTCTCACACAGCCAACTCTTCCTTTATTTTTTCAGCCTTCTTTTTACCGGAAATTATTTCAACAAGCTTTAAAGCAAATTCTATTGCAGTTCCGGGAGATTTTGATGTTATTATGTTGTTATCAATCACAACTCTCCCATCTCTTGGTCTAGGAATATTTTTTTCAATTCCAGGATAGCATGTAGCTATTCTATCATTTAAAATTCCCGCCTTTGCTAAAACAACCGGAGCGCCGCATATAGCTCCAATTATTTTTTTCTTTTGGTCAAAATCCTTTATAATTTTTATTATTGTGCTACTGTTTGATAAATTTACATATCCCGGATTTCCTCCCGGTAAGACGATCGCATCAAAATTATCTGGATCAATATCAGAAATTTTTTTGTCAACTACAATTTTTATACCATGAGCACCCTCTACTATTGAAGATACTAAACCCGCTAGAGTTACATCAATATCCGCTCTTCTTAAAACATCAACTATTGTAGCAGTTTCAATTTCTTCAAAACCTTCTGCTAGAGGAACCAAAACCTTCATTTTTTCACCTTATAAATAAATAACGAAATTCTAAAATATTTAAATTTATAATTATATGATGGATTAGAGGTGATAAAAATTATATTCGGAATAACTATAATTTCAATAAATGCAATAAATAATAGGAGAGCAAATGTAGGAGATATATCTGTTAGTTCTACCCCACAAATAAAGAATGTTAAAGAAAAGGAAATAGAAGGAATTCAAGGCAAACTACTTCTTATAGAATTTTCATTTACAACAAAATATGAACCTGACATAGGAGAAATAAAAATTGAAGGAGAGATTTTATATAAACCAAAGGATATCGATGAAGCATTAAAATATTGGAAAAAGAATAAGAAGTTGCAAGATGATATAGCAATACCAATTTTAAATGCATTGTTTAAAAAGTGCCTTACCGAAATAATAAGCATAGCAGAGGAACTTCAGTTACCTCCACCCATAATGTTTCCTGTAGCTAAACCAAAAAACTAAAACAATAAAAGATATATGCCAAATGTCATTAAGAATAAGCCTAACAATATTCCAAAATTTTTAAATCCTCTATGAGTATAACCTGTTCCCGGAAAATAAATAGTCATGAAAGATCCAAATAAAAGCAAAAATATTCCAAAAAATTTTTTAATTATGATATAAACTTCAATCCCTTTTACTAAAATATAAATACCAAAAAAAGTTAATGATAAAGAAATTATTAAAACCTTTAAAGTTTCTCTATCCTCTTTTCTAGATTCTATCAAATTATAAATTCCAAAAATTCCGATTGCTATAAGCAGACAAGCAAAAATTTCTAAAAGCATAAAACACTACCAAAATAAAATTATAAATAAAAAATTAAATTTATTTAGAGGTTATGTAGATGGAAGAATTTAAAGAAATAATAAAAATACCTAAGGAAAGAACAGAAACATTGAAAAAGTTTTTAAAAGAAATAGAAGAGAAAGGAAAGGTTAAAATAGAAATAAATGATAATGAAGTTATTTTGATCGGAAATAGTATTGATGTTTATATAACTAAAAATGTAATTATAGCTATCGGAAGAGGATTCGGATTTAAAGAAGCAGTTAAGCTTTTTAAAGATTATGCAATTTATGTAATACCTATATCAAAAAATAAAAACACTTTAGAAAGAATCAAAGGAAGAATAATTGGAAGAAACGGTAAGGTAAAGAAAATGATAGAAGATTTAACTAATACAAAAATATCTATATATGGAAAAACTGCTTCTTTGATAGGAAAGGGGGAAGGTTTGAGTAATGCAAAATTTGCCTTAGAGAGCTTGATAGCAGGTAAGAGTCATTCTTATGTTATAAATTTTTTGAAAAGAAAAAGCTTAAGATTTAAAGAGGATTTCTATGAATAAAACAGCTGAAGAGTTAGCAAAAGAGCAGAAAGAAATTTCAATTAGTGAATTTTTTGAAAAAAATAAACATTTGTTAGGGTTTGATAATCCGGTTAAAGCATTATTAATGGCTGTAAAAGAAGCTGTTGATAACTCTTTAGATGCTTGTCAAGAAGCAGGAATATTACCAGAGATAGTTGTAAAAATAAAAGAAATAAAGGACGATATTTATGTTGTAAGAGTTGAAGACAATGGTCCAGGAATAGTTAAAGAGCAAATTCCAAAAGTTTTTGGAAAATTATTATACGGATCAAAATTTCATAAAATAAAACAAAACAGAGGACAACAGGGCTTAGGAATATCAACAACAGTTCTCTATTCCCAAATTACTACAGGAAAGCCAGCAAGAATATGGAGTAGAACAGGAGAAAATAAACCTACATATTATTTTGAAATTCATATAGATACCCAAAAAAACGAGCCAATAATTTTAAAAGAAGAAAAACAAGAAGATGTTATAAAAGATCATGGAACAATTATTGAAGTCACGTTGGTAGGAAAATATAGAAAACAAATTGAAAAATATTTAGAGCAAACATATCTTGCAAACTCATTTGCAGATATAACATTCTATTCTCCAAAAGGAGAGAAAATAAAATTTAAAAGAGCAGTAGAAGAGTTACCGAAACAACCAAAAGAAATGAAACCTCATCCACATGGAGTTGAGTTTTGGACATTATTAAGAATGCTTTCACAAACAAAGTCAAGAACATTAGAATCTTTCTTAGTAAACGAGTTTTCATCTATTGGAGCAAAAAGCGCAAGAGAAATATGTAAAATTGCTCATTTAGATCCAGATTTAAATCCAACAAAAATAACAAAAGAACAAATAGAAAAATTACTTAAAGCAATGCAAAATGCTAAAGTTCAGAGACCTCCTTTAGATTGCTTGTCTCCAATAGGAGAAGAGGAGTTGAAAAAGAGCTTGAGAAGAATTTATAAAGATGCTGAATTTGTTACAGCAATTACAAGAAAACCAGAGGTTTATAGAGGTTTTCCTTTTATAATAGAAGCTGCTATAATTTATGATCCAAAAAATTTCACAGAATTTGAGTTGATAAGATTTGCGAATAGAGTTCCTTTGTTATATCAGGCAGGAGCTTGCGCTATTACAGAGACAATAAAAGAAATTGATTGGAGAAGGTATGGAATAGATGAATCTCAAGGAATTCCTCAATTTCCTATTAAGGTTGTTGTTCATGTATGCTCTTCGTGGGTACCCTTCATTTCAGAAAGTAAGAATGCCATAGCATCTTATCCAGAAATAGTTAGAGAGATAAAACTCGGAGTACAAAAGGTTGCAAGAAGATTTTCTGTTTATTTGAGCGGAAAAAGGAAAGAATATCAACAAAGAAAAAAGATTGAAATGTTTTATAGATATTCTCAAGAGATTGTTGAATCATTAAGCAAACTTACTAATAAGCCGGTAGAAGAAATAAATAAAAAGTTAGAGAGTCTTATATCTTCCAAAATATCTAAAGAAAAAGAATTGGAAAAAAATAAAAACGCTACTTAAATATTTTTAGGTATATAAGATTTAAAGGTGGCTTTATGAGTGAAAAAATGAAAATTGTTATAGAAAATGTTGTTGCTTCTACAACAATCAATAAACCTATACCGTTAGACAAGCTTTTAACTGTTCTCGAAGCAAGCGAATATGAACCGGAACAATTTCCGGGTTTAGTATATAGATTAAATGAACCAAGAGCAGCTTCGCTAATATTTCGTTCAGGAAAAATAATTTGCGTGGGAGCAAAATCAATATCAGAGGTTAAAACGGCATTAAAAGAGATAGTAAAAAAAATTAAAAAGATTGGTATAAAAATAGATGAAGAAAAAATAAAAATAAAAATAGAAAATATAGTAGTCACTGTTAATCTGAACAGAGAATTAAATTTGGATGAACTCGCATTTTCCTTAGAAGCAAGCGAATATGAACCGGAACAATTTCCTGGATTGGTTTATAGACTTTTTGAGCCAAAAGTTGCGTTCTTATTATTTTCTTCCGGAAGGGTAGTATGTGCTGGGGCGAAAACAATCGGAGATGTGAAAAAAGCGGTTGAAATACTTGAGAAAAGACTTTCTAAAAGCTAAAATTTATAAATAACCTAGAAAATAGTTATTTATGAAAAATTTAACAAAAACAAAAAAAATAATATTTTTTATCTTGTTTTTAATATTTCTAATACCTTTAACCAAACCTCAGGAAGAAAAAATAATCTGTAATAAAGAAAGATTTTTTGTCGGAGAATATATAAGCTGCGAAGCTTTAGATTGTGAGAGCGGAGCTTGGTTCATTGCAAACAAAGTAGGAAAACCTATAGAAGACGCTTTAACTATCGATATACCACCAAAAGTTTTGATGATAGGACCAACTAAAAAAGAGGGAATAATTGCTTTAAATCTGATATGTTTTCAACCTTCAGGATATTATCAGAAAGATATAAGTGTGGAGATGGGAGTTTATCTTTCTTGTCCTGATGAATGCAAAAGAGAAAATATCTGTATATGTGAAATAAATAATTGCACAAAAGGTCTTCTAACAATAAGAAACTCAGAACAAAACCCTTTGGAAAGCGAAATCTTCAAGTTTGTTTCCCAAGATTTAAAAATAAACTTTACTCCAAAAGATATTGGAGTGGTTAATGCAAGGCTAGATTGCTTTGAGCCGTATCAGTTGATAAGAGAAACAAATATAAAAATTATAAAGTCTTGTACAGGTTCAATTTCGCTGACATTAAAGCCAAATTTAACATATCTTTCTAAGATAGTTGAGGCTTCTGTTTCTGGTATTAAAAATTGTGAAGATAAAACAATATCTATAAGAAGATATTCTTGTAAAGGTTCAGAGGTTTGCAACACAACACAAGATAATAGCTGTACATTTTTCGCCCCTTCTGAAAAAGGAAGGTATACTTACTATGCTTGCATAGATAAAAATGATGATGGAGATACAGAAGATCCTGGAGAGAATGCATTAGCTTTATTAGATGTTGATGTTCAACCTGAAAATTTAAAAATAGCAAATTTGTCGTGCGAGAGAGAAAAGGGTTTCTGCAGTTTAAATGTTTATGAAAACACTATAAATGATTCTGTTGTTTTGTTTATATTTTTGATAGAAGAACCTAAAGGGGCTATATATTATCTTTCAAATCTAAATATGGAAAAATATTCAGTAGGAGATAAAATATCATTTCTTTCTCCTATTACAGAATGTCCAGAAGGAAAGGAGTTGAAGATATTAGCTTTAGCATATCAACTAAGTGATCTTAAAAATAGGTTGTTAAGAATCAAAACCCAAGGATTCATTTGTTAAATAATTTTAATTGAACATAAATAGATAAAAATATATAAATACAAAAAATCTAATTCATAGATATTTGAAATTTGTTTGAGAAAAAGGAATAAAATATGGCATTGCTTTCCTTAGAATATATTTTTAAGATATTGATTCTTTCAGTTGTGGCTGCCATAGTAATATTGACTATTATGAATTTTTATGGAGATATTGAAATTTTTATTAAAGGTTTCACCAAAAGCGAAAATAAAACAGATTTTCCAAAAGAAGTAACAAAAGATTCTTTTAATGCCGGAGAAATAGCTAATTATATTCAAACATGCTATTTAAAAATGTCTTCTTTACCAGAAAATAAACAAAAGGATATTGTATGTTATATATTGCTTGCTCGAAATGGATTTTCTGTGAATGTGGAAGAGATCAGAAGAAGAATACCTGAAAATATAAATGTTACATTTTCCGCATCATTTTCTAGAAATTATCTTAAAATAGAATTCAGAGATGTTGGAAATAGAATTATTGTATCAGATTGATTTCTTAAATATAAATATTTTTGCATATTAGATTTTTTGATATGTTTGGAGATAAGCATTGCATATTTTGCAGAAAAAAATTAAAGAAGGAATGGAAATTTTGCCCAAATTGCGGATATAGGATCAAAGAAAATTCTATTAAAATAGAAAAAACAATTCCTAATATTTTTTCTATATCATTTAGATTTTCCCCACTAACAACAAAAAAAGAAGTCCGGAAAAATTTTTATAAAAAATTAGAACCGAAAATTAGGAGTAATTTATTTAAAGAAAATATAGAAGAGAAAAATATCTTATTTAGAGAGTTACCGAAAAATGTAGAAGAACCTGAAACAGAAATAAAAGAAGATGAGAAAAAAAGAAATATATTAATTCATTTACCCGGAGTTAAAAGCGAAAAAGATATTATAATTGAAAGATATTCACAAAGTATAGAGATAAGGGCTTTTTTAGAGGATAAAATCTATTTCAAACTTATTCCGCTTTCAGAAAATTATGAAATTAAAAAAAGTTTTAATAACGAAACACTTAAAATTGAAATAAACAAGAATATCTTTAGAGATTTTTAAATTTATTTATATATTCAAAGGAGCCGATTTTCTTGTTATAATTTTCTTTCCGATCTCATATTTTACTTCAGCAGAAGGTAATGATACACCACCTTTTACAATTAACAGAGGCTTTATCTTATAATTTACAATTATCTCTTCATGCGGTTTCATTGATCCAAATTTCCATTTTATTTCAGTATGCTTTTCCTGAACTTTAGTTATTGGTTTAAGCCCTGCAAAATGCCTTATCTTAAATATAAAAGGAACATAATCTTTTAGTTCCACTTTTTTAACTTCTCTTCCAGTATTATTCTTTATTTCAATAGCTATAGTCATTTCTGAATTTTCGCCTTTTTTTATAACAAATTTTTTTATTACTATACCAGTCAATTTATATAAGTAGAACAAAAATCCTAAGACAAAAGCAAATAGTATGGCAGCTATATTAGCATAGCTTGTTTCAAATTCAATAACAATCTTTTCATTAGGAGATAATTTTTCTATATTCCAATATATTTCATTTTTTTCGAACCTTGCTTCCGGACCGCTTATTTGCCTATATGTTTGAATATTCATAAAAGGAATTTTTTCAGTTATTTTTATGTTTTTTGCCTCTGCATTTCCTTTGTTTTCTATTTTTATCTCATACCTATTCCCAAAAAGAATCGGTTTTTTTATAATATACTTTTGTATAATAGGAGATGCTAATATATTAAATCTAAAATCTTTTTTATTTGCCAGTTTACCTTCAAAATAAATCTCTACACTGCCTATATAATTTCCAGGCTCTGAATCCATAGGTATTTCTATAGTCTTCTCTAATGTTTTTGTTTCTCCAACATTCATATCTATTATTTCAAAGAAATATCCAATTATTTTTTGGGAAGGAGATTTTATATCACATTTTACCAAGACATTTGAAAGATAATTAAATCCAGGATTTGATATCGTTATTTTTATATCAGCCTTTCCTGCAGGTACCAAAGAGCCAGAAACATATATATTTTCTATTCTCGCGTTAACATTTTTCAGTACAGTCACAAATATTAAAATATCATTTTTTTCTCCTGTTTTCAAAGATTCTAATTCGATATTTATTTTATATGTCCCGGGAATAGTATCATATCTTGGTGATATTATAATCTTTATAGTTTTTGTTTCACCTGCCTTTATATTTCCAACATCTTCAATAATCATCCAGCTTGTTAACCCTTTTTGCTTTAATAAGATTCTATCGTCTATGTCAGATTTTATAGTTATATTTATAGTATATATTGTTTCTGTGAATATCGTTACTTTTTCATCGCTTATGTTAAAACTGAAACTAAATGCTTTTTGAATAAAGAATGTAAGAACAGCCAAAATAAACAATTTTTTAAATCTCATCATAAATTATATTTATTTTAGTTCTTTTAAATATATTACATTGAATGCGGGGGTAGCCAAGTGGTCAACGGCGCAAGGTTGAGGTCTTTTTGTTTAAAAAGGCAAAAGCCTTGTTCCTTAGTGGATTCGTGAGTTCGAATCTCACCCCCCGCATTTTAAGAAATTTTTATAGCGCTTACAGAAGTAAAACTAAATTTTTCAGAAAATCACGAAAAAAGAATAAAATTATTTTGCAAGCCTGTTTAATTCTCTTTGAACTAGCAGGCACTAATATACCAACAAATAAAACAATAGAAACCATAACATTGTACTTTCCTTCTTTGTTACATTTGCAAAACCTTATGCATATTTGCACAGCCAATAAATATTTGCGATTGGTATTATTAGATAGGCTTTTGGTATTTTTTGTCCTATCATTTAATTCATTTTTTGTTTTTACATAACAGTAGATGATATATATTCCCAATGTTAGAATTCCTAGGATATCATAACCAAACTTCTTTTACAGGCGTAAGGATTATTTATTTCCATCTTTTTAAACTTCTTTTATCAATTAAAACCAAAATTTTATTATTTATTAGAGAATAATGTGTTAAGGAACCAATCTTTAAACTTTGAATCTATCTTTCGGGCCTTTTTACTAATTTTACGTATTTTTTTCCACCCTCTCTTCTGCACTTGACTGCTCCCCATTTATCTAACTTGTTGACCCAAACATTTACATTATTGACCTTTACCTTAAGCTTTTCTGCAAGCTCTTCAAGAGTAAACTCTTTATTAGGATATCTTCTTAGTATTTTTAATACATCCTCTTGTCCCAAATTGCTCACCTCCCTAATAATTATATGTATTTATTTAAATAAAAACAAAATCAATTGGATTAACTACTTAATATTAATAACCTATTCCCTATTTTAACCTCTTTACAAAAACCTTTTATCTTCATGATTTTTTGATATGAAATATTTGCGTGCAATGAATTTATTTCTATATTTTCTCCTTTCATTGTTATATTAATATTCGGTATTTCTAGAAAACCAGAAACATTATTCAAATTTAATTTATCAAAATAAGCATCTTTAATTTCTATTTTTGAGAACGAGGTATTATAAATAATTAATGAACTTTTAGGCCTTGTTAAATTAAATGAAGATGAGGATATTTTTGTGAAATTTCCTTTTATATTGGCAATTCCATTCTCTATGGCCAATTCTCCGTAAAAATTTAATATAGTAATATCATCATAAGGTATTCCTAAAACAGAATCACTTATGTTAATTTCATACGATTGGGTTGAATTTAAAAAAAGAGTTGAATTATTTAATTGAAGTTTTAAAGAGCTTATAATAAGTTCTGAAGAAAAATTTATTTTTTCTTTTTGTGTTATGTTTATTATTGGCGCAAAAATCTTGAAATCTTTTATTATTTGCGAACCAAATAAAGCAAATCCTATCAACAACAAAAGAAATAAAAATATAATAGCAGTGTGAATCTTTTTTGCCATAATTTTTATTTGTTTTTTGTTTTAAATATATTTAAATAGATAGAAATATGATTTTATGTGTATAGATGTGATTTTATGTTTGGAACTGAAAGTTTATCAAGTTTGTTATGGTTTATAGTTTTTATATTGTTTGCTATATTCTACCCAAGAATAATGCTTGCACAAATGATAACAAAGCTCGAGGAGTCTGCAAGAAACTTAGAAGCAATGTCAGCAAAATCTAGGCATATCATAATGAAAAAAATAGGAGTATTTTCTAAGGATTTGGAAGAGAAAATAAAACATTTTCAAGATTTCTTTTCCATAGAGCCATCTTCTTTAGATCCTTTCGGCGTAGTAAAGAAGATAGATGTGCTTTATAGATATGCTGAAAAAAGGTTTGATGATTTTGTGAATAGTATCGGAAAGCAAAAATCAAAAGAAGAAAAACAAATGATAAACTTTGCATTAAGAGCATCGATAAGCATAAACATGATAGCAAAGATTGTTAGGCATTATGTAGAAACAGTTAAAAAATATAAAAACTTGCAAATTGCCTTAATTCTTCAAATGCAATTGCCAATGATCGAGAGAATAGCAAAAAGTGAATTAGAAGGTACGCAAGCATTTGCTAATGGTTACCCTATTGGTGATTCCATAGGCCCAATGATAGCAGCTTCTTTAATGGAAAAACAAAGATATATTACTGAAGATGTTGTATATGATGAAAAAGAAATGTTTGGAAGAAGGGTAATAATTCTTAAAGCAGATGGTCCTGCCCCACACTTAGGCAGAATAGATGATGCATTGAATAAAATAATTAAAAGAAGAAAGATAGCAAAAGTCATAACCATAGACGCTGGAGCAAAGCTAGAAGGAGAAAAAACAGGAAGTATTGCAGAAGGTATTGGATTTGCTATGGGAGGAGATGTTCAGAGGGAAATAATTGAAAATATATTACTTCCTAAGAAAATACAGTTGGATTCAATAATTGTAAAGGTTGGAATAGAAGAGGCTATAATGCCAATGACAGAAGAAATAAGCAAAAGTATTCCAAAAGCAATAGAAGCTATAAAAGATTCTATAAAAAGAACAAAAGAAAAAGGAGATATTATAGTGATAGGAGTTGGCAATTCATGCGGAATAGGAAATACGAAAAGCTCATTAAAAGAAGCTGAAAATAAAATAAAAGAAATATCAAAAAAAGAAAAAACGAAAAAGAAAAAAACCAAGGGAATATTCTCAAGAATAAAAGGTTTAGATTTTTAACATAAAAGTCCGCCAAATTTTTAATGCTTATTTTTTGATTTTCTACCATATTTTGCATATTTAAAAGCTTTAAAAACACTTTTTTCTTTTTGAAAAATGCAAATTATAAGAAATTACTTATAGAAAAGTATTGTTTATTTTTGTTTTTAGTAACAACTTTCACTCTTTTTTATTCTTTTAGAGCCAATCCTTATAACCTCTTCTAATTCTTCAAGAGAAATCCATATTTTTTTACAAATTCTATAACATCTTCGTTAAGAGAAGGCATATAACCTTCTTTTGCAAGATATAAATATCTTTCAAAAACTTTTCTCTGATATGTTACTCATATTAAATAAAATGAAATTCTGAATACTAATACACATTATAAAAAGAATTAATAATATTACAACAAAAATCTAATTATGGGTGTTGAAGAAATAATATGGGCGTTTTTTAAGATACCTGATTACCTGAGGACAGGGGTAATGATAAATGATATTGTAAATTTTATTCTTGTTCCTAGTGCATTGCTATTAGTTTTTTTAACTCTTGCAGCAGAAGCCTTTTTACCAAAAGGTATGAAAGAAAGGTGGAAAGCTCTTATTGCTTTGGTTTTTTACTTAGTTATTGTTACACAAGGATTTTATGCTCAATTTGCAATATTTGCAGTAAATTATACGATTTTATTCATATTTTTTGCTTTCGGACTTTTTGTAATTACAAGGTTTATTCCAATGAAGTATTGGAAGGCAGGAACCCAGATAGCAGCAAAATACGGAGAAAAGAAAACGGATATCAGAAGATTAGAAGATGAATTGAAAATGAAAGAAAGAGAAATGGAAAGAATACAAAGATTTTTAGATGATGCAAGAAAGGCAGGAAGAACAAGGGATATTCAGATATGGGAGCTAATGCTCGCAGAGGTGGAAAGAGAGATAGATAGATTAAAAATAAGGATAGAAGAACTGAAAAGATTTCCGTAATATCATTAGATTATATTTTTTACCACTTAAAAGTGTAAAAATATACCAGGTTATATATATTTTACTACCAAAAAGTATTTAAAATATGTATTACAATTATAATATATGACAAATGTAAAAACTGTTTTTGATATATCTCCTGTATTTGGAGAAATGGTTGGAAGTTTAAAGGAACCCATAGACACCAAAACTTTTGAGTTTGTTGAAAAAACATCAAGAAAACCTGAAAATATAGCCCATTATATATACGGTGGAGAATTCTTTGATGGAAAAGAAAAAGTAAAGACACCTGGACTTCTCGGTCTTTATGCACCAGAAAATTCAAATCCGTTATCCGGAGATGATACAATGGGTTTAATAGACCCTTTTTTTGCTTTTAGCGGACCATCAGTAGGATATATTGCTGGTATTGCATATGAAAGACTTGGTGAAGCAGATATGTATGGTGCTTCAGCAGAGGTTAGTGGTTATAAAGATATAACAAGACCTCTTTCAGTATACATCCTACCAGTTGCTCTTTCGCTTTTAGGGTCAGAAGAAAAAAAGGAAGTAAAAATATAAAAAGATTCAGAAAAGGAATACAAATCTTTACTGGCGAAAAGATTAATAGATTCACTAAGAGAATTAATATGATTTAGTTTTTAAAAGATTATAAAAAATATAAGCGACTTGAACGATGCTATAGCCAAAATTATCTATGTGCAAATATTGCTTTTATTTTTTTTCCTATCTTATCTATTCTAACAAAACCAAATCTCTCAAATTGTATTATTTCCCCTTTTTTTAGATCTTTCAGATTAAGCTCTCCATAACCTTTTACAATTTTTTCTGGAGTAATAATCTCGACATCAATCTTAAATTCATCAGGAACCCATTGAATTATTTGAACCTTTTTGTTTTCGTTTTTAATTAAAAAACATTCTTTTTCTAAAATTACATTACCTAAATCCTTTAATCTTATTTCCTTTCCTTTAAATTTTTCAAAATCTTCTGAATCAATCCATAAATATTCGCTAACTTTAATTTCCCTATATCCTTTTTCAATAGATGGATGTAATCTAACTTTTTTAATTTCTGGTTTTATTCCTTTTACTTTTATTTTTACAGGATCTTTTACAAAGAAATATCTATTCGCAATAGGATCAATGAATTTTTTGTTATATGCTTCTAAATTCTCTTTTGCTATTTTTGCATCGCTTGATTTTAATCCAATATCTAAAATCAATTTTCTTATTGCTTCTGGTGAAAATCCCCTTCTTCTTAATGCGCGTAATGTTCCAAGCCTTACATCGTCCCAATCAGAGAATTCTTTATTTTTTATTCCCACTCTTATTTTACTTTTACTTAGAACAACATCACTTATAAAAAGCCTTCCTAAGAGAAAAACCTTCGGATATTCCCATCCTAAATGATTATAAATATATTCTTGTTTTACTGCATTTGTTGCATGTTCTTGTCCTCTTAATATATGGGTTATTTCAAGAAAATGATCATCAACAGCAGAAGCAAAATTGTATAATGGCCATATCTTCGCATTTGTTATTGGGTGATTTGGAGAATCAACAATTCTTAATGCAGGAAAATCTCTTACAGCAAAATTTTTGTGATTTAAGTCAGTTTTTATTCTTAATACCGCTTCACCCTCTTTATAGGTTTTGCGCATCTTTTTCCATCTTTCCATATTTTCTTTTGGTGAAAGATTTCTACATTCGCATGCTTCGCCTTTATTTCTTAATTCTTTCCATTTTTCTGGTTCACAGGTACAAACATAAGCCCCTTCTAACTTAATCAGTTCCTCAGCTGTCTTATAATATATTTCAAGCCTTTTTGATTGATAATATATTTCATCTATCTTTATTCCAAGCCATTTCAAATCTTCAATAATCCAATCATAAAATCTTTTTTCAGGTATTTTGATTTTTGGATCAGTATCGTCAAATCTTAAGATAAATTTTCCATTGTAAAGCTTAGCATATTCATCGCAAAGAATTGCAGGTCTTGCATTTCCTAAGGTTAAAGCGCCATCAGGATTTGGTGCAAATCTAACTCTTACTATTTCACCAATTTTAGCAATATTTTTTAATTCCTTTTTTTCTTCTTTTCTTTCTTCAACAATACCAAATCTTTCAAATTTTTCTCTTTGCTCTTCAATAGAAAGAGAATTTACTTCATTTACAACATTTTCAATAATTTCTTTTAATTCTTCTCTTTTTTCCAACAAATCTTTATGCTCTGCAAGTATTTTATTTAAAATTGGTTCTACTCTTGCTTTTCCTTCGTGATTTATTGCATTTTTTAATGCATAAAATTCTATCTTTTCTTTTATTTCTTCATTTATCATACTTTATCTTTTATCAAAAAATTATAAAAGTGAAGAAAAGTTTTTTTAGCTTTTAGATAATGCTTTTTTGAACATTTAAAAAGCGATTTACAACTTAACTTCAAACAGATGAGTTGCAAAATAACCTTATACTTTTGTTATTCCTTTTTATGCTTTTTTTATCGTTTCTCTTTCAAAACATCTTTCCTTTTACCAGTTTTAAGGATCCGCAATCTTAATAATTATTCTGAAAAAAGATTTCTAAAAAAATATTGATATTTAAAACTGAAAAAAATTAAAAGCAAAAATGTTAAATTCATTTGCAATGTTTAATTTATGGACAAGTTAAAAACACAAAACAACAAACCAATAAAACTATTTAAATATTGTTTGGTAATAAACTAATAAGGTGCTTTTTATGCCTGGAGAATTAGGGATATTTGAAACATTGGTAAGAAATCTCAATGCAATGGGATTTTATGGATTCGTGTTGCCATGGCTTCTGGTTTTTGCGTTGATGTATGGGCTTCTAAGCGCGATCTCGCAAAAAACAAAAATGGACAAAAGGGTTAATGGATTAATAGCTTTAGCAATTGCATTCTTTATAACAGCATATTCTAACATAGGAACATATTTTATAGGACTTTTTGGCGGTGCATCAATGATTATTGCAGCAGCTTTAGTAATTGTTCTATTTCTAGCAATGTTCGGTATTTCACCAGATGAAACAAAGATTGAATGGATCTTAGGAGTTATAATTTTAGGAGTAATACTTTTGTTTGTTATCGGAGGAGCAACAATATCTGGATTAAGGCTTAGCGATGACGTAATAGCACTTCTATTCATGGTATTTATAATAATAGCAGCAATATCTTTTGTAACAAAAGGAGAAAAAGAAGAGAAGAAAGGTTGAAACAGGATACTCTTTTAACATCATAAGCAAAAGAAGATTAGAAAAAATTTTGAAATGATTTATTTTTTATTTCTTTATTCAAATTAATAATATGGTTTCTTTAACATTTTATGGAGGAGTAAATGAAATAGGGGGAAATAAAATTTTAGTTAAGGATAAAGATACAAAAATATTCTTGGACTTTGGATTAAGCTTTTCAAAAAAGTCAATGTTTTTTGAAGAATTTTTAACACCAAGAACAGCAAATGGAATAGGGGATTTTATTGAAATGAATTTGTTACCAGATATAAAAGGAATTTATAGAGAAGATCTATTAAAACATTTTGGAAGAGAGCCTGAGAATAAAGAAATTCAAGCAGTTTTTCTATCTCATGCTCATGCAGATCATGCAAACTATGTTAGCTTTTTACATAAAGATATTCCAATATATTGCAGTAATATTTCTAAGCTTGTTTTAGAAGCTATTGAAGAACAATCACAAAGAGATATTGAAAATGAGATATTAAATTTTAAAGAAAGGCCTTTATTTAGAAAGGATTATAAAAAACCTCCCGTAGAAAGAAAATTTGTAACATTTAATAGCAAAGATAAAATAAAGATAGATGGATTAGAAATAATTCCAATTCATGTTGACCACTCTTTGCCCGGAGCGTGTGGATTCATTGTATACACTTCAGAAGGTGCTATAGTTTATACAGGAGATTTCAGAATGCATGGAACAAATTTTAATTATACAAAAGAATTCATAGAAACTGCAAAAAAGGAAAGGCCCATAGCATTAATAACAGAGGGAACGAGAATAGATGAAAAGGAGAGGAGAAATTTATCAAGTGAAAGAGAGGTTTATGAAAATGCTTTAAATGTTGCAAAAAAATGTAAGAATCTTCTTATAGTTGATTTTAATTTTAAAGATGTTGACAGATTTAAAACATTTTTCAAAATTGCAAAAGAAATTGGAAGAAAGATGGTTATATCATTTAGGCATGTTTGCTTTCTTGAGAAATATAAAGAAGAGAAATCCTTAGAAATTCCGAATATAAAAGAAAACATAATGATTCTTAAGCCAAAACTCGGAACAGGAACTTATAGCGAAGAAGATTATTTAAATTATAGCTTCATTAAAAAAAGATTAAATTATGATAACATAATCACAGCAGAAGAGATAAGAGAAAATCAAGAAAAATACATGATTGTTTTAAACTTCTATTATTTCACAAATTTAATAGATTTGAAGCCGAGAAAAGAAAGCATTTATATCCATTCACTTTCAGAAGCTTTTAATGAGGAGATGGAAATAAGTGAAAAGAGAATGGATAACTGGTTAAACCATTTTGGTCTTAAAAAATATCAGATACATTGCTCTGGTCATGCTGATTTGAATGATATATTGTATGCAATAAATGAAATATCCCCAAAGCTTGTTTTTCCAATTCACACAGAAGATCAAGATGCTTTTGAAAAACTAAAAATAAATTCTAAAATATGCAAAATAAAAGAAGGTTTAGAGTATAAATTATAAAAATAAGAAGAAAAAATCAAAGCCAAAAATTTTCTATTCTTTACTAAAGAGAACAAGACCTACTGAAATTATTGATATTATTCCTGTTAGAAATCGCAATATTGCATGAATCCAGAGAAAATTCATTATTATTGGAACACCAGCTAAATCACCATCCATTGCTCCAGCTAAGCCAGCCGCTGCACTTAAAGCACTACTTGTTATCATCAATGTATAAATTAGTATCGCTGCTTCTAAAACAAACACAACCCCTATAAGAAGAAGGCTAATTCCTACAAGTTTCTCTAAATTTACCATAAAGTTTTTATCATATGTAGAAAAGCCTCGGGAGGGATTCGAACCCTCAACCTTCTGATATCTTTCTATCATCTGCTTTTTTCAAAGCATTCAAAATATCAGATACAAGTTTCGCCCTATTGACAGACGCTCTACCGTTGAGCTACCGAGGCATTTTTATATAAAAAACAAAATATGTGAAAAAATTAAAATGTTAGGTTTCGTATTTTATGAACGCTTCTTTTTCACATATTTCTTCGGCGTTCAAATCCTTTTCTATAATACCTCTATAAGCTGTTTCAATAAGTGTGTTTAAGGTAGAATTTTGATAATTTTCTGATTTGGCTTTTATACAAGCACAAGATATTACATCAATAATTGCGTTATAATGAGAAATTTCATTATCTAAATTCCAACAAGCTTTGCAAGAGCCAATTTCATAACATCTTTTACCAAAAAAATAACCAACAATAAATAAAACAATAATTATTAATACAAAAGATAAAAAGCTTTTCATAAAAAAATTCATAATTTCACCTTTTACTTTGTTGTTTCTTTCTTCTCGGTCCAGCACTAGATCTACTTGGTTTATGAGGCTCTGTTCTTCTAGGATCACTTACTAATAGTCTTCTATTATATTCCATAAAAATATTTCTCAATTTTCTATCAAACTTTGCTAATGCTCTGCATATAGCAACTCTTACTGCATCTGCTTGTCCAAATACTCCTCCACCTTTTACATTAACATCTATATCAACATTTTTTACAACATCTCCAGCTAATATTAAAGGTTCTTCTATTCTTAATTTAGCATATTCAGGCTCAAATAACTCTAAAGGTTTATCATTTATTCTAATTTTTCCTTTTCCGGGCCTTAAAGTAGCTCTTGCAACAGCTCTTTTTCTTTTTCCAACACAATGTATAATTTCTTTTTTTGCCATTTCAATCCTTCCATCCACCAATTCTTTTCGATAATTCTAATAAGGTAATATATTTACATCTCTTCTCTTCTTTCATTGTTTTTGCTTCTTTTCCTTTTAAATTTTCTGGCACGCCAATATAAACCTTAAGTCTTTTTAAAGCATTTCTTCCTCTCGCTGTTTTATAAGGAAGCATACCTCTTATAACCCTTCTTAAAATTCTATGTGGTTGCCTAGGATAAAAAGGTCCATGATGAGGAGAACCTCTATTTATTTTTTCAAGATATTTTTCTAAAATGACTTTTGGATCTCCTGTTATGATAGCCTTTTCTGCATTTATTATTTCTATATTTTCACCTTCTAAAAGCTTTTTTGCTACGAAAGAAGCTAATCTTCCAACAATAGCATGCTCAGCATCTATTATCATTTTTTCACCTTATTATTTTAATTCCCTTCGGAATACTTTTTAGCTCTTTTAACTTTATTGCATTCCCACCTGCTTTAATTATTTTATCTTTGGCTGATTTTGAAAAACCTAAGGCATATACATTAATCTTTTTAGTTATTTCTCCATCACCTAAAACCTTCCCATAAACAATTACATTATCACCATCGTTACAAAATTTTTCTAATTTATAGATATTAACTTCAGCCTTTTTCTTTATCTTTTTTAAAATTTTTTTTACCTCTTTTTCCATATCCATAACTTTTAAATGAAAAATTTAAAAACAATTTTTATGACAATTTCTTTAATTCGAATAAGTAAAAATCCTTAAAGAAATTACCAGATTTAAAAAAATCGTAAACTTTAAATTTTTTCTGCTTCATAATTTAGGAGGGAAATTTGAAAAAGGTAATAATTGTCGGGGCTGGACCAGCAGGTCTTTTTGCAGCAAACGAGATTACTGAAAAATTAGATGTAACTGTAATAGATAAAAGAAACTATATTGGAGGGGCAGGCTTGAATTCTGATGGAAAACTTATATTTCACCCTGAAATAGGAGGAAATTTAAAAGATTTTTTGTCAATTAGAGAAGCAAACAATATTATTAAAAAAATAGATGAAACATTTGAAAAGTGTGGTTTTGTTGATGATTTCAAATGCGAAGAAGATAAATTAAGAAAACTTGAGATAGAAGCATCAAAGGTAGGTATAAGATTTATTCCTTCTACACAAAAACACATAGGAACAGATAAATTACCAAAGGTTATGAATAATTTAAAAAACAATTTAGAAAAAAGAGGAGTTAAGTTTAGGCTAAGTGAAGAGGTTAAGGATATAAAGATTGAAAAAAGTAAAGTTATAGGAATTGAAACGAATAAAGAATTTTTGAATTGCGATGCTATACTTCTCGCTGTCGGAAGATCTGGAAATTCTTGGCTAAAAAGAATTTGTGATAAATTTGGAATTAAATATAAATTTAATCCTGTTGATATTGGTGTTAGGGTCGAAGTTTTATCTGAAGTTATGGAGGAAATAACCTCTTTAGTCTGGGATCCGAAATTTCATATAAGAACAAAAACATATGACGATTTTGTAAGAACTTTTTGTGTTTGCTCAAATGGGTTTATAACCACAGAGAATTATGAGAATTCAATATTTGGTGTAAATGGGCACTCTTTTTCAAACAAAAAATCAAGGAATACAAATTTTGCATTGCTAGTAAGGGTTGCTCTTACTGAACCTTTAGAAGATACAACAACATATGGCGAGCTAATAGCAAATCAAACAAATATATTAGGAGGAGGAAAACCAATAATTCAAAGATTAGGAGATCTAAAATCAGGAAGAAGGTCTACATGGGAAAGGATAGATAGAAGCCATGTGAAACCAACGCTAAAAAAAGTTACACCAGGAAATATTTCAATGGCATATCCTCACAGAATAGTTCAAGATATTCTTGAAGCTTTAGAAATGTTAAACCTAATAATACCCGGGGTAAATTCTGATTCAACCTTGCTTTATGCTCCGGAGATAAAATTCTATGCAAGAAGAATAGAAACAAATAAGAATTTACAAACAAAAATAAAAAATCTTTTTGTTGCTGGTGATGGTGCTGGTGTTTCAAGAGGTATTGTTGGATCAGCAGCCACAGGAATAATTGCAGGAAGAGGAATTTTAAAATATTTAATCAGACGATTTTTATAAAAACATAAGTTTAAATACTTCTTAATATTTTTAATATCTAGAATTTAGTGCTTATACAAAAATAAAAATTAAATTTCAAACAAAAATAAATTTTTTCTACAACTTATAAATTATAAATGATTTTAAAAATGAATTTTGCTTTATAATTTCTCAAATAATAAAAATTTCAAAAATGCAGGGGGTGGGATTTTCTTCGCTATTCGAACCCACGAAGGCACTAAGCCACAGGATTTCTCATCTTTAAATCAAAACTTAAGTTTTGTTAACTTAAGTCCTGCGCCTTTGACCACTTGGCTACCCCTGCAGTCCAAATCTTTGGAATTATTTAAACTCTGCAATTAAAAAAAATTTAGATGTTAAAATTTTTTATTTTATCTTCAAGAACATTTAATGCCATTTCCAATATTTCTCTCGCATTAAGCCCTGAAACAGATTCTATTTCAAACAAAAATTCTCCCTTCTTTTTTTCCTTTAAACCAACAAAAGCTGCTTGCCATTTTGCATGTTCTTTTCCAAGACCAAGTCTTGCAATAGCTTTAAACTTTAGCTCCTGACCTTTTAGTAATTCTACAATCGGAATTTCATTGTAAACAGGTCTGACTTCTTCGTCATTAGATTTTAAGTCTCCTGAAAGTACTGTATAATCAGAATCTTTTGTTAAATCCTTAGAATCAAATTCAAATATAACCTCACATCTTGAGCACCCCTTTCCTTTGCATTTGCATTCAGATTTTAAATTATACATTTTATAATCAAAACGCAAAGGAATTAATCCTAACCTGTGTGCTATAACTTCATCAAACATTCCAGAAGAATTTTTATGAAATTCAACTTCATCAATTGCCATTGTTGTTATTTCGCTAATCATAATTCTTCTTAATGCATGTGCTATAGCATTTTTAGCATCCAACAACAAAAATTTAATTCTTCTTTCATCTTCTTTTAATATTTCTATTTTCATACTTACACCCTCCTACCTCTTCTTCCATGCTTTTTCCTACAATGATCAGTTGGAATAGGAGTAACATCTTCAATTCTTCCAATTTTTAATCCAGCCCTTGCAAGAGTTCTTATTGCAGGCTGTGCTCCTTCTCCGGGTAATAAGCTCCTGTTTCCTCCTGGTCCTCTTACTTTTATATGCACTCCTGTGATTCCAGCTGCTAAAGCAAGCTCTGCTGCTTTTCTTGCTGCTCTCATTGCAGGATATGCCTTTCCTTTTAGCCTATCCTTATCAGTAAATTGACCCCCACTAAACCTTGCTATTGTTTCGCTACCTGTTATATCTGTTATATGAACTATGGTATTGTTTATAGAAGAATAAATATTTGCTATTCCCCATCTTATTTTCTTAGGCATTCTTATCTACCTCATCTTTAAATTCAACAACAATTTTATCTTCATACTCTTTTGGCACAATAAAGCTTGGAAAAGGTATTTTTCTTCCATTTATTTTTACTTTTCCATGTGCAATTAACTGCCTTGCATGCTTTATAGTTTTACTTAAACCTTTTTTAAAAACAATTGTTTGTAATCTTCTTTCTAATAAATCTCTTACATTAAGTTTTAAAACATCATCTAAATTATTTACATTTATTCCCATCTTTCTTAATTTTTCGATTAATATATTTTCTTCCTTCACATCCTTTTTTGCTAATAGAGTCATTGCTCTTCTTCTTATTTTTCTTAGTTCTGTTTCAGCCCTCCATAATTCTACCTTTTTCTTTAATCCATATTCTTTTAGTATTTTTTTCTCTTCTTCCAGATTATCAAAAGGTCTTAAAGGCCTTTTATATTTCTTTTTTAATTTTTTAGGGTGGCCCATATCAATCACTTGTTTTCAGATTTTTTTGCAGGCATGGTTTTTTTCTTGCTCACTCCAACAGTTTTTCCTTTTCTAAAACTTTTACCTCCTGTTCTCTGCCCTCTTACAGGCAATCCCATCTCATGCCTTATTCCTCTGTAACATCTAATCTTCTTAAGAAATCCAACGTTTTCCTTAACCTTTAATTCCAATTCACCGCCTATAAGATGAGTATCTTTTCCAGTACTCATATCTTTTCTCCTGTTTAATAACCATTTTGGTAAATCAGGATTTTTTATATAATTCTCAATCTTTCCTATATCATCTTCTGAAAGATCATCCAACTTTTTTCTAGGTTCTATCCCTAAGTTTTTGCATATAGCATTAGCAAACATAAAATTTATTCCTTTTATTTTTCTTAAAGCGTTCAAAACATCGAGAGAAGAATCTAGATCTGTAGCAGCTATTCTTATAATTTTCTTTTCTTTCTTTGTTTCTGCTGACATAAACTCTCTAAACCTCTTTTATTAAAAATTTATGCTTTGCTTTTTATTTATTAATCTTCAACTATAGCTCCTGTTGGGCATGCAGCAATAGCTTCTTTTATGCATTTTGCTTTTTCATTTTTCACGATAGATTTTCCTCCTTTTAGTTCAAAACCTTCTGGACAAACAGCCACACAAGCTCCACACCCTATGCATTTTTCTTTCAGTACCCTTACCATATTGATCCTAAATAAAAAATATTTTTTACAAAATATTTAAGCGAATAAAATTAAGACTAACAAAAAAGTATTTAAATATTTTTGCAAGATATAGTTTATTAGTCGGGTGAAAAAATGACTACAGTAGAAGAATTTTCTAGTCTAGTTGGAAAGGATGTATTTACAGATAAAGGTTCTTATTGTGGAAAGATAAGTGATTTGGAATTGGATTTGGAAAGATTTAAAGTAAGAGCAATAATTGTTGATGTAGTAAAAGGTTCTTTTTTATCAGATGTAGTAGGTTCTAAAAAAGGAGTTGTAATTCCTTTTCAGCTTGTTCAGTCTGTAGGTGAAATAGTTATAATAAAATCCATTTCTCCAAGTTTGTTTGAAACAGAAAAAGAAACTATGGAAAGCGAATAAGTAACAAAGCATTTAAATAAAGATTATAGAATATCTATTAATGGAGAAAGAAACCATAAGAACAATAATGTGGTTATCTATAGCTATAATGATAATAGCAGTTTTGTTGGCGATTTTATACCTTTATTCAGGAAAAATATTTGAAATTACAATATAGGATGAGAAAATGAAAGGGATTGAATGGTGGAGTCTTTTTGCAGTTATTATGGTCATCTTGATCACTCTTGTTCTATTGGTTTTACTCAATAAATTTGAATTGATTTTTGTACCACCAAGGTAATTGAAATGAGAGGGATCTCAGGATTAAGTTTACTTCTCGCAATAATTTTAAGTATAGTGTTTCTTCTCGTTATTTTATCCATTTTAGGTCAATTGAGTGATAATGTTTGCAAGATATGCAGATGGATATGCCAACCAATAGCAAATTTTATAAATAAGTTAATTCCAATATTTGATCCAATAAATTGTAATTCATGTGGTGCTTGCTAAAATGAAAGCTCAGTTAGGTCATGAACAGGTTTTTAACATCATAGTAAAATTAATTATACCTTTGCTTATTGTTTTTGGATTTATTTTTTCACTTATATGGATTGCTCACAGTGGCTTTCAAGAACTGAAAAAAGAAGCAATGAAAACAAGGGTTGAAAAAGATGTAGAAGAATTAAAAGAATTTTTGGATAACTTCTGTAAAAAAGAAGGAGATTCTTGGATATGTGATACTTTTCAAGCATCTATTTTAATAGGAAAGATAATAAAATCTATATGGCTTAATTGTATTGCGTGTGATTGTTGTGATAAAGGTTTACCTTCACCTATAAATCCTCAGCTTACAAGATTCTTTTATTATAATCCGGTTACACTTGATTTTACTGATTGTAGTAATTATGGGTTAAAGGATACATGTTACTCTGATAGCATTTTGAATGAATGGACTGTCACTGCATGGGGTATTAAGATGGATAGTGATAGTTTATGCGAAAGAAAAGAATTTGGAAATGAAAATTGTGGAAAAATATGTAACAAAAATGATTTTGGAAAACAGGAGTTAGATTATAGTTGCGAGGATATTGAAGAAATGAGTTGTAACCAATTTTGTGGAGGAGAAGATAAAATTAAATGGAACGCTGGAATAATAACAGCAGGAGAATCTCTTGAAAGCTTAGAATTCGGATGGTATAAAGGTTCAATACAAGTAAAAAGAAAGTTTTGGAGTAAGCCTATCTGCGATTATTTTGAGGCAGGAAAATGCAAGTTAGAGATATGTCCAATAGGTTTTGATGAAACAGATAATAGTGAAGTTTTATATGGTTATTATGAAGCTTCTAGAGATACGAGAGCAGTCTGGATTTGTGATGATCCAAGCAATTGCGAAAAAAACATGAAATTTAGTTATTCTTGGACAACATCAAAATCTTCGAATGAATTAAAAGAAGATGAAATATTGATGACAATACGAGCAATACAAAAGAACGCTAGGCATAATTTGGATGTCGGATATGTTTTAAGAATAAAAAATGAAAAAGAGTGCAGATTACTATTTTGTAATTATGTTTGGGAAGGATATTATGCTTGTAGTAAAAGAGTTTTAGATTGTGCTACAGAGCTAATCCAAAAAATGAGATTACCGGAAAGGAGAGATAGAGATTTGCCAATATATAAAGCAAAGATTGAACTTGAATATTGCGGGGAGAGATGCAAATGTGAATCTTAATATTTGGTGAAAAGATGAAAGGTTTATCAATATCACTTTTAGCTACTATAGTTATATTTTTAGGCGTTTTAGCAATATCTTTAATAATTTTCAATCCCGGAGGAATTGTAAATTCTTTTTATGAATTATTAGAGAAGCTGTTTGGGATAGAAGGAAGTAGCCAAAATATAAACAAGGGAAACAAAGCACTTCATGTTCATTTAGCTATAGATAGTGTTTCGGATATTCAAAAGCGCGGAATATATATTTACGAATTTCATCTGTTTAACGAATTTTCTAATCATATAGCTAAAAAAGGACATGCTGAAACCACTTTATATCTTATCGGTTGGAAAAAGGATAAATGTACAGTATTTGTTTCCGATGATACTTTATTGTTATACAAAGGTATTAAAGATATTAGAATACAGAGAGGGAATAGGATTTACTATGTTGATCCTGGAACAATAATTCAAGATGGAATAAAAAATTTAGAAGATGTTTTGAACAAATATGAAGGTAAATGCGAATGCATAACAAAAGATGAACAAAAAGGAGAATACACAGTAAAATTTTCTTCTGGGTGTTGGGGAACTGTAGTTTGCTATGATGTTATTCCAACCTTAGAAGCACAGTTTGGTTCAAAATCATTTGATAAATGTAAAGAATATTCTGATTGCAAAGAATGTTGTCCTTCAAAAAATTGTTGCGAATTATTAAACAAAAATGAATTAGGAGTTTATGAATACAAAATAAAATATGGAATAATTTGTGGTTTTAATGAAAGTGAAAAAGAAGCATATTGGTTTGCTTGCACAAGTGAAAATGATGGGATAGAAATAAGCGCAGGAGAGAAAAAATATGTTTGTAGATATAAAAACAATATTGGTTTATGGGTAGAGGGATCTAATAAAAACAGCCAAACAAAAATAGAAACAAATAAAAAAGAAAAGGTTGTTTGTAGGGTGTATGCAACAAGATTAGGTCTTGTCGGAGAAACAACTGCTTATGGTCATGTAATAAAACAAAACGATAGATTTGCTTCACTTCCTTATAACTTTAAAAAAGAGAGAAAAAATTATTTAGAAAATCCTGTTAAAATAAATATTACGTATAAAGGAAAAAGTGTTATAGTTCCAGTTCTTGATATAGGCCCATGGAACGAGCTTGATAATTATTGGGAATCAAAAGAAAAAAGAAACAAATGGGGAGTAGATGAAGAATCTTTAAAAAACTTTCCGGAGCAATGCATACCAATGGCTCAAGCAGCTTATTCAGAGAGATGGCATTATGGATATACCGTTTCAAGATCAGGCTATGATAGAGAAACAAATTCGTGGATTAGAATACCTTATGATCCAATAACAGGAAATCCGGGTACTCAAAAACCAGTGAAAAATCCGTCAGGAATAGATCTCGCAGATGGAACATGGAATGATCTTGGAATGAAAGATAATGATTGGGTTGAATGGTATTTTGTGGAGTGATAAAATGGCAGATTTGTATACAATGCTTGGTTTTAGTGCCGGAATGATAATTTTAATTTTAGGGATTGTAATATCAACAAAGGTTTTGTCAGGAGAATTTAACATACTTAGCGAATTTTTTGGAGCAGATAAAAAAGGATTTAAAAATTATTCAAACATTTGCCAAAAGGATAATGATTGTGTAATAGATGGAAAAAGATTTGGAGTTTGTGTCGCAAGCGAATGTACATGTTTTTTAGATTCGCACTGCGATGGAAAATGTGATATGAGTGTAGGAAAATGCATAGTTGATTAAAATGGATATAAAGCTTTTGTATAGGGCAATTATTTTTGTCATTGTATTATCAATTTTTATTTTGTTAATATCTATGATAATGCAAAAAACCAATGGATTTGAAATATTTTCATTTTTTAAAAAATAGTTATACATCAAGAATTACTTGAGCTTCCCAAAAATCATTTTTTTCAATTTTCATATTATGATATGTTGCTGCTTTTATATGAGTATTTATTTCATGCCTTTTTTCATCTATTTTTTCTCCTTTACATATCGCATTCAGAACAAATTTTTTTTCATCTAATTTTTTTATGTCAACCTCAAAAAAAGAAAAGATTAGAGATTCTGAATCAGACAAAAACAAAAGTTCGTTCAACCAATTAAACATAAGCGATTGTATATCCATAGCTTCACATTTAACATCTTTTTTTATTTTTTGTTTTACCTTAGAAACATTACTCATTATGTTAAACATAGCCATAGCAGAATTTTCGAAAAGTTCGTTTATGTCTTTTCCATATGCTTTGAATGCAATATCGGCTGTTGTTATATCTATAATCTCAAATTTTTTCATAAATATATATTGTTTAATTCCCTATAAATTTTTATTTCATCAATTCAGATAAATTTTTATGTCATCAAAATATTTTTCAAAGATTTATGATTCTTGGAAAAATATTCAGAAAGAAAAGTACGAAATAATTTTAGATATATTTATTAAAAATAAAATTAAATTTTCTGAAGTACTTGTTTTAGATTTAGGATGCGGACCATTTTATTTCGAAGAATTTTTAGAAGATAAGAAAATAAAAACAAAAAATTTTATACTTTTTGATAAAGACAGGAAATTAATAGGAAAAAGAAATAATTTTGTCTTAGGTGATTTAAATAGATTGCCGTTCAAAAAAGAAGTCTTTGATATAGTTTTTTGTATAGACGTTTTGCATTTTATAGATAACCCAAAAGATTTAAAATATTTAGTAAAAAAAGGTGGTTTTGTTTTAATAAGCCAATTTTTAAGGGTCGGGGAAGATATAAATAAAAGTCTAAAAAAATTTGAGGGTTTTAAAATTTTGGAAGAGTTTTTATTTAATTGTAAAGAAAAAGAGATTATAATTTTATTGAGGAGCTTTTAAATGAAAAATAAAAAATATAAAAAAGAAGAAGAATTTTCAGAATGGTATAACTATGTAGTTTTAAATTCCGGTTTAGCAGATTTTTCTTCTATTAAAGGTTTTATGTTCATAAAACCATATGGATACGAGATATGGGAAAATATTCAAAATATTTTAAACAAAAGGCTTAAAGAAAGTGGACATAGTAATGCATATTCTCCTGCACTTATCCCAGAGCATTTAATAAAAAAGGAGAAAGAGCATGTAGAAGGCTTTGCTCCAGAATGTTTTTTTGTAACGAGATCTGGAAACAATCAGCTTTCAGAACCTCTTATCTTAAGGCCAACCTCAGAAACAATAATATATTCTTCATATTCAAAATGGATAAGGAGTTGGAGGGATTTACCTCTGCTTCTAAATTTCTGGAATTCTGTTTTCAGAGCAGAAATAAAAATGACTAAATTATTTATTAGAACATGCGAATTCTTGTGGCAAGAAGGTCATACCGCTCACGCAAAAGAAGAAGATGCAAAAAAAGAGATAGATCTCATTATTTCAATTTACAAGGAACTTATTGAAGAATATCTCGCAATACCAGTACTTTTTGGAAAGAAAAGCGAGAGAGAAAAATTTCCAGGAGCCTTGGAAACATATACCCTAGAAGCATTAATGCCTGATAAAAAAGCATTGCAAATGGGAACTGTTCATAATCTCGGCCAAAATTTTTCTAAGGTTTTTGGAATAAAATTTTTGGATAAAGATGAAAAGAAAAAATATGTTTGGCAAACATGCTGGGGAGTTAGCACAAGGCTTATTGGGGCATTGGTTATGGTTCATGGAGATGATAAAGGATTAGTTTTACCTCCAAAAATATCTCCGATTCAAATAGTGATTATTCCAATCCTATTCAAAGACCAAGAAGATATAATCATAGAAAAATGTAAAGAAATAAAATCAGTATTGGAAAAGGAATTTAAGGTATTTTTAGATGATAGAAGAGAATATACACCTGGATGGAAATTTAATGAATGGGAATTGAAAGGAGTTCCTTTAAGAATAGAGATCGGTCCTAATGAGATAAAAAATAAAAAAATAGTTTTTTGTAGAAGAGATGATGGAAAAAAAATAAGCATAGAAGAGAAAAATATTTTGACAGAGACGAGAAATTTAATGTCAAATATTCAGGAAGATATGTTTAAAAGAGCAAAAGAATTTTTAGAAAAAAATATAATAAAAGTAAAAGATTTTAAAGAATTCAAGAAAAATATAGAAAAAGGATTCTTGAAGGCATGTTGGTGTTTTTCTCAAGATTGCGAAGAAAAAATAAAAGAAGAAACAAAAGCAACTATAAGGCTCATACCACTTGAAAAAGAGGATTTGTTCTCTAAATGTGTTTATTGCGGAAAAGAGGCTAAAGTTGTAGCATACTTTGCTAGGGCATATTAATTTTATTCGCTTCTATCTTCAACAAAATCCTTTTCTTCAAAAATTTTCACGCCATTTGTTTTTAAGTTCTCTTCCTTTTTTAAACCGACAACAAACTCTACTTTTTTTAATATAGCTAAATCCACTATTGGTTGTGTTATTATATTATCTAGAATAATAGCCCTTATTTTTCCAAACTCATCTATTGCATGTTCTAGGTCTGAAACAGAAATCTTTGCTATGACTTTCATATTTTCATCTAACAGTAAAGCGGCCTTTGTTCCTATAAGTTCTTCGAGCAATTTTTCAAATGTTTTTTTGATATCAAAGCCTTCCTTTTCTCCTTCGCCAATAAACTTAATAACCTTTGGTTGTGGTTTAGCGAGGGCAAGCTCTTTCTTTACTTGATCCGCAGGCAATTTTTCTCTCAAACATTTAAATATTTCTTTTTTAGTAAGCTCTTCAACCTCTTTGCCTTCCGGTGCTCTTGCAACATAATCTATATCAGTTATATTGAAGAGTCTTTTCAATATCAGATCAGCTCCTCTATCGCCATCTAAAAACACTGTTACAGTTTTCTTTTTTGATAACTCTATTATAGGCTGAGGTATTACAGAACCTTCTATTGCTATAACGTTTTTTATTCCGTTTTTTAAAAGATTTATCACATCTGCTCTGCCTTCAACCATTATTATTTCATCATAACTTTCTATGTTTGGTCCAGAAGATAAACCATGATATGTAGTTATTTCTTGACTTCTTACCGCTTCTTTAATTTTTTCTGACAAGTTTTCATATTCTTCTATATTAGATTCTAACATATATTTTAATATTTCCTTTGCCCTTTCTATAACATATCTTCTTTTTTGCGTTCTTATATCTTCAACTATTTTTATTTCAATATTCGCGTCACATGGCCCAATCTTTTCAATTGTTTCTAAGCTCGATGCTATCAAAGCAGTTTCACTCATATCTAAGCTTGATGGTATAATTATTTCTCCATAAGTTTTACCTTCCTTTATTTTAAGTTTAACTTCAATCCTTCCTATTCTTCCAGTTCTTTGCAATTCTCTTAGGTCTAAGTCCCAACCCAAAAGTCCTTCAACTTGCCCAAATATAGCTCCTATGACATCTGGTTTCTCAACGATTCCACTTGCCTCTAATCTCGCTCTTATTACATATTTTGCAAAACTTTGTGCCAATTTAGTCATTTTATCACCATTTTTATAAATAAGAAACAGTCTCTTGCTTATCTTTTTTCTTCTTAATATTTAATAATGAAAGATGAGCATGATAAGCAAAAAACTGTTTCTGTTAGTTAACTTTATAACTAAATTGTTTTTATATACTTTTAAATTTTTTAAAAGATATTTTTTCAATCTATAATCAAACTTATAAATTTGAGTTTTTAAAATATTCTAATTTATATTTAAGTTGAATCTCGAATGCTTTCAAAAAATAAAGCTTATAAAACTTTAAGCAAAAATCAATTAAAAAGGGTGATGATGAATGGAAGATGCAAATATTTATGAGCTTGTGGAGATTGCTAGGCAGACAGGAAAAATAAAAAAAGGTATAAATGAAGTAACAAAAGCAATAGAAAGAGGGATTGCAAAACTTGTAATAGCTGCAAAGGATGTTGATCCTAAGGAGATAATAATGCATCTGAACCCTCTTTGCGAAGAGAAAAAGATTCCTTATATAGAGGTTGGAAGCAAGGAGAGTCTAGGAAGGAGTGCAGGAATAAAGGTTTCTTGTAGTGCAGTAGCTATAATAGACTTCGGCCAAGGAGAAAAAACAGCAGAGAAAATAATAAAAAGTATAAGTGAGACAAATGAATGAAACTCCAGCAGAAGTAATAGAAATAATTGAAAGATTGGGATTTAGGGGTATACAAAGGGTTAGATGTAAAGTATTAGAAGGGGAAAATAAAGGAAAATTATTGATAAGAGATGTTATTGGGCCTGTAAGAATTGGAGATATATTAATGCTAAAAGAAACTGAGATGGAAACTCCATCAAGCATTGGAAGAAAGAAGTGATCTAAATGCCAAAATGCAGTTTTTGCTCAAATGAAATACCTATTGGCACAGGAAAGGTTTTTATAAAATCTGTTGGCAAGCAATATTGGTTTTGTTCAAGAAAATGCGAGAGAAGCTTTTTAATGGAAAGAGATCCGAAAAAGTTAAAATGGATTAGAAAAAGAAAATAAAAATCAAAATTTTTCGGCATCTTCTATAAGCATATCCGGAACATCATCAATTATTTTGTATTTTAATCTGCATTTATTGCATAAAAGCTTATTTTCTTTTTTGTTATATTCTAAATCCCCTTTGCATTTTGGACATGCAAGTATGCTTAACAACTTTTTGTCAATCATAAATCCCTAGCCTTTTTTAAAACCTCTAATCCAGGAAGTCTTTTTCCAGAAATATATTCAATTGTTGCTCCTCCGCCTAAAGAAAGATGTGAAAATTTGTTTTTTGGAATTTTAAATCTTCTTATTGCATCTAATGTATTTCCTCCACAAATTATAGAAAATGCATTTAAATTAGAAATAAATCTAAATATCTCTTTTGTGCCATTAGAAAATCTTTCATCTTCATAAATTCCTAAAGGTCCTTTAACAAGAATGTTTTTAGATTTTCTTAAAATCTCTTTATAAATATTTATAGTTTCTTTTCCTATATCACAGATCTTTTTGTTTATTGGCAAATCTTTTATTTTTCCTGTACTACCATCTTCAAAAACAAAATCTTGCGGTATATAAATTTTAATTTTTTTGATATATTTTTTTATTTTTTCTACAAGATCTTCTTTTAAATTATATTCAGCTCCTAACTCGTAACCAAAAGCTTTCAAGCAATATATAGAAAAAAGCCCCCCGGAAAGAACAATCGAATTTCTCCCTTTTTTACTAAGAAATTCAAGAAAACTTATTATTTCTTCCATTTTTGCCCCTCCTAAAACGCATATCAAATTCTTCAAATTCTTCAATTTTTTTAATGCCTTTAATTCTTTTTGAAGATTCTTTCCTTTAAGGCTTGGTAAAACATAAGGAAAGCCAACAACACTAGCATGACTTCTATGACAAATTGAAAAAGCATCTTGAACAAAATAATCAAATAAAGGAGAAAGATTTTTTATAAACTCAGAATTTGCATGCTCTTTTGGCTTTAATTCCAAAGTCTCTTCTTTTATTGTTCTAACGTTTTTTAAAAGTAATATATCACCATTTTTCATACTTTTTATTTTTTGTATTGCTAAATCGCTATAAACATCAGGAACATATTCTATTTTTCTTTTTACAACTTTTGTTAATAGCTCTGCATGCTTATCCATATCTTCCAAAAAATCTTTTTCTCCAGGCCTGCCTTGATGTGACAATAGCACAACTTTAGCACCATTTTTAGAAAGATATTTTATTGTTTCTGCATGAGCTTCTATTCTTTCATTCATTAATGGTTTATTATTCTCTAAAGGAGAATTTATATCTATTCTTACAATAAAACTTTTATCTTTATATTTCATCGACATTAATAATATTTAATAAACATTAAAATTAAAAATGTAATTAGAAAAGCAAATAAACCAATTTTCAAAAATTCTATTTTTCTTTTCAATTCATAAAGCATTTTTTCTGCTTTTTCTAGATTGCATTCTGAGATATAATCTTCAATTTCTTTTAAATCGCTCAAAAAAATATTTCTAAGCAAATTTTCTTTTATTTTAACAAAACCTTTATTAAAATCATCTATCCTTTTATCAATTATAGATTTTTCAAAAGCAGCTTTTTCTAAGTATTTTTTTGATTCTTCAAAATTTCCAGAAGAATAGCTTCTATATGCTTCTTCTATCAATGATGAAGAAAAATCATGAAAGCAGTTAAGAGACCTATTTATTTTTTCCATCTCATTTTTTATTATAATTGAATTGCTAAAAATATTTTCAGCAAGCTCTATCGAATTGTTCAAATATTTTTCAAATTCTTCTATATAACCATTAAACAATAAATATAAAGAATAATTCAAAATTTCTCTCGGCTTTTCATAAAAGTCAAAATCAGAATCTCTTTTTATCTCTTCAATCTTATTTTTAGCTTCTTCAAATCTTCTAAAATATGGTAGAAAATCGCTTTCGTTTTCAATCATTTTAAATTCTTCAAATAAATCTTTTTTTGCTTGAAATAAATCTAGCAATAAAATAACAATAGAATTTTTGTTTTTAGATCTGCTTTCAATTTTTATATTACTTTTTTGTAAAAAGCTTGAAACAGATTTTATAAAATTATTATTTATGCTTTTATTTACTGCATAAAAAGAAAAAGCATATCTTATAGTGTCTGTTCCATATTTTTTTTCGCATTCGCTTTTTAAAACAGAACCTAAATAAAATAAATCACAATTAAAACTTTCACATTCCCATCTCTTCCAAAAATAATAATTCAAATCTTTTTTACATTCATCTATAATAGAAAAATTGTTATCATTTCCATAACCAAAAGAATAAGCAATTTCTTTCGCAAGCTTTTCTGCAATACCTTCTTCAAACCAAGGAGGTAAACCATTTCCAATTGTTTGAGATATAAAATAATGAACAAATTCGTGAATAATATTTTTTTCAACATCTTCATAATTCAAAATCCCTATGCCACAATAAATAGAATTATTTTGAAAATAGCAAATCCAATTTTCTTTTGATTGAGGAACAAATTTTATTAATATTTTATTTATTTTTGTGTTAAATATTTCTTCTAATAATGGAATAGCTTTTTCATCAATATTTTTTGCAATAGTGTATATTTCACTTTCATATTTTTTTGGAATTTCCAAATCAAAATTTTTAAAATTGATTAAAGCCTTATCCTCCTTTCCATTCTCCTTAGAAAAAAATATAGAAATATATCCATATTCATTACCATAAAATGTTAAGGATTTGTTGTAAAGTTTTTTATATTCCTTTTCTTTAACAAAAATGTTTTGTGCAAAATCAGGAAGATTTATTCTCATTATAGAAAAATCCTTTGAAGAAAAATGAGAGCGAAAATAAAATTCATTATCGCAAGATAAAGGATTGTTAATTTCCTTAAATTTTATGTAAAATCTGTAAATATTTGGGTAATAAATATCTCTACTAGTAAAAATATGCAAAGTTGAATTTTCAATGAAAAATCTTACTTCATCTTCGCCATCTGAAATATTTATTATCTCAAAATTCATAGGTAATTTTATTTTGAACTCACTTCCATAAGGATAATAATATCCATATTTTGGTGTTATGTTCCAGATTATGAAATATGTTGAATAATTTTCAGAGATGTTTATATTAATTTCAATATTTGTTTCAGCATAAGAATATTCAAAAAATAATACAAAAGTCAATAAAAATATAATCAAAAATCTTTTCATGATTTTTATTTTCTTAGAAGAATTAAAATTTCTTTTCAATCCATTTTAATATCCTTTTAATAAACCTGTATGCGATAAATAAAGGAATCAATACTATAAAGGCATATATAATCCATGTAAGTATCTTGGTCAAGAATACTACAGGCAATATCATCAAATTCAATAAAGAATCTGTTATTTCTGATAAGCCGTTTTTCAACTTTTTCATAAATTCTTTACCCAAATCTTCAGGAAATATTTTAATCTCCTTCTCTTGTTTTAGATTAATATTAATAGTTGGATACTCCGCCATTTCCTCTACCTCTTCAACATAATATCCATATTGTTTTAATAATCTCATAATTTCAAGCTTCTTTTCAGTAATTTTCATTATTGCATCTATGCTTTTGTTTAATTCAAGAGATTCTGCTTTTTTCATTAGCTCTTCATAAATTTTTAGTGTATTTAACAATATCTCTATCTCACCTTTCTGTCTTTTCAACTCAATCTTATAAAATCCTAGGTTTATACTTTTTACATCAAAATTTTCTATTACCCAATTAGAAAGATTTTCAAAATTTTCTTTCGAAACCTTTATAGATAAAGACAAAGTTATATAGTATTCTGTTTCCCATTTATTCATTCTTTCTATCCATCCATTAAGCTCCTTAACCTTATCTTTTATCTTTTCGCTATCTTTTTCAACATCCTTTGAATTTATTTCTACATAACCATATTTTATCTCTTCTTTTGTTTTTTCTGTAGTCAATATTTCACCTCTATAAAAAGTTTCTTTTTGAAGAGTTTGATATCCAAAATAAGGAGAATACAAAGGCTGAGAGATAAATATTGAATAAACAAAATATGAAGCAAAAGCAAAAATTAAGATTAATGCAACAAAATACAAAGGTTTTTTAGAATAAAGGTTTTTAATTTTTTCTAATATTTTCATCAATATCACTTACAAATTATTTTTCAACCTTTTATATCTTTATCCCTTTTTATTTCATCCCTCATTCTTGGTACTCTTATAAGAAATCCGCAATAAGAGCAATTTATAGAAAAAGGTCTTTTCCATTTAGTTTCTTTATAGTCATGCTTTTTGCATTCCGGACAAATATATTCACATCTTGCAATATTATCAGACTTTAAAACTAAAACCCTTATAATTCCATTATATTTTCCTTTCTTATTTTTTATTGGTCTGTTTGTATGATAAACGCATTCCCTAGGAGTTATCTTTTTTTCTTCTATAAATTTTTGTATTATATGAAGTTCCATTATATCACTTCATTTTATCATCATATTTTCCTTCATCAACCTCTTTAATTACCTCTCTAGGATCTTTTCCTTCAACAGTAACTCCGCAAGATAAACATGTACCTAAGACCTGTTTTACCTTTTGCTTTAAATCACCGAGCATATTATCCTTGCTTTTTGCAATTTTTATTACTTGATCAATAGTAAGATTTCCAACCTTATCAGCAGGTCTTCCTGATTCATCTTTTTTAAGGCCGGCAAGCTTTTCTAAACCGAGCTCTTTTTTTATTAATTGAGAAACAGGCGGAGACCCAATTTCAATTTCAAATTCCTTTGTTTTTTCATCAATCTTAATCTTAACAGGAACTTGTAAGCCTTTTAGTGCTTCTGTTTTTTTGTTTATCTCCTCTATTATCTTTGCAATATTTACTCCTAAAGGGCCTAATTGCGGACCTAATGGAGGAGCAGCAGTAGCTTTTCCACCTTCCACCAACACATCTATGGTTTTCATTTTTATCACGGTTTAATTTTTATATTTCAGAAACATTTAAAAATGAACTATTTTCTTAATTTGAGCATCTTTAGTTTTGTTAATTTTTTATAGATAACTGCTTTTTATAAAAACATATTCTTAAGAAATTAAAGCAGATTTACAAGTTTCTTTATATCCTTATTTGCTACATGAGTATAGATTTGTGTCGTTTTCAAGTCCTTAAGTCCAAGAAGTTGTTGAATGTATCTTATATCTGCACCAGACTCAAGTGGATGCGTAGCAAAGCTATGCCTTAATGTATGTGGTATCAAATTCTTTTTTATTCCTGTTTTTTTAGAAATGGATTTTATAATTTGTTGCACTGTCCGTTTGTGTTTCTATGAGAAATGAATATTGAGCCTACTTTTTCATACCGAGCATTCTCAAGCTTTCTATCAATCTCTTGTGAAGAAACACAACCCTTTCTTTACACCCTTTGCTGTCTTTAGATGAATAGTTTCTCTGTTTACATCAATATCTGACTATGTAATGTTTCTTACCTCATCTAATCTCAATCCAGCATAATAGAGAAACATTATAATCAATTTGTGCTTCAAATTATATGTGAAATCAAATCTTGATTACTTCATCTTTGCTTAAAACTAAAGGCAATTTCATGGGCAAGACGAAGTTTCTCGTAGCATTTTCTTATAAAGTATCCAAAGGCATTTTTATATTTTTTATTGATGCTTAACTTATTTGAGTATAGATTTGAGTTGTTTTATGTCACTATCTCCTAAAATTTTTTGTATTATCCTTAAATCAGTTCCTTGCTCAAGAAAATGAGTTGCAAATGAATGGCGAAGCAGATGCGGATAAACTTCTTTCTTAGTTCCTACTTTTTTGCAGCATTGTCTACTATTTTTGATATTGTTTTCTTTGTAAGCTTTCCCCCACGATTTGAAGGAAAAATAAACACATCTTCAACAAGAGTAGAATAAGATTTTAGTTCATTAATTAAACTTTCTGGAATTTTCACAAATCTGTCTTTTTTCCTTTGCTAAGTTTTATATTGTATTAATCCTTCTTCAAAATTAAAGTCTTCTTTTTTAAGATTTATCAGTTCAGAAACTCTTAGACCACAGCCGTATAATATTTTTAATATGATTTTATGCTTTATATTTTTTGTAACTTCTATCTTTTTTTAATTTCTTCTTTTGTTAAAATTTCAGGGATTTTTTTGTTTCTTTTTGGGTTAGGTATATCTAAATTTTGTTTAAAACCTCTTTTAAAAAAATTTTAATGCAAAAACACAATGACCTACAGAAGATGGTTCATTTTTATTTAACTTTTTTAAGACAAATTCCTTTGTAGTTTATCACTAATTTCTTTTTTGAAGTTAAATTCTAAATATCCGGAAACATAAAAAATAGCTTTTTATTGTTTCTTTTGAATAGTTCCTTAATTTAAGATTTTCCTCTAATCTTTTAAGTAGTTCTTCTCGGATAATACAACTTACACAAGACTATTTATAAAGGTTACTAAACCCCCTTTTTTAGGATTTCAATATTACCTTTTGTTCAACTACCAAGATGTTAAGTGAAATTGCTCGCTAGCCCTAACGATACATTTTTATAATTCCTATCATTATTTCAAAGTATGAAAGAACTACAAGAGAAAATTAAAAAATTTTGTAAGGAGCATAATTTAGAGTCGCCAGTAGAACACAGAGTTTTAGATACGATGTCCGAACTTGGCGAAGTCGCTAAAGAAATTCTCAAAATGAGTGATTATGGAAGAAAACCTCTGAAATATAGAGAGGAACTAAAATCTGAACTTGGCGACTTGTTATATTCAATAATTACAGTCGCTAATTCTTTTGATATTGATTTGGAAGAAGCTTTGGATATGGTTCTTGAAAAATATAAGAAAAGATTAAATAAAGGTTCTGCTGGCTCAGAAAATGATTAATGGACTGGCTTGCAAATCTCCTCCAACTTTGCTATTCGTCGGGGCGTTGCACTTTCTGACTTTGCCTTCATCTCCTTAACAAGGCTTATGCGGAAATCTCGTTGCACTTCGGTTTCCCAAATTGTTCCCTGCGGCCGCAACTTCGCATAAGCCCGAAGTTATGTCTAATTCAGAATTCGTGCTAAATGAAGCGTGCGCAAAAGATAAATTTATAACTTCTTCCACTTTACTTATATTATTCAAAAATTAACAAAATCATATATTGAAGAACTTTTGAAAAAGAAAAATATAGATACAAAAGTTAGTTGGCTTTACATCCAATTTAAAAAATTCTTTGAAGAAGAGTATGTTATTGATGAAATTGATTTAGATGATGCAATAAAGAATTTAGTGAATTTTTTGAGAAATAAAAAAAATCAAAAAAGTCATTTTCTTTCCGGAACCTAGTTTCCCCGGATTGAATGAAGATGTTCCGTCTGGAATTATTGATACGATTGAATTAGAAGAGTTTTTGAAAGAAAATGTTGACACAGTTACCAATTCCTATGTTGCAGATGAAAATCTGAATTGGATATTCACAATAACTCATGAAAATGATTTTTTTATTTCAGGAAGCAAAGCCTTAATTAGTGATTTTGTTAAATTCTTTGGAAATGCTAAATGTACTCCTTACAAAGAAATTGAAAAAAAGTGGAAGAATAAATAGTGCTCACAAGAACGCCAGAATTCTGAACTCAAAATCCTTCGGATTTTGCTACGTTGCGCTCTCCACCTTTCAGTCGTCGGGACGTATAACAAGGGATATAAGATTCAGCCCTCAGCTCAGGCTTCATCCAAATTTTGCTCCGTTTTACTCCGCAAAACTTCTTTTATCCCGATACGTTCAATCAAAGCTATTCAAGTTCTTTATTAGAGAGGACATACTTATTTTCTAAAATATCGATAAGTGCATAAAATGTAATTTCCGGAGTTTATACATCTTTTCTCAACTATAAAATAATTTCAATTTTTAGTAATTTTAACACGAACAATATAAAAATTTGGAAATAACAGACAATCATCTATTTTTATTTGATCTTTTTTATTTGGATGTTTTTGTACGCCAAGCCTGTCTACAAAAAATACGAACACGATCAAACAAAAAACCAATGTCAAAAAGATATTCGGATATTTGCTACCGAAACCACTAGCAGATAAGTGCTTGAATTATTCCAAAATAAGCCCATATAAAAACCAGGCCATATGCTATATTTTTATATCTATTCATCCTTAAAATCCCTATTAACAAACCGACCAACAAAACAAAATCTGTCCAAATAAACTCAGGAACACTGAAATCATCCCACCCAACACTCACCAGGAATACAGATATTGGCAATTGCTGCTACTGTAACCCAGTCAAAATAAATACTAAATGGGAGTAGAAATCAATAATTTTTCTTTTGTTTTCATTTTTTCATTTACAATGATATCAAAAATCTTTATAAGTATTATCAGCAAAGAAGCCCGTAATAATAACAGATAAACCTATAAAATCATAATGCCATGCAAAGACCCATAAAATATTTGCAATTGAGGTGCCGATAAAAAGAAAGTTAATTTTTTTTAAATCGCCCTTTTATTTTTTTCACCCTTCTTCCAACTCTGTATAGATATATCAAATAACAAGCGAGAAGTATGTAAATTATACCCCCATATAGAGAAAACCAGCGGGTGCAAAGATATTTGAATATAAATCAGATATTTCACCAGTTGAACGATTATTTAGAGGTAAGGCGTTAGCCAAAAAATTAACAACTAAAATTAAGATGTAGGAAAGAATTACAAAAAATTTAATAAAAACATTTTTCATTTCTTTACAATAAATATTTTAATTTATTTAAAAAGCGCCGGGAGCAGGATTTTCGAAGATTTCGAACCTGCGCGAGCTTAAAGCTCACTAGCTCTCAAGGCTAGCGCGTTTAGTCCTATTGTTGGACCTTTGGAGGCATCTAATCATCAAATCATACCTTGAGATGCTGGCTCCGCCATCCCGGCTTTTTTTTAATTGCAAATGTTTAAATTTTAATATATTAAAAAATCTCTTTATTTTTTTAAAAATCTTCATTTTTGAAATTCTTAATGATCAAAAAATTGATCCTATTTTATAGATAAAACAAGAGAGAAGAGAAACTCAATTAAATATTATTACTTATAAATGGTAAAAATTTTAAATTTAAATTTTTAATTTACTTACTACGGGCAAAAAAGCTTTGAAAAGCCTTATGAAATTTCAGATTTTTTAATAGAGTTTATTTTAAGTAATCGAGCTACAGAAGAATCTGTTAGAGATGTTTATCAAA
>Ga0197143_1000255_pt1 | contig 63174 bp, 60 predicted proteins | sample GBS70_MetaG_FD_148603 | JGI IMG/M metagenome (GOLD analysis project Ga0197143, IMG submission 148603) | Sediment microbial communities from Great Boiling Springs, Gerlach, Nevada, United States - GBS 70_MetaG | ecosystem: Environmental > Aquatic > Thermal springs > Hot (42-90C) > Sediment...
AGTGGCGGCCGTACAGGCCTTCTCCCCCCACTCCGACCCGGGCGGGGTGCCGGAAGGGGTGGAGGCCATCGTCCGCTCCATCGTGGACGAGGCTGCGGTCTCTGACCGGTGACCTAGTCCCTCTTCTTGCCGGTTAATGGGGGGGAGAGGTATAATATAAAGGGTTAGGCCGGCGGCGGGGAGGTGCCAGAAGGACCGATCCCGCAGTTGCTGGCTCCGGCTCCTTGACGACCAAGACGATGGTGTGGTACTCTTCCCTGGCGCCGGGCCGGATTCGTCTAGAGGCCTAGGACGCCGCTCTCTCAAGGCGGTAACAGGGGTTCGAATCCCCTATCCGGCACCACCTTGACAGAGAAGCGAGCCTTACGATAAATTAAGGGGCTGCCGAAGCCGGGTACCCCTGGAGGGTGCGGAACCAGGTTTCGGAAGCGATAGGTCCGGTCCTTGACAACTGAACAGCGCCGAGCGCATCCGTGCCTTGTGGCTTTTCCCAGGACATAGCCGGATCGGGTTTACGATCCGGACTTTCTGATGGAGAGTTTGATCCTGGCTCAGGGCGAACGCTGGCGGCGTGCCTAAGACATGCAAGTCGAGCGGGGAGAGGGGCTTCGGCTCCTTTCCCAGCGGCGGACGGGTGAGTAACACGTGGGTAACCTGCCCCCAAGACTGGGATAACCCCGGGAAACCGGGGCTAATACCGGATGTGGCCCCCCGGCGCAGGCCGGGGCGGTTAAAGGCGAAAGCCGCTTGGGGATGGGCCCGCGGCCTATCAGCTAGTTGGTGGGGTAACGGCCCACCAAGGCTACGACGGGTAGCCGGCCTGAGAGGGTGGTCGGCCACACGGGGACTGAGACACGGCCCCGACTCCTACGGGAGGCAGCAGTCGGGAATCTTGCGCAATGGGGGAAACCCTGACGCAGCGACGCCGCGTGGGGGATGAAGGCCTTCGGGTTGTAAACCCCTGTCGCCCCGGACGAACACTGACGGTACGGGGAGAGGAAGCCCCGGCTAACTACGTGCCAGCAGCCGCGGTAAGACGTAGGGGGCAAGCGTTGCCCGGATTTACTGGGCGTAAAGGGCGTCTAGGCGGCCGGGCAAGTCGCCTGTGAAAGCCTGCGGCTCAACCGCAGAATGGCAGGCGATACTACCCGGCTCGAGGGCGGGAGAGGGAGACGGAATTCCCGGTGTAGCGGTGAAATGCGTAGATATCGGGAGGAACACCAGTGGCGAAGGCGGTCTCCTGGCCCGTTCCTGACGCTGAAGCGCGAAAGCTAGGGGAGCGAACGGGATTAGATACCCCGGTAGTCCTAGCCGTAAACGATGGGCGCTAGGTGTGGGAGGTATCGACCCCTTCCGTGCCGGAGCTAACGCACTAAGCGCCCCGCCTGGGGAGTACGGCCGCAAGGTTGAAACTCAAAGGAATTGACGGGGGCCCGCACAAGCGGTGGAGCACGTGGTTTAATTCGATGCTAAGCGAAGAACCTTACCCGGGCTTGACATGCACCGGAAGCGGGAGGAAACTCCTTGCGCCCTTCGGGGCCGGTGCACAGGTGCTGCATGGTTGTCGTCAGCTCGTGCCGTGAGGTGTTGGGTTAAGTCCCGCAACGAGCGCAACCCCCGCCCTGTGTTGCCAGCGTAAAGTCGGGGACTCGCAGGGGACTGCCGGCGTCGAGCCGGAGGAAGGTGGGGATGACGTCAAATCCTCATGGCCCTTATGCCCGGGGCTACACACGTGCTACAATGGCCGGTACAAAGGGTTGCCAACCCGCGAGGGGGAGCCAATCCCTAAAAGCCGGTCTCAGTTGGGATCGGAGGCTGCAACCCGCCTCCGTGAACGCGGAATCGCTAGTAATCGCCGATCAGCTACGCGGCGGTGAATGCGTTCCCGGGCCTTGTACACACCGCCCGTCACGTCATGGGAGTCGGCAACACCCGAAGCCGGTGGCCCAACCCCGCAAGGGGAGGGAGCCGTCCAAGGTGGGGCCGATGACTGGGACGAAGTCGTAACAAGGTAGCCGTATCGGAAGGTGCGGCTGGATCACCTCCTTTCTAGGGAGTTCTGGTTGCGACTTTATCCGGGGATGCCCGGATACGGTCGGGACTCCTAGGTCGGTCAAGGCACGGTGCCGGCGCTGTTCGGCTGTCAGGGACCGGTTGGGCATATAGCTCAGGTGGTTAGAGCGCACCCCTGATAAGGGTGAGGTCGGTAGTTCGAGTCTACCTATGCCCACCATTCCACGGGTAGAATAGCTGACTGGGGACGTAGCTCAGCGGGAGAGCGCCTGCTTTGCAAGCAGGGGGTCGGCGGTTCGAGTCCGCTCGTCTCCACCAGCACGGGCCGGGGAACCGGTCCGGGAAAGGGGCGCACCTTGGAAACTGAATATGAGAGTTCAGCTCTGTCACGGGATCGCCGGGCACTACCGGTGCGGTGAGGTTCAGGTGAAGCTACTAAGGGCGTGCGGTGGATGCCTAGGCGCTGGAGGCCGATGAAGGGCGTGGCTTAGCTGCGATAAGCCTCGGGGAGCCGCAAGCAGGCGTTGATCCGGGGATTCCCGAATGGGGCAACCCGGCGGGGGTGAACCCCCGTCATCCGCACCTGAATCCATAGGGTGCGGAGGGCAAGCGGGCGAAGTGAAACATCTCAGTAGCCCGAGGAGGAGAAATCAACCGAGATTCCCCTAGTAGTGGTGAGCGAACGGGGAAGAGCCTAAACCGCGGACGTGCCCAAGCCTGCCGGCGTTGCGTCCGCGGGGTAGCGGGGCGTTGCCTGGGCCAGCGGCAGATGGCCCGCGGAGTGAAAAATCGTCTCTCTAGCCGAAGACGGCTGGAACGCCGCGCCGCAGAGGGTAAAAGCCCTGTAGGCGAAAGGGAGGCGACTCCGGGCGGCGACCCCGAGTACCATGGGACACGTGGAATCCTGTGGGAATCAGGGGGGACCATCCTCCAAGGCTAAACACCTCCAGCGACCGATAGCGTACCCAGTACCGTGAGGGAAAGGTGAAAAGAACCCCGGAAGGGGAGTGAAATAGAACCTGAAACCGCATGCCTACAGACTGTCCGAGGGCTACGCCGGCGGGCTTCGGCCGGCCGGAAGGCCTGAGGGCGTGCCTATTGAAGAATGAGCCGGCGACTTACGGTGTGCGGCGAGGTTAAGGGCTTCAGGCCCGGAGCCGCAGCGAAAGCGAGTCCGAACAGGGCGTCGAGTCGCACATCGTAGACCCGAAACCGGGTGAGCTAGCCCTGGCCAGGGTGAAGCGGAGGTAACACTCCGTGGAGGCCCGAACCACGTTGGTGTTGCAAAACCATGGGATGAGCTGGGGCTAGGGGAGAAATTCCAACCGAACCCGGAGATAGCTGGTTCTCCCCGAAATAGCTTTAGGGCTAGCCTCGGGAGGTCTCCCCCGGGGGTAGAGCACTGATTGGGCTAGGGGGCCTAAAAGCTTACCGAACCCTGTCAAACTCCGAATACCGGGGCGAGCATCCCGGGAGTCAGACTGCGGGGGATAAGCTCCGTGGTCTAAAGGGAAACAACCCAGACTGCCAGCTAAGGCCCCGAAGCGCGGGCTAAGTGGGAAAGGATGTGGGGTTGCTGAGACAACCAGGATGTTGGCTTAGAAGCAGCCATCATTTAAAGAGTGCGTAATAGCTCACTGGTCTAGCGACCCTGCGCCGACAATTTAACGGGGCTCAAGCCCGCCGCCGAAGCTGCAGGTTGCCTTGCGGAGGCCGCAAGGCAGCGGTAGGGGAGCATCGCCTGCGGGCTGAAGGCAGACCGGAAGGGCTGCTGGACTGCAGGGGAGAGAGAATGCCGGCATGAGTAGCGAAAAGGCGAGTGAGAATCTCGCCCGCCTGAAGCCTAAGGTTTCCTGGGGAAGGTTCGTCCGCCCAGGGTCAGTCGGGACCTAAGCCGAGGCCGAAAGGCGTAGGTGATGGGCAACCGGTGGAGATTCCGGTACCACCCGGGCACCGTTAATACCGATGGGGTGACGCAGGAGGGTAGGCGCAGCCGGCCGTTGGTCGTGCCGGTCCAAGCCACCGAGGGAGCCCGCCGAGGCAAATCCCGGCGGGAGGTATCCTGAGGGGTGATGGGGAGGGAAATTTGAGTACCGAACTGGCCGAGCCCACGCTGCCGGGAAAAGCCTCTAGGGAGGTGCTGGGTGCCCGTACCGCAAACCGACACAGGTAGGCGAGGAGAGCATCCTGAGGCGCGCGGGAGAATCCCCGCTAAGGAACTCGGCAAAATGGCCCCGTAACTTCGGGAGAAGGGGTGCTCCGTTAGGGTGAGGCGGAAGCCGAGCCCGAGGGAGCCGCAGTGAAGTGGCCCACGCGACTGTTTATCAAAAACACAGGTCTCTGCTAAGGCGCAAGCCGATGTATAGGGGCTGACGCCTGCCCGGTGCTGGAAGGTTAAGGGGAGGGGTGAAAGCCCCGAACCGAAGCCCCAGTGAACGGCGGCGGTAACTATAACCGTAGGACCGGGTGGCAGTACCCGGAAGGGCGGTTGTAAAATCCGGCTATATGCTGGGACGGCTCGCTACTCCCACGCTACCGAGGAGGTGACAACGCGTTGGGTAGAGCCAATCAGCAGGAAAGGCTCTCGCGCATCGAAAAGGCCAGATGGTTCCTTGCAGGTTTCATAGAAGGAGAGGGAGCGCTTACAGTAGGTATAAAAAGACATCCCACGACGCGGAGCAAATATTACGTGGATCCGGAATTCTTCCTCTACCAGCATGAGAGTGGCCGACAGCTATTGGAGTTGGCTCGGTCCATCTTCCAGACAGGGAGGATTTATCCTAAATCCGGGAATCCGAAAGTACTGGTGTACGAAATCTCTTCGCGGCGTAGCTTACGAGAAAAGGTGATTCCCTTTTTCGAAAAGTACGTGCTACCCTTTAGTTGCAAGAGGGAGACCTTCGAGCACTTCCGAGAGATCGTTGAGATGCTGGAACGCAAGGAACATCACACCCCTGAAGGTTTGGCTCGCATCGTCGAGAAGGCGTATGCGATGAATCCGGCCGGCAAGGGTCGCAAGCGCTTAAGGGCCTTGGAAGAGGTGCGCGAGAGAATCCTCAGAGGCCATACGCCGGACACCCCTTGAAGGGTGAAGATATGGTCCAGTCCTCATGGTGACATGAGGGGAACTGCCTAAGGTAGCGAAATTCCTTGTCGGGTAAGTTCCGACCCGCACGAAAGGCGTAACGACGTGGGCGCTGTCTCGGCGGGGAGCCCGGCGAAATTGAGGTGGGGGTGAAGACACCCTCGTCCCGCGGCTGGACGGAAAGACCCCGTGGAGCTTTACTGTAGCCTGGCATTGAACTCTGGCCCGTCATGTAGAGGATAGGTGGGAGGCTGAGAAGCCCGGGCGCCAGCTCGGGTGGAGCCGCCGGTGGAATACCACCCTTGGCGTGCTGGAGTTCTAACCCGCTGCCGTCATCCGGCAGGGGGACAGTGCTTGGTGGGCAGTTTAACTGGGGCGGTTGCCTCCTAAAAGGTAACGGAGGCGTCCAAAGGTACCCTCAGCACGGTCGGAAATCGTGCGTGGAGTGCAAAGGCATAAGGGTGCCTGACTGCGAGACCGACGGGTCGAGCAGGGACGAAAGTCGGGCTTAGTGATCCGGCGGTACCGGATGGAAGGGCCGTCGCTCAACGGATAAAAGCTACCCCGGGGATAACAGGCTGATCCCGCCCGAGAGTCCACATCGACGGCGGGGTTTGGCACCTCGATGTCGGCTCATCGCATCCTGGGGCTGGAGCAGGTCCCAAGGGTTGGGCTGTTCGCCCATTAAAGCGGTACGTGAGCTGGGTTCAGAACGTCGTGAGACAGTTCGGTCCCTATCCACCGCGGGCGCAGGAGGCTTGAGGGGGGCTGTCCCTAGTACGAGAGGACCGGGACGGACGCACCGCTGGTGTACCAGTTGTCCCGCCAGGGGCATGGCTGGGTAGCCATGTGCGGTCGGGATAAGCGCTGAAAGCATCTAAGCGCGAAGCCCACCCCAAGATGAGGCCTCCCACGGCGGAAGCCGGTAAGGCCCCTCGGAGATGACGAGGTTGATAGGCCGGAGGTGTAAGGGCTGCGAGGCCTTGAGCTTACCGGTACTAATCGGCCGAGGGCTTGCCTGAGGTAAATCATCGCGCCGGGAAATCCGGCGATCCCGTGAAGGAGCTGAGCTCGGGCTCTCCGGTGACCATGGCGGAGGGGAAACACCCGTTCCCATTCCGAACACGGTCGTTAAGCCCTCCAGCGCCGAGGGTACTAGGCGGGGGACCGCCTGGGAGAGTAGGACGTTGCCGGGGAGCTTTGTAGCAGCCGGGCCTGGCCCGGCTTTTTTTGTTTTCCGGAGCGGATGATCCTTGAGCCCCGTCTGCGCCTCATTGGTGCCTACCGGCCGCGTCTTGACCTGGCCCGGCCCCCTCTGCCGGTAGAGCCGGGACGGACTGAAGCGGCTTCCCCCGACCCAGGGGAAACTCCGCCCGGCGGCGTGTAACACGAGGCGCCCCTCCGGCGTTTACTTCGGTGAGAGCGGCCCGTCGGGTTAAAGCTCGGGGCTGCGAAATCTGCGGGAAAGGAGGTGAGGCATGGTGCGGCGCCGAAAGCTCATCGGCCTTGTGGTCGTGGCTGCGGTGGCTGCGCTTTCGGCCGTGGCCCTGGCCTGGCCCTGGGAGCCGGAGTATCCCTCTCCCTCTCACTGGGAGGGCTGGGTGAGACATGACATCCACCCGGCATGGGGCGAGCATCACTACCAGCTCCTCGTACCCTGCCTGCCCACCCCGCAAACAGCCTGCCAGCCGGGCAGCATAGTGGGGACCTACCAGCTCGTCCCGCTATCCACCCAGGTGGGGCAGAAGATCAGGCGAGCCGCGACTAACCCGCTCCTTAACTGGGCGAGCATAGACGGTTTCTGGGTCTCCCTCGGGGCACCGCCGCACAACGGAACCATCTTCGTCCAGGACATTAAGATCGGTCCGCCGCCGGCGGACGTCCAAGACATAATTACCGACCCGCCTCCCTTTGTGCCTTAAAGGGAATCCGACCTGCGCTAGAGGAGGCCGGGCCGCGCCACCCGGCCTCTTTTTTGCTGAAAAACCGCTCAACTTTCGAGCGGCCCCGCCTCTTGGCTCCTCCAGCGCTTCCATGGCCGCGGGGGGGAAGCCCCGCTGTCTCGCCGAAGGTCGGCCATCGGTCTATCCCCTGACGGCGGGCGTCAGCGGGCCGTCCCGTCCCCGTCCAGGCCGAGGAAGAACGCGGCGAAGGGTACGGCCAGGGTGGCCGCCTCCAGCGGCACCAACGACGTCCCAGCGTAGAGCACCACCGCCAGGCGTAGCCGCGGTCCCAGCGCCTCGCGGCAGGCGCGGAGCCCCGCCAGGGAAGCCGGATCCAGGCGCACGGCTAGCTTCACCTCGACGGCCACGCACTCCTCCCCTCTCTCGAGGAGGAAGTCCACCTCCTGCCCGGCGTGGGTCCGCCAGAAGTAGAGCCGGCAGAAGGGCCCTGCGGCGGCCAGGAGCTTCCGCAGCTCGGCGGCCGCCCACGTCTCCACCATGGCGCCCGCCCGCCCCTGCCTCTCCAGGGTCTCCCACCGCTCGGCCGCCACCAAGTGGCAGGCAAGGCCGGTGTCGGTGAGGTAGACCTTGGGGGTGCGGACCAGGCGCTTCCTCGCGTGGACGAAGTAGGGCTGCAGCAGGAAAACCTGATACGTCTGCTCGAGCAGGGCCAGGTACCGCCGCACGGTGCTGTGGGGAAGCCTGGCGTCCCGGGCCAGGTCCGCCATGTTGAGGAGCTGTCCCGTGCGCAGGGCCACCAGGGCCAGGAGGCGGTTGAACTCCGGCATCCGCTCGAGGTCCGCCAGATCCCGCACGTCCCGCTCGAGGTACGTCTGCCGGTAGGAGGCGAACCAGCGCTCGCGCGCCTGGTCGTCCTCCATGAGTGCCGGCACAGGATAGCCGCCACGCAGGATCAGGCGGCGGATCTCGGCGAGCTGGTCGGGCGGGACGGGCCGTCCCCGCCACAGCTCCAGGAGCTCCCGCGCATCCCGCGCCGCGAAGAGGTCCCGCAGGGTGGTCGGCGGGGCCGTCTCCCGCAGCTCGGCCCACGAAAAGGGATGGAGTTCGTAGACGGCCACCCTGCCCGCCAGACTCTCGGACACTGTCCGGAGGGTCCCGAGATGGGCCGAGCCCGTAAGGAGAAAGGAGCCGTTCCGCCGGTCCCGGTCTATGGCCAGCTTGACGGCCCGAAGGAGATCAGGAGCCCGCTGCACCTCGTCCAGGACGAGCGGGCGCGCCGCCCCCGCTAGGAGCCCGTCCGGGTCCTTGAGGGCGGCGTCCAGCACCGGACGCTCGTCGAGGGTAAGGTAGGCGGCCGGCCAGTCGGGGCTGATGAGGGCCTGGGCCAGGGTGGACTTCCCCACCTGGCGGGCGCCGGTGAGCATCACTGCGGGGAAGTGCTACAGGGAAGCCCACACCTGGTCCGCGACATGCCGCGGGGGTTCAGCCTGCCCCTGGCGGGGGTGAAGGGGGCGGCCCTCGGCCGGGCGCGGGCGTGGCTGGACTTGGCTGGCGCGGTCGGCTCCTTCCTCATCGGCTGGCGGAAGGGAGGCCCCATCACCTACGTGTGGAAGGGCGTCCTAGCCCGCTCCTTCTTCAGCCTCGCCTTCACGGAGAGCCGTCCACCCAGAGATAAACTACCTCAAGCCCCTCCAGGGCTTGCGCCACACGCCTACCCCTCGGCCTTCAGGCGCGCCTGCCACTCTACAAGTTTTTTGTGTCTTCTGTTCGCCAGCCAGCATATCCCGGGGTGTGCGAGAGAAAAAATCTTGATCTCGGGATCATCTGGTATTTGCCAACCACAGTTCATCGGGGAGGCGGGTACTTATGAGACGTTCCCAGGCCTCCAGCAACTTTACGCACCAATCCTTCCTCTCTTCGGAAAGATATTCTGCTTTTTTTCGACAAATTTCGACATAGGTTTGGTTGGTAGGACCGTGGTGGAGCGGATGTAAGACCTGGCCGTGGCCCGGGTCTCCTGAGGCGGAGCGGGGCTCAAGCAGGCGGTGGGCTGCAAGGCCCAGGTTAGCGGCTTGGAGAGCTGGCCCCAAGCTCCAGCCCCAGCTTCTCCATGACCGGTGGGAGTTCCTGGCCTTCGGCGAGTAGTCCTGAGAAGGGGTCTTTTTTTGCTTTCTCTTCCCATCGGCGCAGGCGGGCGGGGATTGTCTCCAGGGTGAAGTCCCGGGGGTGAGCCGTCTCCACCTCTTCCCAGGTGACCGGGGTGGCCACCGGGGCTCCGGGGAGGGCCCGGGGGGAGTAAGGGGCGATCATGGTTTTGCCGGGGGTATTTTGAAGGTAGTCGAAGTAGACCTTCCCCGCCCGGCGGGCCACGGCCCTCTCCAGGGTGACCAGGTGAGGAACAGTTCGCTGGAGGAGGCGGCCCAGGGCCTGCACCGCCTGGACCACCTGGCGGTGGGAGTAGCGGGGAGCGAGGGGGAGGTGGATGTGGATGCCCGTGGCTCCCGAGAGCTTGGGGTAGCCGCGGAGGCCCAGGTGATCGAGGAGCCGCCGGACGAGGAGGGCTGCCTCCCGGGCTTCTTCAAACCCGGCCGGAGGGGCCGGGTCTAGATCTACGACCGCCTGGTCCGGCCGGTCAGGGTGTTCGATGGTGGAGAGCCAGGTGTGGAGCTCGATGGCCGCCTGGTTGGCCAGCCAGACCAGGGTGGGGAGGTCCTCCGCCAGGATGAACCTTACGGTCTGGCCCCTTCGGGTACGGTGGAGGTGGGTGCGGATCCATCCCGGAGCGTAGGCAGGGAGGTTTTTCTGATAAAAACTCGGCCCCCGGATCCCGTCGGGATAGCGGGTCAGAGTGAGAGGCCTTCCCCGGAGATGGGGGAGAAGCCAGGGGGCGATCTTCTGGAAGTAGGCGACGAGATCCGCTTTCGTGTATCCCTCTTCCGGCCAGAGCGCCTTTCCCAGGCGGGTGAGGGCCAGTTCGCGCCCCTCCACCCGGACCCGGAGGCGATCCGGGCCGTACTTTTCGGGGTTCTGGCCGCCGGTGGGGTGCCCGGCCGCAGTTCTAGGGTCCGCCATTTATCGGGCTGGATGGGATGAGGTTGCAGGACATGAAGGAAAGAAAAGGGAAGAGTTTCCCCAAAATGAGGGGGAAAGCGGTGGGGTGGGCCTGCGGGCGGGGAGGTGGAAGATTTACAGTACGCATTCCTCGGGCTCGGCCCGGCTGAAGCTGATGAAGGAGGGGGCCCGGAGCTTCAGCTCCTCCGTCCACTCGGCGAACTCTACGGTCACGGTGAGGAGGGGGGCGGTCCAGCGGACCTCCAGGGGACCGAGGCGAGGGGGGTTGATGAAGGGCGGATGGGGGACTTCGAGCCCGGCCAGGCGTTCGGCCAGGGCCCGGCGCAGCGCGGAGGAGAAGCCGGTGCCTACCCGTCCCACGTACCAGAGGTTCTTTCCCGGAGAAGAGGACGGATAAAGTCCGCAGAGGAGAGCGCCCACCCCTTCCGGAGTGCGGGTGAATCCTCCTACCACGAAGTCCCCTCTCCGGCGGGGCTTCACCTTCAGCCAGTGGCGGCTTTTACCGGAAACATAGGGGCTGGAGACTCGCTTGGCCACCACGCCTTCCAGGCCTTTCTGGATGACCGCCTCCCAGAGGGCCGGGCCATCGGCAGTGGAGGGAGTAAGATACACGGGATCTCCCTCCTTAAGCCGGGAGCGAAGGATCTCCTGCCGCTCCCGCCAGGGGTGGTTCTCCAGCTCCCGGCCGTCGAGGTGAAGGAGGTCGAAGACCGCATAAAGGAGATGCTCCCCGGGACAAAGGACCGGCGGACCGGAGGCAGCCCCCTCCCGGCGCATCACCGCCGGGAAACTCGGGCGGTCCCGGACTAGCACCATCACCTCTCCGTCGAGAATGGCCTCCTCGGCCTGCACCCGGGAGGGGAGGAAGGCCAGTTCCGGATAGGCGGCGGTCCGGTCGCGGAACCGCCGGTTCTGGAGGCGCACCCTTCCCCGGGAGAGGAAGGCCAGCATCCGGATCCCGTCCCACTTGGGTTGGAAGGCGAAGCCCGGATCCTCCCAGGGCCAGCCGGAGGCTTTATCTTCCGGAGCCGGGATAGAGACCGGCTCCATGGGGCGGAGGGGGAACCGGGAGAGGACGCTCAGTGGACTCCGGCTCCGGCGGCCCGGAGTCTTTGCCTTCGCTCCTCGGCCAGGCGGAGACTCTCTTCCAGCGCTTTCATAAGATCTATCACCCGGGCCGGCTCGGGCGGCGGGGCCACCAGCTCCTTACCCTCCACCTTCTTCTCTATCAGCTTGAGGAGCGCTTCCCGGTACCGGTCCCGGTACTCCTCCGGCCGGAAGGGGGCGGCCAGGCTCTCCACAAGCTGCAGAGCCAGGGCCTCCTCCCGCTCCCCCACCTCCACCTTCCGGGTGGCCTCGGCCAGCCCGAGAGGGGAGCGGATCTCGTCCGGGAAGAGCATGGTCTCGAGGGCCAGGATGGGAGGCAGACCGCTAGGACCGCCTTCCGCATCCGGGGAAGGGGCTGCTCCCCGGAATACCCGGATGGCGGCCAGGGACTCCTTATGCCGGAGGGCCACCCGGGCCAGGGCTATCTTCCGGGTCTTCTCCAGGGCCAGGCGGAGAAGGGTGTAGGCCTTGGCCCCTCCCTCGGCCGGCTCGAGGTAATAGGCTTTCTCGAAGAAGACAGGGTCTATCTCCTCGAGGTGGACGAAGTCCAGGATCTCCACCATCCGGCCGGTGGGGAGGGGAAGGGCCCGGAGGTCTTCCTCCTCCACCACCACGTAATGGCCCGGAGAATACTCGTATCCCCGCGTTACCTCCTCCGGTGCCGCCTCCCGCTGGCAGGTGGGGCAGACTTTCCGGAAGCTGATGGGGGTGTGGCACTCCCGGTGCAGCAGGCGGAAGTGGACGTCCCGGCTCTCGGTGGCCGGATAGAGCTTCACCGGGATGTGGACGAGCCCGAAGCTTATGGCTCCCTTCCAGATGCTGCGCATTCGGAGTCCTCTACCGGAGTATTCCAGAGCGGGGTAGGGGCCTGAAGACCAGCGATGGGAAAATGCTTATTCCACTCCATCCCTCGGTTTTGAGCATTTACGCTTCCCGGTAGAAGTATGCTTCCCGGTTCCGGCCGCACTTGCGCCTGGCCGGAACATCATCGCGCTTCCTCCCGCTTGTCAGCGAGACGCCTTACCATGAGCCGGGCCGCTGTGCCCACGCCTGGCGCCTTCGAGGGAGCCCAGGGCGGATGAAGCGGTTTTGGGGAATGGGGAGTCGGGATTTGAGCGCCGCCGGGAAGGGAGCCATCATGAAAGGGGAGGCCTTTTGGAAGGGGAGAAAAAACCCATTGCCGTGATCGGGGTGCCCATGGATCTCGGTGGGCGGCGGCGGGGGACGGACATGGGGCCGAGCGCCATCCGCTACGCCGGGTTGGATGACGTACTCCGCAGCCTGGGCTACAGTGTACGGGATCTAGGAAACCTCGAGGTGGCGGTGCGGGATACCCAGGAGGTGGAGGACCCCAGGATCCGCTATCTCCCCGAGGTGAGCCGGGTCTGCCTGCTCCTGGCCCAGCGGGTGGAAGAGGTGGTGCGGGAGGGAAGGATGTCTCTCGTCCTGGGAGGGGATCACAGCGTGGCCATAGGGACGGTGGGAGGCCTTATCCGGGCCGGGTGGGAGCCGGCCATCCTCTGGTTCGACGCTCACGGGGATTTCAACACTCCGGATACCACTCCCAGCGGGAGTATCCACGGGATGCCCCTGGCAGTCGTCACCGGGAGGGGGCACCCGGCCCTGGTGAGCTGCTGCCAGCCGGGGATCCCGGAGGAGAGGTGTGCCCTCATCGGGGTACGGAACCTGGATCCTCTGGAGCGGGAAGCGCTCAAGGTCTCCCGGGTGAACGTCTATACCATGAAGGAGGTGGACGAGCGGGGGATCGCCGTCGTAGTCCGGGAGGCGGCGGAGAGGGTGAGCCGGGGGGGGAGGCATCCCCTCCACCTCACCGTGGATATGGACGTAGTAGATCCCTCCTTCGCCCCGGGAGTGGGGAGTCCGGAGCCGGGGGGCCTCACCTACCGGGAGGCCCACCTGGCCATGGAGCTCCTGGCAGAAACGGGCTGGATCGGTTCAGTGGAGGTAACCGAGGTGAACCCCATCCTGGATGTGGAGAACCGCACGGCGAAGCTGGCGGTGGAGCTGGTGGCCTCGGCTCTGGGGAAAACCATTCTTTGAGGTCGACGGCGGGCACCCGCGACGGGCGGCGAGTCCTGAGTAAAGGGGGTAGGGGCGGTGAGTACCTTTCTTTTCCTGGGGGAGGACGAGCGGCGGGTGGAGGAAGCGCTTCGAGAGAAAGCCCAAGCCCTGCTCTGCCTGGGGGACGCGGAAGGAGCGTGCCTTTCCTGCCAGTCTTTCCAGCGGGGAAACCACCCCGACCTTATGCTCGTCCGCCCGGAGGGTAAAACGGGCATCGAAGCGGTCCGTTCGGTTCAGGCCTTCTTCTCCCTCCCCCCTCTCCGCTCTCCAAAGAAGGTGGTGGCCTTCCCGACCGCCGAGAATCTCACTCCTCAAGCTCAGGCCGCTCTCCTCAAAACCCTGGAGGATCCGCCCGCCTACGGGGCGATCCTCCTCTCCGCCCGGAGGGAGGAATCCCTCCTCCCCACCCTGGTCTCCCGCTGCCTTCGGATCAGGGTTTCCGGTGGCTTCCTTTCGGAGGGCGAGGGGTTTTCAGAGACCGCTCGCCGGGTGGCTAGCCTGTGTGTCGGGGGCAAGCCTTTTCCCGTGCTTTCCCAGGAGGCGGAATCCTTGGTCCGAAAAATTTCCCGGGAGGAGATGCCCCACTTTCTGGCCGCCCTGGCCCGGGAGCTCTCCGCTATACTGGGCAGGGGCCGGGCATCGCCGCAGTGGGCCGAAGAGATGCTCCGGGCGGAAGACATGGTCCGGGCCCAGGTCAGCCGGCGGATTCTTCTGGAGGATCTCTTTCTGCGGCTCAGAAGGTGCGTGGCTCAAGCGATGAGAGGTGAAGACGGGTGACGGAGAAGGGAGAAGCACCCCGCTGGATGGCGAGAGAAGGAAGGAAGAAGCTCTGGAAATGAGAGGCGAACAGGAGGAGACAGTACGGCGACAGGGTGGTGCAGATCCGGAGGGTAGGCGGGGACCCGGGACGATGAAGGTGGTGGCGGTGAAGTTGCGGGGAAGACCGCAGCCGCTCGAGTTCTCTACCGGCGGCCTTCCCCTCCGCCGGGGGGACGAGGTGGTGGTAGAGACCCCGGAGGGCCTGGAGGCGGGTCGGGTGACCCTGGTCCGGGAGAAGGAGCTCCGGCGGGAGCTTCCCCGGGTGAGGAGACGGCTTAGTCCCCGGGACCGGGAGCGGGAAGAGCGGGCCCGGGAGAGAGAGGAGGAGGCTTTGCGCCTCGCTCGGGAGAAGGTGCGGCAGATGGAGCTGGAGATGCAGCCGGTGGAGGCCCGGTTCTATCCCCCGGGCCGCATGGTCATCTACTTTGTGAGCGAAAAGAGGGTGGACTTCCGCCGGCTGGCCCAGGAGCTGGCTAGGGCTATCCGGGCCCGGGTGGAGATGCGGCAGGTGGGGGTGAGGGATAGATCCCGCTTGGTGGGGGGGGTGGGTCCCTGCGGTCGGGAGCTCTGCTGTTCCTCTTTCCTCACCCGCTTCGAGCCGGTCTCCATCCGGCTGGCCAAGACCCAGGGGCTGAGCCTCAGCCCCACCCGGGTCTCCGGGGTTTGCGGCCGGCTGATGTGCTGCCTCCGCTACGAGGTCCATGAGGGGGAGTGCGCCGGATGTGGCCGGACCTGAGGAAGGAACGCTTTACCTCTGCCCCGGTCCCATAGGCAACCTGAGGGACGTCACCCTGCGGGTGCTGGACACCCTGCAGGAGGCGGATCTGGTCCTGGCCGAGGACACCCGCCGGGCCCGGATACTCCTGGGCCACTACGGGATAGGGAAAAAGAGCCTCATCAGTTTCTTTGCCGGGAACGAGAAAAAGCGCACCCCTCAGGTGCTGGCCGCCCTCCGGGAGGGAAAGCGGGTGGCCCTCCTCAGCGAGGCAGGAACCCCGGGGCTTTCTGACCCCGGCCTTTACCTGGTTTCCCGGGTAATAGAGGAAGGCCTACGGGTGGAGGCCCTACCCGGTCCCTCCTCGCTGCTTCCCGCCCTGACCCTGAGCGGCTTCCCCCTTCCCCCCTTCCTCTTCCTGGGATTTCTTCCCCGCCGCCCGGGAAAGAGGAGGAAAATCCTGACCCGCGCCCTGGACACAGGATGGACCTTCGCCCTCTTCGAGGCTCCCGGGCGGGTCCCCGCCACTCTCCGGGAGCTGGCCGAGGAGGGAGGTGCGGAACGGCCCTGCCTCCTGGCCCGGGAGCTGACCAAGAAGCACGAAGAACTCCTCCGCGGCACCTGCTCCTCTCTAGCTCAGCGCCTGGCGGAGGAGCCCCTCCGGGGAGAGTGCGTCCTGGTGGTGGGCCCTTCTCCTATACGGTCACCAGGGAGCTGAGAGCCTGCAGACAGCCCTGGCAGACCTTCTTTCCCCGGAAGGTCTCCACGTTGGAGACCTCGCCGCAGAAGATGCAGGCCGGCTGATATTTCCGGAGGATAATCTGCTCCCCTTCCACGTAGATCTCCAGAGAGTCGTTGTGGTTGATCTCCAGCGTCCGCCGGAGCTCGATGGGGATCACCACCCTCCCCAGCTCGTCCACCTTGCGCACTATGCCCGTAGCCTTCATCTCTCCCGTTTCCCCCTTTCGACAAATTTCGACAAATGGCGACAAACTCAGGAATCACCATACCACCCGTTCCAAAAAGCGTCAAGTCTTCTTGCCTTAATATTTTACTGTGTCCGGGAGCGAATTCCTTCCTTTTACCAGGGATCTCGACCGGTTGATGGAATGTCTGGAACAAAGGTTGAAATCCCTCGGGGACCGGGAGGGTATTCGGGAGGTGCTGGAGGGAAGAGGGTGGCTCATCCGGCCGGCGGGGGAGGGATCTTTCCCCTCTCCGGCGGTAGGGGCGGTGGATGGTTCCTACGTGGTGCTGGGGTCTCCCCCTTTCGGTTTGGGGTTCTTCCGGGCGGTGGCTCTGGGCAGTCAGTGGGAGGTGGTCCGGGAGAGGGTTCTCTGGCCGGGGGAAGAGATCCCGGCGGAGGGGGGAGAGCCGGAGCTTTACGAGTTTGCCCGGCCGGCCATGGCGGCCCTGGAGCTGGAGGTGGCCGGGGAGGCGCTGGGGAGGATGGCCCGGGAGGGACGCTTTCTTCTCCTTCTGGACGGCGGTTTCGCCCGTTTCCGGCGGCAGGTGCCCGGGGCCTGGGAATTCTTTTCCGCCCTGGCCCGGCGGGAGGAAGGGGTGGTTTTGGGGGTGGTGGAGGACATGGCCTCCTCCTGGCTCGGGGAGCTCCATCCTCCCTGGAAGGGATACTGGGACCGGGAGGTGCTCTTCGGGGTCCTAGAAAGGGGAGAGGCGGTCCTCCTTCCCCCCGGGAGGGAGGGATTCGGTCGGGGTTTCGCCGCCCTTTCCTCCGACCCCTTGCCCGTGGGGTTAAACTTCTGGGAGGAGCAGAGGGAGAAGGTGTCTTCCGCGCTGGCCCTGCTTCTGCCCCTCACCCCGCCCGGATCGCGGGGGGTACCCCTTCCCCTCGATCTGGCCGACCGGCGGGCGCGGGTCAGCCGGGTGGAGGCGGAGAGGTGGTTTGAGTCGTCCCTCCCTGCGGCGTACCGGGAGCGAATCTTCCGGCCCAAGCGGGAGAGGCGGTGGTGGTAAGGTGGGAGGCGGTTTTCCGTGCTGGTGGTAGGGCGGTCGGATCCCCGCTATGTCCAGGTGGTCTCCCGGGAGCGCCGCTTCCGGTTGAACGAGTACTTGGTGGTGGACGACCCCGAAGCCGGTCATCCCCGGGGAGAGGTGGTGGAGAGCCTGAGCCTCAATCCCTTCTTCCCCGAGGGTAGCGGGGGGAGAATGGATGACGACACCTTGAGCGCGCTACGGGCCTGGGGCTTCTCCCCGGAGAAGGAGGAACTGCACCTAGCCCGGGTGCGGATCCTGGACGATCTCCCGGTTCCGGTGCGCGTGGGCTCCCGGGCCAGGATCCCCGCCTGGGAGGAGGTTAGAGACCTTTTTCCCCCCGAGGGAGGATTCTTCCTGGGCCTGGTACGGGGCACGGAGGAGGTAGGCCGGGAGAAGGTGCCCCTTCTTGAGGGAGGAAAGGTGGAGGAGCGGAGGGGGGTGGGGTTTTACTTCCCTTACCGGCTCATGGACCGCTATCCCCACCTGGGCATTTTCGGCGGCTCGGGATCGGGGAAGTCCTTCGCCCTCCGGGTGCTCCTCGAGGAGATTATGGAGCGGAGGTTCCCCTGCCTGGCCTTCGATCCCCACGGGGAGCTGGACTTTTTCTCTTCCACCCGGCCGGAGGATCCCCACCCCCAGTTCTCCTCCCTCTACCGGGTATTCCGGGTGGGGATGGAGGTGGGGGTGGACTTCTCCACCCTGACCGTGGACGAGCTGGCCCGGCTTCTCGGCTCGGTGGGAGAGCTCTCGGAGGGGATGCAGGCGGCTCTCCGCCAGCTCTTCCGGAGGGGGGAGACCCTGGAGGGATTTCAGAGGCGGATCGAGGAAGCCATCGAGAAAGGGGGGTCGGGCTGGATGCACCCCGATTCCCTGAACGGCCTTCTGCGGCGCCTGCACGGGCTGCGCCTGGCCGGGCTCTTCCAGGGGAATCTGAGGCTTCTCGAAGACTTTTTGCGGGGGCGGGGGCTGGCTGTGGTGCGGGGGCCTCTCCGCTCCCTCCAGCTTTTTTCCGGATACGCCGTAGACCGGCTTTACCGGCTGCGCCGCCGCTGGAAGGAGGGAGGGGGAGGGGAGTGGTTCCCCCCCTTTTTCGTGGCCACGGACGAAGCCCACCACTTTGTTCCCCAGGGGGAGGAGCGGTTCGGCCGGGCCCGCTGGCGGGAGGTGGCCCAGGAAGGCCGCAAATACGGGGTATTTCTCCTGCTGGCCACCCAGAGGCCGGCTCTTCTGGATGAGACGGTGACCGCCCAGCTCAACACCAAGCTGGTCTTCCGTACCGTGCGTCAGGAGGACATCTCCCGGGTGCGGGCGGAGACTGATCTTGCCGAGGAAGAATTGCGGCGGCTTCCCTACCTTCCTTCGGGGGTGGCCTTCGTTTCCCTGGCCTCCTGGGGGCGGAGCTTCTGCATCCGGGTGCGGGCGGCCCGAACGGCAAGCCCCCGCTTCCGGGACCCCTTCGAGGAGCTGGAGGGGGAGGCCGAGGGGGAGGAGGAGATGCTGGAGCATCTGGCCCCGCACCTTCCTCTGAACGACTGGCAGCTCCTTGATGTGGCCCCCGAGATCTCCCGGGCCCTGGGCCGGGCGGTGGGGGTAGACGAACTTGCGGAGTGGCTGGAGAGGCTTTTCCTGAGCGGGAGGGTGGAGAAGAGGAAGATGGAGGGTCTGGGCGGGTATGAATACCACCTGCGGGTCATGGCCGGACTGGGAGGGATGGAGGCTTGAGCGGCAAGTTCTATATAACCACCCCCATCTACTACCCGAGCGACCGGCTACATATCGGGCATGCCTACACCACCGTGGCCGCCGACGTGCTGGCCCGCTACCACCGGCTGAAGGGTGAGGACACCTTCTTCCTCACCGGCACGGACGAACACGGCCAGAAGATCCAGCGCAAAGCCCGGGAGAGGAAGAAGTCGCCCCAGGAGTTCGTGGACGAGATCGTGGCAGGGATAAAGAGTCTCTGGAAACTTCTGAATATTTCCTACGACGACTTTATCCGCACTACGGAGGAGAGGCACAAAAAGGTGGTGCAGAAGATCTTCCGGAGGCTCTGGGAGCAGGGGGACATCTATAAGTCCCAGTACGAGGGGTGGTACTGCGCCGACTGCGAGGCTTTCTATACCGATACCCAGGTGCGGGAGAAGGGAGGGGTCTGCCCGGACCATGACCGGCCCTTCGAGCGGCTGCGGGAAGAGAGCTACTTTTTCCGCCTGGCCCGTTACCAGGAGAGGCTCCTCCGCCACATCGAAGAACATCCGGAGTTCATCCAGCCCCCCAGCCGCCGGAACGAGATGGTGAACTTCATCCGCCAGGGGCTGGAGGACCTCTGCGTCAGCCGGACCACCTTCGACTGGGGGGTAAAAGTGCCCTTCGATCCCGGCCACGTGGTTTACGTGTGGATAGACGCACTTTCCAACTATATTTCGGCTCCGGGCTACCTCTCCGGGGATGCGGAGCTCGAGGAGCGGTTCCGCCGTTACTGGCCGGCCGACTTGCACCTCGTGGGCAAGGAGATCGTCCGCTTCCACACCGTGATCTGGCCCTGTCTGCTCATGGCTCTCGATCTTCCCCTCCCCCGGTGCGTCTTCGGCCACGGCTGGCTGGTGCTGGAGAGCGGCAAGATGTCCAAAGCCCGGGGGAACGTGGTGGACCCGGTGGAACTCTCCCGCACCTACGGGGTGGACGCCATCCGCTACTTCCTCGTGCGGGAGATCCCCTTTGGTGCCGACGGGTTCTATTCCGAGGAGGCCCTCCTCACCCGCTACAATGCTGATTTGGCCAACGATTTCGGAAACCTGGTCTGGAGAAGCATCTCCATGGCCGAGCAGTTCCTGGGAGGGGTGGTGAGGAAGCCTTCCGCCGATGATGGCATCCTGCGAGAGACTGCTTCCCGAGTGACGGCCGCCTACGCCGAGGCCATGGAGGGGTTGAGGCTTGACGAGGCGGCGGCCTCTCCCCTTGAGCTTGTCCGCCGCACCAACAAGTACCTGGACGAGATGGCCCCCTGGGCCCTGGCCCGGGATCCCGGCTCCCGGGAGAGGCTGGAGGCGGTGCTTTATAGCTCTCTCGAGGCGGCGCGGGTAGCTTCCTTCCTTTTACTCCCGGTGATGCCCCGCACGGCGGCCCTGGTTTGGGAGCAGCTCGGGGTGGGGGATCTCCTTCCCCGGGCCCGATGGCCGGAGAGCGCCGCCTGGGGGATGCTCCCCGACGGGGTGAGGGTGAGGAAGGCGGAGCCGCTTTTCCCCCGGATCTGAGGCTGGCCCTCCGGAATCCTTTGGCCCTGAGGATAGGGCCCGAATCATCCAGCCTGGTTGGTGGGGGAAGCATGGGGGAATGGGAGTGCAGGCTCCCTACGGGAAAAAAGGAGGCCCCGGGCACTGAGCCGTCGCCCGGGGCTCGAGGGAAGGATAACTACCGCTTCTGGTTCCCGGTGACCGTCTCCCTGAGGCTCTTCCCGGCTTTGAAGGTGGGCACCCGGGCCGCCGGGATGCGGATGGACTGCCCGGTCTGGGGATTCCGGCCCACCCGCGCCTTCCTTTCCCGCACCTCAAAGGTTCCGAAGCCTACGAGCGACACCCGGTCCCCCCGGGAGAGAGCCTCCTCTACAGCCTGCATGAAAGCGTTCAGGGCTCTTTCCGAATCCCTCTTGGTCAGGCCCGCTCTCTCCGCCACCTGGCTGACCAGATCGTTCTTGTTCATCCCCTCTCACCCCCCTTTTTATCCCTGGTTTTTTTGGTTTTCTTCTCCTCCAAAGCCGGAATTCCTTCTCCCATCCCGCTCTCGGGCCTTGCTCTTCTGCCAGAGGGCCTCCAGCTCCTCGAGGGACAGGCCCTCCAGCCTCCGGCCCTGGGCCCGGGCCTCCTCCTCCATGGCCGTCAGACGGCGGTGGAACTTCTCGTTGGCCTTTTTCAGCACCGCCTCGGCCTCAAGACCCAGGAGCCGGGCCACGTTGACGAGAGCAAAGAGGAAGTCGCCCAGCTCCTCGGCCATCTCCTCCTCCCGACCCTCCTGCCAGGCCCGGCGAAATTCCTCCTCTTCCTCCTTCAGTTTCTCCCAGGCATCCCGGGCCCAGGGCCAGTCGAAGCCCACCCGGGCCGCCTGCCGCTGGATCTCCGCCGCTTCCAAAAGCGCGGGGAGCCAGGGTTGGCGGCGGAAGGAGCCCGGGGTCTCCCCCCTTTCCCGGGCCTTCATCTCCTCCCACCGGGCCAGCACTTCCCGGGCGTCTTCCACCTCTTCTCTTCTTTGAAATACGTGGGGGTGGCGGCGGATGATCTTCTCCTGGGCCGTCTCCAGGACCTCTTGGAGGGTGAAGGCCCCCCTCTCCTCGGCCAGGACGCTGTGCAAGGCCACCTGAAGGAGGAGGTCTCCCAGTTCTTCCGCCAGCTCCCGGTCGTCTCCCCGCTCTATGGCCAGGGCTGTCTCGTAGGCCTCCTCCAGGGCGAAGCGTAGAAGCGAGCGGTGGGTCTGAGCCCGGTCCCAGGGGCACCCTTGGGGACCCCGGAGGGTGCGGACAAGATCCAGGAACCGGGCAAAAAGCTCCCCTTCCCGGCTCACCTGAGTCTCAACCGGAGGAAACCCAAAAGCTCCTCCCTCCGTACCTCCCCGGTCGCCAGGAGGAGAAGACCGTAAAGAAGGCCTCCCAGGGCCATGCTCCCCACCGTGGCCAGATCCGGGCCCAGGACCGGAGAGAGGAGGGAGAGGCTTCCCTGCACTCCGGCGGCCATGGCCAGAGCGGAGAGGAGGGGTTTGGTCACGGCCTTCCAGGGGAAGGGTCCCAGATCCTTCTCCAGCTCCCGGAGGTTCAGGCCGGCGGCGATCAGAGAAGCGGCCGAGGTGGCCAGGGCCGCTCCGGTCACGTTGACCGCCGGCAGGGAGGTGAGAGTCCAACTGAGGAGGGCTTTGACCGTTCCGGCCAGGGCCACGTTGCGGAAGAGCAGAAGCGGTTTCCCCAGGGCCTGGAGCGCCCCGGCGGAGACGATCTCCAGACTGACGAAGAGCATGGCCGGGGCGAGGAAGAGAAGGGGTCTCCCCGCCTCCGGGGAGCGGAAAAGCAGTTGGGGGATCTCTGTGGAAAGCATTCCCAGTCCTAGCGAGGCGGGGAAGCCGAAAAGCATGGCCAGGCGGAGGGCGGTGCGCCAGCGGCGGAGGGCGGAGGGCCGGTCGCCGAGGGCCAGCTTCTCCGCCAGGGCGGGGATGAGGCTGGTGGCGAGGGGATACATCACCGCTCCGGCCAGGGTGAGGAAGGGCATGGCGTAGCCGGCCAGTATCCCGTAGAGGCGGGTGGACTCCCGGCCCAGCCCGGCGACGTGCAGGCGGGAGGGGACGATGAGGGCGTCGAGAAAGCCGAGGAGGGAGTAAATGGCTCCGGCCAGGGAGATGGGGAAGGCGAAGGCGAAGAGCCGGCGGGCCTCGGGCCAGAAGTCGGACCAGGAGACGGGCTGGGGAGGGAGCCTCCCCCGGGAGATGCGGAGAAGGAAGAGAAAGGCGACCACCGCCCCGATCACCGCCCCGAAGTTGGCCCCGGCGGCCGACCACTCGATCCCCCGGGGGAGGAGCAGGGCGGCGAGGAGAAGAAGGCTCGATATGCGCACTGCCTGCTCCAGCACCAGGGATACGGCGCAGGGGATCATCTCCTGCAACCCGATGAAGAGCCCCCGGTAGCCGCCGAGGAGGCTGACCAAAAAGATGGCCGGGGCGATGGCCTGGAGGGAGAGGGTGGCGCGGGGATCGTGGGCGACGAACCGGGCATAGAGGGGGGCGAGGAAGAAGAGGAAGAGGGTGGCTAGCCCCCCCATCCCTCCGAGGAGGTAAAGCGCCCGGCGGAATATCTGGGAAGCCTCCTCCTTTTGGCCCAGGGCCAGCTTTTCCGATACCAGCTTGGAGATGGCGATGGGGAAGCCGGAGGTGGCTATCCCCAGGACGGAGAGGTAGATGGGGTAGGCCATGCTGAAAAGCCCCACTCCCTCCTGGGCCGCCCTTCCCCCACCCATGATCCAGGGAAGGAGGAAACGGTATACCGCCCCCAGTACCCGGCTGGTGAGGGAGCCGAAGGCCAGGACGGCGGCCCCGTGGACGAAGGTACGGCGGGGTTCGCGCACTCTTTCTATTTTAGGGTTTCTCGCGAGCAGAGCTCCCCGGTCTTTGTGCCGGCTGGACTGTTCTCCGAAGCCCGGGCCGCTTCTTTGGGCTGACCAGCCGGTGGCCGGGAGGGGTTTTTCGGATTACTGCCGCACTCCCGGAAGACCGCAGAATGGGGACGAAATCTCAAAAAGGGGAGGGGTGAAACACGATAAAACTTCCGGGAGGGGGTGACAGCCAGGAGGAGGAGGAGGAGAGTGATGAAGAAGGGGTTCGGGCTCAAAGCGAAGGTGGGGGTGGCCTTCGGCCTCTTGGGTCTTTTCCTGCTGGTGGGTACGGGAAGTTTCTACCGGACTCTGGCCGGCCAGAGGGGAGACGGGCTGACCATCAACCTGGCCGGGGCCCAGAGGATGCTCAGTCAGAAGATGACCAAGGAAGCCCTCCAGGCCGCCCAGGGGGACGAGGAGGCCCGGAGGCTTTTGGGAGAGACGGCCCGGAGGTTTGATACCGTGCTCCGGGGGCTCCTTTACGGCGACGCCTCGCTGGGTCTTCAGCCGGCTAAGGATCCCGGGGTGCGGGAGAAGCTGGAGACGGTGCGCCGCCGGTGGGAGCCCTTTCGCCAGCGGGTGGAGGCGGTGGCCCGGGGGGAGGGGGATGGGGCGGCTTTGGAGTTCCTCCTGAAAGAGAACCCCCTTCTCCTGAAGGAGGCGGATGAGGCCACCAAGGCCCTGGAGACGGTTTCCCGGGCCAAGGTGGACCGGATGCTCCGGCTGCAGGTAATCCTTTTGGGACTCAATCTGGGCCTTATGCTCCTCGCCTGGTGGCTCATCGGCCGCTGGGTGGTCCATCCGGTACTTTCTCTGGCCCGCTTAGCCGAGAGGGTGCGGGAGGGCGATCTCTCCCTCCCGGAGTGGTCGGTTCGGTGGGGGAATGACGAGGTGGGGTCCCTGGGCCGGACCTTCGAGGACATGGTGCGCTCCCTTCGGGAGCTTATCGGCCGGGCCCGGGAGGTGGCCCGGCGGGTGCGGGCGGGGTCGGAGGAGATGAAGCGGGCTTCCGACCAGATATCCGTAGCCATCGCCGGGGTGGCCCAGGCGGTGGCCGAGGAGGTGGCCGGAAAGGCCTCCCTCCTGAGCGGCAGCGCCCAAAAGGGACAGAAAGCCATGGAGGAGGTGTGCCGAAGCATGGAGGAGATGGTCAAGGAAGTGGAGGTCCAGGGTCGGAATATCGGCCAGGCCGCCTCCCTGATGGGCCAGATAGCCGAGGCTATAGAGGATGTGGCCCGGCGGGCGCAGAAGGTGGCCCTCTCCTCCCAGAACGCCTTATCCCAGGCCGACCGAGGGGCGGAGGCGGTCACCGACACCGTCCGGCGCATGGCGGAGATAAGAGACGCGGTGCTCGCGGCGGTGGGGAAGGTGAGGGAGCTCGGGGAGCACTCCGAGCGCATCGGGGAGATAGTACGGGTGATCGGAGACATAGCCGACCAGACAAATCTCCTGGCTCTGAACGCGGCCATCGAGGCAGCCCGGGCCGGGGAGGCCGGGAGGGGATTTGCTGTGGTGGCGGAGGAAGTCCGCAAGCTGGCCGAGCGGTCGGGAAAGGCCACCGAGGACATTGCCCGGATTTTAGGCACGGTGGCGAGCGGGGTGTCGAGCGCGGTGGAAGCCATGGGGGAGAGCGCCCGGGAGGTGCAGGAGGGGGCCTCCCTGGCCGAGGAGGCGGGACGTGCCCTCGGGGAGATCATCCGGGCCGTCGAGGACACGAACCAGCAGGTGCAGGGCATCTCCGCCGCCACCGAGCAGGTGGCCGCCACCGCCGCTCAAGCGGTGTCTACGGTGACCGAGGCTTCCGCTTCCACCCAGACCAGGACTTACGAGGTGGCCTCCTGCACCGGCGAGGTGAACGGCACCATAGGGGAGGTAGCCCACGTGGCCCAGGATCTGGCCCGCACGGTGGAGGAGGTAGCCGCTTCGGCAGAGGAGGTGCAGGCCTCCGCGGAGTCTGTACGCCGCTCCTCCCAGGGTCTGGAGGAGACGGCGCGGGATCTGGAGGGGGTTTTGAGCCGCTTCCGGCTCTGAGTTCTTAAGAGGAGAGCTTCTTTCCCAGGAAGGAGGCGGCTACCCGGGCCATCTTCAGTTCGGCCTCGGTCATCTTGCCGTCCTCCCGGTGGCAGAGAACCACTGCTCCCACCGCCTCTCCGCCGGCGATCACCGGTACCACGGCGAAGGTGCGGTATTTGGGCTCCTCTTCGTCGGCCAGGAGCGTCCCCGGCGGCTCCTCTCCTCGGGCGGTCACTATCTCCTTCTTTTTGCGGATGGCCTCCTCCACCGCCGATCCGATGCGCTGATCCAGGAACTCCTTCCGGGGCGCTCCGGCTACCGCCAGGTACACATCCCGGTCGGCTACAAGGGCTATGTGTCCGGAGGCGCTCTGCAGGCTCTCGGCGTACTCCCGGGCGTAGTCGCCGAGATCGCCGAAGGGGGAGTACTTCTTTAGGATCACCTCTCCCTCCCGGTCCACGAAGATCTCGAGGGGATCCCCTTCCCGGATGCGCAGAGTGCGCCTTATCTCCTTGGGGATGACCACCCTTCCCAGATCGTCTATCCTTCTGACAATACCTGTGGCTTTCATCTCTTGCCTCCGGGACTATTCTGGCTTGGTTTTCTTCCTTTATGCGCTGGAAAGCCCTCCCCCCTGGGCTCCGGCCCTTTCCCGCAGGCGGGCGAGGAAGGCTTCCACCTCCTCAAGCGGAGGCTTTTCCTCGAGGCGCAGGCGGACTTCGGGATGGGGATGGAGGTAGAAGGCCAGCCGCCGCCCGTATGAAGATTTGAGCCCGTTGGAAGAGGAGGCCAGAGACCGGAGGGAGGCGGGGAGGGCCAGGCGGATGGTGTCTCTCTCCTGCAGGATGGCCAGGACCCCGGCCTCCCGGCCCAGGATGCGGATGCGGGCCAGGGAGAAGAGGTTCTCCACCGGAGGAGGGAGGGGACCGTAACGGTCGCGGAGCTCTTCTTCCAGCGCCTTCACCTCCTGGATGCGCCCCGCCCGGCGCAGCCTTCGGTAGACCTGAATGCGGGAGCGGGCGTCGGGGATGTAGCTCTCGAGGATATAAGCGTCTACGGCCACCTCTACCTGGGGCTCCACGCTCACCGCCGGTTTCTCTCCCCGCAGCTCCCGCACCGCCTCCTCCAGGAGATGGCTCCAGAGCTCAAAGCCCACCGAGGCGATGAAGCCGTGCTGCTCCGCCCCCATTATGTTCCCCGTGCCCCGGATCTCCAGATCCCGGAGCGCCACCCGGAAGCCGGATCCCAGAGCGGTGAAGTCCTTTATGGCCTCAAGTCTCTTCTGGGCAGCCTCGGAGAGGAGGCGGTCCGGACGGTAGGTGAAGTAGGCATAGGCCAGCCGGGGGGAGCGGCCTACCCGGCCCCGGAGCTGGTAGAGCTGGGCCAGCCCGAAGCGATCGGAGTCCTCCACGATCAGGGTATTGACGTTGGGCATGTCCAGGCCGGACTCGATGATGCTGGTGCAGAGGAGCACCTGGTGTTTCCCTTCCAGGAACTCCATCATGACTCTCTCCAGTTTCTCCTCGGGCATCTGGCCGTGGGCCATGGCGATGCGGGCCTCGGGGACCAGGCGGGCCAGGCGCCGGTGGGCTCCGCCGATGGTACGCACCCGGTTGTGGACGTAGAACACCTGACCCTGCCTCTCCAGCTCCCTCCTTATGGCCTCGGCCACCATCCGCTCGTCGTACTCCACCACGTAGGTCTCCACCGGCAGCCGGTCCTCGGGTGGGGTCTCGATGACGCTCATGTCCTTGAACCCGGATAAGGCCATGTGTAGGGTGCGGGGAATAGGGGTGGCGGTCATGGAAAGCACGTCCACCGTGGCCTTGAGCTTGCGCAGGGCCTCCTTGTGGGCCACCCCGAAGCGGTGCTCCTCGTCTATGATGAGGAGTCCTAGATCCCGGAAGGAGACATCGGGTTGGAGCAGCCGGTGGGTACCGATGACGATGTCCACCGTTCCCCGCCGGAGCCCGGTAATCACCTCCTCCTGCTCGGAAGCGCTCTGGAAGCGGCTCAGGGCCTGGATGTTCACCGGGAAGCGTTTGAACCTCTCCCTGAAGGTGAGGAGGTGCTGCTGGGCCAGGACGGTGGTGGGGACCAGCACGGCCACCTGCTTTTTGTCCATGACGGCCTTGAAGGCCGCCCGCATGGCCACCTCCGTCTTTCCGAACCCCACGTCCCCGCAAAGCAACCGGTCCATGGGCTCGGGCTTCTCCATGTCCGCCTTGATCTCCCGGAGGGCCTGGAGCTGGTCCGGGGTCTCCTCATAGGGGAACTCCTCCTCGAACTCCCGCTGCCAAGGGGTGTCGGGGGAGAAGGCGTGGCCGGGGAGGGATTTGCGGGCGGCGTAAATCTCCAGGAGCTCCCGGGTCAGGCGGCGCACCGACTCCCGCACCCGCCGCTTCACCCGGGCCCACTCTCCGCTCCCGAGGCGCGAGAGCTTGGGGCGGGCTCCCTCTCCGCCCAGGTATTTCTGCACCAGATGGATCTGGTCCACCGGGACGTAGAGCCGATCGGCTCCTTCGTAGCGGATGAAGAGGTAGTCCCTCTGCACCCCCTGGATCTCCAGGGTCTTTATCCCCAGGTATTGCCCGATGCCGTGGTCCACGTGGACTACGTAGTCGCCCACCTCCAGGTCGGCGTATCCCTCCGCTCCTGCTGGGGCGAGCTCGGGCTTTGCCGTCGGCCGGGCCCGGCGCCCGAAGATCTCCTCCTCCGTCACCACCACCAAACCGGCGGCGGGGAAGGAAAACCCCCGGGGAAGGAGCCCTTCCAGGAGCAGGAGATGCCCCCTGAGCTCCCGGAGCAGCACCTCGGCCCGCTCCGGCCGGGTGAAGGCCAGGGCCACCCGGTAACCCTGCCTTTGCCAGTGGGCCACCTCGTCCTGGAGGAGAGGGATCTGGCTCCGGAAGGAGGGCACCTGCTTGCCGGTCAGGTGGAGGGGGAGGATCTCCTCCGGGAGCCGGTGAACCAAAGAGCCCAGGTAGAGGCGGGGAAAGGACCGCGACCTTTCCTCCACCTCCGCCGCTTTCCGCACCAGCCCGGCCTGAGAAGGCAGGATCCGGCCGCCTTCCAGGAAAGAGGCCACCCTTTCCTCCCATACTCTCTCCTCCCGCACCAGCTCGGCCTTCACCCGGTGGAAGTCCCAGAAGGCGAGAATAGGCCTCTCCGGGAAGTAATCTCCGAGCCAGGCCGGGGGGTAAAGGAGGGGAAGGTAGATCTCAGGATCGAGGGGGGAATCGAGCCTCTTCCGGAGCTCCTGGGCTCCACCTCTTAGCCCCTGTCTTTCCAGGTGCCGGGCGGTTTCGGCCACCTCTTCCTCCACCTTCTTCCGGAGCTCCTCCTCCCGGCCCGGAGGCAATCTCCCCCTCTCCCCGGCCGGGGGGACGAAAACCCGGTCCACCTCCTCCCGGGACCTCTGGCTCACCGGGTCAAAGAGGCGGCAGGACTCCACCTCCTGGTCCAGGAACTCCACCCGGACGGGGGAGGAGGCGGGGAGGGGGAAGACGTCGAGGATGCTCCCCCGGAGGGCGAACTGGCCCCGGGCTTCTACCAGATCCACCCGCTGGTAGCCGCTCCAGGCCAGGATCCGGGCGGCTTCCAGGGGGTCCATCTCCTTCCCTGGCCGGAGCTCAAGGCCGGCTTCCCGGAATTCCCCGGGAGGGGGTAAAAGGCGCAGGAGAGAAGAGGCTGGGGCCACCACCCCCCGGATCTCCCCGGTGATAAGGCTCGCCAGCACGGCCAGCCTCTGTCCCGGAACCTCCGGACTCCGGGCGGCCACAGGGTAGGGGATGACCTCTCGCCCCGGGAAGAGGGCCACCTTTCGGCTTTGGGTCCAGAAGTTGATTCCCTCGGCCATCTCCCGGGCCTCCTCGTGAGTGGGGGTGACGACAAGGAGAGGCCTTCCCTCCCGCTCCAGGAGGGAAGCCAGGAGGAAGGCCGCCTGCGTAGCGGTAAGGCCAAAGACGGCGTCCCGGAGCCGGCCCTCCCGGAGCCTCTCCCGGATCCGGCCGTATTCCCCCACCTTCTCCCAGAGGCTTAAAAGCTCATGAGGAGGAAGCCTTTCGGCGGGCAGCCTCCAGTCCCTCCCTTACCCAGACCAGGCAGGCCTCGGCGGCTCTTTCCACCGCTTCCTGCATCTTCTCCCTCTCCTCCCCCTCCGGAGCCCGGAGGACGTGGACCGCCGGGTCCTCACCCGGGGGCGGCCTGCCCACCCCCACCTTCACCTGGAGGAAGGCCTGGGAGCCGAGAGCCGAGATCACCGACTCCACTCCCCGGTGGCCTCCGCTAGAGCTTCCCTGTTTCAGCCGGATCCTCCCCGGCGGAAGGTCTATGTCGTCCCGTACTACGGCCAGGCGCTCGATGTTCACCCGCCATCTCCGCACCGCCCGGCTGACCGCCTTTCCGCTTAGATTCATGAAGGTGTGAGGCTTCAAGAGCAGGATTTCCTTCCCTTCCATGGAGGTCCGGGCTTCTTCACCTGACCCTCCTTTCACCCAGCTCGTTTCCAGCTTTCGGGCCAGGCACTCTACCACCATAAACCCGGCGTTGTGGCGAGTTCCCTCATACCTCGGTCCCGGGTTGCCCAGTCCGACGATCAGGTAAGGGGAGCGGTCAGGTGAAGAGAGCGCTGACGGAGAGGTCCTCATGTATCCGGATGATGGCTTCGGCCAGGAGGGGAGCGACGGAAAGCACCTTCATTTTGGGCAGCCTCTCCGGGTGGGTGGGGATGGTGTTGGTCACCACCACCTCTTCAAGGGGGGCCTGGTGGAGAAGCTCGGGGGCGTTTCCGGAAAGCACCGGGTGGGTGGCGCAGGCTACGATGCGCAAAGCTCCCCGCTTCCGAAGGGCGTGGACGGCTTCCACTATGGTGCCCCCGGTGTCTATCATGTCGTCCACCACCACGGCCGTGCATCCCTCCACTTCCCCGATCACGTTCATCACCTCGGCCACGTTGGGGGCCGGTCTCCGCTTGTCTATGATGGCCATGGGGTACCCCAGCCGGTCGGCCAGGTCCCGGGCCCGGGGCACCCCGCCCGGGTCGGGGGAGACTACCACCGGCCGAGGGGGATTCCGTTCCTGGAGGTATTCGGCGAGGAGAGGGATGGCCGAAAGGTGGTCCACCGGGAGATCGAAGAAGCCCTGAATCTGCCCGGCGTGGAGGTCCATGGTCAGCACCCGGTCCGCTCCGGCCACGGTGAGGAGGTTGGCTACCAGTTTAGCGGTGATGGGCTCCCGCCCCCGGGTTTTCCGGTCCTGGCGGGCGTAGCCGTAATAGGGGATCACGGCGGTGATGCGGCGGGCCGAGGCCCGACGGAAGGCGTCTATGAGGATGAGCAGTTCCATGAGGGTCTCGTTGGCCGGTTGGCAGGTGGGCTGGATCACGAAAACGTCGTCCCCCCGGACGCTTTCCTCGATCACCACCCGCACCTCCCCGTTGGAGAAGCGTCCCAGCTCCAGGTGGCCGAGCTCCATACCCAGGCATGCGGCCACCTCCTCGGCCAGCGGCCGATTGGCTGAGCCGGAGAAGATCTTCAGCCGGTTGTTCCCCTGGGGTTGTCCGGAGATTTCGATCCCCCCTTCCACCTCTTCGCCCATCCCTCCTTATTTTCCTGGCGGCTGCGGGCGATGGCCAGGGAGTCCGGGGGCACGTCCCGGTTCACCGTGGACCCGGCAGCCACGATGGCTCTTGGGCCCACCACCAGAGGGGCGATCAGGTTGACGTTGCAGCCGATAAAGGCCTGATCCTCGATGCGGGTGGGGTGTTTCCTTTTCCCATCGAAGTTCACCGTGATGGCCCCGGCTCCTATGTTGACCTCTTTCCCCACCTCCGCGTCCCCCAGGTAGGAGTGGTGGGGCACCTTGGTCCCTTCCCCCACCGAGGAATTCTTGATCTCCGCAAAGTTCCCCACCCTCACCCCGGCGGCCAGGCGGGTTCCCGGGCGCAGATGGGAGAAAGGTCCCACCGTGGTTCCCCGGCCCAGGGAGGCTTCTTCGGCTACGGAGAAGAAAAACCGCACCCCGTCCTCCAGCCGGCAGGAGCGGAGGAAGGAGAAGGGGCCGATCCGGCACTCCTCGCCGATGACCGTTTCCCCGTAGATGAAGGTGTGGGGGTAGACGACGGTGTCCGGCCCAATCTCTGCGAGCGGGCTTATGTGCACAGAAGAAGGGTCGGCAATGGTAACCCCTTCTTCCATCCAGCGACGGGCCGTCCTCTCCCGGAGCACCGCCTCTGCTCGGGCCAGCTCCTCCCGGGTGTTCACCCCCAGGATCTCCTCCGGATCCTCCGCCTCCACCGCTCCCGTCGAGTACCCCCGCTCCCGGAGGAGGGGAATCACGTCGGGAAGGTAGAGCTCCCCCTGGCGGTTGTCGGGCCGGACGAGGGGCAGCACCTGGCGGAGAGGGGTGACCTCCAGGCAGTAGACGCCGCTCGAGACCTCGCGGCAGCTCCTTTCCTCCGAGGAGGCGTCTTTTTCCTCCACCACCCGCAGAAGCTCCCCTTCCGAACCGCGCAGCGCCCGGCCGTATCCTGTGGGGTCCTGGAGACGGGCGGTGAGAAGGGTGCAGTCCCGGCCGGAGTCCAGGTGCGCTTTCAGGCAGCCGGCTAAAGTTTCCGGCCGGAGGAGGGGGGTGTCGCCGTTGACCACGAGAAGGGTGAAATGCGCCTCTCCCAGATAGTCCAGCGCGGAGGCCACGGCGTCCGCCGTCCCCCGAGGCTCCTTCTGGAAGCACACTTCGACGTCCGGGGGCAGCACCCTCTCCACCCCGCTTCCCGGGGTGGCCACCACCAGCCGCCTTTCAATCCCCGCCTTTTTCAGCACGTGGAGCAGGAGGGCCAGAAGGCTCGAGCCCATGATCTCATGCAACACTTTGGGAAGGCGGGAGCGAAGTCTCTTCCCCTGGCCCGCCGCCAGCACCACGCCCACCACCGGTCGCCCACTGCCGGGCTTCCCGGAGCCGGTTTCCTCTGCCGCTCCTTGGACCTCCCTCACCTTCCGCTGGCCTCCCTGGCCTCCGTCCCCATATTAACCTTTCTCCCGCCGGGATCCATTTCTTTTCCGCCCCCCTTCGTACCCCTAGACTTGCTTCCACCACCTCCCCGATGATGCAGCCGAGCCGGGTTCCGCTGTGGCGACGCGCACATCACTCTCGCCTAACCTGCCCAGAAAATGGCGGGAAGGGCGTGACGGGGCAGTAGCCCTACGCCTTCGAGTACCGGGCGCTCGGCCGGCCGGGCAGGGCCCGTTCCGAAGCATTGACAGGACAGGGAATCGACTTTTTAGGCCAAGGGATTGACTTTTATTGGAATGCCATCTATTATCATCCATAAAGTTTTTATAAGGAGGGATGAGCGTGGAGGTCACGGAGGTCAGGGTGAGGAGGGTCAGCGATGGTGAGGGGAAGGTGCGGGCTCGGTGCTCGGTGGTGCTGGACGGGGAGTTCGTGGTCCACGGGGTGAAGCTGGTGGAAGGGGAGAACGGGCTTTTCGTCTCCATGCCCTCGAGGCGCACCTCCCAGGGGCGGTACGTGGAGGTGGCCCATCCCCTCACTGCGGAGATGCGGGAGAAGATCCGGGCGGCGGTGGAGAGGAGCTATGCTGCTTCATGAGGGCGGCTTCGATCACCGCCAGGTCTTCCGGTTTATCGAGGTCCATGGCTATCTCCGGGTGGGGGAAGGGGAGGGAGGCGCAGGATAGACCGGTGATCCTCCTGGCCCTTCTCTCCACGGCGGAGAGGGTCAGGGTTCCGGTCAGGTAGCAGAGGAGGATGCCCGGGCCGAGGAAGAGGGCCAGGCGGAAGGGGCTTTTGCGCAGGGCGTGGAGCCTCTCTGCCAGGTGGATGACCCGGTTGAGGGTCCCCGGCTGCAGGTAAAGGGCGTTTCCGCCGGTGAAGCTTCCCTCCCGCAACCGGACGAAGGTCCTCCTGGCCTCCGGGTAGTGAGCCAGGCATAGGCTCCTCTCCACCACCGGGTAGACGAGGTCGGCCTGGGTTTCCTGGGCCTGCCGGACGAATTGGCGGAGCATCTCGGCGGTGAGGAGGGGTATGTCCACCCCGAGGAGCAGGGTGGGGTTCCGGTCGGCTGCGCTTTCGTCCTCTGCCTGGAGCCTTTCTATGGCGGCACGAAGGTTTTCGTGAAAGGCGTCCCGGACCGGCTCGAGGAGGAAGGAGGGGGGAAGGTGGGCCCGGGCTTCTTCCGGGCCGGCGAAGACCACCGGGCCGGAGAAGGAGGCTCCGGCCACGGCCTGGGCGAGGTAGGCGCAGAGGGGCTTTCCCGCTACCGGGAGGAGGGCTTTGGGGGTTTGGGGCCCGAGTTCCGGAGTTCCGAATCCCGCCTTTCCTCCCGCCAGGATGACCACGCTGAGCCTCATACCATTTCCACTCCCCGGGAGATGAAGGGGGCCACCTGACAGGGGAAGCCCGCCAGGCGGACCCTTCGGGCCAGGGCCAGGGCTTCGGCCGGCTCCCGGACGGCGGAGAAGACGGCCGGTCCGCTTCCGCTAAGAAGGGCGAAGGGGGCGCCGGCTTCGAGCAGCGCCTCCTTGAGTTCCCCGATGGAGGGGCAGAGGGAAAGGGCTGTCTCCTCCAGGTCGTTTCCGGAGCGGGCCAGGGCCTCGGGGCCCAAGCGCAGGGCCCGGAGAGCTTCCTCTGTCCAGGAGGGGCCGGTGTGGCTTGCGCCCCGCCGCCGGTCCAGCTCCCGGTAGACGGCGGAGGTGGAGAGGGCAGCCCGGGGCCAGGCGATCACCGCCGTCCAGCGGGGGGTAGGGAGGGGTTCCAGGATCTCTCCCCTTCCCCGGGCCAGGGCGGTGCCCCCGGACCAGAAGAAGGGGACGTCGCTTCCCACCCGGGCGAGGATCTCCCGGGCCTCCTCCGGGGAGAGGGGAAGCCCGAACATCCGGCTGAGTCCCAGGAGGGCTCCCGCGGCATCCGAAGACCCCCCGCCCAATCCCGCCGCCGGGGGGAGGTGCTTCTCCAGTATCAGGCGCACGGGAAAACTTCTCCCCTCCCGTTCCTCCAGCAGGCGGAGAAGGCGCAGTACCAGGTTTTCCTCCTCCGGAGGCACGCCGCCGCGCCCGGCCACCGATAGGGGGGAAGCATGGCCCCCCTCTTTGCGGGTGGGGAGGGGGAGGAGGTGCAGGAAATCGCTCCACCCCACCGCCTGAAAGACGGTGCGGAGCTCATGGAAGCCGTCCTCCCTATGCGGGCCAACCTCTAAAGCCAGATTCAGCTTGGCGGGACAGCGTACGGTGATGATGGTTCCTGCATCAGGAGGGGGTGTTGGGCGGGCAGACGGTCAGCTTCACCATTTCCGTGAGCACATCGGCGTAGGTGAAGGTCATGCGGCGGGAGCCCTCCTCATCCAGCCGGATGACAAAGAGGCTGGGGTAGGTCTTCTCCAGAACTCCCTCCCTCTCGATCACCTGGCGGCGCCCCTTATTGGCCGTAACCCTGACCCGGGACCCCACCAGCTCCTCTATTCCCTTGCGGATGGTGACCAGGGAATCGTTGAGGCGTTCCTCCCCTTCCACTATCTCACCCCCAGCGATCGGGAAAAGTATACCAAGTGGGGGTATCAATTGTCAAGTTGTGCCGCCACCGCTAACATCAGATCCGGCTGAGTGGCTGATGGTGTCGCCAGGGCGGTACGGGGGTCCGGGCGCGGGTGCAGGAGTGCCTACTTCGTGTGCTTGTCCGCCACCTTGGAGGCCCCGAAGGACTCGGGCTTGATCTTGGCGTCGAACCCCGAGCCGGTGATCATCCCCACTATCTCCCGGATGAGCTCCTTCGTCTCCCCCCGGGGTCCTATGTCCAGGTGGATCTCCACGTTGGTGTGGGCGTAACCGTTATGGGAGAGCCTCTCCGCCAGCCGGGAGGCCACCCCGAGGCTCCGCGAGGCCTCGTAGAAGATGCGCTGTCTGAGGCTCTGGATCTTCCGCTCCTTCTCCCGGGTGTAGAAGTAGCGGGCTCCCTTCCCCTGCCGGTGGATCACCACCGCGGTAACGAAGTGGGTCTCCTCCTGGAGCTGGGAGTCCGTGCCCACAATGAGCTTGTAGTGACTCTCCGGATCCTCGGACATGAAGGCCGCGATCTCCAGGAACATCTCCTCGAAGGAAAGGGAGCCTTTGGTCGGGCTTTGGAACCTCACGGTCTATCCCCTTGCTTATTTTAGTGCCCCGGCCAGCGCTTCCGCCAGGATGAGGAATTCCGACGGGCTCATCTCTTCGGCCCGGCGGGAAGGGTCTATTTGGGCCGCGCGGAGGAGGTCCTCTATCTCGTCCGGGGGAAGGCCCAGGGCTTTGGCCAGCCCCTGGCGCAGGGATTTCCGGCGGTGGGCGAAGGCGGCACGCACCGTCTTCTGGAGAAGAGAGAAGGGCGCCTGGGGGGAGGGCAGGAAGTCCAGGCGCACCACTTTCGAGTCCACCTCCGGCGGGGGATAAAAACACCGGGGCGGAGCCGGGGCCACCGGGCGGGCGGGGGCAAAAAGAGCGCTCAGCACGCTGAGTCCTCCATAGGAGGGCTTTCCCGGGGGGGAGAGGATTCTCTCCGCCACCTCCTTCTGCAAGGTCAGGACGGCCAGCCGGAGGAGGGGGTGAAGTTCCAGCAGCCGGGCCAGGAGAGGGCCGCTCAGGTAGTAGGGGAGATTGGCCACCACCTTCCATGGGGGAGGGTGGAGAAGAGAGGGGAGGTCGAGTTCCAGGACGTCCTGACAGCGGAGGTCGAGTCCTGGGTTCCCTTCCGCCAGTTCCTCGAGAACAGCGCAGAGGCGGGGATCGGCCTCTACCGCCAGGACCCTGGCCACCCTCTCCAAAAGGGGGAAGGTAAGGGTTCCTACTCCGGCTCCTATTTCCAGCACCCGATCGTCGGGGTGGAGGTCAGCGGCCTCTAGAATCTTCTGCAGCAGGGGCTCGCTTACCAGGAAATGCTGGCCGAGGGCCTTCCGGGGCCGGAGGCCATAGCGGCGGAAAAGGGCCTGCAAGTCCTCTCGGGAGATGAGGCGGGGCTTGCTTCGTCGTTCCTCGGGGATCAACGGGCCGGCTCCGGCAACCGGAAGAGCTGGCGGGCGTTTTCCGAGGTGATCCGGTCCACCTCTTCGGGGGAGATTCCCCGGAGGAGGGCTATTTCCCGGGCGATGAGGGCGATACGGGAGGGCTCGTTCCTTTGCCCCCGGTAGGGATGGGGGGAAAGGAAGGGACAGTCGGTCTCCAGGATAAGCCGCTCAAGAGGCACCCGCCGGGCTACCTCCCGGGCTCGGGCGGCATTTTTGAAGGTCACCGGCCCGCCAAGCCCGATGTGAAGGCCCAGATGGACGAACTCCAGGGCTTCCTCCTCGTCTCCCCCGAAGCAGTGCATCACCCCTCCGGCCTCGGAGAGGCCTTCCTCCTCCAGGATTTCCCGCACTTCCTTCAGGGAATCCCGGGCATGAATGATCAGGGGAAGACCGACCTCTCGGGCTATCCGTATCTGGTGGCGGAAGGCCTCCTCCTGATGGGGGAGGGGCGGCTTTTTCCGGTAGAAGTCGAGGCCCGTCTCCCCTATGGCCACCACCCGGGGATGCCGGGCCAGGGAGGCCAGCTCCTCCATCTTTCCCGGATCCGCCTCCTGGGCCTCGAGAGGGTGGAATCCCACCGCGGCATAGATCTCCGGCCGGGAGCCAGAAGCCGGGGTTCGGTCCGAGGCCAGCTCCACCGCCCGGCGGGAGGAGACGAGCTCCGTTCCTACGCAGATCAGGGCCTCCACCCCCGCCTCCCGGGCCCGCTCCAGAACCAGGGGCAAATCCCGGTCGTAGTCCGGGAAGTTGAGATGGGCATGGGCGTCTATCATGCTTCCATCGGTCTTCCTTTCTCCCGAAAATCTTAAGGGTCAAGAGCCTTTCTGGCTACCGTCCTGATTCTACCTGGGACGTCCTGCATCCGCCCTCGCCGACACCCCGCGTAAGTCTGTCTCGGTGCTCGACGAGGATGGCTCCGTATTCGAGTCCTAATTTCCCGGCAGTGCAGGCCGTGGAAAACCAGGGCTACGTCCGGGACCAGGCTCATAGAAATGGGGACGGGGGTGACCGTGGTGGCCGAGCGGGTGATCCGCAGTCACGAGCTGGTGCTGACCAATCGGGAAAGGCTCAGCGTGAGCGGGGTGATCGAGGTGGAGAGCTTCGACGAGAAGGAGGTGATCCTGGCCACCGAGGTGGGGACCCTGGTGGTGCGGGGGGAGAACCTGCACATCAAACAGTTGGACCTGGAGCAGGGGAACTTCTCGGTGGAAGGCAAGGTGGGAAGCCTCACCTACTCGGCGGAGAAAGACGGCCGAAGCCGGGGAAAGAGCTTCATAGATCGCCTGCTCCGCTGATTCCCGGGTTTGACGGGCAGGCCTGGGGAAGGGGATGCTTGCCTTTCCTAGCCGGTTTCGACGACCCAGGATCTCCCGACCACTAGGGGCCGGAGCACCACTCCTTCTAGTCTCGGAGACCTGCCCCAAACCAGGCTTTCCGGCCGACCTGAGGTCGCGCCGCGACGGTGAAGGGCTGGAGGGGGGCGCAGAACCGGCATGCGGGAGGCTGAGATCTACCTTCTCCTTTCCTTCTTTCTGACCGGCTCTCTCCTGGGCATCCTCTTCGATACCCGGGGCGTTATCCGCTCCCGGCGGCGGACTCCCCGGTGGGAGGCGGCTTCCGATCTCCTGTATGGCTTTCTGGCCGTCCTGCTCGTGGGTTGGGCGGTGGTTTTCTTCGCCGGCGGCTCCCTGCGGGCTTTCCCCCTGGCTGCTCTGGTCTTCGGCTTCTGGCTCGAAAGGCGCCTCTTCTCCCCCGCCTTCAGGCCCTGGTGGCGAAAAGCGAGCCGGCGGATGGCCGGCTGGTGGCCGCGATGGAGAAGGGTGTGGCCCGGGTGGCCGAAGAAAAGGGGATAATAGAAGGCATCAGGAGCTGGACCGGGTTGACGGGAAAGGCCGGGGCAGCAGGGAGAAGCGGACGGGAGGTCCGGGAGAGTAAGAGGTCCTTCTCTCCCGAGCGATGGCTGATCTTCATCTTTGCCCTCTACATCCTGGTTTTAGGGGGCTACCAGGAAAAGACCCTGCGCGACCTCCGGGCCAGAAAGGCCGAGCTGGTGGCTGCGGTGCGGGAGGCCCGGCACCAGAACGCGGAGCTGCGGCGCCGGCTGGAGTATGTTCGCTCCCCGGCTTACGTGGAGGAGAGAGCCCGCCGGGAGCTGGGGTACGGTCGCCCGGGGGAGGTCCCGCTGGAGGTGGAACCTCGTCCGGGCTTACCGTCTCGCGGAGGGGTGCCGGGGTCTCGCTGAAAATATCGGGGTTCGGGTGCGAACTGGGGAGGGGAGGCTCGAGACCTTCTTTTACTGCCTCCGGACGTGATGGAGGTGTTTGAGCGGGCCACGGCTAGATGGGAATACGTCTACAACCACATCCGTCAAGTCGGCTACGCCGACTCGGCACGAAGGGTCGAGCGGAGGAGGTTTTTGCTTTAAAATCACTTCCGTGGCCAGTCCCTTGCAGGCGCACCACGCTCTTCCCCTCCTGGAGGCGGTGGAGAGGGAGTTGGAGGCCGAGCTCAGGGAAGGTCCGGACTCCCTCCTTCGGGATCTCAGCCTCTACCTCTCCCGGGGCGGGGGGAAGAGGCTCCGGCCCTTCCTCCTCCTTCTCTCCGGCCGTCTCTGGCATGCCCCCTTGGAGGACCTTCTGCCTCTGGCGGTGGCGGTGGAGTTCATTCACATGGCCACCCTGGTGCACGACGACGTCATAGACCGGGCGGAAGTTCGGCGGGGACGGGAAACGGTAAACCGGCTGCACGGGGACTTCGTGGCCGTGATCAGCGGGGACTACCTCTTCGCCCGGGCTTTCTCCCTCATCGCCCGCACCGGCCAGCCCCGGGTTATGGAGGTCATGGCCCAGGCGGTGAACGTGATGTGCCAGGGGGAGATAGACCAGCACCTGGCCGCCTTTGATCTCGGCCGCACCGAAGCCCACTACTACCAGACCATCTCCCGCAAGACGGCCCACTTCATGGGTGAGATCTGCCGGGTGGGAGGCATCCTGGCCGGGTGCTCCCCGGAGGAGGAAGTAGCGCTGCGGGACTACGGCTGGCACCTGGGGATGGCCTTTCAGATCGTGGATGACCTCCTCGATTTCACCTCCTCGCCGGCGAGCCTCGGAAAGCCGGTGCTCAGCGATCTCCGGGCCGGAGTCTACACTCTGCCTCTCATCCGCGCCCTTTCCCGAGAAGGGATGCAAAAGGAGGTGGCCCGCCTCCTGGAAGGAGGAGACGGGGCGCAGGAGGTTATCCGGCTGGTGGCCAGGAGCGGCGGGATCCGCTATGCCCGCCACCGGGCTCAACTGCACGGCCGGCGGGCCAGGGAGGCCCTAGGCCTTCTTCCTCCCGGCGAGGAAAGGGATTTAATGGATGAGATAGTGACTTTTGTGTTGCAAAGAAAGTTCTAGGGGGCGGAGAGGGTGGCGCGGGTTCCGGAGGCGGCGGTAAAGAGGCTTCCCATCTATCTCCGGGTACTGAGCGATCTGGCGGAGGAGGGGGCGGAGGTGATCTCCTCGGCTGAGCTCTCCCGGCTCACCGGGCTTTCTTCCGAGCAGATCCGGAAGGACTTCGTCTACTTCGGGGTGCTGGGGAAGAGGGGGGTAGGCTACCGGATCGGCCACCTGTGCCATCGCCTGCGGCAGCTCCTGGGCCTGGAGGAGGAGGTGCGGGTGGCGCTGGTGGGAGCGGGAAACCTGGGCACGGCGCTGGCCCGCTACAACCTCATGCGCCAGAAAGAGGTGCGCATCACCGCCGTCTTCGATCGGGACTGGGACAAGGTGGGGAAGAAGATAGAGCACCTGGAGATCCTGCCCATGGAGGATCTGGAGCGGGTGATCCGGGAGCAGGGGATAAAGATGGCCATAATCGCCGTTCCCCCCTCCTCGGCCCGGGAGGTGGCCGACGCCCTGGTGGAGGCGGGGGTTAAGGCCATCCTGAACTTCTCCCCGGTCAAGCTGGACGGCCGGGGGAAGGCCTACGTGAAGAACATAGACCTGACCATGGAGCTGGAGGCTCTGGCCTTTTACGCGGGAGGTAGGGAAAAGGGGTAGTCTTTGGCCGAGTGGAGGAGCCTTTCTGCCTTTCTTCTAACCCTCCTGGATATAGGGATAGTCTCCTATATCTTGTACCGGGTCGTTTTGGCCATTCGGGGCACCCGGGCCGTTCACCTGGTGAGGGGTTTGGCGGTGCTGGTGGCCCTCACCGCTTTATCCCGGTGGCTGAAGCTACAGACCACCTACTGGCTTCTGGAGAAGGTGTACCTGGCTCTGGCCGTGGCCATACCGGTGGTTTTTCAGCCCGAGCTCCGGAGGGCTCTGGAGCAGGTGGGGCGGGGGAGGATATTTACCCCTCCTCTCCCCTTTATGGAGAGGGGGGAACTGCGGGAGGTGATTTCCGTTCTCGTCCGGGCGGTGGGGACCCTCTCCCGCCGCCGGATGGGGGCGCTGATCGTGCTGGAGCGGGAGACGGGTTTGGGTGACGTAGCTGAATCGGGGATCAAGATGGACGCCCTCCTGAGCCCCGAGCTTCTGGTCAACGTCTTCATGCCCCAGACCCCGCTGCACGACGGGGCCGTCCTTTTGCGGGGGAACCGGGTGGTGGCCGCCGGCTGCTTCCTTCCCATGGCCGAGCCCCAGGAGGAGATGCGGGACCTGGGAGCCCGGCACCGGGCGGCTCTGGGCATCACCGAGGTGAGCGACGCCCTGGCGGTGGTGGTGTCGGAGGAGACGGGGGCCATCTCCCTGGCTCACGGGGGCAAGCTTCTGCGCAACCTGGACGAGGAGTCCCTGCGGGAGACCCTGGAGAGCCTTCTCGAGACCCGGGAAGGGAGAAGGTTCGCTTTCGCCTTTCGCCGATGACCCGGCTCTGGGAGAGGGATCTTTTTCTCAAAATTCTGGCTCTGGTGCTCGGAGTGGTGCTCTGGTTTCAGGTTTCCGGCCAGAGCCCGGAGCTCCAGAAGCGGATCAGCGGGGTGTCCGTCCGGGTGCGGGGGCTTCCCGAGAACCTGGCGGTGGTGGAACTGGAGCCGGACACGGTCACCGTCTACATCCGGGGGTTCCGCTCCCGCCTGGAGAACCTGGGCCGGGAGGATTTCGAGGCCTGGGTGGACCTGAGAAGGGCCCGGCCCGGCCGCCTGGCCTATGCCCTGGAAAGCGTGCTCGTTCCCCGGGGGGTGACTCTGGTGGACTTCGAGCCCTCTGAGGTGACAGTGGTGGTGGAACCGGTCAAGGAGGTGCAGAAGGAGGTACGAGGGGTGGGGGAGGGATCCCCGGCCCGGGGCTACCACCTGGGGGGGATGGAGCTTGATCCCCTCCGGGTTACGGTGCGGGGTCCGGCCAGCCGGGTGGATCGGGTGGCCGAGGTTCGGGTTGCCGTCCCTCTGGAGGGAAGGAGCCGGGGATTCCAGGATCGCTTCCGGGCGGTGGCCTTAGATGAACGGGGGAACCAGGTGGAAGGGGTGAAGGTCCTTCCCGAGACCCTGGAGGTGAGCGTGAAGCTTTACGCCGACCGGATGCGCCGGGCGGTGCGGGTGGAGCCCGACCTCCCGGCCGGTTATCCTATAGGGGAGCTGGAAATAACCCCGGGGACGGTGCTGGTGGAAGGCCCGGAGGAGAAGGTGGCTTCGCTGGAGGTGGTCTACACCGCTCCTCTGCGCCTGGAGGGACGGGAGGGGGAGGTAGAGCTCTCCGTCCCTCTTGAGTTACCCCCGGGGGTTAGACTGGCTGAGGGTCAGCCGGAGCGGGTTCAGGTCAGATTGAAGATAGAGGGAAGGTGATGGTTTGTCGCGGCTTTTCGGCACCGATGGCATAAGGGGGGTGGCCAACTCGGAGCTCACCCCGGAGCTGGCTTTCGCTGTGGGAGAAGCCCTGGCAGGGCTCCGGCCCAGCGATCCCGATAACCCCTTTCTTTTGGGTAGGGATACCCGGCTCTCAGGACCTCTTCTGGAGGCGGCTTTCTCCGCCGGGGTGGCGGCGGCGGGCGGCCATCTCCTGCTTTTGGGGATCTTCACCACCCCCGGGGTGGCCATAGTCACCTGGAAGAAGCAGTGTCCGGGGGGCATAGCCATCTCCGCCTCCCACAACCCGCCCGAGTTCAACGGCATCAAACTTTTGGGCCGTGACGGGTTCAAGATGCCGGATGAGATAGAGCGGGAGATAGAGGAGAAGGTATTCCGGGGAGAGCGGGGGCCCAGGCCTACCGGCGCTCAGGTGGGCTTCATCACCGGGGACGGGGGGGAGATGGCCGAGGCGTACATGGAATTTCTCCTTACCTCGGTGAAGGGAAAGAGGCTACCCCGCAGGAGGGTGTGCTTTGATTGCGCCTACGGGGCTACGGCCCGGTTTTCCCCGATGGTGGCCGCATACCTTGGGCTGGAGGCCATAGTGGTGAACGGTACCCCGGAGGGGGAGAGGATAAACGTGGACTCGGGTTCCCTCCATCCCGCCTTTCTGCAGAAGGTGGTGCGGGAGCAAGGGGCGGCAGCCGGTTTCGCCTTCGACGGGGACGGGGACCGGGTGGTAGCCGTGGACGAGGAAGGAAGGGTGCTCGATGGGGACGCGCTCCTCTGGATCCTGGCCCGCTACCTCCATCGGAAGGGGACCCTTTCCGGGAAGGCCGTCGTGGGCACGGTCATGACCAACATGGGCCTGGAGAGGGCTCTGGGAAGCCTGGGGATCGGGCTTCTGCGGGTCCCGGTGGGGGACAGGTTCGTGGCCTCGGCCCTGCGGGAGAAGGGTCTCTCCTTGGGGGGGGAGCCCGCCGGTCACATCATCTTCCTCGACCTGGCCCCCACCGGGGACGGGCTTCTGACCGCCCTTCAGGTGCTGGCGGTAATGGGGGAGGAGGGGGTCTCCCTCTCCGAGCTGGCCTCCGGTTTGGAGCTTCTGCCCCAGCGGACGGTGAGCGTGCCGGTGCGCCATAAGGACGGTTTCCCCGGGGAGCGGGTGGAGGCGGAGATCCGGCGGGCGGAATCCCTGCTCGGGGACCGGGGGCGGGTGGTAGTTCGGCCTTCGGGCACCGAACCCCTCATCCGGGTGACGGTGGAGGGGGAGGATGAAGAGGAGGTCTCCCGGCTGGCCCGGGAGCTGGCCAGCCGGATAGAGGAAGAGCTCTCCTAGGGGCATGTGCGGCATTGTCGGATACGTGGGCCCGCGGGATGCGGTGGAGGTCCTGGTCTCGAGCCTGGAGAGGCTGGAGTACCGGGGGTACGACTCCGCCGGGGTGGCGGTGTGCCGGGACGGCCGGGTGGAGGTGCGCAAGGGGGCAGGGCGGATCAGCCACCTGCGGGAGCTTTTGCGCCGCTCTCCCCTCGGGAGTTCCTCCCTGGGGATAGGCCACACCCGCTGGGCCACCCACGGCCGGCCTTCGGACCAAAACGCCCATCCCCACACCGACCGGGAAGGCTGCATCGCCGTAGTGCACAACGGGATCATAGAGAACTTCTCCTCCCTCCGGCGGTGGTTGGAGGAGAGGGGACACGAGTTTTTCACCGAGACAGATACCGAGGTGATCCCCCATCTCATAAGGGAGTTTTACCGGGGAGACCTGGAGGCGGCGGTCAGGGAAGCGGCCCGCCGCCTGGAAGGAGCCTATGCCCTGGCCATCATCTCTGCCCGGGAGCCGGATCGCCTGGTGGTTCTCCGCCGGGCCAGCCCCCTCGTGGTGGGACTGGGAGGAGGGGAGAACTTCGTGGCCTCGGACATCCCCGCCGTCCTTCCCTACACCCGGCGGTTTCTGGTGCTGGAGGAAGGGGAGATGGCCGTCCTCACCCCCCAGGGAGTGAAGCTTTCGGACCTGGAGGGAAGGGAGAAACCCCTTGAGGGACGGGTGAAGGAGGTGGACTGGGACCCCCAGCAGGCGGAGCGGGGGGGATACCCCCACTTCATGCTCAAGGAGATATACGAGCAACCCCGGGCTTTGCTGGACACCCTGCGGGGCAGGGTGGACTGGGCTTCCCGCCGGGTCCTTTTAACCGGAGAGCACGGGGTGGCGGAGGGTTTCCTCCAAAAAGTGAGAAAGGTAGCCTTCGTGGCCTGCGGCACCGCCTACCACGCCTCCCTCCTGGGGGCCTACTGGATCCAGCGGCTGGCCCGCCTGTCGGCGGAGGCCCACCTGGCCTCGGAATTCCGCTACGCCGATCCCCTGATCGATCCCCACACCCTGGTGGTGGCGGTGAGCCAGTCGGGAGAAACGGCTGACACCCTGGCCGCGGCCCGGGAAGCCCGCTCCCGGGGAGGGAGGCTTTTGGCCATCACCAACGTGGTGGGTTCCTCCCTCTCCCGGGAGGCGGAGGGGGTGCTTTACACCTGGGCCGGGCCGGAGGTGGCAGTGGCCTCCACCAAGGCCTATCTGACCCAGCTCGTCCTCCTCTTCCTTTTAGCCCTTCACCTCGGTCGGGAAGAGGGGAAACTGGCGGAAGAGGAGGAGGCGGCTCTGGTGGGGGAGCTGGCCCGGCTTCCCGAGCGGGCGGAGCGCTTCCTTTCCCTGGCGGATGAGGAGGCCACCCGGGCCGCAGAGGTGGTGGCCTCCCGGGAAAACGCCTTCTTCATCGGGCGGGGACCGGATTACGCCCTGGCCATGGAAGGTCAGCTCAAGCTCAAGGAGATCTCCTACATCCACGCCGAGGCCTACCCGGCGGGGGAGCTTAAGCACGGGGCGCTGGCCCTGGTGACCGACGGCTTCCCGGTGGTAGCCCTGGCCACCCAGCCCCATCTGCAGGAGAAAATGCTATCCAACATCATGGAGGTGCGGGCCCGGGGAGGGAAGGTGCTGGTGCTCTCCCCTTCCTGGCCGGAGGTGGAGCCCTACGCCGATTTCCTTCTTTCCCTTCCTCCTCTCCATCCTCACCTCCGCCCCCTTCTGGCGGCCATTCCGCTCCAGCTCCTGGCCTACCGGGCGGCCTGCCTGCGGGGAACAGATGTGGACAAACCCCGCAATCTGGCTAAAAGCGTCACCGTGGAATGAGTTTCTGCCTTTTGGGTCTCGGGCTGGATCTCGTTTCCGTGGCCCGGGTGGAGTCTCTCCACCGCCGCTTCCGGGGGAGGTTTCTCCGCCGCTTCTTTACCGAGGAGGAGGTCCGCCGGGGAGAGGGGGCGCCTTCCTGGTACCAGCACCTGGCGGCCCGCCTGGCGGCCAAAGAGGCCACTTTCAAGGCCCTGGGGACAGGCCTCGGGGCCTCCTGGCGGGAGGTGGCGGTGGCCAACGGGCCCCGGGGGGAGCCCCGGATCCAGCTTTCAGGCCGGCTGGCTCAGAGGGCGGAGGAGCTGGGGATCAGGGAGCTCCGGGTCTCCCTCTCCCACGAGAGGGAGTGGGCGGCGGCGGTGGTCCTGGCCCTGGGGGAGGGGGGCTGAGGGGATGGAGCTTTTGACCGCTCAGGAGATGCGCTCCTGGGAGGAGGAGACCGTCCGCCGGGGAAGGGGCGAGGAGCTGCTCATGGAGGTGGCCGGATTCCAGGTGGCCCGGGTGGTGGAAGGACTCCTCCTCCGGGGCCGGGTGCCGGAGGGGGGAGGCCTGGAGATTCTCCTCGGATCGGGGACGGCCGAACCCCGGGGGAGAGGGCCGGTGGTGGTGCTGGAGGGGCCGGGGAAGAACGGAGGAGATGGCCGGGTGGCGGCCCGCTACCTGCGGGCCTGGGGATGGGAGGTCCGGGAGCTGGCCCCGGGAGAGGAAGGCCTGGGGGAGGCTCTGGCCGGAGCCTCCCTGGTGGTGGACGCCCTTCTGGGGACCGGAACCCGGGGGGCTCCCCGGGATCCGGTGGCTGAGGCGCTGGAGAGGCTGGAGGAGGTCCGCTGTCCGGTGGTGGCGGTGGATCTCCCCTCGGGAGTGGACCCGGACACCGGAGCGGTTCCCGGCCCGGCGGCCTTCGCCTCCCTCACCGTCACCATGCACCGGCCCAAGCTGGGCCTGCTTTTCTCTCCGGGGTGGGAGCGGGTGGGAAGCCTGGTCCGGGCCGAGCTCCCCATCCTTTCCGGGGAGCACTCCTTCCAGCTCCTTTTGGCCCGGGAAGTGGCCGCCCTTCTCCCCCCCCGTCCCCGGGAGGCTCACAAGCACCGCTTCGGCCACGTGGCGGTGGTGGCAGGGGGGAGGGGTTACGCCGGCGCTGCCTGGCTGGCGGCGGAAGCCGGGTTGCGTTCGGGGGCGGGACTGGTCACCCTGCTCGCTCCGGAGGGGGTGGCCCGCCTGGACCTTCCCCGGCCCGAGGTAATGGTGCGGCCCCTTCCCGAGGATGAGGACGGTTTTCTCTCCGCCGAGGCAGCGGGGGAGATTCTCCGCTTCCTCGATCAGGGGAGGGTCTCCGCCCTGGCGGTGGGACCGGGGCTGGGGCGGACCCCGGGGGTGCAGGAGGTGGTCAGCCGTATCCTCGAGAGGTGGGAGGGTCCGCTGGTTTTGGATGCCGACGGACTGAACGTCTCCAGCCTGGAGCTCCTCTCCCGGGCCCGGGGCTCGCTGGTCATCACCCCTCATCCCGGGGAGCTGGCCCGGCTTATGGCTCTTTCCCCCGCTCTGGTGCAGGAGGACCGGCTGGGGGCGGTGCGGCGGGTGGCGGCCGAGACCGGGGCGGTTTCGGTGCTCAAGGGCTTCCGGACGCTGGTGGCCTCCCCCGAGGGGAAGGTATGGGTAAACCCCACCGGGAACGAAGGGCTGGCCACGGCGGGGACGGGGGACGTGCTCACCGGGCTTTTAGCCGGGCTTTCAGCCCAGGGCGCTCCCCCCCTTTCCGCCGCCCTGGCCGGGGTCTACATTCATGGCCTGGCCGGGGATCTGGCCGTCGGGCCGGGTTCTGCCCGGTCCCTTATGGCCTGCGATGTCCTGCGCTTTGTCGGGGAAGCCTTTGCCCGGGTTGAGGGACGGAAAGGGTGTTGACCCCGGCGCGGGTCGCCCCACCTGGGCCCGGGTGGATCTCGGGCGGCTTAGGGACAACTTCCGCCTGATCCGCTGGTCCGCCGGGGTGCCGGTCCTGGCGGTGGTCAAGGCAGAAGCCTACGGCCACGGGCTTATTCCCGTGGCCCGGGCCCTGGAGGGAGAGGAGGGGCTTTGGGGCTTCGGGGTGGCCACCTTGGGGGAGGCCCTCTGCCTCCGCCGGGGAGGAGTGGAAAAGCCCGTGCTGGTGCTGGGCTGGGTTCCCCCCCAAGAGGGGGAGGAGGCTTTGTCCTCCCGTCTTTCTCTCACCATCTTCGACCGGGGAGAGGCCGAAGCCTGGAGCCGGAAGGCCCGGGAGCTGGGGCTCAAGGCGCGGGTCCATCTCAAAGTGGATACGGGCATGTCCAGACTGGGCTTCACCCCCGGTGACGATCCCCTTCCTCTCCTCCATCTCCCTGGCCTCCGGGTGGAGGGAATCTACACCCATTTCGCCACCCCGGAGGACCCCGACTTCACCCGGGAGCAGCTCGGCCGCCTCCTCCGGTGGAGAGAGAGGCTGGGAGAAAAAGGGAAGGAAATACTTTTCCACGCCGCAGGTACCGGCTCCCTCTTCGACTATCCCGAGGCCCGGCTGAACCTGGTCCGCCCCGGGCTCGGCCTCTACGGCTACCATCCCTTCGGGAAAGAAAGAGCCCGGGAGCTAGGGCTCAAACCCGTGCTTTCCTGGCACACCCGGATATCCCAGGTAAAGGAGCTTGATCCGGGGACCCCGGTCAGCTACGGGGGGACCTACCGCACCCGGGGCCGGGAGCGGATCGCCGTCCTGCCCGTGGGCTACGCCGATGGGTACCGGCGCTTTCTCTCCAACCGGGGCCGGGTGCTGATCCGCGGCCTTCCCGCCCCGGTGGTGGGGAGGGTGTGCATGGATCAGATCATGGTCGGGGTCACCGGGGTGGGGGCGGAGAGGGGGGAGGAGGCGCTCCTTTTGGGAGAGGGACTGACCGCCGACGATCTGGCTGCCCTCGGGGACACCATATCCTACGAGATCCTCACCGGCATATCCCCCCGGGTGCCCCGGATGTACGTGGGGTGGGAGGAATCGAACCTGCGGACCAGGTAACGGCCGGGCCTCTTGAGGGCCGGGTGGGGGTCTTCCGGGGGGAGCATTTAGAGTCGGTGCATATTTTCTCCGCCGCCGTGCTGGCCCCGAGCGGCCGAATCCTGGCCTCCTGGGGTGATGCTTCCTTTCCCTTCTTTCTCCGCTCCCTGGCCAAGCCTTTTCAGGTGGGGCCTATCCTTCTGGAGGCCCGGCGGAGAGGGGAGAGCCTCTCCACCGAGGAGGTGGCCGTAGCCTCTGCCTCCCATGCCGGAGAAGAGGAGCACCTCCAGGCCGTGCGCCGGCTCCTCCACCGCGGGGGCCTGGGGGAGGAGGAGGTGGCTTGCGGGATTAGTGACAACTGCTCCGGCAAGCACGCCGCCTTTCTGCTCCTGGCCCGCTGGCGAGGCTGGCCCCGGGAGGGGTACCTCCTTCCCTCCCATCCGGTACAGGAAGAGGTGCGGGCTCAGGTGGCCCGGGTGATGGCTCTGGATCCGGGATTCCTGCCCCTGGCTCCTGATGGCTGCGGGGCTCCCACCTTTTTTGCCCCTTTAGCCAACGTGGCCCTGGCCTTCGCCCGTCTGGGCGCATGGGAGGAGTTCCATGAGGTGCGCCGGGCCATGCTCTCTCACCCTCGCCTGGTGGCCGGGGAAGGCCGCTTTGTGACCGCTCTAATGGAGGCGGCCGGAGGGAGAGTGCTGGCCAAGGACGGAGCGGAGGGAAGCCTCGGGCTGGCCCTGCCCGGGGAGGGGTTGGGGGTGGCCCTGAAGGTGCACGACGGAGGCTCCCGGGCCGTTCCCCCGGCGGCCCTCGGGGTTCTCGAACACCTGGGCTTGAGCTTTCCCGCGCTCCGGGAGTGGGCCCGGAGGCCGGTCACCGACCGCCGGGGGCGCCCGGTGGGGGAAATGCGGCTTCTGCCGGGCGGCCTCCGCGTCAAAGGTGCCGGATTACCCGGGCGGGCACCCCGCCCGCCAGCACCCGGGGCGGGATGTCCCGGTTGACCAGGGAGTGGGCCGAGACCAGGGCCCCTTCCCCCACCCGCACCCCGGGGAGGAGGGTGGAGTTGGCCCCGATCATGGCCCGGGGGCCTATCTCCACCCGCCCCAGGCGATACTCCCCGGGGAGGAACTCGTGGCAGAGGATGGTCACCCCGTAGCCCACCACCGCCCCCTCTCCCACGCTGATCAGATCGGGACGGAAGATGTCGGGCATGGCCATAAAGCCTATGGCCGCCCCCCGGCCTATTTCCATTCCCAGAGCCTGCCGGTAGAGAAGGTTTTTCAGTCCCACCGAGGGGAGCCAGCGGCCAATGGTTATCACCAAAACGTTCCAGAAAGGACGCCAGAATCCGAAGATGCGGGGCCAGGAAGCCATGGGATTGCCCTCCGGCCAGGGGAAAACCTCCACTCTCCTTCTCCCGCCGGCCACCTCCCCGGCTCCCCCGCCGTACTTCTCATCCCTTGTCTCCATCTTCCCCACCGGACCCCCAACGGTCTCCTCGCCCCGGGTGCGGTCTTAACGCCCGTTTTTCTTTAGAAAAGCGGCGTTCCCCGGGGAAAGGCCTCCAGATCCAGCCCGGCCTGCACCCCCTCCCGGAAGGCGAAATAGCCCCGGGCCCCCACCATGGCCGCGTTGTCGGTGCATAAAGAAGGCGGCGGGACATGCAACCGGAAGCCCCGGGCGGCGCACTCCTCTCCCATCCGTTCCCTCAACCTGCGGTTGGCCGCCACCCCCCCGGCCATGACGATCTCCCCCACCCCCAATTCCTCTGCCGTTCGGACCGTCTTCTCCACCAGCACGTCCACCACCGCCTCCTGGAAGGAGGCGGCCACGTCCGCCGGGCGGAAGTGGTCTCCGCTTTTTTCCAGGTATACCGCTACTGCGGTTTTGAGCCCGCTGAAGCTGAAGTCCCTGGTCCCCTCGAGGTAAGCCCGGGGAAAGGGGATGGCCCGGGGATCCCCTTCCCGGGAAAGGCGGTCTATCTCCGGCCCCCCGGGATAGGGAAGACCTAAAAGCCTGCCTACCTTGTCGAAGGCCTCTCCGGCTGCGTCGTCCCTGGTACCCCCGAGCCTCCGGATTTCCCGGTGGGAGGAGAGGAGGAAGAGATCGGTGTGCCCCCCGGACACCACGAGCCCGAGAGCGGGGAAGAGGAGATCCACCCCGGCGAGGTAGACGGCATAGAGGTGGGCCACCAGGTGGTTAACGGGGATGAGGGGTTTTTCCCCGAGGAAGGCCAGGGTTTTGGCGGCCATCAGCCCCACCAAGAGAGAGCCGGGCAGGCCCGGTCCGGCGGTCACGGCCACAGCGTCGGGAATCCCGCCACCCAAAGCCTCCCGGGTTTCCCTCCAGAGGAGCCACACCGTCTCCAGGTGGAGCCGGGAGGCTTTTTCCGGGAATACTCCGGAGAAAAGCCGGTGTACCTCGGTCTGAGAGGCCACCCGGGAGAAAAGCACCCGTCTTCCTTCTTCCACCACTGCCAGCGCCGTCTCGTCGCAGCTCGTTTCCAGAGCCAGGATCCTCACGGCCCGAGCACCTTGCCTAAAAGCAGGGCATCTTCCTGGTTGTCGCTGTAATACTTCCTCCGCCTTCCCCAGAGGGAGAACCCCTTTTTCTCGTAAAGGGCCAGGGCTGGCCGGTTGGAGGGCCGGACCTCGAGGAGCATGGTGGCGGCCCCCCTCCGCCGGGCCTCCCCCTCCAGGTGATCCAGCAGCCGGGAACCTATCCCCCGCCCTCTCTTGCGAGGATCCACGGCCAGAGTGGTGACGTGGGCCTCGTCCAGGACCAGCCACATCCCGGCATAACCCACCACCCCCTCCCCGTCCTCGGCCACCACGTAGAGGCTGAAGGGCTGGGCCATCTCCCGCCGGTAGTTCTCCCGGCTCCACGGCTGGGGGAAGGAAGCCCGCTCTATGCGCAGGACCTCCTCGAGATCCTCCTCGGCCATGGGGCGGATGGAAAGGACCGGGCCCTTTTTTGTCGGGGGAAGGCCGGCCTCGAAAGACCGCTTAGTCTCCATAGAAGGGCAGGATCCGGAGGGGGTCGTCCGTCCGCCCCCGCCCGAGAAGCTCCAGGGCCATCTGTGCCAGGCAGGCGGCGGAGGGGTGAAGGGTGAAGCCGGCGTGCCCCTTCTCCCGCAGGCGGTGGTAGGCCGGACCGACGCAGAACCAGGCGGGATCGGCCTCCCTTTCCAGCTCCTCCGGCCGCTGGCGCCGGGGAGGAAGCACCTCCTCCAGTTCCCCTCCGGACCAGCGGTAGAGGGCCCGCCACACGTGGCCGCTGCGCATGGGCAGGAGGGAGGCCACCGGCCCTGGCCGGGGGCCGGCCTGGTAGGCCAGAAGCTCCAGGGTGCTGGGGGCCACCAGCGGGACCCCCCTCTCGAGAGCCCAGCCCTTGGCCACCGTCATCCCCAGCCGGAGTCCGGTGTAGGAGCCGGGCCCCCGGCCGACCGCCACCGCTCCCACCTCTGTAGGGCCGAGCCCTAGGGTTTCCAGCGCCTCCTTCAACAGGGGAAAAAAGCGGGCGGAGAAGGAGGTCCCCGTCTCCCCGTGCTCCCAGAGGACCCCGTCTTCCCCGCAGAGGGCCAGGGAGAAGCGGAGGGTGGAGGTTTCCAGCGCCAGGACGATCAAAGCCTTTCTTTGAGCCTCCGGAGGAGATTTTGCCCCTCCGGGGAGGAGGAGGACAACCGGACCAGGCGCCGGAGCTCCTCTCCCGGAGGCCGGGAGATCTCCACCTCCAGCACCTCCTCCGGCCACCTCTCCCGGATTCTCTCCGCCCACTCCACCACCTTCACCCCCGGGAGGTGGAGGTACTCCTCGAGAAAAGCCGCCTCTCCGGGGGAAAGGCGGAAGAGGTCGAGGTGGAAGACCGGCCGCCGCCCCCGGTAGACCTGAACCAGGATGAAGCTCGGGCTCTCCCCTCCCTCGGGGATGCCGAGTCCTTTCAGGATTCCCCGGGCCAGGACCGTCTTCCCCGCTCCCAGGGGCCCCTCGAGGGCGAAGAGGAGATCCCCTTCCGCCAGCTCTCCCAGCCGGCGGCCCAGGGCCTCCGTCTCCTCAGGGTCGCGGGTCTCTAAGCGGACCTCCAGGGGAGATCGTCCCCTCCCCGCACGCTGTCGTAGCCCCTCCCGGCCAGGGGAATCCTTTTCCCCTCCCGCAGTAGAAAGACCCCCTCCCCTTTCACCACCCGCCCCACCGGCAGGAGCGGGGGAGAGTCGGGCAGGCGGGGAAGGCTCACCACCAGCTCGTAGTCCTCTCCCCCCCAGAGAGCCAGGGATACGGGGTCAAGCCCCAGCTCCCGGGCGGCCTCGGAGAGGCCGGGAACCAGGGGTAGAGAGGCCTCCTCTATCTCCACCGCCACCCCGGAGGCGGAGGCCAGGGCCCGGGCTGCCGGGACCAGGCCGTCGGAGGCGTCCCGGCAGGCCACCCGCAGGCCGGAGCGGGCCAGAGCCCGGGCTTCCTCCAGCCTCACCGGGGGGCAGAGCTGCCTCTGGACGGACTCCCGGGCGGCGGGAAGGTCGAGCCCCTGCTCGAGGCAGTAAAGCCCCAGCGCCGCCCCTCCCAGGGGGCCGGTTACCGCCAGCACATCCCCCGGCCGGGCGCGGTCCACCCGGAAGGGCTCTCCCGGAACGCGCCCCAGCACCGAGGTGCCTATGACCAGAGGGTGGGGGGAGGCGTTGGTGTCTCCCCCGGCCAGACCCAGCCTCCAGCGGACGGCCTCCTCCCGGAGGCCCAGAGCCAGGCGCTCCAGGAATTCCAGGGGGAGATCCCGGGGAAGGGCCAGGCTGACCAGGACGGCGAAAGGCTCGGCCCCCATGGCCGCGCAGTCGGCCAGGCTCACCCCCAGAGCCTTTCTTCCCAGAAGGAAGGGATCAGCCCAGCGGCGGCGGAAGTGGATCTCCTCCACCAGAAGATCCTCCGTCCACACCCACAGCCCACCCCCTAGCTCCAGCATCCCCGCATCCTCCCGGGAGGAGACGGAAATCCCCTCCCGGAGGGGGAAGAGGCGGAGAAACCTTTCCCGGATCTCCTCTTCTCCGGCCTCCCCCACCGTCCCCTTCAAAGCCTTCTCAAGAGCTCCTTCACCTTCAGGAAGTCTTCCCACACCGGGCGCTTCTTGGTCACGTCCCGGAGCACCGCCGCCGGATGGTAGGTGGCCAGGTAGTAGATCCCCTCCCGGTGGAACCAGCGCCCCCGGATCTGGGTAATGCGGGCCTCCCGGTCTATCAGCGCCCGGGCCGAAGTACTCCCCAGGCACAGAACGACCAGAGGCCGGATGAGGGCGATCTTGCGCCGGAGATAGGGATGGCAGGCCGAGATCTCCCGGTCCGTGGGGATGCGGTTCCCCGGCGGGCGGCACATGACCACGTTGGTGATGTAGACGGAGGGGCGGGGGAAGCCGGCGGCCTCCAGGATGCGATCCAGGAGCTCCCCGGCCCGGCCCACGAAAGGCCTCCCCAGTTCGTCCTCCCTCTCCCCCGGACCCTCCCCCACCAGCATGAGAGAGGCTCTATCGTCACCTTCTCCGAATACCACGTGCCGCCGCTCTTTGGCCAGGGGGCAGCGCTGGCAGGAAAGGGCCAGCTTCCGGAGCTCTTCCAGCGTCCGGGTCTCCTCCACCGGGTCCCGTTCCTCCGGCATCGGGGGAGGGGAGGGGGGCTCGAAGAGGCTCAGTTGATCTCCCGGGTCCATCGCGGGAAGAATTCCCCGCCTCCGGCGGAAATCCTGCCGTTCTCGCCTTACTCCATCCCCAGCAAGGCGTGAAGGGCCTTTTTTTCCTCCCGGGGCATGGAGTAGCTCTCCTCCGGGCCGGGGAAGGTCCCCTCCCGCACGTCGCGGACGAAGCGGGCCACGGCCTCGGCCCCGGCCTGGCCCAGCTCCGCGTACTGGCGGACGAAGCGGGGCTTGAGCCGCTCGTAGAGACCTAAAAGATCGGCCAGCACCAGCACCTGGCCGTCGCAGTCGGGGCCGGCTCCGATCCCGATGACCGGGCAGGGGACCCTTTGGGTGACCAGCGCGGCTACCTCCCGGGGAACGCACTCCAGGACCAGGGCGAAGATCCCGGCGGCCGCCAGCTCCTCTGCCTCGCGGATTATCTCCCGGGCGTCCTGGGCCCGCCTCCCCTGCACCCGGAAGCCGCTTTCCAGGGCCGCCCTCTGGGGCAGGAGCCCGAGATGGCCCATAACCGGTATTCCGGCCTTGAGGATGGCCCGAATCTGGGGGAGGTACTCCCGGCCGCCTTCCAGTTTCACCGCCTGGGCCCCTCCTTCCTTGACGAACCGGCCGGCGTTTCTAACCGCTTCCTCCACGCTGGCCTGGTAGCTCATGAAGGGCATGTCTCCAATCAGGAGCGCCCGCTCCACCCCTCTGGCCACCGCCCGGGTGTGGTGGAGCATCTCCTCCATGGTCACCGCCAGGGTGTCGGGATGGCCCAGGGCCACCATGGCCAGGGAATCCCCCACCAGCACCGCGTCCGCCCCGCCCCTCTCCGCCAGCCGGGCGGTTAGGTAGTCGTGGGCGGTGACCATGGCGATCTTCTCGCCGCCTTTACGGTCCAAGATGTCCCCGGGGGTTAACCGCGTCATCCTTGGATAAATTAAACCAGGACGAAGGCGGATTCGGCGCCCCGCTTCTCTAAATTGCACCAGAAAAAAAGAAGGATGGGGGCGGTGGCGAAAGAAGTCTAAATTCATAAAATGCTTCCCCAGAGACGGTCAGCGTGGTGGGGTCCGGGTTTGACGGTCAGGGGGAGCGGAGAGGGGGGTCGGCGGGCGTGCGCTACCATTTTATGGGGATAGGCGGCTATGGCATGAGCGGCCTGGCTTACCTCCTGGCGAAGCGGGGGGAGGAGGTTACCGGCTGCGACGTGGTTGCCTCCTCCCGGGTTCGGAGGCTGGAGGAGGAGGGGGTGCGGGTCTTCCTCGGCCATTCCCCCGCCCATCTCGAGGGGGTGGACGTTTTGGTCTACTCCACCGATATTCCGCCGGAGGAGGAAGAGCGCCGGGAGGCGGCGGCCCGCGGCCTGGCCGTCCGCCACCGCTCGGAGATACTGAGCCTTTTTGTGAACGCCAAAAAAAGCGTGGCGGTGACGGGAAGCCACGGCAAGAGCACGGTTACCGCCATGGCCGGGTTGCTTTTAGAGCAGGCGGGTCTTGATCCCGTGGTGGTGGTGGGGGCGGAGGTCCCGGCCTTTGGAGGGACGGCCCGGGCGGGGAGGGGAGAGTGGGTGGTGGCCGAGGCTGATGAGTCGGACGGCTCCTTTCTCCGCTACCGGCCGCTTTGCACCGTGCTCACCAACCTGGAGCCCGAGCACCTGGACCACTACGGGGGGGACTTCAGAGCGCTTAAGGAAGCCCTCCGGTGTTTCGCCCGGGAGTGCGTCCGTCCCCAGGGCTTCATCGTGGCCTGCGCCGACGACCCGGCACTCCGGGAGATTCTATCCGGCCTGGAAAGGCCGGTTATCTGGTACGGCTTTTCTCCCCAGGCCGATTACCGGGCGGAGGAGGTAGAGGCGGGAGGAGGGGGGCTTTCCTTCCACCTCCTCCGGAGGGGGGAGAGGATGGGCCGGGTGCGGCTGGAGATCCCCGGCCGCCACAACGCCCAGAACGCCACCGGGGTGGCCGCTTTGGGCCTCACCCTGGGCCTGCCCTTTGAACTTGTGGCCCGGGCTCTGGCCGCTTACCGAGGGGCGGGCCGCCGTTTCCAGGTGGTGGGGAGGCCTGACGGGATCACCGTGGTGGACGACTACGCCCACCACCCCACGGAGATCCGGGCCACCCTGGAGGCGGCGCGGGAGCGGGGCCCGGCCCGGATCATAGCCGTCTTCCAGCCCCAGCGCTATAGCCGTACCCGGCTCCTGATGGAGGAGTTCAGCCGGGCGTTCTCGGCGGCGGATGAGGTCTTTCTCCTCGATATCTACTCTCCCCCGGGGGAAAAGCCCATCCCCGGGGTGAGCTCCCAGGCGCTGGCGGAGAGGATCAGCGCCCGGGAGGGACGCCCGGTAACCTGCTTTTCAGATCAGGGAGAGCTGGTGAAACACCTTTCCCGCCGGCTGGAGCCAGGGGATCTCGTCCTCACCATGGGGGCGGGGGATGTGTGGAAGGTGGCCCACCGCCTGGTACAGGAGCTCTCCCCCTCTGCTCTCGCTTCCGTCCCCACCGGAGCCCGAACGGGAGCTCCAAAGGTAGAGACGGCGTAGGGCCTCCCTCTTCTCCACCTCCCCCATCCGGGCGCGGAGAACCGCCTTTTCCAGCACGGCGGTGGTGTGGTCGTATACCTCCCGGCGGACCGGATAGGGGTGGCCGTCCTTCCCCCCGTGGGCGTAGCTGAAGCGGGCCGGGTCCCGGAAGCTGGGTGGGGCGCCGAAAAGAAGCTCGGCCAGGAGGGCCAGGGCCCGGAGGGAGGCCGGGCCCAGCCCCGGGGTCTCGAGGAGCTGTTCGAAGTCCCGGGGGGCCTGCTCGTAGGTGCGGAGGAGGACGGAATAGAGCCTGGCAGGGGAGATGTCTCGCCGGTGGAGGGAGTGGCGGGGGGGAAGAGAAAGCTTCCTTTCCTCAAGCCGCATCCACTCCTTCATCACCTTCTCCGGTTTCTCCCGGGCCAGCTCCACCACCCCCCGGCGCAGCTCTTCCGCCTCTTTGGCCACCAGGTTCAGCACCGCCCCCACCGGGGGGCCGAGCACTGCCCGGTGGGGGTCGGAGGCAAACCCCCCGGGGGCAGAGTTCCTTTCCCCTGCTCCCTGCCAGTGGTACCGGCGGGCGTAGCGGGTTTGAGGGTTCATCCCCTGCTGGATCACGCACCACTGGCCCCCTCGATCGAAAAAGAGCGCGTGGTGGTAAAGTTCATAGCCGTCCTGCAGGGCAGCCGTGTCCACCCGGGCGGCAAGCCGGCTCGAGCGCCGGAGGGGGAGGGGGTCGAAACCCTCCCTCTCCGCCCAGGCCTCGATCTCCTCGGGGGTGCGCAGTCCGGCCCGGCCCTTCCCCCCGGCGGGGAAAAGGCCCAGCTCTCGAGAGAGGGGGCGGAGGGCCTCCTTCAGGGCTCCGCATACGGTGGTGGTCAATCCTGAAGAGTGCCAATCAAATCCCAAGAGTGATCCCAAAGCCTGGAACCAGAAGGGGTCGGAGAGGCGGTCCAAAATCCCCGGGGTTCCGTATTCCTCGGCCAGGGCTAGGAGTATAGCCCGGGAGAGGCGCACCATGCGCTCGAAGAGCCAGCGGGGCGTTCTGCCGTGGTGCAGGGGAAGATCGGCCGTTCCCGTGCGCCGCAACCCGCTTCTGATTCTGTCCTCGGGGTGGCCGGTGCGGCAAGGGCGCGACTCCTGGTGGTATCGTAGAGAAGGGTCAAGTTCTATATGGGGGTGGGAAGGTCCAGATGGGCGGGTGGTTGGCGGAGGATCAGACCCCCGGGCCTGTGAAAGCCCGGGACCACTGCGGCGTCTTCGGGGTAGCAGGGGATAACAAAGCGGCCAAACTCGCCTATCTCGGCCTTTTCGCCCTCCAGCACCGGGGCCAGGAGAGCGCGGGGGTAGCCACCGCTTGGGAGGGTCGGCTTCACCTCTTGAAGGGAATGGGTCTGGTCTCGGAGGCCCTCTCCTCGGCCGAGATGGAAAATCTTCCCGGGAAGATGGCTATAGGCCACGTCCGTTACTCCACCACCGGTTCCCCCTCCCTGGCCAACGCCCAGCCGCTTTTGGTCTCCTACCGCAAAAACCAGGTGGCCCTGGCCCACAACGGAAACCTGGTCAACGCCCTGGAGCTCCGCTCCGCCTTCGAGGAAGAGGGCTCCATCTTCCAGACCAGCTCGGACACGGAGATCATCGCCCATCTCATGGCCCGCTCCGGTTACCAGGATCCGGCCCTGGCTCTTGAGGCGGCGCTCCGCCGGGTGGAGGGGGCGTTTTCCCTGGTGGTTCTGACCCCCGAGACCCTCATGGCGGCCAGGGATTCCCTGGGGATCCGTCCCCTGTGTCTCGGGCGCCTGGGGGAAGCCTGGGTGGTGGCCTCCGAGAGCTGTGCCCTCGACGCGGTGGGGGCCAGCTTTGTGCGGGAGGTGGAGCCGGGGGAGCTCCTGGTGATCCGGGGAGGTGGGGAAAAGGCTCTGGAATCCACCCGCTTTGCGGAGAACGGTCGAAGCGCCTTCTGTATCTTCGAGTTCATCTACCTCTCCCGGCCGGACTCCGACCTTTTGGGGGTCAACGTGCATCTCGCCCGGAAGAAGATGGGGCGGCTTTTAGCCCGGGAGCATCCGGCTCCGGGGGATCTGGTCATCGGGGTGCCGGATTCCAGCATCTCCGCCGCCTCGGGTTATGCCGAGGAGGCGGGGATTCCCTACGAGATCGGCTTGATCAAGAACCGCTACGTGGGGAGGACCTTTATCCAGCCCAGCCAGGAGAACCGCTCCGCCTGGGTGCGGGTGAAGTTCAACTGCGTCCGCCGGGTGGTGGAGGGGAAAAGGGTGATTCTGGTGGACGACTCCCTGGTGCGGGGAACTACCCTCCGGCATCTTGTGGGTCTCATCCGCCGGGCGGGGGCGCGCGAGGTCCACGTGCGCATCGCCTCGCCGCCCTACCGCTTCCCCTGCTACTACGGCATAGACACCTCTTCCCGGGGGGAGCTGGCCGCGGCCACCCGAACGGAGGAGGAGATCTGCCGCTTCATTGGCGCGGACAGCCTCCGCTACCTGGGGCTCGAGAGGCTGGCCGAGGCCACGGGGCTTCCCCTCGACCGCTTCTGCGCCGCCTGCTTTACCGGGGTCTACCCCGTGCCCGTGGCTCCGGAGCTGGGGAAACACGCTCTCGAGGCTTCTCTCCCCGGGACGTTCACCGGCACCGGCAGAACGGATCGAGCGGCCCCTGGAGCCCGATGACGCTGCCGTCGGCGGGGAGTGCGCTTTTCCCGGAGGCCATGGAGGAAGGACGTTGCCGCTTTTCGACTCTTTAGAGAAGGAGTCCGGTGCCTGGTCCTACCGCCGGGCGGGGGTGGACCGGGGTAAAGCTCGGGAGGCGGTGGGACGGATCCGGGACCTGGCCCGCCTGGCCAGCCGGCCAGAGGTGCTGGGAGGGATAGGGGCTTTCGGGGGTTTCTTTCGCCTGGGCTCCTACCGGGATCCGGTGCTGGTGGCCGGGGCTGACGGAGTGGGGACCAAGCTCAGAATTGCCTTCGCCCTCGGCCGCCACGATACAGTAGGTATAGACTGCGTGGCTATGAACGTGAATGACGTCCTCACCTCCGGCGCCGAACCCCTCTTTTTTCTCGATTACCTGGCTTTGGGGCGGCTGGAACCGGATCTGGTGGAGGAGGTGGTGCGGGGGCTGGCGGCCGGCTGCCGGGAGGCGGGCTGTGCTCTCCTTGGGGGGGAAACGGCGGAGATGCCCGGGTTTTATCCCCCGGGGGAATACGATCTGGCCGGCTTTGCCTTAGGGGTGGTGGAGAGGGAGGAGCTCGTAGACGGTTCCGGGGTTCGGCCGGGCGACGTCTGCCTGGGCCTTCCCTCCTCCGGCCTCCACTCCAACGGGTTTTCCCTGGTGCGGAGGCTACTCGATGAGGAGGGGCTGGATCTGGAGGGCTATGTAGAGGAGCTGGGCTGCCCCCTGGGGGAGGAGCTTTTGCGGCCTACCCGCATCTACGTCCGTCCCGTACTGGGCCTCCTGCGGGAGGGGGGAGTGCGCCCCCGGGCTATGGCTCATATTACCGGCGGGGGTATCCTGGAAAATCTGCCCCGCGTCCTGCCTCCGGGGCTTGAGGCCCGCATCCTTCCCGGTTCCTGGCCGGAGCCGCCTATTTTTGGCTTCCTCCGCCGGCTGGCCGCCCGGCGGGGGGGTATGGAGGAGCAGGAGATGTACCGCACCTTCAATCTGGGGCTGGGCTTCATCCTGATCCTCGACCCGGCCGACGAGGCCCGGGCCCGGGCCTTTTTCCGCCGGTGGGGGATGGAGGCCTATCCGGTAGGCGAGGTTCGGCGAGGGGAAGGCGGGGTGAGGTTGGGGTGAGCGGGCGAAGCTTGGATCCAGGCGGGCCCAGGCTGCGCATAGGGGTCCTGGCCTCCGGCCGGGGGACGAATCTCGAGGCCGTCCTCGAGGCCTGCGAGCGAGGGGAGATCCCGGGCCGGGTGGTGGTGGTCTTGAGCGACCGGAAGGGAGCCCTGGCTCTGGAGAGGGCCCGGAGGCGGGGGATCCCGGCCATCCATGTTTCCCCCCGCTCCTTTGCCCGCCGGGAGGAGTACGACCTCCGGCTGGCGGAGCTCCTCCGCCAGCATGAAGTGGATCTCGTGGTGCTGGCCGGCTACCTGCGCTACCTCACCCCGCCCTTCGTGGAGGCTTTCCGCTACCGGGCCATCAACATCCATCCCTCCCTGCTCCCCGCTTTTCCGGGGCTGGAGGCCCAAAGGCAGGCTCTGGAGTATGGGGTTAAGATTTCGGGGTGCACCGTTCACTTCATAGACGAGGAGCTGGATCACGGTCCCATTATCCTGCAGGCGGCGGTGCCGGTGCGGGAGGACGACGACGTGGCCTCCCTCTCCGAGCGCATCCTCCGGGAGGAGCACCGCATCCTCGTCGAGGCGGTGCGGCTCTTCGCCGAAGGCCGGCTTCAGGTGGAGGGGCGGCGGGTGCGGATACTGGAGCGATCGGCGGCGGTGTGGAGGAGGGGCGGCTAGGTTAGCCCAAGGCTCCATGCGGAAGGCGGTGGGGGCAATGGCGGTGAAAAGGGCTCTTTTAAGCGTGTGGGACAAAAAGGGTATTGTGGAGTTCGCCCGGGGCCTCCGGGAGCTGGGAGTGGAGATCCTCTCCACGGGAGGGACGGCGGCCATCCTCGGGAAGGCGGGGATCCCCTTCACCCCGGTGGAGAGGTGGACCGGGTTCCCCGAAATGATGGGGGGGCGGGTGAAAACCCTGCACCCTCACGTGTACGGGGCCATCCTGGCCCGGAGGGATCGCCCGGGGGATCTGGAGGAGCTCGGCCGGATGGGGATCGGGGGGATAGATCTTGTGGCCGTAAACCTTTACCCCTTCCGGGAGACGGCCCGGCGGCTGGCGGAGGAAGGGGCACGGGGATTGGCCGAGCTTTTGGAGCAGATAGACATCGGAGGACCGGCCATGGTCAGGGCGGCGGCCAAGAATTTTCCCCACGTTGCCGTGGTGACGGATCCCGACCGCTACGGTCGGGTGCTTGAGGAGCTGAGGGAAAAGGGGGATCTTTCCCCGGAGACCCGCTGGATCCTGGCCGTGGAGGCCTTCCGCCTGACCGCCTTTTACGACGCGCTGGTGGCCGAGGTGCTGGCCGCCTGGCCGGGGGGGCCGGGCGAGAGGGGGGAGGCAGGCCCACGCCTCCTTACCCTGGCCTTCGAGCGGCGGGCGGAGCTGCGCTACGGGGAGAACCCCCACCAGCGGGCGGCCTTCTATGCCGACCCTTTCTCCGGCCCGCCGGAGCTGGCCTCGGCCGAGCAGCTCCAGGGGAAGGAGCTTTCCTTCAACAACCTCCTCGACGCCCAGGCCGCCTGGGCTCTGGCCCGGGAGTTCGGCGACCCCGCGGCGGTGGTGGTGAAGCACCAGATCCCCTGCGGGGTGGCGGTGGCCGGAAGTCCCGCTGAAGCCTTCCGCAAGGCGCGGGATGCCGATCCCGTCTCCATCTTCGGGGGGATCGTGGCCTTCAACCGCCCGGTGGACGAAGAGGCGGCCCGGGAAGCAAGCGGGGTGTTCCTCGAGGTGGCGGTGGCTCCCGATTTCACCCCGGCAGCCCGGGAGGTACTGGGGAAGAAGCGGAATCTCCGGCTTTTGCGGCTGGGGGAGGTTTACTCCCCGGGGGAGATCCCCCTCCGGAGGAGGCTTGATCTCCGGCGCCTCGAGGGGGGGCTCCTGATGCAGGACCCGGATGAGAAAGAGGCGCCGCCCGGGGAGTGGCAGGTGGTCACCTCCCGCCGCCCCGACCCCGGGGATCTCCGGGAGCTCGAGTTCGCCTGGAAGGTGGCCAAGCACGTGCGATCCAACGCCATCGTGGTGACGCGCGACTTCTGCACCCTGGGGATCGGGGCGGGTCAGACCAGCCGCGTGGACGCCGTGCGGCTCGCCCTGGCGCGGGCCGGCGAGCGGGCGCGCGGCGCCTATCTCGCCTCGGACGGATTCTTCCCCTTTCCCGACGCGGTGGAGGAGGCAGCGGCCGCGGGCATACGCGCCATCGTCCAGCCCGGCGGCTCGGTGCGGGATGCCGATTCCATAGAGGCGGCCGAGCGAACGGGAATGATCATGGTCCTCACCGGCATCCGCCACTTCCGCCACAGTTGAGGGTCGGCCACTTCCGCCACAGTGAAGCCGAAATTCTACTGCGGCTGCTTATCCGGAGTTGTCACAATATATCATGGTATGTTGTCAAAATGACATATATAGATTGCTTATGACGTACCGCCGGCGGGAGATAGCGGGGGCTTTGCGGCATGCTCTGGAGAACATGCCGGTAGTGGTGCTCACCGGGCTCAGGCAGGTGGGAAAGAGCACACTTCTGCGGGAGGAGCCCTATCTGGCCCGGCGGCGGTACTGGAATCTGGACGATTTTGCCCACCTGGAGGCGGCCCGCCGGGATCCGGAAGCTCTGCTCGGTGGGGAAGAGCCGGTGACGGTGGATGAGGCCCAGCGGTGTCCGGAGCTGCTTTTGGTCATCAAGAACCTGGTGGACCGCCGGCAGGAGCCAGCGCACAGGCCAGGTGCTTAAGGTGAGCGAACTGGCGCGGGATGCGGGACTGAGCGCCGCCACCGCTTCCCGCTATCTGGGGTTGCTAGAGGCTTCCTTCGTCATCCACCGGGTGAGCCCTTATCTATCCAGCCGGGTCAGCCGCCTGATTAAGTCGCCAAAAACCTACAATCCGATGCCGGACTGGCCTGCCATCTGGCCGGGGTCTCCTCCCTCGAGGTTTCGGCAGGAGAACCTTTACGGAGAGCCCTCGATGAGACCTTTGTAGCCCAGAATCTGGCCTCCATTCTTGAGGCCCACTGGCCGGAGGCGCACCTTTTGTTTTGGCACGTGCAGGGGCGCTACGAGGTGGACTTCGTAATCGAGGCGGACAAGGAGACCATGGCCATCGAGGTCAAAGCGGCCAGCCGCTGGCAGGATCGGGACCTGGCGGGGTTGAGAGCCTTTCTGGCCCGAACCCGGGCGGCGGACATCCGCAGGGAAGTGGAAGTGCTCCAGGCCTATGGCTCGCTTCCGGAAGAGGCCTTTTTTGGCTATGAGCCTCCGCTCGCCCGCCGGCTTGCGGCCATGGCTCGGCTCAGGA
>Ga0197143_1000256_pt1 | contig 63050 bp, 59 predicted proteins | sample GBS70_MetaG_FD_148603 | JGI IMG/M metagenome (GOLD analysis project Ga0197143, IMG submission 148603) | Sediment microbial communities from Great Boiling Springs, Gerlach, Nevada, United States - GBS 70_MetaG | ecosystem: Environmental > Aquatic > Thermal springs > Hot (42-90C) > Sediment...
ATAAACCCGATGGTCGCCTTGGCACCCCGAATCTTAAAGCTTCTGGCCGGGCCGTAGCCTTTGACCCCTTCGTCGGCCGGCTCTAAGGGCCCAAAGGCCTCTTCAAGCCTTTGTTTGACCAGGCTGAGGGGCATAAAGGCGTTTTCGACGGCCCCAATCCGGTAGACCTGGGCCCCCTCCTCGCCGAAGGGCATCCACTCGATAAACCGGACATGCCAGGGATGCTCCAAAGTCAAAGCCGCCAGGTCAACGACCTCGTCGTCGTTTACCCCCTTCATGACCACGGCATTCAGCTTTATCGGCCCAAGGCCGGCCTCCTCGGCGGCCAAAATCCCCGCCCAGACGGTCTGAAAATCCCCAAACTGGGTTATGAACTTGAACCGCTCGGGCCTCAAGGTATCCAGGCTTATGTTTACCCGGTCAAGGCCGGCGGCCTTTAAGGGCCTGGCCAGTTTGGGCAGGAGCATCCCGTTGGTGGTCATGCCGATATCTTCGATGCCCGGGACGGCCTTAAGCCGGCCGACCAGCTCGACGATGCCCGAGCGGACGGTGGGCTCGCCCCCGGTAAGCCTTAAGGCCTTCACCCCCAGCCGGGCCATCACCCGGACGATGGCCTCGATCTCCTCAAAGCTCAGGATTTTCTCCCGGGGAAGAAAATTGATGTGGATATCGGACATGCAGTAGCGGCACCTTAAGTTGCACCGGTCCGTAACCGAGACCCTTAAATACGTTATCCGCCGGTTAAAAGGGTCTATCAACATCTTAAAGCTCCCCCCGGCCGATAAGCTCGGCCAGCAGTTCCGCCAGGGCCCGGAAGGCCTTCCCCCGGTGGCTTATTTGATTTTTCTCTTCGGGGGAAAGCTCGGCCAGGGTCCGGCCCAGTTCCGGTAAAAAGAAAACCGGGTCGTAGCCGAAGCCCCCCTCCCCCCGGGGTTCGGGGGCGATTTCGCCCCAGAGCTCCCCCGACCGGGTCCAGACCCGGCCGTCGGGGGTTGCCAGGGCGGCCACGCACCGGAAGACGGCCCGCCGGTCCCGGGCCCCCACCCGCTTGAGCTCCGAAAGCAGCTTTTCGAACCGCTCCCGGTCGGTGGCCCCCTCCCCGGCGTAGCGGGCCGAGTGGACGCCGGGGGCGCCCCCCAGGGCCGGAACCTCCAGCCCCGAGTCGTCGGCGACGGCCGGTTTGCCGGCGAGGGCGGCGTAGGTCAGGGCCTTGAGCACCGCATTCTCCTCAAAGGTCTCCCCGGTCTCCCGGACGGCCGCCCGGATGCCGAGTTCGGCCGGGGTTTTTAAGCAGAGGGGCAGGCCGGCAAGGATGGCCCGGACCTCCCGGACTTTTCCGGGGTTGTTGGTTGCCAGAACGGCCGTCTTCAACCCCCTCCACCACCATTATATGGGTCGCCCCGAGCTCTTGACAAAAGCCGCCGGGGGCAGAATATTAAGCCAACACTTCGCCAGGCTCCCGCCGGCCGGCGGGAAATCCCAGGGGACGGTATGGCCGCTGCCGAAAGGTTCTTAGAAGTCGAAGACGTTCACCTGAGTTTCGGCGGGGTTCGGGCCCTCGACGGTGTAAGCTTTTCGGTCCGCCGGGGCGAAATCTTCGGCCTGATCGGCCCCAACGGGGCCGGCAAAAGTACCCTTTTTAACTGCTTTTAACTGCATAAGCCGGCTTTACACCCCGGACCGGGGGGATATCCGGCTGGAGGGCCGAAGCCTGCTCCGGCTCCCGCCCCACGCCATATACCGGCCCAGGGCATCGGCCGCACCTTTCAAAACGTCGAGCTCTTCAAGAGTATGACGGTCCTGGAAAACCTGGTGGCCGGCCAGCACCTGAGCCTGAATTACCCCCTCTGGTCGGCCCTGCTCGGTCTGCCGGATGCCCGCCGCCAGGAGCGGGTGGCCCGGGGGCAGGCCCTGGAAGTTGCCCGGATGCTCGGTCTGAGCCGGTATCTCGGGATGCCGGCGGCGGCCCTGCCCCTCGGCCTGCAGAAGCGGGTTGAGCTCGGCCGGCCTCTGGTCATGCGGCCGAAGTTGCTTTTGCTTGATGAGCCGGCCGGCGGCCTGAACCCGGCCGAAGTGGCCGAGCTGGCCGACCTTATTCGGCGAATCCGGGACCTGGGGATTACGCTGGTTGTCGTGGAGCACCACATGGGGCTGGTTATGGGGCTTTGCGAGCGGATTGCGGTCCTGGATTTCGGCCGCAAGATCGCCGAGGGACCTCCCGAGGCCGTCCGGAACGACCCCGCCGTGATCGAGGCCTACCTCGGGGAGGAAGAGGAGATTGCTTAGGCTGGAGCGGGTGAGCGCCGCCTACGGCCGGATCCAGGCCCTCCGGGACGTTTCGCTGGAGGTGCCGGCCGGAAGCGTCGTTGCCCTCCTCGGGGCGAACGGGGCCGGGAAGACCACCACCCTGCGGGTTATTTCAGGTCTGCTTCGGCCCACGGCCGGGGCCGTGTATTTCGACGGCCGGCGCATTGACCGGCTCCCGCCCGAGGCCATTGTGCGGTTGGGAGTCGCCCACGTTCCCGAGGGACGCCAGGTCTTCGCCGACCTGACCGTTGGGGAAAACCTGATCCTTGGGGCCTATGCCCGCCGGGACCGGCGGAACATCTCGGCCGACCTGGAGCGGGTCTTTAACCTTTTCCCTGTTCTCCGGGAGCGGCGGAAACAGCTGGCCGGGACCTTAAGCGGGGGCGAACAGCAGATGCTGGCCATCGGCCGGGCCCTGATGGCCCGCCCCCGGCTTTTGCTCCTGGATGAGCCCTCCCTGGGCCTTGCGCCCATGGTCGTCCGGGAGATCTTCCGGACCATCCGGCGGATAAACGCCGACGGCACCACCGTGTTGCTGGTGGAGCAGGATGCCAACCGGGCCCTGCAGGTGGCCCACACCGCCTACGTCCTTCGGACGGGGCAGGTGGTGCTGGCCGGCCCGGCCGCCGAGCTTCGGCGGAACGAGGCCCTCCGAAGGTCCTACCTGGGGTACTGACGGTGGCCGAAGGTCAGCTTCTGAGCCTGGCCCAGCAGGTGGTAAGCGGCCTGAGCGCCGGAAGCATCTATGCCCTGCTCGCCCTCGCCCTGGTCCTGATTTATCAGTCGACGGACGTGGTCAACTTCGCCCAGGGCGAGATGGCGATGTTCACGACTTTTATCGCCTACACCCTCCTCACCTGGTACGGGGTGCCCTTCCTGCCGGCGGTGGCTTTAACCCTGATTTTTGCCTTCCTGCTGGGCTACCTGGTGGAGCGGGTGGTGGTGCGGCCGGTAGAAGAAGCCCCGGCCCTGAGCGTGGTCATCGTTACCCTGGGGCTTTACAGCATCTTTAACAGCGTTGCCGGCTGGGTCTGGGGCTACGTGCCCAAAGGGTTCCCAAGCCCGATCCCGGGGGGAACCGTCCGGTTCTTCGGGCTTACGGTGGGGCTTCTGGACCTGTGGATTTTAGGGTGCGCCCTGGTTATCATGGTCTTGCTTCACCTCTTTCTGCGCCGGACCACCCTCGGGACGGCCATGCGGGCCACCGCCCACAACCGGACCGCCGCCCGGCTGGTGGGGATTCCGGTAGGCCGGATGCTCAGCCTGGGCTGGGGGCTCTCGGCCGCCCTCGGGGCCGTCGCCGGGATGCTGGCGGCCCCCAAGATCTTCTTGGAGCCGAATATGATGGCCGGTGTCCTCCTTTACGCCTTTGCCGGGGCGGTTCTGGGCGGCCTCGGTAGCCCCTTCGGGGCCATCGCCGGCGGCCTGCTGGTGGGGGTCATCGAGAACCTGCTGGGGGCGCTGGTGGCGACGGAGCTTAAGGCCGGGCTGGCGTTTTTTATGATCCTGGCCGTGCTGGTCGTCCGGCCCCAGGGCCTCTTCGGAACCGTCCGCCGGAGGAAGGTTTAGACCCCCATGGCCGGCCGCATCCTCCTGGCCGTTCTGGTTATTTGCCTGCTGGCTGCGCCCCTCTTTGTGAACCAGTTTGCCAACTTCGTCCTGAGCCGGATGGCCGTCTACGCGGTGGTGGCCCTGGGCCTTAACCTGCTTACCGGCTACTCGGGGCAGATCTCCCTGGGCCACGGAGCCTTCTTCGCCATCGGGGCCTACGGGGCGGCCATCGTCGCCAACCGGCTGGGTCTGCCGTGGCCCCTCTGCATCCTGGCCGGGGGGCTGGCGGCGGGGCTGGCCGGCTACCTGCTGGGCTGGCCGTCCCTGCGGCTGACGGGCCCGTACCTGGCGATTGCGACCCTGGCCCTGGCCGTGGCCGTGCCCCAGGCCCTCCTCAAGTTCGAAGGCGTTACGGGCGGGGTCCAGGGCCTCAAGCTATCCCAGCCCCGGTCCCCGGCCGGGCTGGGCCTGGCCCAGGACCAGTGGCTGGCGTACATCTGCCTGGTGACGGCCATGGCGATGGTCTGGCTCACCGTGAACCTGGTCCGGAGCCGCATCGGCCGGGCCTTCATCGCCCTGCGGGACAGCGAGATTGCGGCCCAGGCGGTGGGGGTCAGCCTGTCCCGGTTTAAGACCCTGGCCTTCGCCATCAGCGCCTTCTACACCGGCCTGGCCGGAGGCCTTCTGGCCTACCTGCTCGGCTACATCGCCCCCGACGCCTTCACCCTGGTGGTCTCCATTGAGTTTCTGACCATGGTGGTCATCGGGGGGCTGGCCTCGGTGGCCGGGTCCGTTATCGGGGCGGCCATCATCGTGGTCCTGCCCCTGCTCGGTTCGAACCTGACCGACTACCTGGCCGGACTCCTCAACCTGGTGGGCCTTTCGGCCGTCGGGGCCACCACCAAGGGCCTCATCTGGGCCGTCTACGGGGTAATCCTGATCCTGGTAATGGTCTTTTTGCCCGGCGGACTGGTTAGCCTGTATTATAAGGCGAAGGACTTCTGGGCCGGGGCCTGGCCCAGGGAAAAGGGGGTGAGACCCGGCGGGGTGTAAAAGCCTGTCATTTAACCGGCGGCAGATTCGGTGAAAGGAGGTCGGCTTCATGACTCAGGGCATCTGGAAGGCCGTGGTGTTTCTCGTTACCCTCGGGCTGGTTCTTCTGGCCTGCCGGGAGGCGCCCACCGGGGCCCCGGCCCCGGCTGGGCAGCAGGCCCCCAGGGTTACCGAGGTGGGGGTGACCGACGACAGCATCCTGCTGGGAACCCACCAGCCTATGAGCGGCCCGGCGGCCAGCTACTCGGTTATCCCCGGGCCTCCGAGATGTACTTTAAGTACATAAACGACCAGGGCGGGGTGAACGGGCGGAAGATTAGCTACAAGATCGAGGATGACGGCTACCAGCCGCCCCGAACCGTTGAGGTGGTAAAGAAGCTGGTGGAGCAGGACAAGGTCTTCGCCATCTTCAACGGCCTGGGCACCCCAACCCACAGCCAGGTCTTCGAGTGGCTGAACGAGAACAAGGTCCCCGACATGTACATCGCCTCGGGGGCCACCAAGTGGACGGAGCCGGTTCGGCGCTACGTCTTCGCCTTTCAGCCCGACTACCGGGTTGAAGGGACCCTGCTGGCCCGGTACGCCATCCAGAACCTGCCCGGCAAAAAGGCCGGAATTTTCTACCAGAACGACGACTTCGGCAAGGACGGGGCCCGCTGGTTCGAAGAGACCCTCAAAAAGGCCAACTACCCGGTGGTGGCCCGGGAAAGCTTCGAGGTTGCGGCCACCGATATGTCGTCGCAGATCATCAAGCTTCGGGACGCCGGGGCCGAAGTGGTGCTCCTCTTCTGCGTGCCCAGGCCGTGCGCCCTGTTCTTAAAGCAGGCCGAACAGCTCGGCTATAAGGCCACGTTCCTTATGAGCGCCGTCTCCAACGACCCCGAGATGTTCAACACGGCCGGCCCGTCGGCCATGGAAGGGGTGATCACCCTGGGCTGGCTGCCCCTCTTCGACGACACCAGCAACCCCCGCATTCGCCAGCACCACGAGCTGTTGCAAAAATACGCCCCGGGCCTCCAGCCCCAGAACTTCACCGTCTACGGCCAGGCGGCGGCCGAGATCATGGTCGAAACCCTGCGCCGGGCCGGTCGGGAACTGACCCGGGAGAAGCTCATCGACGCCGCCGAAGGCATCAAGGACTGGAAGGACAACATCGCCGGCATCGCCGTCACCATGGGTCCCAACGACCACCGGCCCTTCAAGGCGATGCGCTACATGAAGTTCACCGGCGGCCGGATCATCTTCATCTCAGACTTCCAGTACGAGTAAAAACCCAAGTTTCCGGCCGGAGCGGCCGCCATTGGCCGCCCCGGCCGGCCTTAATCTTCCTCGGGGACCGAAAGGGGGGCGGCCCGGTACTCCTGGAGGCGCTTGCGGACGAACAGGATAACCAGCACCAGCAGGCCGGCAATAATGGGAATGTCCAGGGGCCGCATCACGGCCCGGATGGACTCCCAGTGCTCCCCGAGGAGGTACCCGGCGTAGGCCAGGCCCACCGACCAGGGGAACGACCCGATAAAGGTGAGGCCGAGGAACAGTGGAAAGTTCATCCGGGCGATGCCGGCCGGAAAGCTTATAAAAGTCCGGACCACCGGCAGCAGCCGGGAGAAGAAGACGGCCCAGGCCCCGTATTTGGCAAACCAGCCCTCGGCGACCGCCAGGTCGTGGCGGCTGATTAAAACCCAGCGGCCGTAGCGCTCTAAAAAGGGCCGGCCGCCGACGGCCCCGACCCAGTAGGCCACCGCCGACCCGACGGCGTTGCCGGCCGCCCCGGCCAGCCCGGCCAGCAGCAGATACTCCGGGCCCAGGCCGGGCCGCTGGATGAGCATCCAGCCGGCCAGGGGCATGATAAGCTCGGAGGGCAGGGGAATGCAGGCGCTCTCGACGGCCATCAGGACGGCCACGCCGTACCAGCCGATGGCCTGGTAGACCTGCGCAATCCAGGCCAGGATGAGGGCCTCGATTTCGGCAACCACCAGCCCACAATATACCAGGAACCGACCCCTTCCTGCCAGCGGAACGGCCTTGCTGGTCGGCTTTCCGGTTGGAGCCAGCCCTTGGTCGGGGCGCCCTGACAAGAGGGGTTGGGCCCGGTCCTGGCGGTGGGTTCTTGCGGGAACGCCGGCTAAAAGCTCAGGGGGGACGTCCCACCAGGATGGGCATAGGTTTACAACCCGTCGGCCCGGCCATCGGGTTCTTTTACACCTGGTGGCGGGGCGACCCTTTAGTTCTGCTGCCGCCCTTAAGCGGCCTGATGGTCGGGCCGGCTTCCGACCCCCGGGTCCTCGGGGCCCTTGCGGGCCTTCCGCCGGCCGAGGTTGAAAGGCGGTTTGCGTCCGGCCACCGGGCCTACGTGGGGTGGATTGACGGGCGACCGGTGGCCTACGGCTGGGTGGCCACGGCCGGGGCGGAAATCGGGGAGCTGGGGCTGGCCTTTAAATTGCCCCCGGCCAACCGCTACCTTTGGGATTTCTTCACCCTACCCCCCTGGCGGGGCCTCGGCATCTACCCCCGCCTTCTCCAGATGATTCTTCAGCGGGAAGAAGACGCCGAAAGGTTCTGGGTCGGCCACGACGCCCCCAACCTCCCCTCCCGCCGGGGCATCTTAAAGGCCGGCTTCCAGGAGGTGGGCCGGGTCCACCGGACCGCCGCCGGCGACCTGGTGCTGGTGCCCACCGCCCACCCGGAGCGGGCGCTGGCGGCCGCCCGGCTGCTCGGAATCCGGCTCCTGGCCGGGCCGATGGCGGGCTTAACTGGCGGCCCCTAGGCGGGCCTCCAGTTCGGCCAGCCGGGCTCGGAGGGCCCTTTCTTCCCCCCACCGCCGGGTCACGTCCCGGATGATGGCGGCCACCCCGACCATCCGGCCGGCCCCATCCCTGACCGGAACGATGGTGAACTCGATGGAGGCCCGGCTTCCGTCCTTGCGCAGGGCCGGCACTTTGAGCAGGTCCCGGCCGTACTTGGTAACCCCCGTCGCCATCACCCGGTGATACCCTTCCCAGTGGCGGGCCCGGTGTTTCTCGGGGATGATGAGGTCCAGGCTCTGACCGAGGGCCTCTGCGGCCGTGTACCCGAAGGTCTCTTCGGCCCCAGTATTCCAGAGGCGGATCCTGCCTTCCCGGTCGGCAAAGATGATGGCGTCGTGGGCCTCTTCGACGATGCGGCGGCAGAGCCACTCGGGGGATATGCTGTCCGACATCACCGGCGTCACCTCAAAAGGCAGTCTTTTTATTTTAACGCCGGCCGGGGCTTTTTAATCAGTCGCCGGGCCGTCTTCACAGGGGCCAGAGCCCCCATCGGGTGGGCGGGTAAAAGGGCCGGGTTTTCGGTTATCATCTATCGGTCAGCCTAAACCAAAGCCCCAGACCCAAGGAGGGTAACCGATGGTTCAGGTTTCCGGAAGGCTGGTCGGCTCCCCCGTAAGGCGCACCGAGGACCTCCGACTGGTCACCGGACGGGGAACCTACGTGGATAACGTCAAGATTCCGGGCCTGCTTTTCCTGGCGGTTCTCCGGAGCCCCTACCCCCACGCCCGCATCACCCGCCTGGACGTTGCCCGGGCGACCCGGGCCCCGGGGGTCCTGGCCGTCCTGACCGGGCCGGACCTGCTGGCCGCCGGCCTCAAGCCGATGCCCTGCGGCTGGCAGCTGCCCGAATCGGTGGTCCCCCCGCGGTATGCCCTGGCCGTGGACCGGGTCCGGTACGTGGGGGAGCCGGTGGCGGCGGTGGTGGCCGAAGGCCGCTACCGGGCCCGGGACCTGCTGGAGCTCATCGACGTAGAATACGAGCCTTTGCCGGCCGTGGTCGACCAGGAGGAGGCCGTCCGGCCCGGGGCGCCCCAGCTTCACCCGGAGGCCCCCGGAAACATCTGCTTTCGGCGGGCCGTGTCGGGGGGCGATTGGGAGCAGGCGGTGCGGGAGGCCGATGGGGTTATTCGCCAGCGGGTCGTGGTCCAGCGGCTGGTGCCCAGCCCCATGGAGCCCCGGGCGACCACGGCCTGGTATCAGCCGGAGACCGACCAGCTTACCCTCTGGGCCTCGACCCAGGCCCCCCACCTGGTCCGCCAGTGGCTCTGCGAGGTGATGCCCCACCCCGAGCACAGGGTCCGGGTGATTTCAGGGGACGTGGGGGGCGGCTTCGGGGCCAAGATCTTTCTTTACCCCGAAGATGTGCTGGTGGCCTTTGCCAGCCGGAAGCTGGGCCGGCCGGTTCGCTGGGTGGAAACCCGGAGCGAAAACTTCCTGGGAATGACCCACGGCCGGGACCACGTCACTTACCTGGAAGTGGCCTACCGCCGGGACGGGACCATCCTAGGCCTCAAGCTGACAACCTACGCCAACATTGGGGCCTACGTTTCCCCCTTCGCCATGGTGGTCCCCGGCATCCGGTTCATCTCGATGCTGAGCGGCACTTACGCCATCCCCCACATCTTCGGGGAGGTCTACGGGGTCTTTACCAACACGGTGCCGGTGGACGCCTACCGGGGGGCCGGACGGCCCGAAGCCGCCTACTACATCGAGCGGGCGGTGGACCTGGTGGCCGCCGAGCTCGGCCTCGACCCCGCCGACGTAAGGCGTAAGAACTTCATCCCACCTTTTGATAACTATTACCGGACCGCCATCGGCACCGTTTACGACAGCGGCGACTACCCGGGGGCCTTAGAAAAGCTTTTACAGCTGGCCGAATACCAAAAGTTGCGGGCCGAGCAGGAGCGGTTCCGGCGGGAGGGGCGGCTGGTGGGAATCGGCCTCTCGACCTACGTTGAGGTCACGGCCGGCGGCCCCAGCGTCGGTTCCGTCCAGGCGGGGAAACGGGCCGGGAACTTCGAGTCGGCCCTGGTCAGGGTTCACCCCTCGGGCAAAGTTACGGTTTACACCGGGGCCCACGCCACCGGCCAGGGCCACGAGACCACCTTCGCCCAGCTGGTCGCCGACCGGCTGGGGATTCCCTTCGAGGATGTGGAGGTGGTCCACGGGGACACGGCCGCCCTGCCCTACGGCCTGGGCAGTTACGGCAGCCGGACGGTTCAGGTGGCGGGCTCGGCCATATACCTGGCCTGCGAGCGGGTGCTGGAAAAGGCCCGCAAAATCGCGGCTTACCTGCTCGAGGCCGACGAGGCCGACGTCGTCTTTGAGAACGGCCGGTTCTTCGTCCGGGGCGCCCCCGGCCGGGCCGTGACCTTCCAGGAGGTCGCCCAGGAGGCGTATATTCCCAGCCGGCTGCCCCCCGGCTTTGAGCCGGGCCTGGAGGCGGTGGCCTTCTTCGACCCCAGCTCCCCCACCTACCCCTTTGGGGCCCACCTGGCCCTGGTGGAGGTGGACCCGGAGACCGGGGTCGTAAAGCTTCTCCGCTACGTGGCCGTGGACGACTGCGGCAAAATCATCAACCCGATGCTCACCGAGGGCCTCATCCACGGCGGGGTCGCCCAGGGGGTGGGTCAGGCCCTCTGGGAGCGGGCGGTCTACGACGAAAACGGCTACCTGCTTACGGGCAGTTTTCTCGACTATGCCGTGCCCATCGCCGAGTACCTGCCCTCCTTCGAGACGGAGGCCATCGAGGTTCCCTCCCCGGCCAACCCGCTGGGGGCGAAGGGCATCGGCGAATCGGGCACCATCGGGGCCCCGGCGGCCGTGGCCAACGCCGTGCTGGATGCCCTCAAGCCCCTGGGCATCCGGCACATCGATACCCCCCTTACCCCCGAAAGGGTCTGGCGGGCCCTCCAGGAGGCCCGGGCGGGCCGGTCCCAGGGGTGATGCTTCCCCTCGAGGGGATCCGGGTCCTGGACCTTTCCCGCCAGCTTCCGGGGCCCTTCTGCACCTGGCTTCTGGCCGACCTGGGGGCGGACGTGGTCCGCATTGAGGACCCGGCGGCCGTCGCCCGGGCCCGGGGCTCGGCGGGCGGGTCCGCCCCGGCCGAGGCCGGCTACGACCCCCGCCGGCAGGTCCTTAACCGCAACAAGCGGAGCCTGATTTTAAACTTAAAGGTCCCGGCCGGGCGGGAGGTCTTCTACCGGCTGGCCGAAAAGGCCGACGTGGTGGTTGAGGGCTTCCGGCCGGGCGTGACCCGGCGGCTGGGCATCGACTATGAGACTCTGGCCGGGAAAAACCCCCGGCTGGTTTACTGCTCCCTTTCGGGCTGGGGTCAGACCGGCCCTTACCGGGAGGTGGCCGGCCACGACGTTAATTACCTGGCGGTGGCCGGGGTCCTGGACCTTACCGGCCCGGCCGACGGGCCGCCGGTGATTCCCGGGGTCCAGGTGGCGGACATCGGGGGCGGGGCCCTGATGGCGGCCTTCGGCATCATGGTGGCCCTCTTCCACCGGGAGCGGACGGGCCGGGGCCAGTATATCGACGTGTCGATGTTGGACGGGGCCGTGGCCTGGCTGGCCCACATCGTCGGCCGGTTTTTAAGCGGGGAGGGCTGGGGGCGGGGCCGGGGCCTGCTGAACGGCGGGGTCCCCTGCTACAACATCTACCCGACGGCCGACGGCAGGTACCTGGCCGTGGGGGCCCTGGAGCCCTGGTTCTGGGCCAACCTCTGCCGACGGCTCGGCCGGGAAGACCTGATCCCGAAGCAGTTCGCCGCCGGCCCCGAGGGGGAGGCGGTCCGGGCCGAGCTGGCGGCCATCTTTAAGACCCGGACCCGGGACGAGTGGGCGGCGGAGCTTATGGGGGCCGACACCTGCGTGGCCCCGGTTAAGGAGCTCTCCGAGGCCCTGGCCGACCCGCAGGTGCAGGCCCGGCAGATGCTCTTGGAGTTCGAAGACCCCCGCTACGGCCGCGTCCGGCAGGTGGGCTTTCCCATCAAGTTCTCGGCAACCCCGGCCCGGGTCCGGCACCTGGGCGGGCCCCTGGGGGCCGATACCGACCCCATTCTGGGGGAGCTGGGCTATTCCGCGGCCGAAATCGAGGGCCTCCGGCGGGCCGGGGCCGTTCAGTAGGCCCCCCGACCCGTGATGACGGCCGGGACCGTCTGGAGCAGAATCTTTATATCCAGCCAGATGGACCAGTTCTCGATGTAGTAAAGGTCCAGAAGGACCATCTCGTCGAAGGGCAGGTCGCTGCGGCCCTTCACCTGCCAGAGGCCGGTGAGGCCCGGGGAGACCTCGAGCCGCCGCCGGTGCCAGGGCTCATACAGCTCCCACTCCTCCGGCACCGGGGGGCGGGGTCCCACCAGGCTCATCTCCCCCCGCAGCACGTTGATGAGCTGGGGGATCTCGTCCAGGCTGAGCCGGCGCAGGATGCGGCCCACCCGGGTTCGGCGGGGGTCGTTGCGGATTTTAAAGAGGGGCCCGGTGGCCTCGTTAAGGTCTTTAAGCTTTTCTTTCTCCTGCTCGGCCCCCACGTGCATCGACCGGAACTTGTAGAGGACAAAGGGCCGCCCGTTTTTCCCCACCCGAACCTGCCGGATGAGGGCGGGGCCGGGCGAATCGAGCCGGATCAGGAGGGCGATGAAAAGCCAGAGGGGCAAAAGGCCCAGAAGGACCAGGCCGGCCACGGCGATGTCGATGGCCCGCTTAACCAGCAGGCTGGTGGGGCTCAGGTTCTGGGGGCTTAAGCTTACCAGGGGTATCCCGTCCAGGTCGTCCACGTTCACCCGGCGCAGGCTTATCTCGTAAAGGTCCGGGACGACCCGGAAGTCGAGGCCGGCCCGGCGGCAGCCCCGAACCAGCTCCATCAGCCGCCCGTGGGAGACGTTGGGCTGGGCGATGATGAACTCGTCGACCTTAAGCTCCCGGGCGACCTTCTCGGCGGCGCTTAGGGGCCCCAGCCAGCGGAAACGGCCGATGTCGTCGGTCACCTGGTCGTCGAGGAAGCCCAGGAGCCGGTAGCCCCGCCCGCTTCCGGTGGTTAAGGTGTGCATCACCAGCTGGGCCAGGGGGCCCGCCCCGATCACCACCGTCTGCCGGACGCCGATTCCCCGCCGCCGGAGAAGGGCCAGAACCCCCCGGCCGCCCAGCCGGAAGGCGAGGGTGAAGGCGGCCCCGGCCGCCCAGGCGAATACAAAGAGCAGGCGGGAATAGGGGTAGCCGTAGTAAAGAAAGGCGGCCGCCAGCAAGAGCATCGACCCCACGCTGGTGGAGGCCACCAGCCTCCCCGCCTCGTCCAGAAGGGAGTCCCGGAAGGGCCGGGCGTAGACCCCGGCGATGCCGTAACCGGCCGTAAGCAGGGCGGCGAAGGCCAGCTGCAGGGGCACCAGGTCGGCGTAGGGGACAAAGCTGGCCTCCGGCACCTCCCGGCCCAGCTCCAGAACATACCGGCCGTAGTAGGCCAGGGCGAAGGCCCCGTTAAGCAGGACAAAATCAACCAGGGCGACCCCGAGCCTGAGCATGGTTCCCCTCAGGCCGGCAGGATTCCGCCGGCTTCGCCGAGCTCTTTAAGGGCCCCGACCAGCTCTTCGACCCCCACCGGCACCGCCCCCACCTTCCCCACCACCAGGCCGGCGGCCACCGCCGCGACCCAGGCCGCCTGGGTCAGGCCGGCCCCGGCCGCCAGGCTCAGGGTGAGGGCGGCGATGGCGGTATCCCCGGCCCCGGTCACGTCCCGGACCTCCCGCCGGCCCACGGCCGGGACCACCTCGGGGGCCGCCCCCGGCCGGAAGAGCATCATCCCCTTCTCGCCCATGGTCACCACCAGGTTGGCGCATTTGAGCCGCTCCAGGAGGGCCTGACCGGCCGCGGCCACCTCCTCGTACCCGGCCAGGCGCCGGCCCAGGACCGCCTCGGCCTCCCGCAGGTTGGGTTTGACCAGCTCGACGCCCTCGTATTCGAAAAACCGCTCCAGCTTCGGGTCCACCGTCCGGAGCAGGCCCCGCCGGCCGGCCCGGGCCTTCACCTCGGCGATCACCCTGGGGGTGAGCGCCCCCTTGTTGTAGTCCTCGAAGAGCACCGCGTCGGCCCCGGCCAGGAATGCCTCCAGCCGGCCGAGAAGCGCGTCTTCGACGGCCGGGGGGATGGGGCCGGTGAACTCCCGGTCGGCCCGGACCACCTGCTGGTTGTGGGCGATGATCCGGGTTTTCAGGGTGGTGGGGCGGTCGGGGTCGGCGACGAGGCCGGCGTCGTCGATGCCCTGGCCGGCCAGGGCCTCCCGGAGGAGCCGGGCGGCGTGGTCGCCCCCCACAACCCCCACCAGGAGGGGCTCGGCCCCCAGGGCCTTGATGTTGGCGGCCACGTTGGCCGCCCCGCCGGGCCGGACCGTCTGGCTCTTTATTTCAACGACCGGGACCGGCGCCTCCGGGGAGATGCGGGTCACCGTCCCCCAGAGGTACTCGTCGAGCATGACGTCGCCCACCACGACGACCCGCTTGGCCTGCCAGTTTCGGACGATGGCTATGAGCTCGGTTTCGCCCATAACGGTGACCTTCTCCCGGAAGTTTACCCGAGGCCCTCGACCAGGGCCTGGGCCAGCAGGGGGACCATGAGCTCGTGGTGGCCGGTGAGGTGGATCCCCCGGCCCCCCTGGAGGGTGGGCCGCCGCAGGACGTTCTCCGACGGCCGGTAATGCCGCAGCATGTCTAAATTTACCGTGGTAAAATTCTCCACCCGGTGTCCCAGGTTGCGGGCCAGGTTGAGGGCCTTAAGAAAGACCTCGGGCAGAACGACGGCCGAGCCGACGTTGAGATAAACGCCCCCTTCCAGCCGGGCCACCAGGCCCGCAAACCGGAGAAAATCCTCGAAGCTGGCGGCCCCCAGGGCGTCGCCCCGGGCCGCCGGGTGCATGTGGATGATGTCGGCCCCGATGGTGACGTGGAGGGTGGCGGGGATGCCCCGCCGGTAAGCCTGGGCCAGCAGGCTTATATCCGCGTTGGGCAGGTTTGACTCCAGAATCCGCCGGCCCACCACCTCCCCCCAGCCGGCCCCGGTGGCCATCGCCTCGACGGCGCACTCGTTGAGAAAGCGGCCCGTCTCCTCGGCCATCCCGAAGGTGCCGTCGGCCAGGCCCGCGGCCACATCCTCGGAGGTCTGGCCGACGAGGGCCAGCTCGAAGTCGTGGATGGCCCCGGCCCCGTTCAGGGCCAGCCCGCCCACGTAGCCGGCGTCCATCAGGCCGATGATGACCGGGTTCAGGCCGACCTTAACCACGTGGGCGCCCAGGCCCCAGAGGACCGGCCGGCCCGCCGCCCGGGCCGCCCGGATGGCCCCCACCACCGCCCGCAGGTCCTCGGCCGCCAGAATCCGGGGCAGGCGGCCGAAAAACTCCCGGAAGGAGCTTCCCGGCTGCGGCGGCCCGGCCAGGGCCTCCCGGGCCACCTTGCTGGGCCGGGCCTGGAGGGGAACGGTCCGGGCCCGGCGGTGGTCCAGGCGGGGAAATTCAGGCTTCTCCGTCGGCAAGCTCCGCCTCCACCAGGTCGCAGAGGATGTGGCCCAGGGTGATGTGGCACTCCTGGATGCGGGCCGTGTCCTCCGAAGGGACCACCAGGGCCAGGTCGACCAGACCGGCCAGCCGGCCCCCGTCCCGGCCGGCCAGCCCGACGGTCTTGAGGCCCAGGGCCCGGGCGGCCTCCACCGCCCGGAGGACATTGGGGCTTCGGCCGCTGGTGCTGATGGCGACGAGGACATCCCCCGGCCGGCCGAGGGCCTCCACCTGCCGGCTGAAAACCTCATCGAAGCCGAAGTCGTTGCCGATGGCGGTAAGGGCCGAGGTATCGGCCGTCAGGGCGAGGGCAGCCAGCCCCGGCCGGTTCCGCCGGTAGCGGCCGACCAGCTCCGCCGCCAGGTGCTGGCTGTCGGCGGCGCTGCCGCCGTTGCCGCAGAACAGCACCTTGTTTCCCCCCTTAAGGGCCTCGGCCACCAGCCGGGCGGCGGCCGCCAGCCTTTCGGCAAGGTTTTCGGCCAGCCAGAGCTTGAGCCGGGCCGATTCGGCCAGCTGGGCCCGGACGGCGGCCGCCGGGTCGGTCACGTCCCCCTCCCGGACCCCACCCCGGCCGGCCGGCCCAGAAGCTCCGCCGCCGCCTCCACCACCCGCCGGACGGGGATCAGGGTTAGGCAGTAGTTTTCGATGTGCCGGCAGTGGACGTGGTCGCACGGCCGGCAGGGCAGGTCGATTTCTAAAAGCCGGTATTCGGTGCCGTAAGGGTGGTACTTGGCCGGCTCCGAGGGCCCGAAGAAGGTCACCACCGGGACCCCGGCCGCGGCCGCAAAGTGCATCGGGGCGCTGTCGTTGCCGATGAAAAGGTCCACCTCCCGGAGCAGGGCGGCCGTCTGGCGCAGGCTCAGCCGGCCCACAAAGTTGGCCACCGGCCCGTCGTAATCCCGGGTGAACCGGGCGGCCAGGTTTGCCTCCTCGGGGCCGCCCACCAGGTAAACGACCATCCCCGGGTAGAGGCGGCGGAGGGCCCGGACCGCGGCCGCCAACTTGCCCACCGGCAGGCACTTGGTGGCGAAGCCGGCCCCCAGGTGGACGGCCACCCGGGGGTTCCCGCCGGCCTCGGCCGCAAGCTTCTGGCCGAACCCGACCTCTTCGGGCCGGAGGGGGAGCTGGGGCCCCCCTTCCGCCGGCCGGACCCCGAGCTGGCCCACCACCGCCTGCCCGAAGTCCACCCGGTGGACGGGCCGGTCGGGGCCGAGGCTTACGTGGAGCCAGGAGCCGCCGCCCCGGGCGTCGCTGCCGACCCGAAGCTTGGGCCCCAAAAGCCACGTAAAAAAGATATCCCGGGGGTCCCCCCGGAGCTCCACGGCGGCGTCGAAGGCCTCCCGCCGCAGGCGGCGGACGGCCCCCAAAAGTTCAAGGGCGGCATTCGCCCAGCTCAGCCGCTCCCCCCGCCAGGCCCGGTGCCAGGGGACCTTCACGGCCCAGATGCGGTCGACGGCCGGGTGGCCTTCCAGGAGGGCCGCCCCGGCCGGGTCGGTCACCAGGTGGATTTCGGCGGCGGGGAAGCGGCGGCGAAGGGCCCGGATGGCCGGCTCCGAAAGGAGGACGTCCCCGATGGAGTCCAGCCGGACGACGGCGATTTTGAGCCCCCGGCCGTCCCCGGTGGCGAGCCGGGTAAAGACCTCCTTCCAGGCCCGGTCCCGGCCGGTCCACCGGTCGTGGAGGCCGATGAGCCGGGCGATGGGGCCTTCCAGGCGGCCGATGACCCGGCTTTTGACCTTTCGGTCGAGGCCCATCATCCCCTGATTATACACCGGGCGCCGGGACCCCCGGCCTTAAGGCCGGCGGGCGAGGATGAGCCGCCGGTAGAACTCCCGGGTCTGGTCGGCCACGGCCCGGTGGGAAAAACGGCCCACGGCCTGCCGGCGGCCCAGCTCCCCGAGGATGCGCCGGAGGGTCGGGTCCAGCATCAGCCGCCGAATCGCCCCCCGCAGGCCCAGCACATCCCCCTCCGCCACCACAATCCCCCCGTCGCCCAGGGTCCGGGGGACCTCCCCCGAGTCGCTGCCCACCACCGGAACCCCGCAGGCCTGGGCCTCGACGATGACCCGCCCGAACTGCTCCTTCCACCGCCGGCCCGTCAGGGAAGGCACCACCAGGACGTCGACGGACCGGTAAAACTCGGGCATCTCCGTCGAGGCGAAGGGTCCCAGGAGCCGCCACCGGCCGCCCAGCCCCCGGAGCCTGGCCTCCACCTGCCGGCGGACGGCCGGGTCGGACCCGAAGCCCCCGACGATGAGGAGCTCCCAGTCGCCTTCCAGGCCGGCCACCGCATCCAGCAGCCAGTGGGCCCCCTTCTCGGGCACCAGCCGGCCGACAAAGCCGATGCGGAACGGCCCGGTCCGGGGGCGGGGTTCCGGCCGGAAGAGCTCCGGGTCCACCCCGAACTGGGGGACCACCGCCACTGGCCCGGTAAACCCCCGCCGGCGCAGGAGCAGCTCGGCCTCCCGGTTGCCGGCGATGGCCCCGGCGGCCCCGGCGAAGACGGCCCGCTGGAACCAGGAGAAGGGGGGCGGGATGGGGTTCGGCATGTTCTGCCAGGTGAAGAAAAGACCGAGGGCCCCGGCCCGGCGGGCCAGCCGCAGGCCGTGAAAGGTCACCAGGTCGTAAGGCTCCTCGTCCAGGTGGACCAGGTCCGGCTTAAATTCGGCCAGAACCCGGCCCAGGCCCGGGTAGTAATGAAGGTGGACCCGGCCGTTAAAGCGGGGGGGCAGGATATACACCCGGTAGCCCTCGTCGTTTCCGGGCTCGAAGGGGGCGACCTCCTTGCCGAACCGCCAGAACGGGGGGACCACCAGGCCGAGCTCGATATCCCCGCCGGCCGCCAGGGCCCGCAGCTTCTTCCGGTATTCGGCCACGTAGCAGGCCTTGGAAACCATCAGGACCCGGATCATGGGCCTTTCGGACGCTCGGCCGAAACGTGCATTACCACCGCCGCCAGGGGCACCCGGCCCAGGAGGGTCGACTCCAGGTGGGCCAGAACCCAGAGGACCCGGACGAAAAACCGAAAAAGAAGGTTGCGCCGGAGCCGCCCGGCCCACCCTTCCCGCTCCACATAAAACAAAAAGTCTTTAAGCTGGCCCACCGGGTGCATGCTGTAGCGCACATCCTGGACCCGAAAGCCGGCCCCGGCCAAAAGCCTTAAGATGTCGGCGTGGGTGAACCGCTGGATGTGCCCCCCGTGGCGCTCCTTCAGGTCGGCCCCGACCCCCAGCTTGGCGGCCAGCCAGTAGAGGGTGAGGGGCTGGCCCTCGCAGGGCACCAGCAGGTGGAACCGGCCCCCCGGCCGCAGAACCCGGTAGGCCTCGGCCAGGGCCGCCTCCGGCCGGGGCAGGTGCTCCAAAACGTCCACCATCAGCACGAAGTCGAAGCCGGCGTCCCGGTAGGGGAGCCGGTGGGCGTCGGCCAGGACGTATTCGGCCGCCTCCGGGAAGGCCCTTCCGGCCTTAAGGCTGACCAGGGAGAGGTCGCAGCCGAAAAGCTCCCAGCCGGGCCTTCGGCGGCCGATGGTCCGCAGGAACCGTCCGGCCCCGCAGCCCACCTCCAGCATCCGGCCCGGTCCCGGGGGCACCCAGGCCAGGGCCCGCCGGAGGGCGATGTTTAAGGGGTGGACATAACCGCCGCCCCAGACCTGGTCGAGCCGAGTGCGCGTAAATAGACCCAACAGGTCGCCTCCGCCGTCCGTCGCCAGGTGAGCTTCCGGGCCCGCTCCAGGCCCCGGGCCCGAAGCTCGGCCCGAAGGTCGGCATCCTTTAAAAGTTTTAATATGCCCCCCAGCAGGCTTGCGTCGTCTTCGGGGTCCACCAGCAGGGCCGCCTCCCCCACCACCTCCGGCAGGGAGGTCCGGCCGGCGCAGACCACCGGCGTCCCGCAGGCCATCGCCTCCAGGGGCGGCAGGCCGAAGCCCTCGTAGACGGAGGGGTAGACGAAGAGGTCGGCCCCGGCGTAGAGGGCCGGCCGGTCCTCTTCGGGAATCGGCCCCAAAAACCTGACCCGGCCCTCCACCCCGGCCGCCCGGACCACCCCCAAAATATCGGGGAATATGGGGCCGGGTCGGGGCGGTTGGCCGCCCACGGCCAGGACCCAGGGCTCGGGGACCTCCCGAAAGAGCCTTATCAGCCGGTCCAGCTGTTTGCGCCGGTCGAAGCCGCCCAGGTAGAAGATATACGGCCCCTCAAGGCCGTAGCGGCGGCGCACCGCTTCGGTCCTTTCGGGCGTAAGGCCCGCCCCGAAGTCCGGGTCGACCCCCAGGGGGACCACGTCGACCCGGTCGGCCGGGACGGCCGTAAACCTCAGGATGTCCTTTCGGGTCCATTCCGAGTCGGCGACGACCCGGTCGGCCCGGGCCAGGGCCCGCCGGGCGGCCCAGATGTAGAGCCTGAAGGCCAGGGAGCCCCGGTAGCCGGGAAGGGCCAGCATCAGCAGGTCGTGGACCGTCACCACCAGGGGCCGAAGCTTAAACCACGGCGGCCCGAAGTAGGGGACGTGGACCAGGTCCACCCCGGCCCTCCGGGCAAACTGCCAGACGCCGACCTGCTCAAACCAGACCTTCCCCAGGTCGCCCTTGAGGCGGGGCCTTTCCGGGGGCCCGAGCCGGATAAGGGCAAGGCCGAACCCGGGGGCCAGCTCCCCCAGGGCTTTAAAGAGCCGGCGGCTGTACTCGCCGGTTCCCGTCTCGGGGAACTGCCAGAAGTAGCCGCTAAAACCTACCCGCATCGGCCTCCCAGCGCCTCCCGGTAGACCCCGAGGAGGGTTTCGGCGGCCGCCTCCCAGCTGAATTTTGCCGCCCGCTCCCGCCCGGCCGCCGTCGCCCGGGCCCGGGCGGCCTGGTCGGTCAGGGCCTCATAAACCGCATCGGCGAGGGCCGCCGGGTCTTCGGGGTCCACCAGCCAGGCGGCATCCCCGGCCACCTCCGGGAGGGAGGCCCGGTTTGAGGCGACCACCGGGACGCCGGCGGCCATGGCCTCCAGGACGGGCAGGCCGAACCCCTCGTAAAAGGACGGGTAGACCAGGACCCCGGCCCGGCCGAGGAGGGCCGCCACCTGGGCGTCGGAAAGGCCCCGGAGCCAGCGGATATCGGCCCGGAAGGGCGAGGCCCCCAGGGCGGCCAGAAAGTCGTCGTAAAGCCAGCCCGGCGCCCCGACGATGACCAGGGGCCGGGCAAGGGCCGGATATTTTCGCCGGAGGAGATTGTAGGCCGCAATGAGCCCCGGCAGGTTCTTGCGGGGCTCGACCCGGCCGATAAACAGGATATACCCGGGCGCCAGGCCGAAGGCGTCAAGCAGGCCCTCGGCCACCGAGTCCCGGGTCTCCGGGGGGTCAACCCCCCCGTAGACCACCCGGACCCGGCCCGGGTCGATTTTCAAAAACCGGACGATGTCGGCGGCGGTGGCCCGGGAGTCGGCCACCACCAGCCGGGCCCGGCGGACCGAGGCCGGCACCGCCCGGCGCAGAAACCGCCCCAGCCGGCCGGACACCCACCGGGGGTCGACCAGGAAGTTAAGGTCGTGGACGGTCACCAGTCCCACCGCCCGGGAAAGGGGCGGCAGGACGAAGTTGAGGCCGTGGAAAAGGTCAAAGCCCGGGACCAGCCGGTCGAGGGGCACGGGAAGCCCCAGCCAGAACCAGGCGGCCAGAAAGGTCCGCTCCTTGAAGGGGAGCCGGGCCTCCCGGAATCGGGGGCCGTAGGCCGCCGGGTTAAAGGGGGGACAGTCCCGGGTGGTCACCAGCAGGAACGAAAACGCCGAGGGGACCCGGCTCAGGCCCCCCGCCAGGCCCCGGACGAACCGGCCGATGCCGGCCGACTGCTTTAAGGCCGGGGTGAAATCAAGGGCTATTACCGGCATCGGCCGCAACCTCCCGGGTCGTCTCGAGCCGCCCCGAAAGGATGTATGCCGGCAGGCCCGAGAGGATAAGGCTCCAGTAGCTGATGAGCCGGTCGGCCAGGGCCGCGGTGACGGCCAGGTCCAGGGGCACGGCCAGGCTGAGCAGGCCGGCTACCCCCAGCTCCACCAGACCCAGGCCCCCCGGGGTGAAGGGGACGGTGGTGAGGACCGAGTTGGCCAGGGCGGCAAAGACCACCATGGGCGGGGCGATTTTCAGGCCCAGGGCCTGGGTTACCAGGGCAAGGCGGCCCACCTCGCAGGCCCAGACGGCCGCCGTGAGGGCCAGGGTGAGGGGCAGCCGCCTGAACCCGGCCCGGGTTCCGGACTCCAGCCGGAGGTAGACGTCGGCGAATCTGGCCGGCAGACGTCGCCGGACCCTGGGCCCGAGCCGGTAAAATAGGCCGACGCCGGCCAGGGCCACGAGCAAAAGAAGGACGCCCAGCCCCCCGACCTCGGCCAGGGTCCGGCGGGAGACCGAACCGATGAGAAAGACCGCCGAGGCGGCCAGGGCCGAGACCACGACGGTGAGGTCCAGGAGGCGCTCGACGAGGACGGTGCCCGCCGCCTCCGAGAAGCCCGAGGCGCCGTTGCGCTTCAGGTGGTAGGCCCGGTAAAGGTCCCCCAGCTTGGCGGGGAGCAGGCAGTTGGCGAACCAGCTGGCCAGAATAACCACCGCCAGGTGCCAGGGGCCGGGGGGCGGTTTAAGGTCGGGACCGGCCAGGTTGCCGAGGATGATCCGCCAGCGCAGGCCCCGCAGGGGGAAGGTGGCGTAGTAAACGGCCACGGCCAGCAGAAAGAGGCCCAGGTTGGCCCCGCCCAGGGCCTTGAGGGCCTCGGTGGGGCTGATGCCGGCCCCCCGAAAGAGGGCCAGAAGCAACCCGAAGCCGACGGCCAGGGACAGGTAGGTCCGCCAGGATTTTAAGATTTTGGGCAGGTCGGGAAACGAACCGTTCATGCCGAACCCTTGGGGTGAGGCCTTACGGCCGCCGCCAGCCCGGCGGTAAGGCCGAGCTGGACCGGGAAGCCGGCCACAAACATGTTGTCAAAGACGTTGTGGGTGGCGACGGCCGCCACCCACCCGGCCGCCACCCAGCCCAGGGGGTCCTCGGGGTCCCGGCGGATGGCGGCCGCGGCCGTGGCCAGCAGCCCGGCCAGCAGGCCCAGGTGGGCCAGAAGGCCCCCAACCCCGGTCTCCGCCAGCAGATGAAGGTAGTAGTTGTGGGCGTGGGTGGCCAGGGCCGGGAGGGTCTCCCAGCCCCGGACGGCAAAGACCTCGTAGGCGACCCCGAAGTTCCCCGGCCCCACCCCCCGCAGGGGGTTTTCGGCGAACATAAACCAGGCCGCGTACCAGTAGGCCATCCGCTCCAGGATGGCGTAGCTTTCCGGCCGGAGGGGCTCATAGCGGGGGTCGGGCAGGGTGAAATAGGCCGAGAGGGGGGCCAGCCGCCCGGTCACCTCGGCCGGAACCAGGCCGTAGGCCAGGGCCGGCAGGCCGACCACGATGGCCACCCCCAGAAGGGCGAGCAGGCCCACCGTCGTCCGCCTTCCGCCCAGGCTGGCCACCCCGAGGCCGGCGGCCAGGCCGAGCCAGGCGGCCCGGGAAAGGCTGAGGAGTTCCCCCAGGCCGGCGGCCCCGAGGGTAATGAGGCTCAGGCCGACGTCCCCGGCGGATCCCTGGCGCAGGCCGTGCCGGAGCCAGACGTAGGCGGCCACCATCCCCATGGTCAGGTAGCCGGCGTAGGGGTTCGGCTGGCCGAAGGTGCCGTAGGCCCGGAGGGTCTCCCCAAAGATAAAGCCCAGGGGCCCCAGGCGCAGGGCCGACTGCATCAGCCCGAGGCCCCCTTCGATAAGGGCCAGGCCGAGCAGGACCCGCAGGTACCACCTCCGCTGGGGTCGGGTCAGGTCGGCCGAGGCCCCGACCAGGAGGGCCAGGGCAAAGAGGCCCCACTTGGCCAGCTCCTTAAGGGCCAGGGGCACCGATTCGGCCGCCGGCAGGGCCCAGAAGAGGGCGCCCAGAAAGATAAGGGCCGGCCAGAAAGCCCCCGGCACCCGCAGAAAAGCCCGGCCCGTCCCCAGCCGGAAAAGCCAGGCCAGGGCGTAAAGGGGCAGGACGACCTCGGCCGGGCCGAGGGCGACCTCCCCCAGACTCAGGCCGAACGGGGTCGAAAGGGGTATGCTCAACAGCACGGCCAGCAGGCCGGCAAAGGGCCAGCGGAGGCAGACGACCAGAAGGCCCAAGCCCCCGACCAGGGCCACGGCCAGGCCCAGGGGCAGGAAGGCCGCGGCGGCCAGCAGGCCGGCCACGGCCCCAAAGATGAGCGGCCGACCGGGCCGGAGCTCGACGGTGGGGGCCGGGAAGGTCATGGGTTTCAGGTGACGAGGCGGCCGGCCGTCAGCTCTTCCCGGTACCAGGCGACGGTGCGGCGCAGGCCCTCCTCCAGGCCGACGGTGGGCGACCAGCCGAGAACCTGCCGGGCCTTGGTGAGGTCGGGCCGGCGGCGGGCGATCTCCTCCGGGCGGGGGGGAAGGAAGACGATAGGGGCCGGGGTTCCGGTCAGGGCCTTGACCAGCCGGGCCACCTCGATGACGGGCCGCTCGTCGTCGTTGCCCAGGTTGAAAACCTCCCCGGCCAGGCCGGTCCCAAACCCGACCCGGAGCAGGCCCGCCACCAGGTCCGAAACGTAGCAGAAACTGCGGGTCTGGGAGCCGTCGCCGTAGACGGTGAGGGGCTCGTTCCGGAGGGCCTGCCGAATGAAGTTGGGAATAACCCGGCCGTCGTCCACCCGGTTCCGGGGTCCGTAGGTGTTGAAGATCCGGACGATGCGGACGTCCAGGCCGTATTTTCGAAAATAGGTTACCGTCAGGGCTTCGGCGAACCGCTTGCCCTCGTCGTAGGCGGCCCGGGGCCCCACCGGGTTCACGTGGCCCCAGTAGGTTTCGGGCTGGGGGTGGACTTCCGGGTCGCCGTAAACCTCGGAGGTGGAGGCTAAAATAAACCGGGCCCCGGCGGCCCGGGCCAGCTCCAGCAGGTTGTAAGTTCCGGCGCTGTTGACCAGCAGCGTTTCGACCGGGTACCGGCCGTAATCCTCGGGGCTGGCCGGACTCGCCAGGTGAAAGATAAGCTCCGGGTCCTCCCCGTTAAGGTTTAAAGGCTTAACAATATCCTGCTCCAGGAGCCGGCAGCGGCCCTGCCGGAGCAGGTGGCCGATATTTTCGGGCCGGCCCGTAAGGAAGTTGTCCACAACCGTTACCCGGTGGCCGGCTTCGACGAGGCTTTCGACCAGGTGGGAGCCGATAAAACCGGCCCCGCCGCTCACCAGTATTTTCATCGTTTCATCCCGGCAACTTTTACGCTGGCAAACATAAACCAGAAGAGATAGGCCAGGTCGATGAGAAAGTACGAGTTGTCGAAGAGGCCGTGGACCAGCAGGTCCGCCATGGCCGCCCCGCAGACGGCCCCGATAAGCCGAAGTTCCGGCCCCCCGGAACGGGCAAGGGTAAGGACACGTCGCCAGAAATCAAACTGCAACAGGACCAGGGCCAAAAGGCCCCCGATTCCGAGTCGCACCCAAAAGTCTAACACAATGTTGTGGGGGTGGGAAATATCCGGCTCCGGCCAGGCCTCCGGGGGTATATAACGTTCCCGATAAAAGTAAAGAAAGTTGTCGAGGCCCACCCCGGTTAAGGGTCGGTCCCGAATCATCCGGACAGCGGCCTCCCAGATGTAGAGGCGGCGGAGGGCGGTTTCGTCGGCCCCGAAGCGACCGGGGGCCAGGGTAAACCCCAGGGCCCCGGCCAGGGCCAGGGCGGCCAGGAGCACCAGCCCGGCGGTTACGGCCCGCCGGCGGGCCAGGAGGGCAAAGCCGGCGGCCAGGCCGGCGGCCAGGCCCAGCCACGCCCCCCGGGAGTAGGTGAGCCAGAGGGCCCAGAGGCCGGCCGCGGCCGTGAGGCCGGTCGCCAGGCGCCCCCGGCCGCCCCACCCCGCCCCCAGGATTACGGCCGGGGGGATGAGCTTTCCCAGGTAGAGGGCCAGGGCATTGGGCGAATGGTAAATGGCCAGGGCCCGGTTTACCCCGCCCGTGGCCTCGGTGACGCCCACAAAGTAGTAGTGATAAAGGGTGTAAAGGCCCACCGCCGCCCCGGCCGCCGTAAAGCCCCCGAAGACCCAGCCCGGAAGCTCCCTGGGCCGCACCGTCTGGAGGGCCAGAAAGTAAAAAATTATGGGCTCAACCACCACCCGCCGGTACTCCCGCAGGGCCACGTGGCGGTACTCGGCCCAGAGCAGGGACAGGGTTGCCACCCCCAGAAAGACCAGGGGGGCCGCCGGCAAAAAGGCCCGGCGCAGGTCCCGGATAAGCTCCCCTGGGCTCAGGCGGCCGGCTGCCAGCCAAAGGGCCTGGCGGCCGGCCCAGGCGGCGGCCGCCGCCAGGATAAGGACCTCCGAGACGACGAATTCGGGTCCCCCGAACTGCTTCGGGAAGCGGTAAAAGGGGCTCAGCCAGAGGACCCACCACAGGGCGGCCGGAAGGTCCCGGGCGGCCGCGGCCGTGAATATTCCCAGGCCCAGGGCGATGAGGGCCGGGTGCTGGCCGAAGTAAAAGAGGGCGATCCCCCCGCCCTGGACGGCCACCCAGAGGGGCCTACTCGAGGCTGTAAACCAGGTGAACCGGCTTGCCATCCCGCTGATGGGTAGCAAATTCCAGCACCGGCCGCCGGCCGAGGGCCGCGGCCGCCCGCCCCAATTCGGCCCGCCGGTCGTAAACGGTTGCCTCGGGGGCGTGGAGAAGATACCTGGCGTTGGGAAAACGGGCGGCGTAGCCGTAAAGCATATCCACCAGCTCGGGGGGAGCCTGGGGCTGGTAAAAGAAAAGCTCCAGGGGCGTCACCCGGCCGCCGGTAAGGACCACCACCGGGGCGGCGATCCCCCAGTCGAGGGCCAGGACCGGCCGGTCGGGGTCGGCCGCCAGGTAATCGGCCAGCCGGTAGATGGCGTCCGACATCCGCAGCCACCCGCCCGTCTCGGCCAGCGCCCGGTGGTAGTTTAAGTCGGCGGCGACGTCGCCCAGGCCGAGGCCCAGCCCGGCCAGCAGGACCAGACCCACCCGCAGGGCCCGCCCGCCCAAAAGGTCCCCGAGGCGAAAGATAACCCCGACGGTCAGCAGTTGAGGAAGGGGCATCAGCAGGTAAAGGTGGGTGGGCCAGAGGCCGGAGACGGTGAAGGCGCTCTGGGCGGTCACCAGCAGGATGACCCCGGCCAGCCCGCCCAGCAGCCGCCAGCACCGGTCCCTTCGGCCCAGGATGAAGCCCCCGGCCAGGGCCGCCCCCAGGGCCCCCATCAGGACGGGGGGATAGGCCGGGTTGCCGAAGCGGCCGCCCAGGAACCAGAAATGGTCCCCCCGCACCAGGGCGAGCAGGTGGTCGAAGGCGGTGGCCAGGTTGTCAAGGACCCGCCAATTTTCAACCCCGTAGCTGGTCCGCCAGAGGTTGGCGGCCACCACCTCCAGGGTCCCCCCGGACCGCAGGTTGTAATAGAGGGGCATCCAGGCCCCGGCCAGGACCCCCAGGGCGGCTAGGACCAGCCGGCCGGGTCTTAACAGCTCGGCCAGGGCCTGGCCGGCCTTGGGCCCGGCCTGAACCCAGAGGTAAAGGCCCAGGACCGGCCCCCACCAGAGAAAGAGCAGCTTTACGCTCAGGCCGAGGCCGAAAAGCAAGGCCGCCAGGTAGGCCCAGCGAAGCCGCCCGGTCTTGAGCCAGTTATCCAGGCTGAGAAGGGTTGCCACGGCCAGCAGGCCGAGCAGGGAGCTTACGTGGACCCCCTGCCGGGTCCAGAAGACAAAGGAGGGGTGGACCGCCCCGAGCAGGACCCCGAGCCCGGCCGGGACGGGCCCGAGCCAGCGCCGGCCCAGAACCCCGGCCAGGGCCAGGGCCACCATCCCCCCGGCGATGGGTAAAAGCCGGAGCTGAAGGACGCCCACCCCAAAAAGGCCGAACCAGGGGATGTATAAATACGTGCTTACGGCCCCCACGTAATCCATCACCATCACGGGCAGGCGCAGGCCGAAAAGGTCAAGACTTACGTTTCGGGCCGGCTCGACGGGTTTGCCGGTCAGGAGCCGGACGGCCGGGGCGGCGTCGGCAGCCTCGTCGTAGTAAAGGCCCGGCAGGCCCGGCTGGGCCAGGGCCAGGCCCCAGAAGGCGATGAGGCCAGTGAGGGCCAAGACGCGCCCGAAGCTCATGGGTTTCGGCGGGGCAGGAAGGTGACCCCCAGGCCCAAAAAGCTGAGGGCGGCCAGGCCGGCCCCGAGCAGGGCCGGCCGGTAGTCGGGCTCCTCCAGGAGAACGACAAAGGCGTCGATGGTCACCCTTTCGTCGGGCCGGAGCTGGGGCACCGTCAGGGTGAGGCGGTGCTGGCCGTAGGGCAGGCCCCGGGCCACCGGGACGGGCCGGCCGGAGAGGTCCACCCAGGTCTGGCCGGTGGGGTCGGCCGGCAGGCCCGGGACCGGGTGGCCGTCCAGCTGAAGATAGACCCGGCCGTTCCGGGGCCCGGGCACCAGCTCAACCCCGGTTCCCCGGAAGGTAAAAACTAACCGGGCCCCGGGGGCCGAAGATTCCACGTAGCCCCGGGCGGAGGCCTCGTCGGAGCGCAGGTAGGCCCAGCGGCCCTCGGTCTGAACGGCCGGGGAGGTCTCCTGGTGTTCGCCCGGCAGGGCGACCTTAAACTCCTCGGAGAGCTGCTGGACGGCAAAGTAAAGGGGGCGGGGGGTGAAATCGGGGTCCACGACCCGGAAGTAATACTCGGCGCTGTCAAGGGGGGAGATGTCCCCCACCTGCCGGAAGTACCAGAGGTTGATCACCCCCAGCCACTCCCACTGGCGGGCCAGGCGGACGGCCCGGACGGTGTAGGCGGCCTGCTCCTCCTCGGTCACCCGCCCCCAGTAAAGGCGGAAAGGGGGAAAAGTTGGGGGGGCGGCATTCCAGCCGAACTCGTTAAGCCAGATGGGCTTGGCCCCGTCGCCGTTGCGAACCATCACCTCCCGCAGAAGTTTAAGCCGCTGGAAGTTCAAAACCCTCGGGTCGGGGGGGTCTTCCGGGGGCCGGTCGAAGCCGTAGGCGTTGGCCATCAGGATGTCGAAATAGGGGGCGGCCCCGGCGGCGTACATGCCCTGAAGGAACTCCAGCTCGTTTATCGCCTGGGGCGACCGCTCCAGGGTCTGGGCCAGGGGGGCGCTTAAGATAACCGCGTTGGGGTCCACGGCCTTGGCCCGCTGGTAGGCGACCTTTAAAAGCTCGGTGTAGGCCACGGGGTCGGGGGGGCGGCCGCCCCATTCCCGGGCCAGGTTCGGCTCGTTCCAGACCTGGTAATACTGGACCCGGCCCCGGTAGCGGGCGACCACCCGGGCCACGTAGTCGCCGAACTCGTTAAGGTCCCGGACCGGGTAGCGGGCATTCTCAGCCCGGCTGCGGGCCCATTCCGGGGGCTGGTCGAGCCTGACGATGAGGCGCAGGCCATACTGCTCCACCAGGTCGACGATTTCGTCGAACTTGTCCCAGGTGCTCCGCCGGATGCGGTCGTCCCAGAAGAGGCCCTGCTGGGGCTCGATCTGGTCCCAGGGGAACATCTGCTTGACCCAGCCCAGCCCGGCCGCCCGGGCCATCCGGAGGGTCTCCCGCTTCTTCCAGGTCTCCACCTCCCGGTCCAGGAAAAAGTTTGCCCCGAGGGGGTTCACGTCGGTGAAGGGCAGGGGCCGGGCCTGGGCCTGGATCGGGGGGACCGGGTTTAAAATTGGGTTCGGAAGCCACCAGGTGAGGCCCAGCCCCACCACCAGGCCGAGGAGAAAGAGCACCCGGGCGGTTCGGCGTCCCATGGCCGACCCCAATATATCAGGGCGGGGCGGATTCCTTCAAACGGACGGCCGGCCTCTTAAAAGGAATTCCCGGCCGGCGGGGAAAGGCCTCCGGGGTCGGGGCCCTTTTCTCCAGGACGATAAAGACCCGCTCCAGGCCGTACTCCCGGCCGAAGGGGCCGAAGGTGCCGGCCGGCTCGGCCCCCAGCCGCCGGATGAAGGGGAGGGTCGGGGGAAGGTCGGGCAGATCCGGGGGGCCTTTCCAGTAGACGGCCCGGCCGCCCGGGGCCACCAGGGGCAGGGTCACTTCCACCAGGGTGGGGAGGCGGGCCAGGGCCCGGGCCGCCACCAGGGTCGCCCCCTCCCGGTAGGCCCGGTCCCGGCCCACATCCTCGGCCCGCCTCGGGATCAGCCTTACCCGGTCCAGGCCCAGCCGGCCCACCAGCTCGTTTAAAAACCTTACCCGCTTAAGGCTCGACTCGATGAGCCACAGCTCGACTTCGGGGAAGACCAGGCGGATGGGCACCCCGGGGAAGCCGGCGCCCGTGCCCACGTCGGCCAGGACGGTCCCGGCCCGGAGCATCCCTTTAAGGCCCGGGATCTCAAGGCAGAGGAGGGAATCGATGAAGTGGCGGGTTTCCACTCCGGCCGGGTCGGTGACGGCCGTCAGGTTTACCCGGCGGTTCCAGTCAAGAAGAAGTCGGCGGTACTCCTCGAAAGCCGCAAGCAGGTCGTCCGTCGGCCCCAGGCCGTGGTCGGCAAGAAACCGGCGTAGCCGGTCCAGGCCCCATTCAGCCAAGGTCCTGCTGGATCAGCCGGCTCGCCTGGTAGCCCAGCCGGACGCTGTAGTTCTGGCCCCGGTCTTCGGGGTAGATCTGGGTGGTGTTGGCCAGGTAGAGGCGGCGGATGGGGGTTCTCAGGGGCGGCATCCGTCCCCGGTAGTTGGCCGTGATGACCGGCTGGGCGGCATCCTCCCGGTGGTGGTGGAGCTCCTCGACCCAGGCCGGGTCGAATCGGGGGTTTATCCGGCGCAGGTGGGGCAGGTAAACCCGGAAAAGCTCCGGGCCCGAAAGCCTTAAAAGGGGGTGGTCCCGGGCCAGGTAATTGGCGATATAAACGATATGCTTGCCCCCGTATTCCTCCGGGGGGAGCAGGTTCGTCTGCTCGATGACCCCGACGAAGGGCACCGAACGGTCGGCGATATTGAGCCAGTAGACCGGGCTCAGCCGCTCCTTGAGGACCAGCACCAGGCAGACGGCCGCCTGGTAGCGGATGGCCCGGATGAGGTCGGCGTAGGGGGCGGGCAGTTCGGGCACAAGGCGGAGAAAGACCCAACCGGGGACGGTGGCCAAGACGGCGTCGAAGGCCCATTCGGTGGGGATCTCCACCGCCCTGCCCCCCCACTCGACGGCCCGGCCGTGGGCCAGGCGGACCCCCCGGGCCTCCCCGTCGGCGGTGAGGACCCCCTCCACCTGGGCGCCGACGAAGACCCGGCCGCCCCGGGCGGTGATGGCGTCCCCGAGGGCCCGGTAAACCCGGCCGAAGCTTCCCCGCAGGTAGCCCAAAAGCTCCTTCTGCATGCCCCGGTCCCGGGAGGCGAAGCGCAGGTGGATTTTGCCCCAGAGCCAGGCCATCCCCACCTCCTCGGCCAAGTCGCCAAATTTGCCCCGCAGGAGGGGTCCCCAGACGGTCTCGTAGTTGCGCCGGCCGGCCCACTTGATAAGCCAGTCCCGGGCGGTTAGCTTTTCGAACCTGGCCCAGTTGGACTCGTAGCGTAAATAGAGGCTGGTAAGGCCCAGGCGGATGCGGTCGACGACGCTTACGGGCTTAAAGCGGAGCAGGTCTAGGGGGGTTACGAAGTTGTAAACCTGGCCTTCCCAGAAGAAACCGACGGTGGACGGCAGCCAGAGCAGGTCCTTTCCCAGACCCAGCTCGCCGATAAGGTCGATGAAATAAACGTCCCCCCGGAAAAGGTGATGATAAAACCTTTCGACCTCGGTGCCGCCGACGGTGAAGGTGCTCACCTGGCCCCCGAGCCAGGGGGCCCGCTCGAAGACGACAACCCCGTGGCCGGCCTTAACCAGGTCCCAGGCGGCGGCCAGCCCCGCCGCCCCGCCCCCGATGATTCCGACCCGCATTTAATCCGTCCCCCTATCCGCCGGCCCGGACGGGCCGGCCTCCGGGAGGAGCAGCGCCCCGTACCATCCTAACCAGATTATGCCCGCCACCGTCACCGGAAGCCAGAGCACCAGGTGGACCAGCAGGCCGAAGGCGGCGGCTTCGGGACCGGCCCCCAGGGCGGCGGCCGCCTCCCGGACCGCCAGGTCGAAGCTCCCGGCCCCGCCGGGGGCCAGGGGAAGGGCCCAGGCCAGGTTGCCCACCGAGGCCACCACCAGGTATTCCGAGGGGCCCAGGCCGAGGCCCAGGGCCCGACCGACGCAGAAAAACACTCCCGCCTCGACGGCCCAGCTGGCCAGGGTAAGCAGCCCCGAGGCCCCCAGAACGTCGGGCCGGCCCAGCCCCATAAGGCCCCGCCGGACCTGCCCGATAACCCGCCGGAGGCCCCGGGGCCCTTCGGGGGCGAATTTCAAAGTTGCCCAGGCCAAAATCAGGGTCCCCAGGAAGACCCCCGCCCCCACCAGGCCGGCCAGAAATCCCCAACCCGGGAACCGGGTCAGGCCGAGGCCCAAAAAGAGCAGGCCCACCAGGCTCAGGCCGTCCAGTACCCGCTCGGCCAGGGCCGTAGCCCCGACGGTGGGCCAGGGGAGGCGGTGGCGGAGGCTTAAAAGGGTGATGCGGGCCAGGTCCCCGGCCCGCCCGGGAATCAGGTTGTTGAGGGCGTAGCCGGCCAGGGTGAGGCCGAAGAGCTCCGGACGGCCCGGTCGGGCGACCTGCCCGAGCAGCAACTGCCAGCGCCAGGCCCGGAGCCAGGGGGCGACAAAATAGAGGCCGGCCCCGGCCGCCACCCACCTGGGGTCCCCTTCCCGCCAGACGGCCCAGACCGACGCCGGGTCGGACCGGGCCACCACCAGGCCCAGGAGGCCGAGGCCCAGGACGGTGCCGGCCCAGTTCCACCAGGCGGTCCGCCGCCGGGCAACCTTAAGGACGGCCCTCACCCGGCCGACCGGGGCCATCCCCACCCCCCAGTTCCCCGGCCGGGACTTTGCGAAAAGGGTTTATCAAATGATGGTGGCTTGCAAATCGGCCCACGTCGTTGGCCATTATACCCATAGGGAAGGGCCGTGTCCAGGTACGTCCGAACGTCCGTAGACCCGAGGCTTTTTGACCGGCTGGTCCGGCGGGCCATCCGGCGGCTGCCCCCCGAGTTTCGGGCGGCGCTGGAAAACGTGGCCGTCATCGTCGAGGAGGAGCCCGCGGGTTCGGAGGAGCTTTTCGGTCAGTATTTCGGGCACCCGCTGCCGGCCCGGGCCGGGGCGGAGCCCCTCCTGCCCGACCGCATCGTCCTTTACCGGGGCCCCCTGGTTCGGGCCTGCGGGGGCGACCGGGGGCTGTTGGCCTTGGAGGTCGAGCGGACCATCCTCCACGAGGTCGGCCACCTGCTGGGCCTGGACGAGGACCGGCTGGCGGAGTTGGGGCTCCGGTGAGGCGGCAGGCCGCCCCCGTAACCTTCCGGCCCTGGCGTCGGGCAAGGCGGCTCAGCCTCGGCCGCCTCATGGGCCTTACGGCCCTGGCCGTGGGCGGGCTGGGGGCCCTGACGGCGGTGCCGGCCGAATACTTCTGGCCGGCGGCCGCCGGGCTGGTCGGGGCGGCTTCGCTGGGGTCGATCCGGTTTAACCCCTTCGGCCGGGGGCTTACGCCGGTGGGAATTCTGCCCGGCCTTACGGTCCTCATCCTGGCGGTGGGGCTGTTCATCCTCCGGGGAAGCCCCTGGGCCTGGGGGGTGGTCGGGGCGGGGCTGGGGCTTTTTCCCCTGGGGCTGGTGCTGGAGGGCCGGGCCCATTTCGAGCCGGCCGTATCCCCCTTCCGCCTCGGGTACGGACTGCTGGTTTACCTGCTGGGCCTCGCCCTTTTTACCGCCATCTTCGGCACCCGGGAGCGCAGCCTGTTTACGGCCACGGGAGTCGGGGCGGTAAGCACCCTGCTCTGGGCGGCCCTGCGGGCGGGCCACCAGCCGGCGGGCCGAAGCGGCTGGGTTTACTACCTGTTGGTCTTTCTGGTCATGGGGGAGCTTACCTGGGCCCTGAATTACTGGCCCATCGGGACCGTGGCCGGGGGCGGAACCCTCATGCTCGCCTTCTTTGCCGTAACCCAGCTGGCCGGCGCCCACCTGACCCATACCCTCGACCGGCGGCAGGGGCTGGAGCTGGCCCTGGTGGTCGGGGTTCTGCTGGTTATGCTCTGGACGGCCGGTGTAAGCCTGGGCGGTGGGTAAGGTCCTTTCCCGACGGGAGCTGGGCCCGGTGGTCGAAGGCCTCCGGGCGGCCGGCAAGAGGCTGGTCTTTACCAACGGGGTGTTCGACCTCCTTCACCCCGGCCACGTCCGCTACCTGGCCGCCGCCCGGGCCCTGGGGGATGTGCTCATCGTCGGCCTCAACTCCGACGCCTCGGTCCGGCGGCTGAAGGGGCCGGACCGGCCCATTCAGGACCAGGCGGCCCGGGCCGAGGTGCTGGCGGCCCTGGCGGCGGTGGACTTTGTGGTCATCTTCGACGAGGATACGGCCGCCGAACTGGTCGGCCTTATCCGTCCGGACGTCTACGTCAAGGGGGGCGACTACGCCGGGGTGGGGGCCGACCGCTGGCCGGAGGCCGAGGTGGTCCGGGCCTACGGGGGGGAGGTCCGGACGGTGGGGTTTGCGCCCGGCCATTCGACGTCGGAAATCATCCGCAAAATCGCCGAACGGTACGGCCGATGCGCATCGCCACCGCCAGCCTGATCCTGATGGCCGGGTCTTTGGGCTCCCGGGTCCTGGGCCTGGTCCGGGAGCAGCTCATCGCCGCCCTCTACGGCCGCACCCGGGAGACCGACCTTTTCACCGCCGCCGCCCGGGTCCCCACCACCCTCCACGACCTGCTGGTCGGGGGGGTGGTGACGGCCGCCCTGGTCCCCGTCATAACCAACTACCTGGCCGAGAACCCGAAGGAGGCCGGGCGGCTCATCGGAACCCTCCTTATCCTGGTGACGGCCCTTCTCGCCCTGGTGACGGCCCTCCTCTGGCTGCTGGCCATGCCCCTGGCCGAACTTATCCTGCCCGGTTACGGCCCCGGGGACCGGCGGCTGGCCGGTGACCTGCTGCGGCTGATGGCCCCGGTGCTGCCCTGCCTTTCCCTGGGGGGCGTTCTGGCCGGGGTGAGCCTGGCCCGGCGGCGGTTTCTCTTTCCGGGTTTTGGGGCGGCCGTCCTCAACCTGGTCTTCGGGCTGAGCGCGGCCTTTTTTCGCCCCCTCGGGGTGGGGGCCCTGGCCCTGAGCTTTACGGCCGGGGCCCTGGCCCACCTCCTCTGGCAGGCCGGGGGCCTCAAGGGCCTCCGGGTAGGGCTGGAGTTCGACCCGGCCCATCCCGGGCTGCGGCAGGTGGGCCGCCTCTACGTCCCCGTTTTCCTGGGCCTTTTGGTTTCGACGGCCGGGGTCGCCTTCGACACCTACCTGGCCTCCTTTACGGGCCCGGGGGACCTGACGGCGATGCGGTTTGCCACCAACATCATCCAGTTCGCCATCGGCCTCGTCGGGGGTTCCATCGGCCTGGCCGCCCTGCCCACCCTCACCCGTCAGGCCGCCGACGCCACCCGGTCCGGGTACGAGGCGACCCTCACGGCCATGGTCCGGTGGGTCTGGCTGCTCACCTGGGGGCTGGCCGTGGTGATGCTGGTTTTGCGCCGGCCCCTGGTGAGCCTGCTCTTTGAGCGGGGCCAGTTCGGTCCGGGGGACACCGACCGGACGGCCCTGGCCCTGCTGGCCTACCTGCCGGGCCTGCCGGCGGCGGCCCTGGACCAGCAGCTCATCTACGCCTTTTACGCCCGGCAGAACACCCTGACCCCGGTGGCGGTGGGGGTTTTTGCGGTCCTCTTATATGCCGTAACGGCGGTGGCCCTGCTCGGTCCCCTGGGCATGCCCGGCCTAGCCCTGGCCAACGCGGTGCAGTGGGTATCCCACGCCGTGGTGATGGTTTGGGTCGGCCGGTCCCTGCTGGGCCGGAGCCTGCGGCCCCTGGGGGATGCGGCGGGGCGGGGGCTGGTGGCGGGGGCGGCGGCCGCCGCCGCGGCCGCCGTCGGCGCCGGGGCGGTCCCCCCCGGACTGCCCCGGGGACTGGCCGTAAACCTGTGGCAGGTGGCGGTCGGGGGCGGGGCCGGACTGGCCGCCTACTGGGGTGTGCTTTACCTGCTCCGGACTCCCGAGGCCGGCCTTCTCATGGGCCGGGTTTTGGGTCTGCTTAAGGGAATCCGCGTGGTAAAATCTACCGAGTAAGCCGGAGGGCCGGGCTTCCAGCCGTGATTGAGCTGATTCCAAGCATCCTGGGAATCGTGGTCATCGACCTTGCCCTGGCGGGGGATAATGCCGTCGTCATCGGGATGGCGGCCTACCGGCTGCCCCGGCACCGGCGCAACATCGCCGTGGCCCTGGGGGCCTTCGGGGCCATGGCCCTGCGCATCACCCTGACGGCGGTGGCGGCCCTCATTTTGGGCCTGCCCCTGCTTCAGTTTATCGGGGGCCTTATCCTCGTCTGGATCGCCTTCAAACTGCTCAGGCCCGTTGAGGTCGCCCACGGGGACGGAACCCCCGTGGCCGAAGCCGCCGCCGGCCTCTGGGATGCGGTTCAGACGATAGTCATCGCCGACATCGTGATGAGCCTGGACAACGTGCTGGCCGTCGCCGGCGCCTCCAAGGGCAACATCCCGGTGCTGGTTTTCGGCCTGATGCTGAGCATCGCCATCCTGATGGCGGGGGGGCGGCTGGTGGCCAGCATTCTCGACCGGTTTCCCGCCTTTGTCTACCTGGGGTCGGGCATCCTGGCCTGGGTTGCCGGGGGGATGCTGGTCCACGACAGCTTTGCCCACCAGTACTGGGTCCGGTTTCTGCCCTGGGCCGAATGGGTGGCTCCGGCGGCGGTCACGGCGGGGGTGGTTGTGGGCGGGCTTTTGCTTTTGCGGCCCCGGGATCTAAAGTGGGTGCGCTCCCGCTTTCGCCGCTCGCCTTAAAACATGGCCGGTTTTCCGACCGTTAGGGGCGGCCGGGGGATGGGACGGCGCCGGTTTTTAAGTTCGGTGCTGGTGGGGGGCCTCTTTCTGGCTGGCCTCCGCCTGGGCGAATACGACCGTCTGCTGGACCCCCTCCTGGGCCGGCCGCGGCTTCCGGACCGGCGGCCCCAGCGGGCCCGGTTTTTCACCACCATCGTCCTTTCCCGGCTTATCGACTACCACCGCCGGGCCACTGGCCGCCGACCCCGCCCCGAAGCCGTTCTGGGCCGGCTGCTGGACCTTCCCTTCAAAGGCTACCGTTTTGGGGTGCCCATTGCGGCCGCCGAAGAGGCCGACGGCTTCCGCCAGCCGGATGCCGTCGTCAACGCGGCCTTAAGCCGCGGCAAAGAGGTTTACCTTTCGGTGGGCCTTAAGCTTCCCGGCTACCCCGAGTTTTACCCGCCCCGGGGGCTGGAGCTTCCCAGGTTCGGCCCCTTCCGGCCGGGCCCCGGGGAGACGGAGCGGGTCCTCAGGGCGGTGGAGGCCATCTTAAGGCGCTACGGCAAGGTGGGAAGCTGGGTCTTCGTCGAGAACGAGGCCCTGGACCCGGTGATGTACGACGGCCTCTTTCGCTACCTGCACCCCGATTACCTGGTGGAGGTCTCTAACCACGTCCGCGGCCTCCTGGGCCCGGACCAGCTTCTGGTTTTGACGACCTTTGTGCCCAGCGCCTGGTTTTTGCGCCTGCTGGACCAGCTCAGGGAGACGGTTCCCTGGCGGTTCCTGGCCCGGTGGGCGGTGGGGCCGTGGTGGATGTTCCCGTCCCGCCGGACCCTCTTCGAGGCGGCGGACCTTCTGGGCCTGCACCTTTACAAGAAGGTCGTTCAGCCCACCCTCTGGGGCGAGTTCCCCGTAAACGCCGCCCACCCCCGGGACTACAACACCCTGGATATCCTGCGGTTGGAGATGCAGCGGCGGGGCAAGGGGGTCATCATCTCGGAGCTGCAGGGTTCGCCCTGGGAGCCGGAGGTGTGGGCGAAGTTCCACGCCGGCCACAAGTTTTCTTTTACGCCCGAGGATATCGGCGACCTGGTCCAGGTGGTCTTAAGCCACGGCATCACCCAGATAGGGATGTGGGACGTGGACTTCTGGCTGGCGGCCGAGGCCGCCGGCGACCCCTCCTGGCTTCGGGCCGGCCTTGAGGTTATCGCGGGCTACGCCGAGCCCCCGCCCTCCGCCGCCCGGCCCGACCGTCAGCCCGGGACCACGGACGCCACGTCGATCTGAGCCCGCTGGAGCCGGCCCGAGTAGTCGATGTAAACCGTCTTCCACTCGCTGAAGACGTCCAGAACCTGCTCCCCGCCCTCCCGGTGGCCGTTGCCGGTGGCCTTGGTGCCCCCGAAGGGGGTGTGGACCTCGGCCCCGATGGTCCCGGCGTTCACGTAAACGATGCCGGTGTAGCTTTCTTCGATGAACTTAAAGGCTTTGTCGACGTCCCGGGTGTAGATGGAGGCCACCAGGCCGTAGGGGACGTCGTTGTTCACCCGGGCGGCCTCCTCAAGGCTGTCGACGACGATGACCGAAGTCACCGGGCCGAAGATCTCCTCCTGGCAGACCCGCATCTCCGGCCGGCAGTTGCCCAGAACCGTCGGCTTGAAGAAAAAGCCTCTGGCCAGCTCGCCCTCCCGGGCAATCTCGCCCCCGCAGGGGATCTCCGCCCCCTCCTGGCGGGCGACCTCCATGTAGCCGGCGATGCGCCGGAGCTGCTGCTCGTTGATGACCGGGCCCACGTCGGTCTCCGGGTCGAGGCCGTTGCCCAGCCTGAGGCGTCGGGCCCGCTCCACCAGCCGGGCGGTGAGCTCCTCGGCAACCCTCCGCTGGACGATGACCCGGCTGGCCGCCGTGCACCGCTGGCCGGAGGTGCCGAAGGCGCTCCAGACGATGCCGTCGAGGGCCAGGTTAAGGTCGGCATCGTCTAAGACGACGATGGCGTTTTTGCCCCCCATCTCCAGCGAGACCCGCTTGCCCAGCCGGGCGCACTTTTCGGCCACCTCGGTGCCCACCTCGGTGGAGCCCGTAAAGGAGATGAGCCGGACGCCGGGGGCCTCGACCAGGGCCGCCCCGGCCTCCTCCCCAAAGCCCACCACCATGTTGAGCACCCCCGGGGGCAGGCCCGCCTCCACCAGGGTCTTGACGAAGTTGTAGGCCGAAAGGGGCGTATCCTCGGCGGGCTTAAAGACCACGGTGTTGCCGCAGACCAGGGCCGGGACGACCTTCCAGGAGGGTATCGCCATGGGGAAGTTCCAGGGGGTTATGCAGCCCACCACCCCGATGGCCATCCGGACGCACATGGCGAACTTGTCGGGAAGCTCCGCAGGGGTGGTGTAGCCGTGGAGGCGGCGGCCCTCCCCGGCGATAAAGTAGGTCATGTCGATGGCCTCCTGGACGTCCCCCCGGGCCTCGGTGAGGACCTTGCCCATCTCCATGGTCATCTGCCGGGCGAACTCTTCCTTGCGCCTTACCAGAAGCTCCGCCGCCCGGAAGAGGATTTCGGCCCGCCGCGGGGCCGGCACCTTTCGCCAGGAGTCGAAGGCCCGCTGGGCCGCCTCCACCGCCAGGCGCACATCCTCGGGGCCGGAGCGGGGAAAGTAGCCCAGAACCTCGCCGGTGGCCGGGTTGATGTTGGGGTAAGTCCGCTCGGTGACCGAATCCACCCACCGCCCGCCAATGTAGTTTTTATAGACCTGGGCCATCGCCGACCTCCTCCCGCTTAAATCCCGACCAATTTTACCACCGGCCCGGGCTCAGGGCACAGGCCGGCCGGCCAGCACCCCCGTCGGGCGGCCCCCGGCCAGGGCCACCCGGCCGTTAACCAGCACCCATTCGACCCCGACGGCCAGACTCCGGGGATTCTCGTAGGTGGCCGTATCCGTGATGGCCTCCGGGTCGAAGACGGCGATATCCGCAAACTTCCCGGGGGCCAACACCCCCCGGTCCCGCAGGCCGAAGCGGGCGGCGGGCACGGCCGTCATCCGGTTGATGAGCAGTTCCAGGGGAACCCCATACCGGCGGCGGAGGGGGCCGAGGACCCGGGCGAAGCAGCCGTAGGCCCGGGGGTGGGGCCGCTGACCCACCCAGATGGCGTCGCTCCCCACCATGTAGTCGGGCCGGGCAAGCAGGGTCATCACGTCCCGGTCAATCTGCTCCCAGACGGCCGGCTCGGGGGGCAGGCCCCAGAAGCCCACCCGGAACTCCTCCTCCAGCAGGAGGTCGCATAGAAGCTCCGGGACCTCCTTGCCCCGCCGGGCGGCGGCCTCCACGAAGGTGAGGCCCACCAGGTCGGAGTTCTTGGGCAGGTAGCTGAAGACGATTTCGTGCCAGCCCCGGGTGCCCCGGGCCGAGCCCATGTAGGCGTAATCGATTTCCCGGACCAGCCGGCGGCGGGCCTCCGGGTCCCTGAGCCGGGCCAGGAGGGCATCGGGGCCGCCGTCGTGGGCCCAGGGGGGCAGGAACATCACCCCCTGGCTGCTGCCGGTGGGGTAGGGGTAGGTTTCCAGGGTGCAGTCGACCCCTTCGGCCTTGGCCCGGTCGATGGGGGCCACAATCCGCCCCACCTGCCCGGCCGTTAAGGGGCCGGTCCGGAAGTGGGAAAAGTGGACCTTTACCCCCGACCGGCGGCCCACCTCCAGGGCCTCCTCGACGGGGTCGAAAGGCTCGCCCCGGAAGACCGTCCGAAGGTGCACCACGTAGGGCCGGTCGTACCGGGCGGCCACCCGGCAGAGCTCCACCAGCTCGTCGGTGTCGGCCCAGGCGCAAGGGTAGTAGCTTAAACCCGTTGAAAAGCCCACGGCCCCCTCCTCCAGGCCCTGGGCCAGGAGCCGTCGGGCCCGCCCCAGGGCCTCCCCCACCAGAGGAACATCCCGGAAGCCCACCGCCTCCAGGCGGACCGCCCCGTGGGGGACCAGGTAGGCGGTGTTCACGGCCACCGTCCGGTCGAAGCAGGCCCGGAATTCGGCCACGGTGGACCAGGTGTAGGGCAGGTCGGGGTTGCCGTTCAGGCCGGCCAGGTAGCGCCGGTAGGCCCGGAGGTTTTCGGCCGAGAGGGGGGCGTAAGAGAGGCCGTCCTGGCCGAGGATTTCGGTGGTCACCCCCTGCCGGAGGGCGGCCTCGTGGGCCGGGTCGGCCAGGAGCATCAGGTCTGAATGGACGTGGGTGTCGATGAAGCCCGGGCAGACCACCTTACCGGCGGCGTCGACGACGGTGGCGGCCGTCACATCGGGGCCGCCCAGGTCGCCCACCGCCGCGATGCGGTCGCCCACCACCCCGACGTCGGCCCGGAACCCGGGCCGGCCGGTGCCGTCGATAACGGTGCCGTTTTTAATAAGGACGTCGAAGGCGGCCACGGCTATTTCTCCTCGTATTCCCGGAGGGCGTCCTCGTTGGGCTCGAAGCCCAGGCCCGGCCGGTCGGGAAGCTCCACCCAGCCCGCCTCGGGCCGGAAGGTGTCTTTAAAAAGGGCCTCCCCCGCATACCACATGGGGACGTGGAACTCCACCCGCCAGCCGTTGGCCACCGCCGCGTAGAGGTGGGCGTTATGGTGGGGCCAGCCGCCCCCGTTGGCGATTTTTAAGTTAAAGCTGTCGGCCAGGTCGGCGACCTTGCGGCCCTCGGTGTACCCGCCCACATAGCAGACGTTGGGCTGGGCGATATCCACCGCTCCCCCGGCGATGAGGTCCCGGTGGCGCCAGCGGTGCTCCTGCTGCCCGGCGGCGATGGGGATGGTGGTGTGGGCCCGGAGCCGGCGGAGCAGGTTCACGTCGTTGGTGTAAAGGGGCTCTTCAAACCAGCGGATGTTGTAGGGCTCCAGCCGGCGGCAGAGCTCCAGGGCCGAGACGTAGTCGTAAAGGTGGTTGGCGTCGACCATCAGCTCAACCCCATCCCCCACGGCTTCCCGGACGAGCCGGACCCGCTCGGCGTCCTCGGCCACGTTCTCGGCCCCGTCGATGGCCACCACCATCTTGAGGCGGGTGTGCCCCCGGGCTACCCAGTAGCGGGCGGCCTCGACCAGCTGTTCCCGGTCGTATTCCAGGAGGCCGAAGGTGATGTAAGCGGGGACCCGCCTCGAGTGGCCCCCGAGGAGGCGCCAGACCGGCTGATTTAAATACTTGCCCTTGATGTCCCAGAGGGCGATGTCCACGGCGCTCTGGCCGAAGATAACCACCCCGGAGTTGCCCCGGGGGTTAAAGGTGCGGTGGATGAGGGCCGAGAGCCCCTCGGTATCCAGGGGGTCCCGTCCGACCAGAAGGGGGGCCAGCTCCCGGTTTATAAATTCCCGGGTCCCGAACCGGAGCACCCCGCCCGTCATCCCCGTGCCCACGATGCCGGCGTCGGTCTCAACCCGGGCCAGGACCACCTCCCGGTAGATGAGCTGGTCGGTGATGGGGGCCCGGGTGGGGACGCGGTAAGTGGCGGCCGTGACGCGGGTGATGCGCATCTGCTCCTCCTGGTGCAGGGTTTGGTCAGCCGGACCGGATAATTATAAACAGACCCGGCGGGCTTAGAACCGTAGCAGGGCGGCGATGCCGCCGACGGCGTCGAGCTTTTCGCCCCCCTTCCCCCGCACCAGCTCCACCCGGGCCTGCTGCCGGAGCATCGCCCGGATGAGGCTTTCGATCAGGTCGTTTACGTGGAGAAGGGGCTCCCCGCACAGGGGACAGGCGCCCCCGTCGGGCCGGGTGCCGATGAACCCGCAGTTGGGGCACTCATACCCCTCGGGCCGGAAGGTCTCGGTTATGAGCAGGCGCATTATCCGGTTCTCCAGGGCCGCCCGGACCGTATCGTCCAGGCCCACCGTGGCCGGCCCGCCCTTGGCGGCCAGCTCGAGGGTCTGGTCCACCAGGCCGAGCTCTTCTTCCCTTTCGAGGGCCTGCTCCAGCTCGAGGGTCTTGTAAAGAATCTCCTCGGGCGGGGCGATGGTCTGGGCGGTGAAGGTGCCCACCAGCTTCGACTCAAGTTCCTTGGGCAGAAGGTCCACAAAGGTGCTTAAGGCCTCCGTCGGGCCGGCCACCACCAGCCGGTCGAAGGGATGGCGGGCCTCGAAATCCCGAAGCTCCTCCAGGGTGTGCTTTACGTGCCAGACGACGTGGGTCTCGTGGTGGCGCTGGAAGTCGGCCGAGGACCAGCCCCCCTGCTTGTGCTTTTTGACGACCAGGTCGGCGAACTCATCCAGCTCGACGATTTTTGCCAGCTCGACGAAGAAGAGCCTGGCCCGGGCCTTGTCCAGCAAAAGCACCGCGTACCGGTCGTATTCGTCGAGCAGGTCCACCAGCGGCCGGATGTACGGGACCGTGTCGTAGTGGGCCTGGTCCCGGGGCCGGGTGTGGAGGAAGACGACCTCCCAGAAATCCTCGGGAATGCACGAGTAAACCGCCACCCCGAGGCCGTGGGGGGTAAAGTGGCGCTCAAAGTAATCGTCAATTTTTTCGATTTCGGCCTCCAAAAGCCGGCGCTTCTCTTCGGGAACCCGGCGCCGCAGCTCGTCCAAGAGGCTTTTGCGAACCACGTGGTAAGTTCGGTTCTGACTCTCCGGCGGGGAGATGTCGAGGACCAGGCTGAGCACATCGGCCCGCCTGGGCTTAAAGGCGGCGATTCGGTAAACCTGGTCCCGCCCTAGTTCCATCTGCCTCCTCCGGCTGTTTTTTCGGTTTCCTCAGGCCAGGGGCGCGGCCACCGGGGCCTTGCGCAGCACCACCGAGCCGGCCTCCGCATCCACGATGACCGTATCCCCGGGCTGAAATTCCCCGGCCAGGAGCCGCACCGCCAGGGGGTCCAGAACCGTCCGCTGGATGACCCGCTTGAGGGGTCGGGCCCCGAAGTTGGGGTCGAAGCCCAGCTCGGCCAGCAGGTCCCGGGCCGCGTCCGTAACCTCCAGGTTGACCTTCTGCTCGGCAAGCCGCTCCCGAACCTGCCGCATCTGGATGTCCACGATCTGCCGCAGGTCTTCCCGGTCCAGCGGCCTGAAGACGATGATTTCGTCGATCCGGTTAAGGAACTCCGGCCGGAAGTGGGCCCGGACGGTGTTGAGCACCAGCTGCCGGACGTCTTCCAGGCTCAGGCCCGGCTCGCTGAACCAGTGGCTGCCCAGGTTGCTGGTCATGATGATGACGGTGTTCCGGAAGTTTACGGTGTGTCCGTGGCCGTCGGTGAGCCGGCCGTCGTCCAGGATCTGCAGTAAGACATTAAGCACGTCGGGGTGGGCCTTTTCGACCTCGTCGAAGAGGACGACGGCGTAGGGCCGCCGGCGGACCGCCTCGGTGAGCTGGCCCCCCTCCTCGTAGCCGACGTAGCCGGGCGGGGCCCCGATGAGCCGGGCCACGGTGTGCTTCTCCATATACTCCGACATATCTAGCCGAATCATCGCCTGCTCGTCGTCGAAGAGGAACTCGGCCAGGGCCCGGGCCGTCTCGGTCTTACCCACCCCCGTGGGGCCGAGGAACAAGAAGCTGCCCAGCGGCCGGCGGGGGTCCTGGATGCCGGCCCGGGCCCGGCGGATGGCGTTGGCCACCGCGCTGAGGGCGTGGTCCTGGCCCACCACCCGCTGCCGGAGCCGCTCCTCCATCCGGAGGAGCTTCTCCCGCTCGCTCTCCAGCAGCCGGCTCACCGGGATGCCCGTCCAGCGGCTTACGATTTCGGCGATATCCTCCTCGTCGACTTCTTCTTTAACGAGCCGCCGCGGCCCGAGGGCTGCCAGCTGCTGTTCAGCCTCCCGGAGTCGGCGCTCCAGCTCGACCAGCACCCCGTACTGGAGCTGGGCCGCCCGGTTCCAGTCGCCGGCGAGCTGGGCCTGCTCCAGCTGGTGCCGGGCGGCCTCAAGCTCTTCTTTAAGCTGGCGGATCTGCTGGATGAGCTCCCGCTCCCGTTCCCACTCGAGCTTAAGCCGGTTGAATTCTTCCTTGAGGTTGCTCAGCTCCTGCTCGATCTTTGCCAGCCGCTCCCGGGAGGCCGGGTCCGTCTCCCGCTTGAGGCCCTCCCGCTCGACTTCTAGCTGGATAATCCGGCGCTGGAGCTCGTCCAGCTCGGCCGGCATCGACTCCATCTCCATCCGGAGCTTGGCCGCCGCCTCGTCCACCAGGTCGATGGCCTTGTCCGGCAGGAAGCGGCCGGTGATGTAGCGGTGGGCCAGCTGGGCGGCGGCCACCAAAGCCGAGTCCTTGATGCGCACCCCGTGGTGGACCTCGTAGCGCTCCTTAAGGCCCCGCAGGATGCTGATGGTCTCCTCGACGGTGGGCTCCTCCACCAGGATGGGCTGGAAGCGGCGCTCCAGGGCGGGGTCCTTCTCAATGTGCTTGCGGTACTCGTCGATGGTGGTGGCCCCGACGGTGCGGAGCTCGCCCCGGGCCAGCATCGGCTTGAGCATGTTGCTGGCGTCGATGGCCCCCTCGGCCGCGCCGGCCCCCACCACGGTGTGGAGCTCGTCGATAAAGAGGATGATCTCCCCCTGGGATTCCTGAATCTCCCGAATGACGGCCTTAAGGCGCTCCTCGAATTCGCCCCGGTAGCGGGCCCCGGCGATGAGGGCGCCCATATCCAGCTGGACGATCCGCTTGTTTTTAAGGCCCTCGGGGACGTCGTTGCGGACGATCCGCTGGGCCAGGCCCTCGACGATGGCCGTCTTGCCCACCCCGGGCTCGCCGATGAGGACCGGGTTGTTCTTGGTCCGGCGCAGGAGCACCTGGATCACCCGCCGGATCTCCTCATCCCGGCCGATGACCGGGTCCAGCTTGCCCTGCCGGGCAAGCTCGGTAATATCCCGGCCGTAGCGCTGAAGGGCCTCGTAGGTACTTTCGGGATGGGGGGAGGTGACCCGCTGGGCGCCCCGGACTTGGGTGAGCACCTGGTAGATGCGGTCCCGGGTGATGCCGAAGCCCTGGAGGATCCGCAGGGCCGGGCCGCCCACGGCGGGGTCGGCCATGGCGATGAAAAGGTGCTCGGTGCTGATATAGTCGTCCCGCAGCCGGCCGGCCTCCTCCTGGGCCAGGTCCAGCACCCGCTTCAGCCGGGGCGACACGTAAACCTGGGCGGGCGGCGTCTGCAGCCGGGGGAAGAGCCTTAAGGCGCCCTCCACCGAATCCCGCAGGCGGCTTAAGTCGATACCCAGGCGCTCGACGATCCGGGGTACAACCCCGTCCGCCTGGTCGAGCAGGGCCAGCAGCAGGTGCTCGGGCTCTACCTGCTGGTGCTGACGCCTTTCGGCCTCACTCTGGGCCCCGAAGAGGGCCTGTTGGGCTTTTTCGGTGTAGCGGCTCAGGTCCATATCACCTCAACCCCCATCCTTTGGACTTCGGTTAAACTATACCACCCGGTTTCTTAGCAACCCGCTAAGAGGTGTCTAAGAATCGTCTTAACGGGCGAGGCCAACGACCCCCTCGGCCGCAAGCCTTTCGACTTCGGCGGGGGCGAGGCCGGCCAGGCCGGTGAGGACTTCCAGGGTGTGCTCCCCAAGGAGGGGGGCCGGCCGTTCCACCCGGGCGGGCGTCCGGGAGAACCTGGGGGGTGGGGCCGGGACCTTAAGGGAGCCTTCCCGGCCGCCGGGCAGGGGCAGCTCCAGGATCGAGCCCCGGGCCTGAACGTGGGAGTCGGCCAGAATCCGGTCGATGGTGTTGACCGGCGCAACGAAGGCGACCTCCTCTTCCAGCTCCGAAAGCCATTCGGCCGTGGTCTTCTGCCGGAATACCTCCTCGAGGATGGGCTCGAGTTCGGCGTGGTGTTCGGTGCGGGACTCGTTGGTCTGGAACCGCTCGTCGAACATCAGGTCCGGCCGGCCGAGCTTGGCGCAGAAGAGCTGCCAGTCCCGGACCCCGGCTACGACGACGTAGCCGTCCTTGGTGGGAAAAGCCTGGAACGGGGTGATGAGGGGGTGGCGGCTGCCCAGGGGGCCCGGCACCTCCCCCGTGGCGGCGTAGCGGACGATGGGGTTTTCTAAAAGGGCCAGCACCGCGTCCAGCATCCCCACGTCCACGTGCTGGCCCCGGCCGGTGCGGTGGCGGGCCTCCAGGGCGGCCAGGATGCCGACGGCCGCAAAGATTCCCCCGGCCAGGTCGGCCAGGGAAATCCCAACCCGAACCGGCCGTCCTCCCGGCTCGCCGGTGATGCTCATCAGGCCCGAGAGCCCCTGGATGATGACGTCGACGGCGTGCCGGTCCCGGTACGGCCCCGTCTGGCCGAAGCCGGAGAGGGAGGCGTAAATCAGGCGGGGATTTAAGGGCTCAAGGTCGGCGTAGCCGAGGCCCAGCCGGTCCATGGTGCCCGGGGTGAAGTTTTCGGCCAGGATATCCACCTTGGGCACCAGCCGTCGGACGATATCGGCCCCGGCGGGGTGTTTTAAGTTAAGGGTTAAGCTCTTTTTGCCCCGGTTGATGCTGAAAAAATAGGTGCTTATGCCCTGAATGTAGGGGCCGGCCCCCCGCTCCTCCTCGGTAATGCCCACCGGCTCGACCTTGATGACTTCGGCCCCCAGGTCAGCCAAAATCATGGTGCAGAAGGGGCCGGCCAGCTTCCAGGTAAAATCGAGGACCCGCAGACCTTCCAGGGGACCCGGCATAAACAGACCCTCCCGTTGTTATGATGCCAGAGTCCGGGCCCACCGGCCAAGGCCGGTGGCCGGGTTTATAATTTAACAATTGAAGCGCCGTTGACAATGGACGAGGAACGGAGTCGGCAAGAGCCGGTCAAGATACCCTCCCCCGACCTGGAGCAGCGGGAGCTGGTGACGGGCCGACGGCCGGGCACCCGCTACGTGCGGATCGTCCGCCCCTTCGCCCACGAGTTCCGCCGACGGGCCCCGGGCGAGCTGGTGGCCACCGAGCGGGTTTTGGCCCCCAGGTCGACCCTGGGCAAGGTCTTCGAGGCGGTCCGGCGGGTCCTCCTCGGGCGGCGGCTGGCCACCGAGATGGAGCTTTCGGAGCGGGTAGGCAAGCTAAAAGGGCTCGCCATTCTGGCTTCGGACAACGTTTCGTCCTCGGCCTACGCCACCGAGGAGATCATGCGGGTGCTGGTCACCGCCGGGGTCGCCGCCCTGGCCCTGACGGTGCCCATCTCGGCCGCCATTGCGGCCCTGGTGGTCATCGTCGTCCTGAGCTACCTTCAGGTCATCCGGGCCTACCCGGCCGGTGGGGGAAGCTACCACGTGGCCTACGAGAACCTGGGGACTCTGGCCGGCCTCACCGCCGCGGCGGCCCTCCTGATGGACTATATTCTGACGGTGGCGGTTTCGACCGCCGCCGGGGTTGCGGCCATAACCTCGGCTTTCCCCGAGCTTTTTAGATACCGGGTCGGGCTGACCGTATTTTTAATCGGCTTTATTACGGTCATAAATCTGCGGGGCGTTCGGGAGTCCGGCTCCATCTTTGCGGCCCCCACGTATCTTTATGTCCTGGGCCTTTTCGGCCTCTTCGGCGTCGGCCTCTGGCGGCTGGCGACGGGGGACGTCCCGGTTTACACGCCCCCGCCCGAGTGGCTCGAAGCCTACCACCCGGAGCCCCTCACCCTTCTGCTGGTCCTACGGGCCTTCTCCTCCGGGGCGGTTGCCCTGACCGGCATCGAGGCGGTGTCCAACAGTGTGCAGATTTTTAAGCCGCCCGAGGTTCGCAACGCCCAACTGGTCCTTATCAGTATGGGCAGCCTCTTTATAACCATTTTCCTGGGCATAAGCCTCTTTTCGGCCTACCTGGGGGTGATCCCGGACCCCCACGAGGTCCAGACGGTGCTCAGCCAGATCGCCCGGAGCCTGGTTGGGGAAAGCCCCTTTTACTACTACCTGCAGTTTGCCACCGCGGTCATCTTAATCCTGGCGGCAAACACCGCCTTTAACGGCTTCCCCAGGCTGGCCAGCATCCTGGCCCGGGACCGGTTCTTGCCGACCCAGTTCCAGTATCGGGGCGACCGGCTGGCCTACAGCACCGGGGTCGTCGTCCTGGCCGTCGTCTCCAGTCTGCTGGTGGCCGCCTACCAGGCCAGCGTCACCGGCCTGATACCCCTCTACACGGTGGGGGTCTTCCTGGCCTTTACCCTGAGTCAGCTGGGGCTGGTCCGCCGCTGGTACCGGCTCCGGGACGAGGAGCCGGGCTGGGGCTGGCGGGCGGCCCTTAACGCCCTCGGGGCCCTGGCCACCGGCACGGTCCTGGTGGTGGTCGGGGTTTCGAAGTTTGCCCTGGGCGCCTGGATGGTAATCGTCCTGATTCCGATTCTTATCGGCCTGATGTGGTCCATCCACCGCCACTACCGGTTCGTGGAGGACCTGCTCACCCTGGACCGGCTGGATGTGAGGCTCAGGCCGGAGCGGCCGCCCCTGGTGGTGGTCCCCATCGCCCGCCTGGACCGGCAGGCCCTGCGGGCCCTTGCCTTTGCCCGGTCGATTTCCCCCGAGGTGGTGGCGGTCCACGTCACCGACGACGTCCGGGAAGCCGAAGGGCTCCGCCGCCGCTGGGAGCAGCTGGGCCTGGGCATTCCCCTGGAGGTCGTCCATTCACCCTACCGGGCCCTCATCGAGCCCCTGCTGGCCTACATCGACGCCCTGGACAAGCTGGACCCCGGCCGGCCGATAACGGTGGTCCTCTCCGAGTACGTGCCCAAGCACTTCTGGGAGCTCTTCCTGCACAACCAGACGGCCCTGCGGCTCAGGCTCCGCCTCTTCTTCCGGCCCAACACCATCGTCATCGATGTGCCGTATCACCTGGAATACAGCCTTGAGGAGCTTGGGGCCGAGGGGAAAGGGTCCGCCCGATGAGGCGGCTTAAAGTTAACACCACCCGCCGGCGGGAAGTCCTGGACCTCACCGACCGGGTGAACGCCCTGCTGGCAGAGGCCGGTTTTAAAGCCGGCCTCTGCCACCTGCTACTACTTCACACCACCGCGGCCCTCACCCTGGCCGACCTGGACCCCGGCACCGACCTGGATATGCTGGATGCCTTCACCGAGATGGTGCCTAAGCTCCGGTACCGCCACCCCCACAACCCCGCCCACGTGCCCAACCACATCCTCTCGGCCCTCATCGGCACCTCCCTGGCCCTGCCCGTATCCGACGGCCGCCTGGTCCTGGGTACCTGGCAGCGGGTGGTGCTGGTGGAGTTTGAGGGGCCCCGGCCGCGGGAGGTGGCGGTGACCCTCCTGCCGGCGGCATTGTAGGGGGGCGGCCGGTTGTGGTAAACTGCTCTCTGGACAGTGCCTGAATCGGCCATGGAAACCCTGACCCCGAAAGAGATCGTCCGGCAGCTTGATAAATACATAATCGGTCAGGAGGCGGCCAAAAGGGCGGTTGCCATCGCCCTGCGCAACCGGTACCGGCGCCGGATGCTCCCCCCCGAGCTTGCCCGGGACATTCTGCCCAAAAACATCCTGATGATCGGCCCCACCGGCGTCGGCAAGACGGAGATTGCGCGGCGGGTGGCCCAGCTTATCGGGGCCCCCTTTGTTAAGGTCGAGGCGACCCGCTTTACCGAGGTCGGCTACGTCGGCCGGGACGTGGAATCCATCATCCACGAGCTAGTCGACGCGAGCGTGGGGATGGTCTACGAGGAGCGGCTGCGGGAGGTGCAGTCGAAGGCCGAATCTCTGGCCAACGAACGGCTGGTAAATTACATCTACCAGCAGCTCATTGCCGGCCCGAAGCGGGCCCGGGCCAAGGGGCGGCTCCGGAGCCCGCTCCTGTCCCTGGAGCTTTTGGACGACCCCGACCTGGTCAAGTCCGATAAGGCCCGGATGCGGGCGGTGCGCAAGCGGGTGGCCGACCTGGTGAAGGCCCGGGCCCTGGACGACCACATCATCGAGATCGAGGTCGGCGACTACGACCGCTACAACCTGGAGTTCGGCCCCGGGGTCTCGGTGGACGAACTTCGGGAGTCCTTCGCCGACTTCATCGAGCAGTATGAAGATTACAGCCGGCGGCGCCGGGCCCGCCGGGTCTCCGTCCGGGAGGCCCGTCGGATCCTGACCCGGGAGGAGGCCTCCAAGCTCATCAACGTCGACGAGGTTATCGAGGAGGGCGTGCGCCGGGCGGAGGAGCTGGGGGTTGTCTTTATCGACGAGATCGACAAGATCGCCGGCCCCGAGGTGGAGGTGGGGCCGGACGTCTCCGGCGAAGGGGTTCAGCGGGACCTGCTGCCCATTGTGGAGGGCTGCACCGTCCTCACCCGCTACGGCCCGGTCCGCACCGACCACATCCTGTTCATTGCCGCCGGGGCCTTCTACGACCGGCGGCCGTCGGACCTGATCCCGGAGCTTCAGGGCCGCTTCCCCCTGCGGGTGGAGCTTCACCCCCTGGGCGAAGAGGAGTTCCGGCGGATCCTGGTCGAGCCGGAAAACTCCCTGGTCAAACAGTACCAGGCCCTGCTGGCCACCGAGGGGGTGGAGCTGGAGTTCACCGAGGACGCCATCGCCGAGCTGGCCCGGACGGCCGCCCGTCTGAACGAGCGGTATGAGAACATCGGCGCCCGCCGCCTTTACACGGTGATGGAGGCCGTTCTGGAGGAGATAAGCTTCAGCGCCCCCGAGCGGCGGGGCGAGCGGGTGCTCATCGACGCCGAGTACGTGCGCAGCCGGCTCGCCGGTCTGCTGGCGAACGAAGACCTAAGCCGCTATATTCTCTAAAAGGGCGAAAGCCCCGTTCGGCAAAACGCACGCCCCCCGACTGCCCCGGCCGTGCCCGCCGAGGGGTCCCGGGGCAGGAAGACGGGGGCGGAGGACTAACGGAAGGAGGTTCGTAAAAAATGACAGCCCAGACTGCCCAGCAACTCGTTCCGATGAAGGCGCTGCTGGAGGCCGGGGTCCACTTCGGCCATCAGACCCGCCGGTGGAACCCCAAGATGCGCCCGTATATCTTCACCGAGCGCAACGGCATCCACATCATCGACCTCCAGCAGACCCTCATTAAACTCGAGGAGGCTTACAACTTCGTCCGGGACCTGGTGGCCCGGGGCGGCACCATCCTCTTCGTGGGGACGAAAAAGCAGGCCCAGGATACCATCGAACAGGAGGCCAAGCGGTGCGGGATGTTCTACATCAACCACCGCTGGCCCGGGGGGATGCTCACCAACTGGGCCACCATCCAGAGGCGGATCGACTACCTGGCCCGCCTTGAGGACCGGAAGGCCAAGGGCGAGTTCCACTATCTGCCCACCAAGGAGCGGCAGAAGCTGGAAAAGGAGCTCTTTAAGCTCAACCGGATGTTCGGCGGGGTCCGGGAGATGCGGGAGCTGCCGGACGCCCTCTTCATCGTCGACCCGACCCGGGAGCATATCGCCGTCCGGGAGGCCCGAAGGCTCGGGATCCCCATCGTGGCCATCTGCGACACCAACTGCGACCCGGACCTTATCGACTACCCGATTCCGGCCAACGACGACGCCATCCGGTCCATCCGGCTGATAACCCAGAAGGTCGCCGACGCTGTCATCGAAGGCCGCCGGCTCTACGAGGCCCGGGTCGCCTCCGAGGAGGCCGAGTTCGAAACCGCCTTCGACCAGCCCATGACCTACACCGCCGAGCCGACCGAAGAAGGGGAAGAATAATGGAGATTTCTAACGTGAAGGTTGATATAAGCAAGCTAAAAGAACTGCGGGAGCGGACCGGCGCCGGGGTTATGGAGTGCCGGGAGGCCCTCATCCGGGCCGACGGGGACATCGACCGGGCCATCGAGATCCTGCGGGAGCGGGGGGTTCAGATCGCCGAAAAGAAGGCCGCCCGGGTGGCCAGCCAGGGCCTCATCGACGCCTACATCCACGCCGGCGGCCGGATCGGGGCGATGGTTGAGGTCAACTGCGAGACCGACTTTGTGGCCCGGCTGGACGAATTTAAGACCCTGGTTCGGGAGGTGGCCATGCAGGTGGCGGCCATGGGGCCTAAGTACGTTTCGGCCGAGGAGCTGCCCCCGGACAGCGACGAGGCCCCCGAAGAGGTCTGCCTGCTGGAACAGCCCTACATCCGGGACCCCTCCCGGAAGGTGAAAGACCTGGTCACCGAGCTTATCGCCAAGACGGGCGAAAACATTAAAATCAGGCGGTTCTGTCGGTATGAGCTTGGGGGAGTCTGAAAAGGCCCAGGCCGTCCGGAGTTTTCCGGCGGCCGGCTTAAAACCCAGGTACCGGCGGGTTCTCCTCAAGCTGAGCGGGGAGGCCCTGATGGGCGACCTGCCTTTCGGGGTCGACCCCGAGACCATCCGGTCCATCACCGCCCAGCTCAAGCGGGTGCACGACCTCGGGGTCGAGGTGGCCATCGTCGTCGGCGGGGGGAACTTCTGGCGGGGCTCCGAGGCCAGCCGGCTCCTCGGGATGGACCAGGCGACGGCCGATTACGCCGGCATGCTGGCCACCGTCATCAACGCCCTGGTCCTGCAGGATGCCCTGGAGAAGGACGGGGTCCACACCCGGGTTCAGAGCGCCCTGGACATCCACAAGGTGGCCGAACCGTACATTCGGCGGCGGGCGATCCGGCACCTGGAAAAGGGCCGGGTCGTCATCTTTGCGGCCGGGACCGGCAACCCCTTTATGACCACCGACACGGCCGCCGCCCTGCGGGCCCTGGAGATCGGGGCCGAGGTGCTGCTGATGGCCAAGAACCGGGTGGACGGCATCTACGAAGATGACCCCCGCCGCAACCCCGCCGCCCGCAAGTTTGACCATCTTTCGTACATCGACGCCCTTAACCTGCGCCTCCAGGTGATGGACAGCACCGCCCTCTCCCTCTGCATGGAGAACCGGCTGCCCATCGTCGTCTTCAACCTTCAGCAGCCGGGCAACATCGAGCGGGTGGTCATGGGGGAGCCCATCGGGACGCTGGTTTCCTAGCTGGGGGTGTTCGGCGTTGGTCGAGGATGTCTTAAAAGAGGCCGAGGCCAAGATGCAGAAGGCCGTCGAGGCTGCCCGCCGGGAGCTGGTGGGCATCCGCACCGGCCGGGCATCGCCCGCCCTGGTGGAACGCCTGCCCGTGGACTACTACGGACAGCCCACCCCCCTCATGCAGCTTTCGACCATTACGGCCCCGGAACCCCGCCTGCTGGTGATCCAGCCCTTCGACCCCAACGCCATCCCCATGATCGAGAAGGCCATAATGAAGTCGGAGCTGGGCCTTAATCCGAGCAACGACGGCCGGGTGATCCGGGTCGTGCTGCCCCAGCTGACGGAGGAGCGGCGGCGGGAGCTGGTCAGGCTGGTCCACCGCAAGGTGGAGGAGTTCCGGGTGGCCATCCGAAACGTCCGGCGGGAGGCCCTCGAGGACCTGCGGGAGCTGGAAAAAGAAAAGCTCATCTCCCAGGACGACCACCGGCGGGCCCAGGAGCGCCTTCAGAAGCTTACGGACAAATACATCGGCCTCCTCGACGCCCTCGAAAAGGAAAAAGAGAAAGAGATCCTCGAAGAATGATCGGGCGGCAGGTGCGAACCCAGGCCCTGGAGCGGCCGGCACCGGCCCGCATCCCGGCCCACGTGGCCATCATCATGGACGGCAACGGCCGGTGGGCCCTGCGCCGGGGCCTGCCCCGGCTGGCGGGGCACCGGGCCGGGACCGAAAACATCCGTCGGGTCATCGAGTGCTTCGCCCGCCACGGGGTTAAATATCTTACCCTTTACGCCTTTTCAACGGAGAACTGGTCCCGGCCGGAGGAAGAGGTTCAGGGCCTGATGGAAATCTTAAAAGAGGTGCTGGACCGGGAGGTCGAAAACCTCCACCGGCAGGGGGCCCGGCTCCTGCACATCGGCAACTTGGAGGTCTTAGACCCGGACCTTCAGGCGGCCGTCCGCCGGGCCATCCACCTGACCAGGGCTAACGACCGGATCACCGTGGCGGTGGCCTTTAATTACGGCGGCCGGGCCGAGATTTTAGAGGCCGTCCGCCGGATCATCGCCGCCGGGGTGAGGCCCGAAGAGGTGACCGAGGAGCTTTTTGCCCGCTACCTTCACACCGCCGGCCTGCCCGACCCCGACCTGATCATCCGGACGGCCGGGGAACAGCGGCTGAGCAATTTTCTCATCTGGCAGGCCGCCTACGCCGAGTATTATTTCACCCCCGTCCTCTGGCCCGACTTCGACGAGGCCGAGGTTGCCCGGGCCCTGGAAGCCTACGCCCGCCGGGAGCGGCGCTTCGGCGGCCTCGCCCCCCGCTGAGGCTAGCCGGGGACCCGGCCCAGCCGGCTCAGGCCGAAAAACCCGACGTCGTGGCGGCTCCGGCCTTCGGTAACCAGGTCGGCGGCAACCTCCCCGATGACCGGCCCGAACTTGAACCCGTGGCCCGAGCAGGGGCTCAGGATGAGCACCTGGGGGTAGCCCGGGTAAAAGTCGATTAAAAAGTGGCGGTCGGGGGCGTTGGTGTAGAGGCAGACGGCCGCCAGCTGAAGGGGACCGTCGGCGTCGGGCAGGTAGCGCCGAAGCAGTTCCCGGACGGCCTCGACCTCGGGCTCGCTGACCTCCCGGTCGACGGAGTCGGGGTCGACGGTTTCGCCCCCGTGGTGGCGGGCGCTTTTTACCCCCTCGCCCAGGTCGGGAATGCCGTAAAAATGGGCCCCGGGGGCATATTCGACGATGAAGACGGGCAGCCGCCCCGGCCGGAACAGTTCCGGGTTTGCCCGGGGCCAAAACCAGAGCATCACCTGGCGCTCGACCTGGAGGGGCAGGCCAGGCAGGAGCTTGGGGGCCCAGGGCCCAGCGGCAACCACCAGCCGCCCGGCCCGGTACTCGGCCCCGGCCGACCGGACCCGCACCCCGGAGCCGTCGGCCGCCCAGGAAAGGACCCTTTCGCCGAACTTGAAGCGGGCCCCGTGCCGCCGGGCGAGGCCGAGCAGGGTGTCGACGGCGGCCTCCGGGAAGAGCACCCCGGCCCGGGGCTCCCAGACCCCCACCATATCGGGGTCGGGACGCAGGGCCGGGAAGCGGGCCCGGACCTCCTCGGCCGAAAGGGTTTCGTGGGTCAGGCCGTGGGTGCGGGCGCTTAAGAGACTGCCCGAAACCAGCTCCCCGTCGGGCGGGCCGAGGTTAAGGCCGCCCGTCTGCAAAAAGAGCCGGCGGCCCGATTCGGCCTCCAGTTCGGCCCAGAGCTCGTAGGCCCGGCGGACCAGGGGCACGTAAACCGGGTGCTCGTAGTAGGCCTCCCGGATGATGCGGGAGCGGCCGTGGGAGGAGCCCGCCCAGTGGGGCGGCCTGAGCAGGTCGAGGCCCAGCACCCTTACGCCCCGCCGGCCCAGGTGGTAGGCCGTGGCGCTCCCCATAATCCCCAGCCCAACGACGATCACGTCAAAGCTCCCGTTCATCGGAGGACCCTCCCCCTCAATAGGCCAGGCCGAGGCGTCCCACCAGCCGGTCCAGTTCGGCCCACGTTTCGGGGTCGGGGAGCTGGGCCGGCCGGCGGAGGCGGGCCGACCTTATCGCCCCCCGCCGCCGGAGGATCTCTTTGCGGATGGCCAGGCCGATGCCGGGCTGGGCCTCAAACTTGATCAGCGGAAGGTATTTATAAAACGCAGCTTCGGCCCCATCCCGGTCCCCCTCCTGGAAGCGGCGGTAAATTTCGACCAGGATTTCCGGAAACCCGAAGCCGGTCATTATCCCCCGGGCGCCCCGGCACAGCTCCTCGTAAAAATAGAGGCCCCCAAGGCCCCCGAAAAGGCCGAGCCGGTCGGCCGAGAGCTTCCGGATGGCGGTGAACTTGGGCGGGGTCGGCTGGGCCTCCACCTTGGCGTAGGCCACGCCGGGGATTTCGGCCAGCCGGGCGATGAGGGCGGCGGGCATGTTCACCCCGGTCGTCGCGGGCTCATCCTGGACCACGATGGGGATGTTTACCGCCTCGGCAATGGTTTTGTAATACTCGTAGATTCCGTCGGGGTCGGGCCGGATGACGTACGGGGGCATGACCAGCAGGGCATCGGCCCCGGCGGCCTCGGCCGCCCGGCTCAATTCCACCGCCACCTCAAACCCCGAATGGCCCGTCCCAACCACCACCGGCACCCGCCCCCGGGCCTGGTCGACGACCACCTCCACCACCCGCTGCCGCTCCGCATCCGAGAGCTTGTGGACCTCCCCGGCGATCCCCAGGACCGTCAGGCCGTGGCACCCCCGCTCGATAAAGAATTCGACCAGGCTCCGGAGACTGCCCTCGTCGAGGCGGCCGTCGTCGTCAAAAGGTGTGGCCAGGATGGGAAGCACCCCGGCCAGGCCGTTACCCATGTTCACCCTGTGACCTCCTGCCGGAAGTCCGGGCCCCGCCCATAAGGTGGAGCCAGGCGTAAAGCAGGCCTTCCCTGGCGAGTAATTCCTCCAGGGCAAGCAAGGTTGCCCGGCGCCGCCGGCGGGCCAGGACCAGCCGCTTAAGCTCGCCCAGGGCGACGGTGCCGTCCGGGCGACGAACCGCCTTAAGGAGCCTTTCGGCCTCGGTCACGGCCCGTCCCACCAGGGATAAGACGGGGGCGAAAGGCCGTCGGCCGTCCGGCCGGCCCAATCGTAATCCTTCATCCGGGGCCACATTCGCTCCCCCGCCGCCTGAAGCCTTGCGGTCAGGGTCCGCTCATCGGGGGCCCGCAGAACCCGCCGGTTCGCCATCACAATTTCCCCGTCGATGATAACCGTTTCGACGTCGTGGGCTTCGGCATTGTAAACGATGTTTTTAATCGGGTCCCGAACCGGGGCCATCGTGATGGTGCCGGCGTCCCAGATGACCAGGTCGGCCCGGGCCCCCGGCGCAATCCGGCCCAGGTCGGCCCGGCCCAGCGCCCTGGCCCCGCCCAGGGTCGCCGCGTCGAAGACCTCGGCCGCCGTCGCCACGTTGGCGTTTCGCTCGACAAGCTTGCCGACGCAGGCCGCCCAGCGCATCGCGTTAATCATAGACTGGGGGCAGGTGTCCGTTCCCAGGGAGATGTTGATGCCGGCCTTAAGATAGCGGGTAAAGGACTCCAGGGCGATGCCCCGCCGGTAAAAGACCCAGGGGGAGTGGGCAACGGACACGCCGGTTTCGGCCATAATCCCGATATCCCCCGGCGGGTAGTTGGCCCAGGAGCTTCCCCCGATAATAATGGCGTGGCCGAGGATGACCTCCGGCCCGAGAAAGCCGAGGTCCCGAAGCCAGGCGATGGGCGTTTTGCCGTGGCGCCGGAGGACCACCTGAAACTCGACGACCGACTGGGCCACGTGAATGGTCACCGGCAGCCGGCGCTCGACGGCCACCCGGCGGGTTTCCCGCAGCAGCGCCTCGGAGCAGGTATCTGCCTGGCCCGGGGAAAGGAGCCCCCGGATGCGGCCGTTCGCCCGGCCATCCCAGCGGTCGATGACCTCCAGGGCCCGGCGCAGGCCGGCCAACCCGCCCCCTTCATCCCACTGGTAGAGAACCTGCCTGCCGTCGGGGGTGTACCAGCGGCCAGAGCGGTAGAAGGGGCCGATGTAAACCCGGAGGCCGACCCGCTCAGCCTGCTCGGCGACGTACTCGGTATGGGCGCCGAGTTCGCAAACGGTGGTGCAGCCGGTCCGGATGAGCTCCACCAGGGAGAAGTCGACACAGGCCCGGCTGGCCTCCTCGTCCTGGGCGGCCTCCCGGACCGGCAGGTACTCGTAGAGGCCCGACATGTAAAACTGGGGGGAGCCCCGGTCCTCGATAAAGGACTTATCCAGGGGCGACCCGGCCAGGTGGGCGTGGGTGGAGATGAGGCCGGGGGTGACGATTTTCCCGGCGGCGTCCATGACCCGGTCGACCCGGCCGTCGAAGCGGCGGCCGACGTGGATAATCGTATCGCCCTCGTAGACGACCACCCCGTCCCGGAGGAGCCGGTGCCGGCGGCCGTCGAAGGCCACCACCCAGGAAGCCTTTATAAGGGTTCGGTCAGCCATCCGGTTAAAATCGGGCGGAAACCCTGGTGCCTGTGCCGGCCGCCCGGCCCGGCCGATATAAAATACCGGAGAAGGAGGCGGCCGTGCCCGTGGACCCGAGCATCCTGGTAGCCGTCGGCCTGCTCATTGCCCTCTTCTGCTTTTCGGCGGGCAGGCCCAGGTCCCGTTAAACCAGCCGGAGGCGGCGGAACGCCTCGGCGTAGGGCATGCCCGCCAGCTTGCCCACCTCCTCGGCCCAGCGGGTGACGAATTCGTGGACCGGCCGCTCCCCGATCTGACTCCGGTGGGCCCGAAGGGCCCGAATCTTGAGCTCGAGGGTTTCGGAGACGTCGACGAAAAAGTTCGGCTCCCGGGGGCCCGAAAGGTAGACCTCTTCAACGGTGTGGACGTCGAGGCCCTGCTTTAAAAGCTCGGGAAAGCTGGGACGGTTGCGGGCGGCGGGGAAGACCGCCGCCAGAACCGCCTCCCCGGCGGCGATGTGGTCGGGGTGGTTGATGTACCGGTCGGCCAGGTAGCGGGCGGTGGGGTCGGGGCAGACCACCCACTGGGGCCGGTAAAGGCGGATGATTTTAACCAGCTCCCGCCGGAGCTCGATGGTGGGCTGAAGAACCCCGTCTTCATAGCCCAGAAAAAGCACCTCTTTGACCCCGAGGATGCGGGCCGCCTCCCGCTGCTCCTCGACCCGGAGGCGGGCAAGCCTTTCGCCCGCCAGCTCCAGGTCCTCGGTGCCCTTGCTGCCGTCGGTGATGATTACGTACATCACCTCCCGGCCTTCCCGGGCCCACCGGGCAAAGGTCCCGCCGGCCCCAAATTCGGGGTCGTCGGGGTGGGCGAAGATTCCCATAACGTCGACCATGCAACCCCTCGCGTTCGGACTTTCGCCCCCCATTATAACCCATCGGACCCGGGCGGTGACCCTAAGTTCGCCAGGCAGCCAGCACCCCGTCCCGGACCGGGATAATGCTGGCCACAAAGTCGGGGTCGGCAAAGACCAGGCGGGTAAGCTCCCGGACGCCCCGGGTTGCGGGGTCGTCGGCCTGCTCATCCCAGACCCGGCCCGACCAGAAGATGTTGTCCACCAGCATCAGGCCGCCCCGCCGGAGGTGCCTTTTGATGACGGGCAGCGCCTGGGGGTAGGCCGGCTTGTCGATGTCGTTAAAAACCAGGTCGAACTCGCCGGGGGTGCGCTCAAGCTCGGCCACGGCCTCGGCAACCCGGAACCGGACCAGGTCGATGAGGCCCAGCCGGCCGAGGTAGTCCCGGGCCTGGCGGGAAAGCTCCTCATCCCAGACCACGTGGTAGACCTCCCCACCCCCGTTGTCCCGGACGGCCAGGGCCAGCCAGGCGGTGGAGTAGCCGTAGCCGGAGCCCAGCTCGAACACCCGCCGGGCGCCGCTCAGGCGGCCGAGCAGGTAAAAGAGCCGGCCGACCACCGGGCCGATGATGGGGAATCCGGTCCGGCGGGCCCGCTCCTCCATCTCCTGTAGGACCGGGTGGCGGGGCGGGACCAGGGCCTCCAGGTAGGCCACAAGCCGGGGGTTATATAGCTCTTCCATCGGTGTCCTCCGCCGATAATCGTCGAAGGCTATTATATACTCAAAGGGGGCGGCGTCCCCCGGCGATAGAATCCGGCTATCGCCGCCATAAGAAATTACGGGCCGACGGCGGGGGTTTTCCCCGGGTCGCGTGCTATCATAGTCGGGAGGACGGGCCGATGCTTGAGACGAGAAGTCTCCGCGGCTATCCGGCGGTCCGTCTCCGCCGCCTGCGGCGAACCCCGGCGCTGCGGGAGCTGGTTCAGGAGACCCGCCTTTCGGTCAAAGACTTTATATACCCCCTCTTTATCATCGAAGGCCACGGCATTCGCCAGGAAATCGAAAGCATGCCCGGTCAGTACCGCTGGTCCCTGGACCTTCTGCCCGCCGAGGTGGAGGCCATCGCCCGGCTCGGCATCCGGGCGGTCTTGCTTTTTGGGATCCCGGAGCGCAAGGATGAGGTGGGGTCGGGGGCGTGGGCCGAGGACGGCATCATCCAGCGGGCCGTAAGGGTAATTAAGGGCCTGGTGCCCGACCTTACGGTCATCTGCGACGTCTGCCTCTGCGAGTACACCAGCCACGGCCACTGCGGGGTTGTCCGGGACGGCTACGTGCAGAACGACGAAACTTTAGAACTGCTGGCCCGGACGGCCGTCTCCCAGGCCGCGGCCGGGGCCGACATCGTCGCCCCCTCGGATATGATGGACGGCCGGGTTGGGGCCATCCGCCGGGCCCTCGACGAGGCGGGCTTCGGGCAGGTGGCCATCATGGCCTACAGCGCCAAGTACGCCTCGGCCTTTTACGGCCCCTTCCGGGAGGCGGCCGGCTCGGCCCCCCAGTTTGGGGACCGCCGGGCCTACCAGATGGACCCGCCCAACGTCCGGGAGGCGTTGCGGGAGGTGGAGCTGGATATCGGGGAGGGGGCCGACATCGTAATGGTCAAACCGGCCCTGGCCTACCTGGACGTTATCCGGGCCGTCCGGCAGCGCTTCGACCACCCCCTGGCGGCCTATAACGTGAGCGGGGAGTACGCCATGGTCAAGGCGGCCGCCCGCAACGGCTGGCTTGACGAGCGGCGGGTAACCCTGGAGGTCCTTTACGGCATCAAGCGGGCCGGGGCCGACCTGATAATCACCTACCACGCCAAGGACGCGGCCCGGTGGCTGAAGGAAGAAGGCTGAAACGGATGGGGCAGGCCAGGTTTGGTCCTTCCCCGGCGGACCAAAGCCCATAAAAAGGAGGACCTGATGCCGACTAAAAATACCGGCCTTAAAGGTGTGGTGCTCGCCGAAACCCAGTCCAGTTATATCGACGGGGAGAAGGGGATACTCCTTTACCGGGGCTACCGGATTGAGGACCTCGCCACAAAGTCCACCTTCGAAGAGGTGGCATATCTTTTGCTTTACGGCCGGCTGCCCACCCGGGCCGAGCTGGACGAGTTCGGCGCAACCCTGCGGGCAAGCCGGCCGATTCCGGACGAGGTGGTCCAGGTTATCCGGCTCATCAAGCACGCCCACCCGATGGACGTGCTCCGGACGGGGGTTTCGGCCCTGGCCGCCTTCGACCCGGAGGTAAACGACGTCTCCGAGCCGGCGACCCTGCGCAAGGGCATCCGGCTTACGGCCCAGGTTCCCACCATCGTCGCCTACCACCACCGGATCCGGCAGGGGCTTGAGCCGGTGCCCCCCAACCCCAACCTGGGCCACGCCGCCAACTTCCTCTGGATGCTCTTCGGCCAGGAGCCCCACCCGGAGGACGCCCGGACCCTGGACGTCGACTTCATCCTGCACGCCGAGCACGGGGCCAATGCCTCGGCCTTTACCGCCCGGGTGATCGTGAGCACCATGTCCGACCTGCACTCGGCCATCGTCGGGGCCATCGGGGCCCTCAAGGGCCCCTGGCACGGGGGAGCGGCCGAGGCGGTGATGCGCATGGCCGAAGAGATCGGCTCGCCCGACCGGGCCGAGGCCTACGTTCGGGAGCGCCTCGCCCGGGGCGAGCGGGTGATGGGCTTCGGCCACCGGGTTTACAAGGTGGAAGACCCCCGGGCCAAGCTTCTGCGGCCCCTGGCCAAGGAGGTGGCCGAGCGGCGGAACCAGCCCCACTGGTTCCAGATCCTGCAGAAGGTCGAAGAAGCGATGCGGCCCTACCAGGAGCGGGGGATCTACGTTAACGTCGACTTCTACGCCGGGGTCGTCTACTACCTCCTTGGCATCCCCGAAGACCTGTTCGTGCCCATCTTCGCCATCGGCCGGGTCCCGGGCTGGGTTCTGCAGTGCATCGAGCAGTACCGGGATGCCGTCCTCATCCGGCCGCTCCTGGAGTATGTGGGCCCGATGGACCTCGAGTATACCCCCATCGACCAGCGGGGTCCGGCCCCGGCCCGCACCTGAAGCCGGACCTTAAGGGCCGAAGGTGACCGTGGACTACCGGCGCACCGGGGTCTGGCTGGCGGCCATCGTGGCCACCGGCCTGACGGCCTGGGTTCTGGTCCAGTTCGTCACCTGGGCCGTCATCCTGGTCCATTCGGCCGCCCACTTCCTGCCCTGGAAGGTAGGGGTGGCCGTCCGCTACCTGGCCTTCTACGGGCTGGGCCTCGTCGCCCCGGCCGCCGTGATGCGGGCAAGCTGGGACTGGCTCTACCGGAACGGCGACCGGCAGGGCTTTGTGGTGGGCTTTCTGGTTCACCTGCTCTTGCTGGCCGTCTTCATCCCGGTGCTGCTGGCCTATAACATCGCCGACCTGCTCGGCAGGTAGAGGGGCCGCCGATGGCTGAGTTTTCCGGCCGGCCGGGCGGTCGGGCGCCGGACCAGCTCCGGCCGGTCCGAATCATTCCGGACCCGCTGGAGTTTCCCGAAGGCTCGGCCCTCATCGAGCAGGGCCGAACCCGGGTGCTCTGCGCCGTCACGGTGGAGGAGCGGGTGCCCCCCTTCCTGGCCGGGACCGGCCGGGGCTGGATAACCGCCGAGTACGGGATGCTCCCCCGGGCAACCCCGACCCGCTCGCCCCGGGAGGCGGTCCAGGGCCGCCTTTCCGGCCGAACCCAGGAGATTCAGCGCCTCATCGGCCGGGCCCTCCGGGCCGTGGTCGACCTGGAGAAGCTGGGCGAGCGCACCCTCATCGTCGACTGCGACGTGCTTCAGGCCGACGGCGGAACCCGAACGGCGGCCATTACCGGGGCCTGGGTCGCCCTGGCCCGGGCGGTGGGCCGGCTGAGGGCCCAGGGGGTGCTGGCGGCTGACCCCATCAGGCAGGCGGTGGCCGCCGTGAGCGTGGGCATCGTCGACGGGGTGCCCTTGCTGGACCTGGAATACGCCGAGGATTCCCGGGCCGAGGTGGACCTCAACGTGGTGATGGCCACCGACGGCCGGCTGGTGGAGATTCAGGGCACCGCCGAAACGGAACCCTTCGGCCGGGAAGACCTAAATCGGCTGCTTGACCTGGCCGAGGCGGGCATCCGCCAGCTCCTTCGGGCCCAGCAGGCGGCCCTGGCCGGGGCGCTTTAGCGGACGGCCGTCGGGGTCGGG